>Ga0255048_10000639_pt1 | contig 26273 bp, 37 predicted proteins | sample JV7_2_2_MG_FD_183619 | JGI IMG/M metagenome (GOLD analysis project Ga0255048, IMG submission 183619) | Seawater microbial communities from Jervis Inlet, British Columbia, Canada - JV7_2_2 | ecosystem: Environmental > Aquatic > Marine > Inlet | place: Canada: British Columbia | collected 2016-10-06
GGCGAATTTCCTGGATGATTAATAAAGGTTTTTGAGGTTCCAGTTAGGTCCGAATCAATACCGATAATAGTCGTGCCACGGTTTAAATTACCTAGTAAAATACCTCGTTCGTTCGTGAGTGTTCCGCCCGCTCCAATTAGTGCTCCAATTTGAATAGCATTACGAGTTGTCATCGTAACGCCCGTATTAATTTGTCCTAGAAGCTGAACCTGTGTCCAGGTTGTAACAGTGAGAGAGCCTGCATTAATCACATCGAATCTTGGTTGACTCAAGAAGTCTCTGTTCTGAGACATTGAAATGGATGCGCCATCGGCTCTAATCGTAGGTTGTGCGATAAATGTTTGGCCAGGACCAAAGTTAGCAACTACACCATTTACATTCTTCATTGTTAGTCCATTGTTGAACAACAAGAAGCCATTAAAAGCAAATTGAGATTGTCTTATTTCGATTGTAGCTTGTAGATTAAGTGCGGCAAATGAGTTATTAGCGAAATCATATTCATAAGTTCCATTAAAAAGCATTAAGGAGCCAGGAGCACTGGTAAATGTCCTATCTGTAGGCCAAAATTCAAAACTAACAAATGTCTGGTCACCAATTCTTACGATAGGTTCATTGCTTCCAGAAATTAGACTATCGTGCGCACCAATCTCAACCTGTCTTCCGCCTACTGGCCCAAATACTCTGAACAAATCGATTGTCCCAGCACTATTTTTGATTTCAAAGGCAGAAGAAAGAGGGGTTGGTGCATCTTGAATAGTAAGCGGACCGCGAACACTATCCAAATCAATAAGTCCGCTAGCACTAGCATCGTAGGCAGTTTGCAGCGTTACATTGCCAGTTGCGGCAGCTATCGCTTCGGCATCCATATATCGTGTGTGGTGAGCACTAGAAATATTGGTATGTTCCCAGATACCTGTAGTAACGACCTGAACAGCTATGCCAGAAGCCTCCGCATCTGTATACCTAGAGTGATGGTCGAGCGCGCCTGAAGCGGCGGCAATAGCCTCCGCGTCAGTATAACGAACATGGTGGGCTGAAGAAAGATTTGAGTGCTCTAAAATTCCAGTCGTTACTACCTGAACGGCTACACCAGAAGCTTCCGTATCGGTATAACGCGCATGATGATTTAGCGCACCAGACGCTGCTGCGATTGCCTCAGTATCGGTATAACGTGTGTGATGTGAGCTTGGAAGATTAGCGTGCTCTAGGATTCCGGTCGTAACAACCGCTACAACCACTCCACTTGCTTCGGCGTCCGTGTATCTAAAGTGGTGGTCTAACGCTCCAGAAGAAGCCGCAATAGCTTCAGCATCCGTATATCTGACATGATGGGCAGAAAGATTCGATGCGTGTAGATTAATCGCATCTCCAATAATATCGCCAGTTGGACCAGGAGTATCGATACCAGCAACAAGTGCCGTTCCGCTATGCGCAGCAACTACCAAATTTAGAACGCCAGAATCTGGGGCTCCTAGGGAAGGAGTATGTGTAATAGAAAGAACGTCGCCGGCCGTTTCTATCTTCGTAAGATTTATTAAGCCCGCAGCGGGCACAGCGGTGCCGGACGCAATAATCTCTTGAGAGAGAAGCGTCTCGTCAACTAAGCCGTTAGCCGTGTCTGCTACTATGGAATAAATAATCATACAACTTCCTGAACACTAAGCGATGCGTGATAAAAATCGGGAAAGGTTACCGGCAAACAACGGACCGTGGCTAGCGGCAAACTAAACTTAGCCCATTTTAATTCTACCGTATGTGGATTGACACCAGTAACGGCAACTCTAGGAATAATTATGGCCGCATTATCAATTGCTCCAGTAACATTTACCGTGGTTCCTCTATAAAATACCCCATCAATATAAACATGAAAAACAACTGGAACGCCGGCAGAAGCATTAACCGCCGCCGTAGCCATTATCCTAAGATTTCCACTCGGGTTAATCAAGTTAATACTTGAAGTTAATAAAGTTGATGTAATGGGCAGGACCGAAGTTGTGGTGGCATCTACCGTTAATTCCACACCGCTTTCTTGTAGGATAGCAACATTATCCGCAGAAATAACTCCAGTCGCCAGAACAGCAGCAGCTACAATAGCCGCCTCCGCATTAGTATACCTTGGATGGTGGGCGCCAGATATTGCCGCGTGTTCCGCTATTCCGGTTGTAACTACTTGAACAGCTACGCCAGAAGCTTCGCTATCCGTATAACGAGAATGGTGGACGTCTGGAATAGCAGCATGTTGGGCTATTCCCGTTGTTGCGACTTGAACCGCTATACCACTTGCTTCGGCATCTGTATAGCGAACATGGTGCGCGTCTGGTATTACAGCATGTTGCGCTATTCCAGTTACCACCACCTGGACCGCGACACCCGAAGCTTCCGCATCAGTATATCTGGTATGGTGAGCGTTAGGGTCTGCGGCATGAGCAGCTAATCCACTAGCACCAGCAGCATCCACTGCCCAGCGCATGGTGCCTTGGAAAATAGAAAGCACTTCTCCTTCATTACCAGAAGGAAGAACGTTCCAGGTTCCGCCGCCACGAATTAAATCGCTAGGAGAAGGTGACGCTGGGGTTGTATCACCATGTTGAGGAGATAATAGGTCGTGGACAAAAATACCGCCGGCCAAAGTTCCACTAGGGATAACATCGTCGTCATCACCTATATCTACTCTTAACTCAGATAGTGGGGTTGTGTTGGCGCCGACTGGTAAACCAGAGCTAGGAACCGGAAATATTCCACTTGGAATAGCTCCCGCATCATCACCTATGTTAACCCTAAAATCGTCCAACAGGCTCATGTTACCCTCCAATAAATAATACACAAACCATAGATACCAGGGTCAGACCTCCTTAAGTCTAGGTGAATCGTCTATTGTTCTAAAGATTGCTCTCCTCAATGCGTTTTTCTCTGTTATGGTAGGATGGCGAGGCTTTGTATATTTAATGCCCAATAGATTTGCAATGCGAATTAATAACTTAAAATCTATTTTCCACATTTCGGTAAGTTTTAAGTTTACACTGGGAAAGTTCGCGCCAAATCTTTTATTTAGCCATTCATCAGTTATGTATTCTTCTTCTAAAAGGGCTCTGTTTTTCCTAAAGACGTCATAGCTTATTTCCGTTGGGCCGAAGCGTCCATAATTAAAGAACCTACCGTAAATGCGACGACCCTCAATAGACGTATATCCCATTGAGTCAATATGATAAACAAGCATTATACCAGTTGCCATTGTCCTAACGTGGCACTAAAGATAAGCGATAGAGACTCAAAGTTATTCACAAGTGAAACACTGGATACATTATCAATTAATGAACCGTTTCCATCTACTGTAATGCTTCCAGTTGCAGCTATACCAAGAGAGTCTTTAATTATTTTGCGCTCACCATCGGTCGGTGAGGCTGTTAAATTAATCGTTTGAGGACTTCCAGCACCAGATACCGCAACGAAATAATCCGTATTAATCACGGTCGTCGTTGGAGTCGTAGCGACGGTCACAGGAACTGGAGCACCAGCCGTGGCTCCACCGGAAGCTGCCGCCCACGCTGGAACACCGCCGACTACAGTGAGAACTTGACCGGCCGAACCTACATTTAGGTTTCCAAATAAATCTACACCCGTTGCATAAAGAATATCACCAACGGCAGCACTTAGACCAAAACCACCCAGAATCGTTATATCACCACTTATTAATGTGTTACCACCAATACTTAGATTACCAGCATCGTCAATTAATGCAAGAGAATCTTGTATGACACTTCCAGTAGTTTGGTCGTATCTTACAATGGAATTATTTGCAACACCAGAAGAACTACTTACATTTCCAAGGCCGCTTCCCGCCTGTGCTGTCCACTCAGGAACACCACCCATTATGACAAGGTGGTCTAATTCTGTACCTGCGGCCAATCTCTCCCAAATACCACTTACGGAGATAATAAGGTCGCCCGCAACAGGAGCCTGTGTCAAGGTATCGTCGTGTGTCGAGCTTAGAATATCGTGACCACCGGGAGTTGGTGGTGGGCCTGGAGGAACGGATGGACCTGGGAATCCTGGGAAACTCATGCGCTACCTCCTATACCAAACGCCAGATGTTTTCGCCAGCATAAATTAATGACCAAGACTGGAAATTATTACTTAGTGGGAATGAACTAAAAATACCTTCGATTGTGTCGACGCCGCTCGGAATAATGTTTTTGCTAGAAGTAAAGCCATCACCAGCGCCATCTTTAATTTCGTAACGCTTTCCAATAAGAGGAGTCTCTGGAAGGAGAACGTCGTAATCTCCAGACACACGAATTACGACAAGGTCGAAAATCGCCTCGTTACCACCGGGAGCTAGGCCGGTTGCTGGGGACGCTGGAGACGTTAGATTGGTAACTCGATAGAGACCACTACCAGGTGCAAGGACAGCTAAGTCTTCAACACGAACAACGTCTTTATCCCCCATAGCCGTAGGTTCGGTGTTTGGAGGGACTCTGTTGGATAGTCTTTTCCAGTTTTCTCTAAACTCTGAGCCCATAGAATCCTCCGTTTATGGTAAGAAAAAAGACGGACACCTAGAGAAACGGGGTTCCCTGGATGTCCGTCCTTGCTCTAAGAACCGACTTGGTTTAGAAGGTTCCTAGAAGAACCCTACGGTTATCGAGAACGGCGAAGCCATGCTCCATCCATCCGTAAACACCGGCCTTCTGGTTGCGGTGCATTTCAGGGCCAGCCTCAAAGGTCTGAAGCTCCTGGCGAATTGGTTGAACGAAGGAATCGTTAGTGCTTTGGTCAAGACCAACTAGGAATTCCTCATCACCAGCAGCGGCAATTACTCTACCTAGAACTGCAGTTAGATAAAGCTGATACTCTTGACCAACACCATATTCGGTCATAAAGTGTAGGCGAGAGCCATAAAGAAGAGCCATGTTCTTACCAGCCTGCTGGAGAATCTCACGGCGAGTTACGTCGTCGATTTCTGAGATATCCCAAGCACGTAGGTCTTCCATTGCCTCCATCGATAGATAAAGGTCTGTTAACCTACCAGCCTGACCGTTACCACCAGCGTTACGAGTCATGGCAGTTTGCATCTTGGAGACTAGCTCCTTAGTAAACTGACCTGGCTGCGCAATACTATCGTTAACAACAAGAGCACGAGCGTCAGCAGCAGCTAGAAGTGTATGCCAACCGTCCTCGTTAATCTTACGAGTATAACCCATGCGGTATACATCGAGAGCACGAGCAATAACATCGAAACGTGCATCACGAGCATACTTTAGTGGCCAGTCGATTGAGTTAGCAATCTGGAAGGTTGGAACCCAAAGCTCGTCACCTTCGATGTGACGCGCTGGGACTCGACCTTGCTTAGGTAGCGTAATGGCCGTATAGTCTAGGTCTTCAGTGCCTGGACGAACGAAATCCAAAGGATAATTCGCTTGAGCGCCTGGAGCTAGAACTTGACGACTATAGATACCACCAAGGTTGTCCTCGTCAAAAATACCCTCACGTAGAGGCTCATCTAGAGCTTGCGCAAAAGCACGCTGTGCGGCCATAGCCGTGTTTAAATCGGCGGAAGCAGTGGCCTTTAAAAGAGCCTGTTGCGCCTCAGTTAGTCTAATTACTCCGTTAGCCATCTTAGTCCTCCTTATAGGTCCACGTGGACAAGAGCAAAGCCATTGGCATTTAGCCCCGTACGGAACTTACCAACCTGCGGAGCAGGAGTAATACCGTCGGTCAATTGCGTTGGGCTTACATATCCACTAGCGGCTAAATAAGCTGGAGCACCAGGTGTAGGAGTTCCAACAATTAAGTTAGTTTCATAGTCGCCTTTAGCGCCAAGACCAACAACAGAACCAACGTCCACAACCATACGGTTGCGATATTCGCCATGACGGTCAAAATTCATGGACTCAACGTCGTCTAATAACATACCAATTGGAGCGGTTCCAACTCCAGTTGGGTTGGCTAGCGTTGTAGCCTGACCAGCAGTGCTTGTGTGCGAAGCGATAGCGCCTCTCTCAGAAGCGACGGCTAGTGCAAAGTGGACTTCAGTCCAAACTTGCTGTCTACGTGGTGAAAGAGCCATCAGTAACCTCCTTAGTTATCCTTCTGGTCGGCTGACTTACGAGAGACTAGTAACTGAGTAACTAGACCACCATAAGCCTGACTGAGGTCAACCTGGCCATCGCCACTATTGTCCTCGCCGGCTGGCAATTGAGTTGCCTGAGCCTTTATTGTCTCAAGAATAGATGCATCGGTGATACCTTCATCGGCCTTAGCATCCTTCTTTTTATCCTTACCTTTATCCTTACCCTTTTCTTCGTCCTCGTCCTTTTTCTTACCGAATGGAACAAAGCCCTTCTTGGCAACTGCAACAAGAGACTTAAGTCCTTCTAGGTGAGAAGCAAATGCTTCGTCATCCAAATTCTTAGTCTGCTCTGCAATCTTCTCAGCCTGGGTAACCTTGACTTTGATAGCATCTTCGTCGTCACCCTCTGCGGCGCCAAGAGAAAGTTCGCTTTGAATCTTAGCGAGACGCTGGGTGGCACGAACGGTAGCCTGAAGCTCAGCTAGAGTAGCCTCGGCCTCTGTCTTGGCTTTCTCGGCCTCATCGACCTTTGCCTGAGCGCTAGCCTGTGTGGCCTTTACGTCGTCAGCAATAATGCCGAAAACGTCTTCTGGGGATGCCTTTGCAAGCTTCTCGCCAACGCCTGGAAGTGCTTCCTCAAGAACGACACCACCCTTTGATAGTGCGCTCTTTAGGTTCTCCTGGCTGGCCTTAACCTGCTCAAGCTCAGTTTTCGTAGTCTTAAGCTCGCTACCCTTTGTCTTCAACTCTGTTCTGACATCAGCTAGTTCTTGAGTAACTACTTTGTAATCGTCAAAAGATGGCCCTGTTACTGCGGCCATAACGTCCTTAGCCTGCTCACTCATTTTGATAGATTCCTCCGTTTTACCTGGGTTTCCTAGGTCACCAATTATATTCTTGGCAATAGCCCTATTTTGTGTGGCACTAGCGGTTGCGGGCTTATGTGTAACTGACTGAATAATCGAAGGTTCGTTAGCCGGTCTTTCCACAATACCCTTCCCGCCAAAAACAATATTTCTAAGGACTCGCCTGATACTATCATGGCCTAGCGTGCCGTTACCACCATTGGCCCTTAGTCTTGGCTCAAGAAAAGCCGTTTCTTCGTTTCGTGCAACTACTTTATTTCCAACAAGATAATCGTAATCAGTAAACCAAGCTTCCATCGAAACGAACAAAGTGTTGTCTTCTGCGCCCTTTTCAATGCGGGCTGCTACTTTCGGAAATGCTCCCTTGTAGATAACTCCTTCGTCTACAATATGAAAGCTCTCGGGAATTTCAAATTCGGCGGCTTGTGTTTTCTCTTCACTTATTATTACACCATTTTCGTCCGTTGCGTATGCATTATACATAACCCCAATTATTTGATTACCCACAATTACCTGATTTGGGTTTTGCGCCAATTCGTCTTCCGTGGCCTCTCTGCCCGAATTATGCTCCCAATCGATAAATTTGAGAATTGGGGTGGCGCGAGCCTTCCACATTTCTTCTGGTAAAAAAACATCGTCGTTCTTATTTGAACCAGTAGAAGCTAGGACACTATTCATGTATAAGAGGTCGGGCTGAGCTTCTAGGGGAGGGAGTTTATTTGAGGCTATAGTCCTATATTCCTTCTGCGGAGACTGAATAATCTTCGCAGGGACAAGAATTTTAGCTAGTAGCATATTTGTCTTGGACATACATAACCCCTATGGCCTATCCATTAATACACCAAGTTTTGAATTATTTAGACGTGGAGGATTTTCTGGAGCTTCTTTTCTTTCTAGGAGTGCGCTTTTTATTTGTTTTATCTGGGACCTTATCAATCGCGCCGGTAGCTGGGTCCATCTCTGTTCTTCTTGGGCCTGGCTTATGAATAAGCTTATTCACGTCTTTACCCGTCTTGACGTTAACCGTTGCTTTACCTTCGGTTGGCGCAATTTTCCTTTGAATAACAGGAGCTTCTTTACCACGAATCTTATGTGGGCCAAATAATGGTTTGTTAACTATATAATTGTCAATAACTACTGGCTCTTCCGGGTCCTTCTCGCGTACTCGTCGTAAAGCCTCTGTACGTCGGGCTTTACGTTTTTGAGCAATACGCTTACTAAATAAATCATGAATCGCCTTCTTACCCTTAGGCATATTTATTCTCCTTATCCCACATTTCCATTTCAAACATAGCAAGTGCGCCGGCCATAGCCTTTTTCCTTTCGGTTAAACCCATTCCGTCTTCTTTAAATTGAGCATAAAGCTGGCCGACTCTCGGAAGCATTGTTTTATTTTGTTCCAAGCAACCCCGAATTACTTCTAGAGAAGAATTAAAATCTGGGCCCATACGACTGGCGGCAACAAATGAAATATCTTCAATAGCTTGACGGTCATGGCGGCTAAGCGCCTTCTTATATTTCTTGCCGCGAATCTCAAGTATTTCTGCGGCGATTACTTTTTCGATGTCATTTAATTGTTCAAGAGATTTTGTTTTGTATCTCTCGTAATCAACCATCCAGGCCATACCTTTAGGCTTGGTCTCCCTCTTCTTCTCTTGGGGAATTCCACCTGTATTTCCTGGGCGACCATTTGGTGTCTGGCGTGGAGTTTGTTTCTGCATACGCATTTGAGCACGACGGTCAGCCTGCTTCTCTTTCATAGCGCGGTCGGCTTCTTTATCAAGCCTCTCGTCTTCTTTTTCCATAACCTCTTCATCGCTCATTGTGGCCATTGGGTCGGTGAACGGTCCGTGCTTGAGTAGAATCTCTTCACTCTCGGCAATTTTCTTCTCGTCCCTCAAGCGTTCAAGTTCAATCTCGAAGTCTTCACCGAATGCCTCAAGAACAGCCTCGATACTAATAACGTTACGGTCCATAAGGGCCATAATAAGTTGCTTTTCGGCCTTTTCGTCGCGCAAGGACATTTTACCAAATCTAACGCGAGGAATATCCCTATGACCCATTACACCGGCAATAATCCTTAGTTGGTCATTCAGCCATCTTAGAACGGTATTGCGCCCTTCCTCTAACCTCTCTAGAAGAGTTCTAACTCCTAGGAATCCAGTAGAGAAGTTGGAATTGGAAGCGCCGCCAATTAATGTATCCGGGACACCAAGGCCGCGCAGGATATCTCGGTCCACGCTCTCATACTTTTGCATTCCCAGAATACGGTCGACTGGTGGGTGATTTGAGATTACGTCTACAGCATCATTCCATACCAAGCTCATGGCGGCAGCTGGCGTGCGAAGAAACTCAGCAAACTTTCTGAAGTGCTCCTTTGGTGGAACAAATCCATTTTTCCAGTCACCAAGCTTAAAGATAGTAATGGAATTAATGACACTGTTACAGACCGAGACATCCATCTGGCGCATTTTGTTCTTAAAATGAATATCATTCATAACTGGCCAAATCATTGGGTCAGCCCAGTCCTCATGGTCATCCTTCATATAATGAAGCGCCCATAGTCTCTTTTGGTCTAACTCCACAATACGCGGGTCTTTATTGTCTTTACCCATAAGTGCTTGAAACTCTGGAGGCAAATTAACCTTTGATTCGTCTAGGAAGTCTATGATATTTTTCCTAGTAGAAAGAGTTCCACTCTTAAGAAGCGTAGAGGTTTTTTCGTCAAGAACAAATATCCAGCGCGATTCACCAAAGAACTTGGTTCCGCGAAGGTCCATCTGGAATGGATTAAGTAAGGTATAGCGCCAGGGGATTTCTCTAAGTGGGGTGGTCTTAGTTCTTTCCTCTTCAACATCCTCAATTCTTCTAATTAACTGAGGGTCATTAGTATCGGCCTTACCTTCGAAACCATCAATCCTGCCGTTTTCGTGAGCCTTAGCTCTTTTCATTCTATCGTAAGTTGTGGCATCAATAACACCCATAGTGGTATAAATAAACACATTTGAATACTTGTAGTAGTATCGGAGTATATCTTTAATACGACTTTGTAGTCCTACATGCTGCGCCCAACGATTGTAGAATTTTTCAACGTTTTTACTTGGGTGTTTAATTTTTAGACCTTCGGAAGCAAAGTTCGCCATAAGGTCAACAACGTTTTTGATTATTCCAAAGCCTTTATATGCTTGGACTGCCGAGCCCATTTTAAAGTGGGCGGCGCGCGTGTTGCCGCTAAACCCGATTAAACTACCTTGCCCAAACCCGCCAAATCCAAAACCCCCAGTAAAACCCGCCCCTGCACCTGGGCCAAAAAATGAATTAAAAGACTCGCGGCTACCGAAAAAATTATTAAATGGACCAAATCCAAAACCATTGGGTGAGTTAGTCTGATTATGAAGACCGAAGTTTTGTGAGGTATCGCCAGGTAAAACATGTCCACGGCGTTGAACATCGCTAGCCTGTGCTCTCTTAATGCTTGTGGCGAAAGCCTTTATGTTATCTTCGTTAGCCTCAACTGCCCCGTCTAAGGCGGTATGCATCATCGACATGGTTCTCGGTGAGATACCAGCCGAATTAATACCAAGGCCCTGAGGAATTCTCATAAAGTCTTTTGAGGACGACATCTTAACTCCGATGTGATTGGTAATTGGATTAGTCATTCAATTATACACCGACTACCAATCCATTCCAACCCATCCTCCGGTTTCGGGGAACTGCATACGGGCACCTTCGGTGATATATGTCCTGGCCGCATATGACGCAAGGAGTAATGCTGAATAACGGTCCTTTCGCTGAGAATGCTTAAGGGTGGCCTGTTGTGAACTAGGAAGCTCTGGAATGTCGAAATGTTGGATACCTGTTTTGGTGGCAGTTACGACAATCATGCACATCTCATTAATTTGTTGGTCAATCTCTTCCCAACACTTCTCGTGTTTTTCAGAAGCGTGGCCAGATGAAGTTCTATAAGGAAACAAAAGTCTCCTATGCTCAATATCTGCTGCTAGACCGTAATTGGTCTCGCCAAGCCATGTTGGATTAAAATTAACCATGTCCAGAATATGGAGCCCTTCGAACCTAGCAGTTTCGTCATCATCTATCCGCCAGATTGGAATGTCCCCTGGCTGAAGCATTGCCTCGTCGCTAAGTAAATCTTCAACTGTCAAGCCGCCGCCACCGGCATCCATAGCGATGCGGACAATATTAAATCGCTTCAATAATTCCCGGACCTTGCGGGTCGCCTCGGGGAATCTCTTACGATTCATGGAGTCACAGAAGATATTCCTGTAAGTTCCATCCTTCATTAACTTTAGAATAGAAATAGCGAAATTATCTGTCTTACGAGCGGGGTCAATTCCCATGACATAATGGTAACCAGGCTGACCTCGGATTTCTGTCGCAAACGGCGCCTTCATGTTGTAACCAGGCAATCCTGGGGTAGCCGCATTAATCATTGAACGTTTGTAGAAGCCATCCGAGTCTGTTGGGAAGATACATTCATATTCCATTTGGAATAAAGACTTAGGCATAGTAGCACGAGCTTGGGCGATTTGTTTCTCGTCCATAAACGCTCGCGGTAGTCCTTGGTAGGGAACCTGAATAATTGCGTAGTCTCGATAATCTAAATCTCCCTCAAACGCCATCTCTTCGTCATTCAATTGGAATGTATTATTAATCTTGTCGGCATTACCAATAAACCTAGATTCGATTATTTTCTTGTGGATACAGTAGAGCTTATAGAAATGATTAAATTGGAAGTTCGCCGTACCACTATAAACGATTTGGTTTCCTCTAATACGACTACGTGCGTCGGCAGACATTCTGCCTTCTTCAATTGCTTTATTCTCCATATGGAGCTTTCGAGCAGCCTCGATAGGGTCGGCAGATACGGCAGCAAAGCCTCTAACGACAACTTGAAAAATCTCTGGGGGAATGGACGCGAACTCGTCGGTCAGAATGTGGGTGGCGCGAATACCACGAATTTTCTCACCATTACCAAGTGGCAGCGCAAGGATTGTTGAGTTGCCAATTCTCAATCTTCTAGAGTCAGATGGTTTCTCTGGTGGCTGTCTACATGCGGAGCGCAAGATGGGCGAAAATTCATAAAGCTGTTCTATGTATTCGAACACTAACTTGGATTGACGGAAAGATGCCGCAACAACAACAATCTTAGAGCCGGGAGTTAGAATGGCGCGCAATACGGCATAGACGGCCAACATAAACGTTTTGCCGCCACCACGTGTCATTAATAAGATGGGGAATGTTTTTTCCCACAGAACATCCAGAATACAAGATTGAAAGGGTGCAAGTGTTAGTGGCTTACCTTTCCATCTTAATAAATTGTAGGCGGCAAATGTTAAATTATTGAGACAGATGTCGGCAAATTCGTCATAAGCATCGGTGAATTTACCGCTTCTAGAAAAGAATGGTAGTTCCAACCGGACGTCATCTGGAACGTCATAAACAATTGGCAGGCGTTCTTTTTTCATATAAGCCCGCCCTGGTGATACCTAAACAGTTTGTCCATAAGACGACGCGCGTATGCCCTGGCCCTGTCTAAGCGGCCGGCAAAAATAACATGGACATTATATTTAACTTGTAGGGAAATAAGCTTTGCATGGATGTTATTGACGGGAACCTTTGAATATCTATATCCACGGTCAATATCGGCCAAAGAGCCTTCTATGATTAGATACTTCAACCTATGATTCTTCGCGCGTTCCCATTCTCTTAAAAACCTTTTATAGTTATCTGTCCTACCTAAGGTGTTCCAGAGGTCGCCTATCGTCTTTCGTTCGATAACCAGTTTGTTTTTAAGCTCTTTAAGGGTATAGTCTCCAACATCGAGCTTTTCAATTTCTACCCCATTACAATTAGCAGACGCTTTGAAGTTCCAGCCTTTACCCTTCTTCTCCCGCGTGTCTCTGATAATCGTAAATTTTTTGGTCGGCGCTGACCGCTTTCTTACTATCCCCATATTTCATACCTCTAGCATTACCTCGCCACCTAATGCTTGAACAAAGTGTACATTTAACCTGGCGGCGACTCTTCTTCCTCTTGTAGTTTGCCATCTTTCTCCTTCTTTTTCTTCTTTTTTTTCTTACCTTTTCCAAAAAGGTCTTCCCCTCCTAGCAGGAAGTCCATTTTGTCCATGTCGGTAGTGGCGCGTTTGGTAAAATAACTAAGCTCGCCCGCCAATCTATCGGCCTCGGCGCGATTTCTCTTATCAAGTAGGTTAGTTACAATACTAACGATGGTTATATCCTCTTCCCGATTTTCTTTCAATCTTTGCTGGCGCGTTAGGTTAAGTTTTTCTTGGAGTTTGACGTATCGATTTTCGGCATCATTAAGGTCTTTGTAGAGATACTGAGCCGGCGGGCGGCGCATATCATCGTCGTCATCCGCATCCTTATATGCCTCAAGTTCACTCTTAATTATTTCTTGAACACGCATTATTTGCACATCACACATTATCATGGCGTGAACAAGGTCTTCTTCAGTATATGTGATTGAGTCCATAGAATCAATGACGTCAATATACCTATGGCGGTAATAATCCAATTCGTCGTCTAGTAGAACTTTTTTGAGGTGTTTGTATCGCCAATTGCGGTCGAATTGACTTTTGTAGAATTTAATACGTTCTTCTTTTGAAAGTTGTGCTAGAGAAATCTCGTTGGGTCTTTTATTTGCCTCTTCCCGACTTTTGTTTGTTGGTCTTCCGCCAGCTTTCGATAAACCCAGTATTCTTCTTTTTCTATAAATACCCTCTTCTGGTCTTCCAAGCTTACCGGCGATTTCCTTGTCTGTCATCGTCTGCCAGCGAGAGCGGAGATATTGCTCTTCCCACGGTTCCCATCTACCCTTACCCATAAAAACCCCTTTACCCAGTAACCGAACTACCTACTTCGTCGTCATTAACTAGACGAAATTTATCCTTTGGACGTTTTTTCTTTTTAGGAACCTTACCTAACGGCCCACCCTTATTTCCAACAGGTAGGGCCGTGCTTAAAGCTACCTTTTCTTCTTCTGTCAGATTGATTTGTTCACGACTAGCCCTAGAGTTACAAACAGCCGCACGTTGTTTTTGGTCTGGAAATTCTTTATTAGTTACGGAGTTGCCCATACATCTTGAGACAAAGGCACTGCGGTCTTCGTCCTTACGTCTACTTGGCAACGGCATCGCGAACGTCTTTCCTGTAAATAGCCCAAGGCTCACCTGGGTCGCTAACAATACGAAAAACCGAATCTCCGTCATTAGCAGCTTCGTGAATCCCGGCTATATTTTTCTGGACATATCCCACACAAAGCATTACGCCCCCGGCACCAGTCGTAAGCCACGCCTTCTTTTTTTGAATATAGCCCTCTTGTCCTGCTGGTAGAGGAACTGTTTTACCACTTTCAAACTGGGCCCTCAGATTAGTTATCGAGAGCCCTTCTTGTTTAACATATCTACGAAGTCTTTCCCAAGCAGGCTCTTCGCCATCCCTATAGTCCTCAAAGATTGTCTCGCCATTTGACAGCGAAGCAATCCAGCGACTCTTAGGAACAAGCTCATTAACTTTCCGTGATAACGGAATATCTCGACTTAACGAGTCTTCTTGATATTTAAGAAACATCCTTTTCCCTTATAGGAACTCGGTTTCCCAATAGAAGCCAATATCCGTCTTCTCACCAATACTCGTTGGAGTAGCAGTAAGAGCGATATAAAAATCATGCTGAGTGGCGTTTGCGGTTGTCTGGTCAAACAGGTCCAACACGCTACCACTACCAAAGATTGACTGCCAGAATTGGTCGCCAGAACCACGAACAAGTGCCTGGTCCTTACGAACCTCGGCAGCATTAATAGTGACGCCCGATGGGTTGTTATTAATGTTCACGCGGTCAAAGGCGCGGAATTTAGTATTCTGCGTCTTAATTGGGTTATCGGTATTTAATCGCACATTTAGCGTTGAAAGTGTGTTTTCAATTTCCAATAACTCCTCAGCAATTAGAGAAGCACCTACAAACGCGCCAGACGTATTGGCGAATTTAATATTTGGAAGTTGAGAACCATTGGATGTTCCATTGGCATTCGTTCTAAATGTCGTGGTGTTATATTCACCAACGCGAATCGAGAAGCCGAATGAGGCTCCAAAGAAACCAACGGTGTTAAAGCCGCCAGAGGCGGCTGGGGCAATTTCTGGTGAGCCTGCGCCACCAAACCATCTTACAGTTGTAGCCATACGTATCTCCTAGTCAACAAGACTGTTGTGCAACAAGATTGTTGCGCTCTATGACAATCGTCCCATCTCTTGCTATGAAGACTGCGTAGCCAACAATACGTAAGATACCGGGCTTTCGCCCGCCTAGTTCAGAACACGGTCGACGCATTCGCGAACCTTTTGTTTATCTTTCCTTGAAACCTCTTTACTTCTCCCATCAAGCATTTTCGTTAATGACACCTTCAACTCATTTGGCATCTGCGATATTAAATGTTCCTGCAAATCTCTAGCTTCCACTTCGTTGTCCACATTAAGGTCTCTTACCGAATCACCTATTACGTCAATAGGAATCGGATGTAGAACACGAATCTTTCGCCGCATGTTTCTTTTAAATCGCAACCATCTCTTGCATATTATGCCAACATCGGCATTAGTTCGTTCTTCAACATGCAGAAATCCGCAATCACCCTTACATGGCGGCGAAGACCGAATATAATTGTCCCTCTTCAGATTTTTAAGTCCATTGTCTACACACCGCCCGAAAAAATTCCGCCACTTGTCTGGCTTTACGCGCTTCACATCAAAATGGTCCAACACCTTGAAGCAAATAATCCGAATTTCCTGAGCGATGTCATCCTCGGTCCAGCAGTCAAAAGTATAGTTGCGCGATTTTGTCCTTACAAGATACTCAACAATTTCAGTAATATCTTCGTATTTAATCTCTGTCTGAATCGGCTTCTTTTTCTTCGACCTCTTCTTTGTCGTCATACTCACCAATTGTATACCTCTCGATAAGCTCAGCCTGGCTCAAGCCTGCCGTGGCCTTGTGTTTGATTGGTTTGCAATCGGGACTTGCTTTAACAGTCATGCTTGACTTGATGTTTATTTTTTTCATCTCATCTCTTTCTTTCGGTATGCGGCTTCGATAGCTTCCTGCTGGTCCACCTCGACCAACAATCCACCGCACCCGATTGGTGTCTCATCCGGCGTAAATCCAACAAGCGCTCCACACTGAATGGTTTGCCTATCAGTTTGCCCAGCCAGATATTCTTCGCACTTTTCGCACTTAAAGTATCTTAGCTCCATTATTTATACACCTTTATTTAGAGACATTGAATAGATATAACGCAACGTGTCATTTAATTGGACACGAATTACCGTCGCATTCCCGAATACCTTGGCGCATAAGCTTCGCCCCATGATAGGCATCATAGTCTTCTCTGGTAATTGCAGTATACGGCGGCTGTGGTCTGTCGCCTGCGCCAATAGAAATAGTGGTTCCCTTTAAACGAGGGAGAAACTTAATCAGTGTGTGATAAAGTTCTTTCTTAGTTGTAGCAGGAGTTAGGTTGGCTGTCAAGGAAATAGAATTATCTGCCCAAACTGACTGAAGCATAGCCTGAACTGATAATGTATCGTAGAGACTAATATCTGTCTGTCCTTCAACCAATTCGTCCACATCTAGACCAATCGCGGCCACCTTTTCCATTAACGGGTGTTTGCAGACATATTTAATAATTTGCGTATTTACCGCCTCTTGTTCATTTATACAATTCTCTATCTCGTGTCCTTCCATAACGGCCTTAAGTAGAGCTTCGGAACCAATTTGATGGCGAATGCGTAATTCGAAATAAGAAGCGAGAATAGCCTGAGCACCCTCTGACGTTCCCGCTAGTTTAGCAATTGAACCAGTAGGAGCAAGTGTGGTTACTTTAATTGGAGAAGGAATACGTAGCTGGTGGGCGTAGTCCATTGACTCTTCTTTAACAGCATTGTAAAACTTACGTAAGGTTGCACGAATCTTTGGCTTCTCGTGGCACTCGGAATATTTAATTCCCTGTAGGCATAACCAATCTTGGAATCCAAAGAAACCGACGCCAATGCGACGATTACGCTTAACCACCTCCTGTTGCCAAGGCGAACCGATATCCCCAAAGGTTCCGCGAATAAGGAAGCGCGTCATTAGTTTGAATGCTTTAAGCGCACCTTCTTGGTCATCGTGGTATTCTGCTAGGTTAATATGTCCTAAATTGCAATTCTCAAAGGGAAGTGCGCAGATTTCTCCACAGGGATTTGTTGAAACAACCTCTTCTACCTCACCATGTTGTGAAAGAGACGAATTCCAAAATCCCGGCTCGCTAGCCGCATACATTCCATCAACACAGGCTTCATAGACCTTGAGCGCGTGGGGGTCTTTTTTCTTGAATGCGCGGAAAAACGCATTATCAATCTCAACCGAAATATTTGTGGTCCAATGAGCTACACGAACCTCGTCGGTCTTACAAGTAATGAATTCAAAAATATCTGGGTCTTTCCAGTGTTTAATAGACATACGGGCACTACGGCGAACATTACCGGCTACGACGCACTGCGCAATCATATGGTCCATTAACATATGGTCCAGTGAACCGAGTCTTTGGCCGGTTCGGGCATTAAGAAGGGCCGCTATACCTAGGGCCATTTTCATAAGAGCCGCAGGACCCGAAGCTGTGCCGCCAAATCCTTTAATAGGTGCGCCATATGGACGAATACGACTAACGTCGAAAACTAGCGTGTTTATTGTTTTGTCGAAAAATGCATCAATAACTCGAACAAGACAATCTACCCAACCTTCTCTACTATCCTCAATCGGAATGCAGCCGGCCCACTCGTGATGATATTCATCTGAACAAATATCCTTAATACCAGGGCGCCCACCACGTGAATTATAGTCTTTGTGACATGGGTCGCAAACAAAATGGACTTCTAGGGAAGATTTAATAGGCGGATAGCGGCGAATAAATCTGTCGGAATAATTGGCGCCAACACCGCCGCCCTTCATTAATTCGTCAAAGACAAAGCTATAGTGGTCCGAAAGCTTCTCTCGCCAGCCCGCTACATGGCAATTTTTAGTTAATAGACCTTGGCCCACAACCATCGTTTCGGTTTTTGATTCTACAGCGCAGTAAACCGTCTCGTATCTTGATGTCTTTTTAACATCAACAACACGAAGTGCCCTAGGGTTGATTTTAGGGGCCTTCTTCCAATTCTCTATATGGATTGGATTAATGAATATTTCTGGATTGATAGAGAATCTTCTAAATGTTAACGCATAGAGAGGCTTGTCCGAACCGTCGAACGGTGATGTTTTTCTATGTGTCTTTATTTTTTGAGATGTAAGTAGACCGACTAATGGCGCCCTATCTCTGATAAATTCCAAAACAGACTTATCACTTTGATATAGTGTTACAGAACCCTTCTTATCAGCATGACCATCTGCCGCAATAAATCCAGCAATAAATCCATACAGGTAATGTGTATCTTCTATTTGCTCACTAGTAGGAAGGTCTTTCCATGAAACAGGTAGTTTGCCTACATATCTATCACAATAATTTGGCTGCGTTACTGTATACCCCTGTGATTCGAATATTTCTCCAATACTACCGGCAGCCGCACCAAAGGCTAATAGGTTGGCGGTCTTTTTCTGCCTAGAACCATCCCCAAATACAAATCCGTGCATTACACCTTGGATATATGACTTACTATTCGCCATACCTCCCTTGGCTTTTGTTTGAAATGGAACATCGTGTCCAATTAATTTGTCTGTTGTGATAGGATTAATTCTCTTATTAACAATCCACCTGTGGTTTTTCGTAGCAAAGATACTCGTTCCATCTGAGAAAATTACCTCAAAAAGCCTTTGCTTACCAAATGCTTTTATTTCCGCCTTACGATAAACACCATTAAGAGAGAGAATCTTAAGACTTCTACCAGCAAGCGAACCAATAGGTTTAATACCTTCTATGGTATGAATGGGCGTTTCTGGCGCAAAGCAATTAAAAAGAAACTGGCGCCCTTCGACGCCGCTGACCCATAAATGCCTACCGGCAGGTAGAACTTTGAATTTCTTGATTAAATTAATTAGTTCGGTTCGTTCGCCTCTTTTCCAGAATTTTTTATCTACCAAACCTAAATTACCATCGACTACACGATTAACTGTCTCGTACCAAGTTTCCTTACTCCCATCGGCCTTTGTCCTACTATAAGTCCTTTCGTAAACTGCCTTGCCAATCGGCCCCCACTTGATATCCTCGGTGATTGGTTTGACTGTAACGCTCTGCATAATTCCTCCTAGGAGTAAATGTCTTTAATGTAACCCTTTAGAAACCGCTTTAAAGAAGCGCGGCCTCCGTTTCTGTGGTCTATTATCAGGTCTTTCTTCTCATTATACGTCCGAGTCTTTTCCCCGCGTATACCTTTACCGACCTGACTACGTCTTTCCTTGTTCCTTCTCGCATCTTTATCCTGACGGTCTTTTCGGGACAATCTGGCATGGAGAATTTTCAATGCTGTTTCTTTATTTTTAGTTTGACTGCGGCCAAACTGCGCGTGAACTACAATACCCGTTGGTTCATGTTTGAGACGAACTGCGCTGTATGTTTTATTTTTGTGTTGTCCTCCAGGCCCTCTGCTACGATAGAAAGAGTAATCAAGGTCGGACCGCTTAACACTGTCTCTAGAAAAGCGTACGCGCCCCACTTCTTCTGATAAAGCAGTAACCGTGATAGAGCTAGTGTGAGTTCTTCCACGTTTCTCTGTGGGCGGAACACGTTGGAATCTATGAACGCCTGCTTCATTAGAAAATACTTTCTCCGCATTCTTTCCCTCAACTCTAAAGGAGGAAGACGAGGGCTGTTCTGAGATATAACTAAAGGAGAGGTTAAAGACGTCTCGCGGCCCTGCGGTAAACCTCTACCATATCCCTAACTAGGAGCTTTGAATCATCTCCGCCTTCTGCGGCGCGAACTTCAATAATCATGGCTACCTCTCCTCATTCTTGTTTTTGATATGCTCACAATCATAATACCCTAACGAGCGTAGTTTGAAGATGAAGTTTCTAATGTTGCGCAACATAAAAAATCGCTCATGCTCGTAACTCTCGTCACCCTCATACATCTCGACAAAATAGGCGTGGGGACAACAATAAAGAAGGATAAGGTTGTCATATTTGTTGGTAAACATAAAATAAACATAATCGCCCTTACTTCCCCATCGAGCAACTCCAGGGTAGAAACCAATGCTATTGGCATTTTTAACTAACCGAGCCGCCCGTACAAGAGTATCTGGCGATATATACTTAGGAATACTATTCATTTCTCTCCCACTGATTATTCGGGAGAAGCGGCAATTTTCAATGGGCACAGCGAGGGTTTCAATTTTTTCGCTTCTTCCCTTAACATCATCCGCTAGTAGCTATTGTTGTGTGCCAGAGGCGCGATGTCAAGAACAAAATAATGTAGTTGTTGACCAGATTAAATCCCACGGTATAATCGCCCCAAGGAGTCCCGAATGCAAAGACGAAACCCAGCGCGCATCGAGCGCATCCTAGAAAAGCTCAGAATAATCTGGCATATCAATGACGACCAACGACTCGGTCAGCTACTAGAGAATATTTGGGTGGCGGCAAAAGGCCCTGAATTTTTAGACAGCTGGTGCATCGAGGATGACGTCTGGGAAGCCGCGATTGACCGCGTGTTGCTGGAAATGGAAAAGGGAGTTGGGGACTGTTATGGCAGAGTATACTTCCGAGACAGGATATGGTTGGTAACGAAAGGCGGGTTATATGAAGACTAAATCAAAACGCTACACCTGTAAATCATGTAAGAAACAAACAAACAATAACCTATGGGATATCTGCGGCAAATGTAAAATAGCCATTTGCCTCAAATGTTCTAAGAAAGTTAAGCTTTGCTTGAAGTGTCGTAAGTGAGTGGGCCAGGTAACAAATTTGAACAATATTGGATTCCAAGCGAAAAATATCTACTAACCCATAGATTAATTACGTTTTTTGATGAGTGGTTATTCTACGTTGCATTGGGAGCGCTATTCTTTACAGAAAATTATTTGGCGATGGGAATTGTTGGAATGGTTGGTGGGTTTTTCGTTTTACATTCCTATCGAATTCAATGGGCCATGGAAAGGAAAAGATTCGATGGACCGCATTATAAGAGAGATTGAGCGCGAAGCGTCGACCCAAGGCTGGACCCAGGAACTGCGCGGCAAGTGGCTTGGGAAACAAAATAGAATTGGGCCAGATAGTCCTCCTCGTAAAAGCCTAAAGGGTGATGCATACAAGCGAGAAGCTATTACTTTTGCAGATAATATTCTAGTAAATAACGGTTCTACTTGGCGTCATAAAAGAAACGGTCGGACAATTTCAAGGGTCCGTCCCTTTGAATTTAATGACCTAATGGTCTTTGTTAGGCTGAAGAAACAAAGCACCTCACGAACGGCCGCTATATTTACCTCCACGCGCTTTGGGCTTGAAGAAGTCCATATGGATATTCGAGACTTTAGTAATGCCGTCAAGTTTATGACTCGCGGTATCTTAAAAGGTCGCTTTGTATGGAAGGTATATGAAGACCCGCATAAACAATTAGTAAAATTATTGGAGGCGTTGTAGTGGAACCAGATTTTATCTATAGCACGAAAGACAATAAAATAGAAATAAAATTAAATGACAAAGAATTAAAATGTATTTGTGCGGCCATTATCTATTCTTTAAATAACAATGTACTTCTACGTTTTGAAGATGCTGTTAGAAGCGCGAATCAAATAGTGGAGAGTTTCGATGACTAACGACCAATTCTTATTCTGGCTATGGGGCGCCTTTAAAGTTTCGGACCCCTTAATTCTAGACGAAAAGAGTCTTAATACAATTGAGGCCCACATCAAGTTGATTGAGAAAGAAAACGCCTTCCAATCCCCATTTATCCATTGGCTGCAGGGCGCGCTAGATGTTTTCACAGAAATCGATATCGTCGCCTATGAGGTTCTTACGGAAATGATTTATCAAAAACTCAAGGGCGAATTTGAACGAAAAGCCAAAACAATTGAGGTAGCTAGAGACAGACCAATACTTCTGCAAGTCTGGAATAGGTCCGGTGGATACAACATTAATGAAAAAGAGATGAATAGAATGAAAGAAGAAAACAATCAAGATATCCCGCCCGCGAGGTGTTAGATGATTATTACAAATCACCCTCGCTATATTTCCGTCACTTTATATAGGCAGGTTGGCCACTGGCATGTCCCATATGTGGTTAGTTACGCCGAAAGGATTCTACTAGGAGAGAAAGATGTGGAACACACCGTTTGATTGGTTATTGGTTATTGCGCCGGCAATAATCCTAATTTATATACTTGGCGCGATTTATTTAGACTACCGCCGCCATAAGGAGTGGATAAAAAATCACACAAAGGAATTTGAGGCAGCACTTGCGAAATGGGCCGAGGATTCTTCTGACGAAAATTGGGCCGAGGTAAAGAGAATACGGAAAGAGGCCGATGGCTATGGACGCTAGTTACAGAGAATTTGCACGCAGGGAGGCAACCGAATTTGTTCCTATAGAGGAAATTATTAGGCGGCGATTAAGGGTTGGCGCCTGCATTATTTGTGCGACACAAGGAGCCAAAGAATGCCCGTGTATTGGGGTCTACGTGTACCAGGATAAGAATAAAAAATTCCACCTCCGCCGCAATAAACGCTCGACATTGCCATACGGTATTATTACCAATGTCCTTTGTAATGAGGCAGCCGTTGTTATTTTGAAATTACATGGAGGAGTCTCGTCGCCTGGTTATCTTCGTGTATCAGATATTCTAGATATAGAAATCGCCATCAGAGATGGGATTGATATTAACGAGAAGGAGAGGCGGGCCTTAACCCGCTATATTTCCGCCCTAGAAGAGGCTTCGGATTTAGGAACAGAGGAGCAAAATGATAAGAGGGATTAAACGCGCGGTTTCTAATAGATTTTTGGCCGAACTAGACCATGAGTTAGAAAGCGCCAGGCGCATTAGTTTGAGCACGGAAGATGCTCACGCTATGATTGATGAAATTAGATTCCATAGGTTTTTAAAGACTAATGTAGAATGTGCGTATGACAGAACTAGATGGATTGGAAGATACGATGGGTATAAGAGCCAAGAAACCGGTTAGTGGAGGTCAACCTAAGTCTGCAGATTGGTATGCCCAAAACATGGACCATGGAATTGTGCAGGAATTTATAGACAAGATGGAGTCGTTAAAAGAATGTGCGCGGGTATATAATGCTCGGCGCGGGCGTCTTAATAAAAAGATAGCTGAGGCAAACGGGCTTATTAAGGTTGCGGACCTTTCTCCTTGTGAGAAGAGTATTTTTAGCCAAATGTGGAAAAGAGGTCAAGCTGCACCTAGTCCTTGGGGCGATGTGTGTTTAGACTGTAAGTGCGCCCAATGTTGTTCCGAGGGTCCTACTCACAGCCAGCTTTACTGGAAAAGTAATAATGAACTAGGAATTTGGAGAAAATAATACAATGGTCTATATTCCTTCTGTAGAATGTGCCGATGGCGAGCATTTCATCCATTGGTTCGAACCGCCAATTACAACCGGCTGTACTAAAGTATACTGGCATACTGTTTTGAGAAAACTCCCGCTTCTGGAATATATAGACCAGAAGTATTGGGAAGGCCCTTTATTTCTTATATGGTCTTTTAATTACAAAGTTAAGCGCACCCATCAGGCTGAAATCGGCGCCATACTTGATGGGTTTGACGAAGGAGATATTCGATAAAAATTGACTGGGATACCTTGCTACATGGCCGCACGTTGTTTTTAACTGCTAATTTCCCCAAGGCATATACAATAAGGGGAGAGTCTGTTATTACCGCCTTTGGCGCTTCAAGAGAAATTGTACATGGGTCCAGTAGATGCCGCCGCCATATGCTGGGCAATTAATAACGTGTTGCCATTGATAGAAGAATTAGAAAGCCTAAGAGCTTCTAGGAAAGAAATAATGAGCACTAAAGAACACATGATGCCGGTACAGGGCGACCACCTAAGACCCGCTGGCCAAGTGCCCGAGAGCGTGGCGCGATTGGCCTACCGGAGCTATAAGAAGCTGTACGGCGATAGGCAGAGCTTTGAGACCCTTCATAGGCGCGGCGGTTTTAGTTGGGACGAACTTGTCGCGGGAATATTGGGGCCTGAAATACTCAGGCGCATTTATACAGTGCCAGTTTTGCCGCAAGAGATAATAAATGAGTTAAAGGAGTTCGCTCCGCAAGTTGGAACTCATCGCCTAGAAGGTTCTGGAGTTCACATAGACCTATGAATCTTATTTCCATAAAGGTTTAGATAAAACACTTCATCCTTTATTTTACTCTTATTGGTTTAGGTAGAACACTCAGAATTATTGGGCTCACATATAAGTTTAGGTAAAACAGTCAAGAAAAATTAGCCCACATTCAATTAGGGCCCCGCCATTGAACTTGTAGTCGTCATAAGTCCTTATTTGAGAAACACCCCTGGGGCATGACGCACTGCGGTATGGACCCCCGCTTGCTTGCCCCGACCCCGAGCGAAACCGCTCGCCTCACTGGCGCCAGAATGCTACACTCAAGTGCCTGCGGCGTAAGGAGTTATGAAAGTTGGAGGTTTAAGTAGTGTCCAAATGGCGCCAAAAATGTTCCAAAGGACTTATAAACCCTTTGATACCAACACCTTAGCTCTCCGCCCCATTGGTCCCTCACTTGCTATACATACAGCATGAGCCACTCGCCCCTAACCCCTTTGTTTTCGCCCCTGACACGCCGGGCTCTAGCGTGTCATAACGTGAAACGAAACGAAACGCAAATGAATCACTACCGTTTCATGCTCGACGCTTTGCGTCGCACGCGTGAGGCGATTCGCCGTGGTGACGCGGAAATGGCCTCTTTCCTCTCCTCATGTGCGGAGCGGAACATGCGTAAGTTGCGCCTTGCTGAGACGCAAAAGCTGTCGTTGGACGGTTTCGTCTCAATCCCCCTCGACCCCAAGAACTGAAAAGGAAACGCAAATGACTAAGCCTGGAAACGCAAAGACCGTCCGCGCCGGGACGTATACGGTCTGTCTCGACACGAACAAGGCCGACATGGACACATATATGAACTGGACCACGTTCCGTCTCATTCGCGTCCGCAAGGGCTACTACGCCGTGGAACGCAAAAGCAACGCGGCCGGAAACGGCCAGTGTTGGGACGCAAGCGGGTCGATTGACGGCACGGATATACGTATCACGGGTCTCGACCCGCTGACCGTCATGGCGGGCACGGTTTTGGCGCGCTACTTCGGTCTCTGCTACGCAAACGAGGTAAAGGTTGGCTTTCGGTTCGCTCGCGTGTTCCGTCCGCGTGGTCGTAAGACTGCCGCACCGTCTCTTTTGCGTGTCAACGTTCGGGACAAAAACGTCAAGGCTAAGCGGTGGAACGCAATGGACGTCCACGCGGCGCACGCAACTCAGGCGGCACGCAACGCAATTGACGCCAAGTAGGCTCGGCTAGGTGCCAAGGGTGGGTGCAATTCCCACCCGAGTCATGTTCGATAACAACTCTGATACGCAAAGGAAACGAAATGCCAACCCTGAGTTTTAACCGTTGCGATTGTGACTACCTTACGCAACTGACGGGCAAGCCTACCCAGTGTCGCAACTGCGAACTGAACGATACGCATATCCTCCCCATGAACGCCGTCTGGGTCAATCAACACGTGGCGTATGAGACCAGCGATACGCAAGAGACTGAGCGCCTCAATATGGGTCGCTACTGCGACGCAAACGACTGGGACGAGCGCGCTACGAACGGCGAGTTGTATACCTAACTGATACGCAAGGGAGGGGACAGCCCACCCTCCCTACTGTGTAACCTCAACCGTCACCCTAGGGTGGGCACGCATAGGAGACAATAATGGACAGTATGCTACGCAACCTGGAACGACTCGCCGCTATGGGCGATACGCAAGCGAGAGCAAGGCGCAACCGGTTGCTGTATAAGGTGCGGAACGACAGACTGCAGCCCTGCATTACCCTGTGCCCCAAGGGGACTAATATTCCCTTTAAGCCAAGCGGCAAGCTGACGTATTTGCGTATGGAATACGTCTCAATCTACCTTGATATGGGCGACTGGCGCGACCACCCAACCGTTTACACGTCCCATGGTATTGGGTGCAAGCTTTCCAACGATTCCTTCCTTCGTAAGCTTTTCAAGCTACCCACGCGTCTCAACGACAATTACGTTTGGTAACGCAAAAAGAAACAAAGGAGTAATAATGGACACGCAACTGAGACAGTTGGAACGACTGG
>Ga0255048_10000640_pt1 | contig 26272 bp, 23 predicted proteins | sample JV7_2_2_MG_FD_183619 | JGI IMG/M metagenome (GOLD analysis project Ga0255048, IMG submission 183619) | Seawater microbial communities from Jervis Inlet, British Columbia, Canada - JV7_2_2 | ecosystem: Environmental > Aquatic > Marine > Inlet | place: Canada: British Columbia | collected 2016-10-06
ACCGGCTTTTTCATATTCTTGGGTTAACTGTTCATATTGTCCTACTAAATTTTGATATTCAGCAATAGTTTCAGGAGAAGAATTAGAATCTAATTTTCCTTCATCATTAGTCAAAGCTTTTAATTGTGATTCTATAGTTTTAACTTTCCCAGCAAACTCTTCATCTTGTTTTTTAAAACTTTCTATATTTTTTTCATAATCTTCTTTTTGAAAATCTATTCCTTTAGAAATTAATTTTAAAGACTCAGTAGCTTCTTTAACACTTTTAAATTCTCCAGCGCTGTTGGGCATTATATTTTTTATGTGAGTAGGAACATCATTAATAAAGTCTTGAGCCGTTTGTTTTCGCGCATCATATTGAGCTTGAACTAAAGCATTAGCTATTTCTTCACTATTTTCTTCATTTAATGGAACAATACCTGCAGAACCTTCATTTAAAAATTGTTCATACTGCTTAAATTTTTCATCACCTAAATACTCTTCAATTGGTATAGGCTCATTGGTAGTACCACCAGCACCATATCCAAATGTTTGAGAAGGAACAGGTTTAGTAGGTATATTTGCAAGATCAAAATAAGTATTTTGAAAAAAAGAATCTGTATCTTTTGGGTCTACGTTTTTTAATTTTTTTTGTAATTCCAAATAATAGCCTTGAGCTTCATTTATTTTTTCCTCTTCTTGTTTTTCTACTTCTCTTTTTCTTACAGCTCCTCTAATACTAGTTTTCTTAGATTTATTTTCCGTTTCATTTTTATTAACAGGAGATACTACTTCAGGTGTTGGTTCGTCTTTTTCAATCTTAGTAATATTATATTTAGAAATATAATCTTCAAGGGACATATCCGTTTTAGAAGCTGCCTCTTCTACTTGAGCTAAAGTATATTGTGTGCCGTTATATTCAAACATACTAAGTGTTTAATTTAATTACTACTCATCCGGATTTAGTAAAAAATAAGGAATATTACTACCGGTATTAGGATCTATTCTCTTTTGCTGCATTCTCCAGTCTAATTTCAACTTTTTACCATACTGTGTGTCACCAGCATATAATTCCATTATTCTATTTTCCCATTGGTATTTTCCACCCACAGCATCTCCTGCAGCACCTGGAATTCCTTCTCCGGTTTTAGTACCTAAATAATAAACAGTTTCCTTTGGAGGATCTTGTGTTAAATCTATCTCTGTAACGGTATTATTTTTTTCATTATATTTAATTTCTTGATCTCCCGGATTTAAGATATTTTGAACATGTTCTACTTGTTTTTTTATAGGAAGTTTTATTACTTTGTTTATATCTTCTACAGTAACTTTATTACCACCTGAACCAGAACCTGCGCCTGAACCAGGGGGTTTAGTTTGTTTCATGCTTTTACCCATCCTTACTTTAGTAACAAGAGGTAAAGCTGTTAATAATAACCCCTGTCTTACAGCTTGTAAAGACTTTTGATCTAATCTAGTTCCTTGAGCATTACCTACTTTTAAGTCTTCTCCTATCCCTTGTTCTTTCATTATTTTTTCTTTAATGTTTTTAGGAAGACTATCGTAAAAACCTTCAGCATCATAATAATCACTTGCGTAAGCATTTGCAATAGGATTTAATTGTGGAGTTAATTGTTGTGCTACTTTTTTCATATCAGTAAGAAAAACCTCTCGCATCATACCATTCCCTTCATCTATATAATCTGCAGTGGGAACAAAATTACCCTCAATCATTTGCCCGGTTAAATATTGATCAGCTACTTTACCTGTTTTTTCATTTACAAGTTTTAACTTATTGTATAAAACATCTTTTATAGATTTTGTATACTCTGGTATAGTACCCGGATCATAAGCAAAAAATATATCGGCCTTCGTTTCACTTGGTTTTTCTAACCTCGGACCTTCATGTCTTACTGCCCAATCACCATCTTTATCTATAAACCACGTCATATTACCAGGGTTTCTACCAGCTGTTATGGCTATTTTTTTAGCCCATTCTAAAGCTTCAGGATTACTTAAATTTAAATTACCTTCCGTGTTAAGAGCTCCTTGAGCATCTTCATTAAAAGTAGATAAAGCATCATTCATTAGTTGTACTGCTCCCGCTCCCGCACTTAATCTTTGTTTAAATACACCAACTTCATTTAAAAGTGCTCTTTGCTCTTCAGGAGTTGAAGCTTGTCTAGCACGCCCTGCATAATCTCCCATTACATTTATTTGTTCCATAAACATAGATGCTAATTGAGGATTATTATTACCAGCTTTTTTTAATTGATCTAAATATTCATCTTGCTGTTTCATTGTCCAATCCATCGTCCATTGAATCTGTTCATTAGCAGCTTTTTGTCTTGCTGTTTCTTGATCTATTTTTTTCTGAGCACGCGCAGCGCCAGCTGCAGTAATTTTATTTATAGCACTTATATAAATCTGATCTGCTTCGTTATCGATAACTGTTAAAGGACTTCTATATGTTCCCCCACTTACTACTGGCATATTATATATTTTTTAAAATTAATTTATGAAGGACTACTGGACCCTGTACCTCCCGCATTCCATTCATCAGCTATACTACCTACAGCGGTACTAAGTTCTCCTACAGCTCCAATTCCTTCTGTTATGTAACCTGCTTTAGTTGCTCTAGCGGCGGCAGCTTTTTGTTCTTGTCCTGTAAGTTGAGCTTGAACTCGATCCATTTGAGCAATTTCTCTATCTTCTGTTGCCTCAAATTCATATCTTCTTCCAGCAACTTCTGCTTGTTGAATTCTACCAGCTTCACCATATTGACCCTTTTGTACTCTTACAGCTTCGTTCATTTTTGCAGATTGTAAATTTATTTCTCCTTGAGCTCTCATTTTTTCATTTTGAGCCTCTTGTTGTTCAATACTCGAACTAATACCTCTTTTACTTTGAAGAGCTGCTTGAGCTAAAGCTGTAGCTCCACCTGCAGACGCTCCACTAGCTTGTAAAGCATCAAGAGTATTAGCTAATGCAATATCTGCTTCTTCAGCTTGAAACTCCGCAGCTTGAGTTGCAACTGATAAATTATTATAAGGATTAGAAAGCTCATCACTTACATCATATATCATATCTGATAAACTAGTTACATTATCAAATGGATTTATAATTTCTTGTCTAGAATCTTCTAAACCTTCTAATTTTTTTTCTAATGTTTTTGCTTTACGATTTGCTCTTCGTTGTCGTTTATTAGCGCTGACTGCTCCATGTACCGCTTTACCAACTGATGCTAACGCGCTTACACCGGTAAATATTGTTGCTGCTGCTACTGCCATGTTAATTTATTTTTTTTATTATTTCATATGAAGGATCTTTGTCAACTAACCAATTTAATTTTTTATGGATATTTATCAAAGATTTATTTCTACCTATTGAGAACATATATTTTTTATTATTATTTTTACAAAATATTTCAGCTGAAGAAACTAAAGTTTCTATTGCTTTTTTTTTATCTTTTTCTTTGTATTCAGGATTTGATACAATCCATTCTAATAAAACAGCAGTTGAGTTTGTAAAATACAAAAACCCAGCTACAATAGGAATATTATTTTTTTCTACCATTAATCCACTAGTAGCATTACCCGGTAAAAAATCTTGTGCAGGAGTATTCCATTTAGGCCAAGATTCCCACCAAGATACTAATGTATCCCAATCATTTTCTGTAAGTTTACGAATGTTGAATTTCATTTAATTTAATTTTAATACTTTGTCTATAGTTTTTATAACTTTTTTGTTTGATAATTTTAATATGCGGATTCGACATAATCCGTGGAAGCTGCAAATAATTCTTTCATTCCTCCTGGATCTGTTAATGTATCAGTAGATATTTTAACTGTTGCATAATAACCTTTAATACCTGTCATTTTATCACCCCAGATAACTTCTCCTGGAGCCGCTACACTATTATTAACTAAATTAGCCATATATTTATTTTCTTTTCTATCAAATCCAGCTCTATTAATAGGTGGTATTAAAGCCGTGGTATTTTGTGTAACGGGACTATTGTTTAAATTAACATATTGATTTCCATAATTGTCATATGCACCTTCATTATAGCTATAAATAGAAGTAATTGTATCGCTGGTATTAGTTGTGGCATATCCTTCAAAATCTGTATTAACTGCCCCTATACCTGTTAAATCAGAAACAAAACTATTTACTTCCCATCCATTACTTCCTTCATAATTTATTGTTTTAAAAACTTTAGAGGTACTTACACTAGGATTAAATACAAATTCAACAGAAGCATCGTTTTGTACTCCATAAAAATTACATCTCGGTTGAGTTGAAATATAATGTTGATATAAACTAGCGCTGTCATTTGCATTAGGAGTTGAAGGGCCAGTAGTATAAAATTTATTCTTTAAACTAAGCATCATGCCGGGTTTATACGAATATAAACTTGTCCAACCTTGTACAGTTTCATCAAAAGATAATGTTTTATATGGTACAGTAGAAGATTCTGGTTGAATAGATAAAACATATTGTTTATTATATATATCCCATCCCCCGGTTAATTTACCTTCTCCCATAGTTCCAAATTGATCTCTAAAAAAATCAATCATACCATAATTTGATATCTCAGTAAGACCATCTTGTGATAATCTCATTACTGCATTTCTATCTTTATCAGTAAAATATTTTCTTCTACCATAAACTGCAAAACTTTCAGGATTTTTACTAATACCAAAATTACCAACATAAGCTTGTACTTGACCTATAACGTTAGGACCAGAAGTAACAGTTGCATTACCTTCAGCAGAATAAATAGCATCTTTATCAATTAAAGCTCTACTTACTTTTTTCTCTTGAAAAATAATTAAATTGGTATCTTCCGCATATAGTCTTTGTATACTTCCGTTTGCTGGATCAACACTCTTTATTATATCTTCTCCCACTGAAAATACATTAGTGTCATTAATACCAGTTCTAGCATTAAATATACCCGAATAAATCATTGAGTTAATTCTAATAGAAGATTGAGGATTATCTTCTACTAAAAAAGCTTTAACCCCTTGTCCTACATATGTATTATTATATCCTCCTCTAATTCTAGCTTCTTCTATAGCCCAATCTTGTTCGTTATCAGGGTTATTAGTTATAGCAGGGTATGTAAGATCTCCCTTAGATCCATTCCAAGCTGCCGGAGCTGGATTGGTTCCATCATTTAAAGTCTTTCTTAATATGAAACTATTAAAAAATTTTACTTCAATTGTTGCTCCCATAATTTATAATTGCATATTTATTTATATTATTACCCTATTGAACACACGGTGCTCCGTTAAATGTACCTTCTATAGTCCACCAATAATTTTTAAATGCAGAAGAACCACCTACTAAACTAGGCCCATCTATACGAATAAAAACTTGTCCACCTAGAGAAGATTCATTTATTAACCTTGCTGTGCCTCCTGATAAATTAGCACTAGCTATAATTTCATAACATGAAGGTTCTTTTACCGTCATATTCCCTACAGAAGCCATTGTAGTAGCTGACCCATCAGCAGGCGCACTATTTGTTAGTCTATCCCAAAGTCCTTGTAGATTACAAGTACCATCCAAAATATCGGGCGTAAACAGTGAAGAAAAACTAGCCCCAACAATTTTAATCCAATTACTTCCACCCACCACAGCAAGAGATCCAAATCTATATGAATTAGCCGGTGAAGTAGTACAATCATTTGCATTATTTCCTCCTGTATTAGGATCTATATTTCCAACACAAGGTTCCGCTGTTCTAATTATCTTTTTACCTAAATTATCAAATTGAGCAGTCCATCTACTATTTATTTGGGTCATCTGTTGACCAATAATAGTTGTAGATCCACCAGGACAACTAGGACAAGTCCAAATTGGTGGGCCATTTCTTGTAGAGCTGTTTTCATTACCGTACTTAACGTTTAATTTACCTGAGTTCACGCCTGTATATCCATACCATTTGTCAACCCCTCCAGGAGACCACGCACTAGTTAATTGAGGATCATCATAAAATTGAGATACATATTTAAAACCCCATTCCCTAGCATAAACAGTTTGATCTATTCCTGCGCTAGCAGCTTCTTCTCTACTGTCTTGAGCCGCTGTAACTCTATAAGCAAACGAAGCCGGTGGCGTCATATTAGATCCACTTCCGTTATAATAATTACTAGAAAGCTGAGTAGGATGATAAAAATCACCAAAACTTAAATAAACTCTTTGGTTCTGTTGTGCTTCTGTATATAAGTTATAAGGAGCTTCCGGAATAGAACCTGATCCAATTCTAAGCGTTGGTATACGAGGATTGGTTATAACGGTAGAACCTCTAGGGGAAATATTATTTCCATATGGATATCTTGTAATTAATCTATATTCTCCAAATTTATCTAGGGCATCAGTTGGCGCATTACCACTCGGATCTCTATAAGCTTGATTTCTCCCTATCACAAATAATTTTCTTCCTGTAGAAATAAGTTGCGGATTTCCTGCAGCTTCTATTGCGTCCATCCAAGATTCAAATGAATCAGCTTTAGCTGGATTTGGAGCACTTTCATTACTTCCTTCTTGAGTTATAGCAGCACTTAATTTATCTTTTATTCCTGTAGAATAAAAAGCAGTAGGAGGATCAGAGGCCAATGAACTTCCGCCAAAAATTACTGAACTACCTGTAGATGTTCTCCAATAAGTATTAGCTTGAGCCCCTCCAAATTTTATAACATTACCTTCTATATCAGTAGCGTCTTCCCAAGTAAAACTAGAATTTTCTCTATATTGTAAATATGTAGGCCATATAACTCCAGGTTGATCTACAGGAATTCCTCCATAATTTCCTAAATCATAATCAATTAAAATATAAGCACTTCCCCCAGGTTGAGCTATTGTACCCGGCGTGATACCTTCTGGACTAGCTATAGGACCTGTAGTAGTGTTATCTGGTCTTCCGAGTGTTACCGCAGTTCCTAAACCAGAATTAGAATCACTCATAGAGATATTCATATTTCTATTAGAGTTAACCCAACTCCATCCACTTTCCGCGGATGCACTATTATAACTAGGTAAATTACTACCCACGTCTAATCCACCAACAGGCTTTCTATTGATAGGTATAGAATTTATATCACTAGTAACGGGATTAGTACTGGGATTAGCCCAATAAAAACCAGAAGATTCAGAAGCCTGATTAATACACATGTTCTTAACACTGCCAAAACTATCATTTAATGCAAACGTTTTATATCCTAAATTTCCGGTTACATCCGGTGCGCATGTACCAATTGGATCTCCTCCTGCTCCACCACTGTTACTTATAGTAGTATCTACTGTACCCGCGTCTGTGAGAGCTATTGTTAAGGCAACTGGAGTAGTTAAAGCATTAGAAGGATCTGTTACAACGCCAGTAGTAGAATCTATAATTAATTCAGGTATTCCATTGTCTGGATCTAAGGGATCTTGAGAGGTAATACTCCAACTTAAATCTTCTTGATTTTTACTATTATTTTGACTTCCATTAATTCCTTCAAAACTATATACAGGTGAAACACCTGGCTCTACAACAATCCCATCTGAGGGGCATATTATAGAAGGTGCAACATTTAATAATTTTTCAGTTAAAGCTATTTGTGTTATAATACCTTGTTGAGTACCAGCATCATTGTTTTGAACATTAAAATTAAATGTAAATGAATCTTCTATATATGAATTAGGACCATAATAAAAGAATGTGTTATTAGAAATTGATATTTTATAAGTATCAGGAGTTCCACTACCCGCAGTTCTAGTTAAGGTGAATTTACTTGTAACATCTTCACCATTACCATTTACTACCCAAAATCCTGAAGTTAAATCAATTTCACTGTCCATAACAGCAACTTTTACACCACTGGGATCTTCAGTATAAGGAAAAAATGGAACAGATGTATATGTTCCATTAGAATAACTAGCAGTTATAAAATCTCCTGGAGTTACATCTTCTGCAAGGTTAAATGTCCATTTACTATTTTGAATACTTAAATGATCTCCAGTTGTAAAATTTTTAATACCTCCGCTTCCAGCTTTGATTGCTTCATTTAATTCTGCAATAGTACCTGTAGAAGATGTTTCCCAATATATATCTATTTTAGATTCTACGGGTTCAGTTTCATAAACCGACAACCAAGTATTTACTAGTGTTGTGTCTGAAGCTGGTGCTATAGAACCAATTTCATTTCCACTTAATGCTATTCTAGCCATAGAGGGATTAGAAATTGTTTGATATATAGATCCGTATTTTACATTAGTAGTATTATCAAATAAACTATTTTGTTCTGATATAGTGGAAACTGTATCTGAAAGAGCAATTCTTGTTGCTGCATTAACTGGATCAAATTGATAATTGTTAATAGGTTGGGCAATTTGCCCTGGGGCAACTCTACCAAATAACTGTACAGAGCTTCTAAATTGTTTTTGCTCTGGTCCTACCTCTGTTAAATCTCTAGGAACTTTATTTATATTATCATTTAATAAAGTAATATAAGAAACGCTTTGTGCTACATCTGGATCAGCAGCAACAGGAGGGTAGAAATTCATTATCCCAGGTAGATAAACATTATAATATTCTTGTTCTGTTTGCTTAACCACTATTTTGTAAGAGTACCATCCTAACGGATTATATTCTGTAACTGTAGAATCTCCATTATATAAACCAGGCCAACCTGTAGTTAAGTTGTGTGGGACATTTTCTTTTATAGGTGTATTAAATAATACTTTTATAGAATCTCCTAACCATTTCTGTATTAAATTTTGAGTCTTAGTTGCGCTCGACACTTTATTATAAGGAAAATATATAGTATCACCAACTAAAGTTAAATCATCATCACCTGTTGCTTGCGTACTAACTGATGATAAAATAGTAGTAGAACTTCTACCATATCGATCGGATAAAACAACACCTATCTGATAATTTCTATTCTGCTTTACAGTGTGCATCGGGTATTCTCGAGATACTGTTCTTTCTATAGGTCTAGGAATTGTAGGATCATCAGCAGCAAATTCTTCATATTTATCCGATACAGCTACATTATAATCTAATGTTTCAGGTGGTGTATGTTTATTTTGAAAATTACCATAAACAAGTCTATTACTAATTATTTCTTGAGTAAATGCTCTAACTGGAGCTTTATCATATACTCTAGTAATTTCACTATTTGGAAGAGTTTTATATGGTTTATTTCCTTGATAATTATATTCTATAGTGGTTTCGGTATCAAATCTTTCATATCCCTGTTCTCCTACTCTAGGAATTGTATCCACAACTCTAATAGCTAATCCATCTGATTCTTTATATAGAATTTCTATTTCAGCTATTTTTAATTCATTAAATAAATTTTTTGCTTCTATTCCATTATTATCTTTATCTAAAGGTAAAGGAATTTGTAAAAATATATTATTAACTTTATTTTCCATAAATCCAACTACAGTACTTCGATAAGTAGCTTGCTCATCTGTTGTCATACTCACAGGTGTAGTTTCACCTAAAAAATAACCATCTTGTTTAGGTATAAAAGCAGCTTGAGTGAATGGTGCCATTATAGAATAATTACCTCCTTCAAATTTAAATCTATAACTAAATCTAACAAATTTATCTTCTAAAAAATCAGGATCTCCATTGAATTTTGGGTTATAATTTGGATTAGTTGTAAGCCCGGGATAATCTTCATCATAATCACCTCCTGGATTCATAGGAGAACTAGCATTCTCCATACTTGTAACCCAATTATCATTTCCAAGACTACCTAAAGTTATTGGGTTTAAATTTTGATTAAAATAAATAATAGTACCAGGCGCTATATCTTGAGCTAAGTTAACTGGGGTTTCTACTCCAGGTAAAGCTGTTCTATCACATAAAGCTATCTCATTTCCATTAGAAAAACTTTGTAAAGCTGTATTTACGGGAATAGGAGCGGGTGATATTGCTGCTCCAGTAGCGTCTACAGCTGTAACTAATGACCCTATTAATGTTTTTTCAATATCTAATTCTTTTGCTAAACCAAATCTATCAGCTGCCTCTAATAAAATTGCGTTTTGACCGGCTTTGTTTTTTATATTTGCAGGGTCTACAACTACAACTGCGGAACCTCCATTTGGCCATACAGGAACAATATTGTTATTCCAAGAAAAAGTGCTACTTACAGTTGGGTCTACAACAAAAGCTCCTTGTCTTCGTTGATAAAGTTCTATAGGTTGAAAAGGTGCATATGTAGCTACAGTAATTTGATCCTCTGAAATATAATAATCAGGTGAAAAAGTAATAGCACTTTGTACATTTATTTTTCGTGGTTGATTTCTGTTATCTGTCCAGAATAGAATTCCCTCTAATAAATTAATAGATGTAACAGGATGAGTGGTAGAAAAATTTAAAAAAGATCCAGTAGCTAAGATAGTTGATTCTCTACTAGCTGTATTATATAAATATATATAATTATTAGCTGAAGTAGAATAATTAAGCAATTGGACGTTGTAATCCCCTGAAGCTGTTTCTGTATAATCAGTTAAAAATATATAAATATTATTATTAACCTCATCTGTATATAAACCAATAGTAGTTAAATCACAATTACATCCACTTTTAGTTTTTAGATCTACTAATTCAGTATTACCTAAAACATTTTCTAACGCTCCAACGTCGGCACCCTCTGATTTACTTACTTGTATATTAAACCCTTCACGATATTCTCCTCGAGGAAGCAATCTTGCATCGAGGTCTTTATTCATTTTAGACTTAATAAAAGAATTTTTAGCTTCTGCCATTTATATTAATTTTTAAGCCATTTAGATTTACCTCTCATAATCTGAACAAACTCATTAGATTTTATGTTAGATAATCTTATTTTTGCGTTGCGTAATTTAGCACTTTTTTCTCTTCTTAATCGTTGAACTACATATTCTGGTTGATTTATTCGACTAGCTAAAATAGCATGACTTAGATAAGCATAAACTGCTTCTTCAGCTAATTTAGGAACTTTCATATCTTTTTCATATCCTAAACCATCAGATATATATTCTAAAACTATTATTTTATCTTTTAAATCACTTGAAAACCCAAACGTTCCATTTCTTTCATTAATAGTAAACCAACCATTAATTTGAGAAGTTTCAGGTTGCATACCATATCTTTGACCATAACCATAAAACCAATTACCATACCAACCATATAATCCATCGGCTATTAATCTTCCTGTTATATCATCTCTTATCTCTTGTAATAATTCTGTATTTTGACTATCCCAACGTTCTTCTGTAATAGATGTACCGGTTAAATTTTGACCTAAATTATCTTGAGTAGGAATACCTTCTGAATCTTGAATAGGTTTAGTATAAGGGTTTGTTGTTAATGTTGTCGGATAAATTATATGTGTTATACCCACGTCATCAACCCATGAAAGATTTACGTAATTTACGTAATCTTGAGGTATTGGTACACTTAAATGATAAGGAATAGTTAGTTCTTGAGACTTAATACTTTTTAGTGTATCATAGCTAAATTCTTGTAAAGCTCTTTTAGTGTGAAAAATAATATCTGTTTTTTTAACACTAGGAATCAATTTCCCTTCTCCTACATAGGCAACTAAAAAATTGTTAACAAGATCTTCTACTTTTATATATGAATAGCTGTTATAATTTTCTTGTGTAACCTTTCCATATGCATTTTTATCTCCAAATTGCCCACCAGTATCTGTTAATAATTGAATAACTATATATGTACCAGTTGATTGTGCGGGTAAAGTAAAAATGTTATTTAATACACTATAAGTAGTTGTATATTCAGTGAAAGTACCTGGATTACCCGTTAAACTAGTATAAAGTCTAAAATTATTTGTATTATAATTTTCCGATGCTGGATCATAACTTCCAAAAGTTATATCTGTATTAAAAGTAGCTGTAAAAGTAGTTTGATCCGCTGTTGCCACAAATATTTGAGCTCCTGCATAATACTGTGAATTTGTTTCGGTAATTAATCCTCCATTAGGTTGTCCCATAATCTATTAAATTTTTTCGTTTTGTTCATTTATAGCAACTTGCTGAGATGCATCTTGTACTATTTGAGGATCTTCAATTATAATACCAGCATATTTTAAAATTTGTAAAATAACGTTGGTTTGTTCTGAAACATGTAATTCAAAATTTAACGATCCAGATGGAGAAGTTGCTTCATTATATAGATTAGAATTATACACATATTGGCCCAATGAACCAACATTAAATCCCCAAATAGGATTATTAGGTTTTTTTATAAAATCTACTTGAATATCTCCTTGAGTGGCTATTGTAATAGGTTTTACAAACAACTTATTATCTTCATATAAATATACGGGAAAAGTTTTAGAAGGTTTTGTAAGGAGAGATTTATTTACATGATAAAATTCATGCCTATCAAGTCTTTGGAGTTCGACTTCATTGTTATATAAAACAGTACCTAATCTATAGAAGGTAACGGCATTTCCATATGAATCGAGTGTTGGTAATGCCCAATAAACTAAAGTAGAATTAGTTGCTGATATAGTTTCACTTATATAACTAGCATTCCCAAAAGTTTTAAATATAGCTATTTTTTCATCAAGATTTTTTACCCTATCTGCATAATCAGTATCAGTCTGTGGTCTTCTTATTTGTTGGTTTAAATCTTCAAAATATTTTTCAAAAATTTCTAATTGAACTTGAGCTCCTATATTGTTAAACTCAGTTGGTGTTATATAACCTCTTTGTTCTTTATTCAAAATAAGTAAAACAGTTTGATATACCGTATTTACGTTTATAGCCATTTGTGTTGTAGTATTAAAATAAAGGAGACCCTAGAGTCTCCCTTATTAATTTATGTTAAGAAAGTTTTTTCTCTATTGATTTGAAGATATCTAAACCTTCATCTGTCTTAAAAAATTGAGCCATAGCTGAATACGGGTGTTCATCGAAAGGAACAGTCATAAGTTTCTTTTGATTAGATGCCCACATAAATGTTCTTTGATCTGAACTTAATTTTATAATTCCAGCTTCTGTAGCTTTTATTGCAAAATTTCGTAATTGTACATTTTCATCATTTGCTAAATCTAAAAATAGTTTTGAATTCTTTTTAGCAAACATTAATAAATCTCTTTTAATTTCTTTAGAACTCATCTCAGATACCTTAGATCCCAGTTCTACCCGTAATATAGCCTCGGCTTGATCAATATCAATATTTCTAGCCATATTTAAAGCATCAATTTCTAATTCTAAATCTATTAATTCATCTTGAGCTTGTACAACTTCATCTACTTCTCTATATCTTGATTCTTTTAATGGGTGATATAAAGATAATATTTTTTGTAATGCTTCTTTTTCTTTTTTTACTAATAAAGCTCCGTCTCTAAAAACAATATGTCCTAAAGTCGCTTCTCCTTTTTGTTCATCTTTAAAGGGAGAATTTTGATTAGTTGCATATCTAATTTCTCGTTGCTCTCTAGTTTTAGGATCATACCACAAAAGTGCGTGACGAGCAGTATGTCGAGATGGAATTTTATATGTTAAAGGTGTTTTATCACCTGTTAAAAGATAAGTTCTATCTTTTACCTCCCAATTATCTTTAATAGTTATTTTTTCTTTTTTTGGTTGTATAACCTGTGTAGGTTCTTCTAAAACAACCTCTTCATTTTTTATTTTTTTTGTCATGATATAATATAATTAAATAGTTAAAGTAAAGGTAGGGACATCTTATTTAAGATGCCCCATCTTTACAAAGTATTAAATACCTTTGAATAATACAAAGTTATTAGCAGCTTGAGTTACAAGACATCTTTCTGAAAGGAAGTTTACTTCCATTGCATCCAGATTAGAAGTATAAGCACCTCCAGCTGATCCAGTTAACCAAGACTTCATACGTCTGTCTTCTGTTTGCGAAGCTCTATATCTAACGTGTAAGAATGGTCGTCTGATGTTAGTACCTAAAATTTGATCATAAACTGTTGAAGTACCTGCTGGTATTAAAACACCTTCAATTGATTGAGTACCATCAATAGCACCTCTTGTAGAAGCATCATTTAAGTATTTCCAATCAGTTTTATAAAAGTCATAAGATCCTCTTCTGAAACCGCTAAATCCAAGATTTAAAGCCATTTCTTCTGAGTTTTCAAATAACCCATAAGCAGTGCCACCAGAACCGCCCGCAGAGATTTGAGATAACATGTTATCAAATTCTAACGCAGTTGATCTTTGTAAGAATAACATATTTTCTTCAATAGCTCCTTGAGTGTCAAGGTTCTTAAGTATTTCATCAAAGTCATCTATACCAGATGCTCCGGCAAAACCAACTTCAACATTTCCTCTTGAACTAATAGCTGCAAAAAGCCCTTCAGTGCCCTTAAATCCTGAATTAGCTGCATTATTTCCAGCAGCCGCAACAGCGATCTCACCTTCAACACATACCATTTCTAGGTAATCTTCAAATCTTAATCTTGTTTCAGATTCAGCTTTTAAATACCATAAGTATCCAGTAGTACCGTCTTCAGTTGCAACTTCAACCCAACCAATTTGAGCCATATCAGAACCATTTATTGTGTAAACGTTTCTGATGATGATTGGTGAATTGTTATATTGCTGAAAAGAAGGAGTAATAGTTACTTGTGGTTGATTAGCATTCGCTAAAGCTAAAGCACCTGCACCAGCATTAGCTGTAGCAGCACCTTTAACAAATTCTGAACCATAAACAAAGATTTTTACAGTTGTTCCCAGACCACTAAGATCTGTAGTTAAATATGGAGCAACAGTCACTGCACCTGTACCGGTGTTTGACGCTGTTACAACACATTTAGCTTCGTTTCCAGTGCTATCTAAAACAACTATAGTTTGACCCGGAGAAATTACATTTCTTGTAACCCCTGGAGCTGTTGCAGCTGGAACCGTAATAATAGAAGGATTTGCTTGATCGTTAACACATCCGTCATATGCAATATGTAACCTATTTTGCTCTGACCAAACAACTTGATCTGAAGTCAGAGGCATCTCAGCGCCTACCATACGTAAAAAACCTGATAGAGTTCTATTTCCATATCTCTCTACTTCTTGTTCATATATTTCTGGTAGATATTGCTGAGCAAAATCATTATTACCATCTGTAAAAGATAGGTAATTACTGGCTAATAGCTGCTGATTAGGAGCAGGAACTATTGAACCAAATTGTGGAGTTAATACACCCATAATTTTTATTTATTTTTAATTAAACGTTTTCTTTTTTATTTTCAATTTTGAAGAATCAAACCCACTAATTGCTTTTACTTTTAATCCACCTACAAATATCTCTCCTGAAGCTGTTTTACGAGGTTCAGTATTAATATTTTTAGATTTTGCTAATTGATCCTTAATAGCATCGGTTTTACCTTGCTCATAAAAATGATTAGCAATAGTATCAACATTTCGTGCTGCAAATAAAGCTTTATGGTAGCCTCTAGTGTCTTCTACTTCTCCTTTATCGTTTAAGAACTTCTTAATAAAGTTAGAAATATCTCCTTGAGCTTCTGCCACAGATGAAGGATCTTTTACTCCATATCTAAATTTTTTATCTCCTAATTTAAAATCAAAACCTTTGAAGTCTTCGTTAAGAAGGTTTTTAGTATTAGATACAAATCTTTCATGCCTAGCTTTACTAGCTACTTGATTTTCGTTATAGCGATTGAAAAAGTCTGTTGCTTTTTGTTGTTCTTGAGTTACTCCGGGTCTCAACTTGATTTCCGCATAATAATCTTTCTTAAGTCCATCTAAAAACATTTGAGCTTTAACTATCTCTTCTTTGTGAGCAAGTTTTTTCTTTTTTATATCTCGCTCTTCATCCACCTCTTCATCATACTTAAAAGAATCTTCAATAATAAAGTTTCTTTCTTCCGCATTCAAATGAGGCTTAGATTGTTTGTAATATTCATGAAGTAATGCTTCATCGCTTACATTGCTATAATCAGCATTTAAACGGGCATAATCTTCAACGGTTCCTCCCGTCTCTTCCATGAATTTTACTAAATTTTCTATATTTTCAGGAAGTTTTTGTGTTTCTCCTTCCTGTTGTATTTCTTCTTGTTTCTGTGAGGTAGTGGTAGTTTCAGAGCTTCTATCCACTCCTGTCTCGTTAGTATTATCTTCTTCATTAGTAATTTCTTGTATTGGGGAATCAGATTCTACTTCTTCGTCGGTCTCCCGTATTTCTTTAACCACTTCTTCGCTGTCTCCACTGTCTTTTTGTTCTTCGATAGGAGCATCGCCCACATTTGTCTTTGGTGTAGGAACGGCATCTTTTTCTTCTTTTTTAGGTTTACTTAAATCTACTTTTATTAAATCAGGTACTAATTTTTCATCACCTAATTGTTTAGGTTTAGTAACTTTTTTAATTTTAAAACTACCCTCTTCTTGAGGAGGTTTTTCTTTTGTAGATTCAACTGTTTCTTTAGCCTCTTCTACAGTTTCTAATACTTTTTCTTTTATTGTTGCGTTTTCTTCTTTTTTTGACATAATATAATAATATAAAATTAATAATAAATTTTTATCTTGGATTAAATTGTTCTAATCCAAAACCACCTAATGTATCATTACCTGATGATTCAAAATCTTTTGGTAATAAATCATTTTGTCTTTGATTTATAAGTTCACTTTCTTGTGTACCTTGTATACGTATTCTTTTATCTTTACGATCTTCTATAGATGCTTCTTTTTGTTGCTGAGCTTGAGATTGCATTTGCGTTAACTGCATATTATATCTAAATTCTTCAGCCATTAATTGTTTTTTAATTAAAGCTTCTTGTTCCATTCTTTGAATTTCAAATTGAGATTTAGCTTGTTCAATTTTAACTTCAGTGTCTGCAAGTGCTTGATTTTTTTGAACTTCCGCCATAGCAGCTTTTTCTGCAGATTCAGCATTAGCTTGAGCCTGTGCTTGTATATTCTCTAATTGTTGAGCTCTTTCTTTTTCTTGTTTTTCTTTTTGTCTAAATTTAAGCATTTGATTAGCAAGCTTAATATTCCTTACTTCTCTTATATCTATTGCATCTTCTAATCCAATATTACCTGCTTGTAAAGCTATTTGTATATTTTGTTCTAAATTAGCTTGTTCTTCTTCATCTGGTTCTAATTCTAAAAATATACCAAAATCATGTAAAGAAAGTTTTTCTATTTCTTCTAATGTAGAAATATTAAACCCATTAATACTACTTATTAAAGATTGTTTTGTTGTTGGGAATTGTAACATATCACCAACTCTTAGACTAATATTTTCACAAATTCTTACTGTTAAATACATAAGAGATTGTAATACATGCCTTGTTGCTGTATTGGAGTTGGCAGCAGCTAATTTCTGTAACCCTACTAATGAATCTTTTGCTGGTGTGCTACCATCTCTAGCCTCATTTAATCCAGTAACATCACGAATCATTTGTAAATAATAATTATATGTTTGAATCATTGACTGAATTTTAGCCATTCCATTAGAGGTTTGTAATTCTTGTACTGGTACTTTACCACGATTTATTTCCCCATCTTGAGTTAAAGATCTACCTACTATACTACCAGTTTGAAAATACATATTTAAAGCTTCAGAAGGATTATAATTTGTACCATTACCTAAATCTACTTCTGCTAATCCATCTACATCTAAATATACCCCATCAGGTACCATTCTAGACAAAACTTGTTGTAATTTTAAATGTGTTAATTGAATCATATCAGCAAAACCAATAGTTTTACTTACAATTGAATTAATTCTTCCTTGATACATTCTAGGTGCGCTAATAACATAATTCATATTAACTTTAGTAGTATCACCATATGGTCTAGTCATATTTTCACTTAATTCCCATTTAAGTAAATTATTACCTAAACCTAAAACTTTAGCGCCACAATATAAAACTTCAATTGATCTTGATATTCTTTCAAAATTATCATTTGGTGGAGGATTAAAAGTATCAGGTTTTTCTAATGTTTTTTCTAAACCTTGTTCAGTTTGTTTTATTTTAAATACTTGATCTTGGTAAGTTTTATATTCAAAAAATAAAACTTGAACTTGATCTTTAGTTTCTTGACCCCACCATGTGTTATCCACATAAGAATTTTTTCCTGGATATTTTTGTATTTTTTCTAATTCAGCATCTGTAAGTTCAGGAAATTGTCTTTTTAATTCTGATAAAGACATATTTTTAACTTCACCAACATAATATATATCCTCAAAATTTGGATCATCTGTATATGAATAAACAATATTTGCGGGATTTACGTAATCTATAGTAACTCCTTCAGATAAGTTAAAATTTGTTTTTACACATCCAATACCTAAAACAGTTAAATCATATGATAACTGTTTTTTTGTTTGTTCATATTTATTATAATCTAAAATATTATTAATAACTTCTTCTTCGGCTATTTCAACACTTTGTTTAAAGTTTAATTGTAAATATAAGTCTAATTCTTCTGTTGTTCCAGGTAAATCATCTGGACTTGCTGAAGCAAATAAATTAGCATTAGGGCCTAATTGTGCTTGTAAACCCTTTATCATTTCTTTATTTTCTATGTCTCTTATAGCATTTTGCGCAAACTCTGTTTTATTTTTTATTGCAAAAGGATCTTGAGCAAAAGATTTAATATCATATCCTTTTTCAGTCATTCCATTAACAACTATATCTACAAATTTAGATAATATAGGAACTGGTTTCCAATCTAAATTAAGATAAGATAAATCCCCATTAACAGCAAGTTCATCTTTATATTTTTGAACAGGTTGTTCTCCTCTAGCATATAATCTTAATCGATTGAAGTTTTGAAAATTACTTATAAAACGATTTTGTCCACTAGAATTTCTAAACCATTCATGCTCAATAGCTTGTGCCACTTGTAATCCGTACTCTCTAGATTTTTTCTCTTCTTCAGGTACCACCTGATCAGGGAAAGAACTGTTATAGTTAATCTTAACCATCTAATTTAGTATTTTTGAATTAACCCCTTTGTTATCATATTTTTTAAAACCTAAAGGTACTGTTGTTATTTTTCTATCTGCAATTGGTTTATATCTATTTTTATTACAAGCCATAATAGCTAAACCAGAACTTATTGAGGCATCATGTAATGTTCTATTATTAATATTAAATTTAGCCCAATCTTCTAATGTTTTTTGAAAATACATATCTCCATAATTATCACCATTGTAACCTATAAAATTTTCTATATAATCCTCAATAGCCGCGGCATGCGCTTGTTTTATATCTTCACTTGAATTAGGTATTCCACCTATTTCTCTTTCTGTTACAGATAATTTATTATAAATTTTATCAGGTCTATTCATCGAATATCCTCTGTATCCTCTTCGTTTAAGATAATATAATAATCTAGGTTTATTATTTTCTGCTAGTATAGGCATACCATAAAAAACTAAAGCCATTAATACTTCTTCAAAAAATATTTCAGCAGTTTGTGGTCGTGCTATATATTCTAAAAAAAATGTATTAGGAGGAACATCCTCCATTGTGAATTTAGTTAAACCATGTAAAGAACCTTTTGAACCTCTACCATCTACTGTTCCTGAAATATCATATGGATCACATCCAAATGATCCACAATCTGAATTTGCGGGGTATTTAATACCATTTTTAACTAAATATCTATTTTGTAAATTAATTGGAGGAACCCAAGAGATAAAGAATCTTCCATTATTATTAGGTACAAACAATACTCTAGTATCTTTAATCCCATCTTCCCATTGAAAATTACCTTGAGTAATAACATTTGTATTTCTTAAATCCTCATTATAATCAATTTGTTCGTAAATTTTTGTTAAATTAAATAAAGATTCTTTAGTTTCATCTCTAAAAGCGTGTTTTTCAGTTCTAGGAAATTGACGATAAAATTCATTTAAACTATCTTGATCATTCTTTAATCCTTCGACTTCATTCTCCCAATGGGAAATAACTCCGATTTCAATTTGTGATCCATCAATCCCAGCGACGGCTTTTTTTGGAGTTTCGAATACAGGTATTCCATAAGTATTAAGGTACCCTTCGTAGTTCCATTCCATAGGTATGAACAAACTATATAATCCTGAATTAGTCTGTCCGTTGCGGTTTCTTTTTGTAACATCTGATGCATCATATAATTTTTTAAAATTATTTCCTCCTTTATCTAATGCATTAGAGGTAGATCCCATCATACATTTTCCTACTATTCTACTACCTAATCTTAATGTTGTTTTCGTGACCCTCCAGTTGTTAAGGATGTTGTCGGGCCTCTCCCATTTCCCCGATTCATCGTGGGCAAGGAGTTGTAATTTCTCCCCATCATACGAGTTGTCCCCGGTGTTCTTCCAGTCGATCGTTGTGTCCAATCCTTGTATCTCTTCAACTTTGGTATTCTCATCCAATTTTTTTCTGGTAAGTTTCGAGGCAGGGACTCTGTAGGCAAGCTCTGTCTTGGGCCTGTCCATACCGTCTTGTATCGGTTTGAAGAAAAATGGGTAGTTAACTGATATTGGTACCACCTTATCTGTAAACATCTTCTTCGCATCTGCTCCAGTTTTAGATAATATCCCATATCTAGAGTCGCTAGAGATGGTTGCTTGATGTACCAATTCCGATGACGCCATGAAGGAGAAACCAGACCGTCTATTCTTAAGGTAGCACATTCCATAACATCTATTGTCCACTTTACAGGCTTCCCAGAAAATGAAGAATAATCTATTGGATTCCCTAAATTCTGCTGACCCAACATCAATCTTGGTCCACTGCAGGTACATATAATGAGAACCAGTGATATAAATAGGGTTACCTTTATTATAAAACCAAAAACCTTCTTCACGTCTTTTAAATTCTTCATCAATATAATCATACCATTTATTTTTAAAATCAAGAGAACGATCATTCCAATCAAAAACTGTTTTTAGTCTAGATAATTCTTTTGGATAACTAAAAACTTCCCAATATTGATTGTCCTTATTATTATCTCTTTTATATACTATTTTTTCTGGTGGTAAAGCTATTTTTAAACCTTGAATTTCATATATTTCCCCTATTTCCCCACTTTTGCTAATAACTATAACATCATGTTCTTTATCATAACCTTGTTTCCATTTTTTATATCTATTATTTCTTTTTATTATTTTAGATTTAATATGGTCAGGTAAAATTTTGTATAAAGTTTGTGTATACATTATTTAGATCTTCCTTCTGCGAACCCTTTAAAGTTATTTCCGCGATTTTCTTCTTTAATTTCCTTTAACATATTTTCTTCCTCTTCTATACGAGTAAGTATTTCAAAGGCATCAAAAATAGCTAATTTCTTAGTGGCAGCTGCATTTTTTAATCTATCTGCAGAAACATCGTCTTCTGAATCTACAATTTTTTCTTTAGCAACTTTAATTAGTTCTTCAACTGCTTTTTGCCCAGCTTGGATTATACTCTGTTTGGTTTGTTTTGTGTTCATATTTAATTACAATATCATTTGATTCCATACAATATAAAAGTTCATTATTAATTATAAACTCAAACTCTCGCATGGGTTTAAACCCTACTATATCACCTGGAGTGATTTCAAGCGTTTCTAATGAACTATTACCATATTTTAGTATACCTTTATTCTTTATTATTTTTTTACCTTCTAATAACGGTTTTACAAAACAATAATTTTCATGAGTATTCCACTTATTATTTTTATAATACATATAAATTTGAGAAGGAAAAGCAAAATATAAATCATCTTTAAAATATTTACTACTATTTACAGACTTACCTTGCATATTATAATATCTTCTAAATAAATTATGATGAACTATAATTTTATCACCTTTTATTATATTCGTTTTATAATTAAGTGGAATTGATACAACTTCAGCTTCTCTATTTATAAATTTATGATTAGATATACTAGAATTTATTATTAATTCTTTATTTTCAATATTAATCGTATTTTTATATCTTTCACCAATAGGTGTTATAATAAATTGATATAAACTATTCATTTAATATTCTAAATCATATTCTACAGATATTGCCATTTGAGAATTAAATTTCTTCCACGGTAATACTTCATCTTCTTTTTTTATAAATATATTATAAGATTGTTCTTCTTCATCAAATAAAATATGAGATATAGTATGACCACCATATACTAATTGCCCAATAGCATAATGCATAGCATCATTTTTATAATCAGAACCAATACTGATTTTTCTTATAACTTTACTACTCACTTTCTTTTTTTTCTTCCTTTTTATCTTCTATCAAAGTATAACTACCATCTTCAAGACTAATATTTATACCACCATATTGTTTTTCAAGTTCTTTTTTAAAAGTTTCAGTATCTTCTACAATACCTGCATATTTATGTAGTAAACCATGCTTTTGTGTTTCTATAAATCCTATTTCTTTAAGATATTTAGTTATATCTTCTTGTTGTTGTTTTATAGTAGATAATTGTTCAGCAGTAATTTTTCCTGTAACTTGTTTAGCTTTTTCATCACAAGATGAACATCCTTCTTTTTTTGTATCTTCTTTTGCCATTTGAGTTAATTTAATTTAATTAATAATTGTTTAATATAATGCAACCATTTCAGATGCAGTAGTTGTTGTATCGTTAGTATATACTTTTCTTACCAACATATTTAAAGTTGTTCCAACTGGAACTCCTTTTACTAATACTGTTTGATTTGCTGGAGAAGCTGAAAACTCTAATTTTATATCACCAGCACCACCTACATATAATCCAAAACCATCATAACCAGGTTCTGCGTCATATACAGCATTAGTTCCAGCGTCAGCACCCGTTGTTGGTGCTTGAAAATCCGTACCTGCTAAAGCTATTGATAATGTGCCAGTTATATCAGTTTGACCAAAAGCTGTATTTAAATCTGAAGCACTAAAAACTACAGTTTGTGCTATTATAGCCATATTTGGTCCTGCTCCTGGATTAGTTGGAGCTCCTATAGTTGCTCCTTGATTCAATCCATTTGGTCTTGTTTGTACTACTCTTACGTTTGTTATAGCACCAGTAGCATCAGTTTCGATAGTATAATACGCTCCCCATTGTTTGTTTTGAGTATTACTTGCTGAACCTAAAAAAGTACCTCCAGAAGCAAAAGCTACAACGGTTTGAGCACTTGCAGCTATATTTGCTGTAGTATCTGTAAATTGTGCTGAAGGTATTCCAGCTGAACTAGCTCCAGGAGCTCTCAATGTAGCAACTGTTTCAATAGATACAGCATGGGTAGCAGCATCAGTTAAATTTTTTTGATATATTCCCATTTTTTTATTTATTTATGTTTATTGTTTCCGAATACTTTTTCAACTCCACGAGAACCGAAATAACCTCCGATAACAATGGATAGAAGTCCAGTAATAGATTCTAAAGGATAGTGTAAATACCATCCTATAACGTAACTAATTGTTAAAAATATTAAAGTTAACGGACGAACATTAGCAGCAAGCCATGCTCCTGATCGAGCATCTGCAACCCATCGCCTTGTTGTTCCATCAATTTCAGCTCTTTCTATTGTTAGTTTTTGTAAAGCAACTTCTTTATCTTCATTAGATAAATCTTTATTACCTGTTATTAATTCTGAAATAACGTTACCTGGTAATATTGCATCTCCAACAATACCTAAGATACTTGGTGCTTTTTGAATAAGGAATTTTCCTACACCAGTATCTTTAAAAGCTTTTTTTTTACTCACTTACCTGCTTTTTTATGCCAAGGTTTTACATCCTCTGGTTTTACAAATTCTTGATGACCAGTTCTAGTATTAGTCCATTGGTTAGTAGCTTGTTTTCCACTTCCACGACCACCAGTTACTGTTACTCCATCTAATTTTATCTTTTTAATTTTTACTTTATTTTTTTTTTCATCTTCTAGATGAAAAGGGCTTTTACCTAAATGTCCACCTCTACCAATTCCTTTTTCGTCGTGTGAAATTGGATCATATTTAATTTCAGGATTACCTCCTAAATTATTCATATGTTTAATAATTGAGTGTACTTGACCTACTGATTTATTTCCTTTTCCCATTTTATGTATTTTTATATGCTCGTTTTTCCCAAGTTAAAGCCGAATTACCTTCTTTCATTTTAGATCTTGGATGACACTCCCATTTATCTGTAGGAGTTTTACGTGTATATACATATTTATCATCATAATCTAAAATACCCATTTTTATATCATTTATATGATAATCTTCATGAGCAATTACTTCTTCTCGTTGCTTAGGGTTTTTTATATTTTTGTTTATTAATATGTTTCCATTTCTATCAGCTTTTCCAAGGACACCTTCTTCCATTTCAACTTCATGAATTGGAGCTGTTGTTTTATATGGAGGTTCACCTAATTTAAAAGCCATTATGATTTAGTTGAATATGGAAACATTTTATTTAATGCATCTTTTCTTTGTTGACATCCACAAGGAATATTAAGACCTTCGGAGACAGAATCAACGATGGTCTTAATACCTGTTTTTGTAGTAAACTTTTCAATAGAATCGCCTAATCCTTGTGATTTCATCAACTAATTATTATGCCCAAGTAGCTCCGCTAAAATACATTTGTACTGGAGTAGCTGCTTGATCTTTAGGTAAACTTACAGTAGATTTAACTCCACCTGGGTTAGCTGTCAGTGCTCTTAAAACTGCGTCATAAATTGTGTTTGCATTACCACTTGTAAGTGTTGGATTGGTAGTTGCAACCATATCAGCGTGTACTGCAAAAGTGACTGTTTTAGGGTTAGTAGCATTTGGTGTTCCAATAGCAGATTGCTTAAAACTTACTATTAATGTTTTAGCATTTTGCCCTGTAGCACCTGTAGCTGCAATTTTTGCGATGTCATCAACATTTATTAATACATCATAATCTGGACCAAAAGGTTGACCTGCATTAATATTTACTTGATGAAAATTTATAAATTTTGCCATTTTGTTTTTGTTTTTGTTGTTGTTAATGTTTGTGTTTGGTTAGATTTATACAGTTCTATTCTGTTTACGTTACGGATATATATTATCTATATCTTTCTGAACTATTTTATTCTTGTTTTGATTCTTCTTCAAACCCTTTTTTGTAGTATTGATTTTTCCACCTACAGAATTTGGATCAACCACAGTAGCTTCATTTTTTAATAAGTTTTGAGCAGAGGCTGTTTTTGCATTCATTGTAGCTGAACCTCCAGCCGCTCGTGCCTGTGCATTACGTTGATCATGAGCTCCGAAGTTTGGATCTTGATTAAACTTAGCTTTATCTCCATAGTATTGTCCACCAATTTCATTTTTTCTAAGATTATGCCCTTCGTGATCTTTCATTCTATGTCTTAATTTATTTGCTCTTTTTGTAAAATAAGCTCCTTTTTCTCTTGCTTTTCCAGCTATATTTTTCTGTCGTCCTACTCCTAAACCTTCAGTATCAGATTCTCTAACTATATTACCTTGAGCATCTCTTTCTTTTAAAGTTTCTCCTGCTGAAGCATAATGACCAAGAGCTTTAATATCCATTTTATGCGCTCTTGCTTCTTTACGAGTAGCTCCTAAAGATAAAGCTTTTTTCTTTTGAGCTCTAGCATAAGCATTTAATTCTTTTTTACCTAATTGTCCAACTACTTCTTTATCTAAAACTTCTCCTGAAAATCCTTCCCCCTTTTCATATGCTTGTATATAACCTTTAGAAGAAGACTGAGTTGATTCAGGTTTTGAAAGTTCTGAGATATCTCCAGATGCGGTTATGTCTTTGTATGTCCCAGGCTGTGATTTAACCTCCAAAACCTTTTCTTTCTTGATTCCACCACCACTACTTATAGTCTCATTACCATTTCTAGCATCTTTATCTGAAGCAAATTCTGATGCATAATCTTCCCTACTTTTCCATACACCGCTATCTCTATAACTACCTAATTGCCATTTAGCAAATTTTGTATAATCTGATTGGCTTTCTCCTTCAGGACTTAATCCTTTATCTTTAGCAATTTTATATGCTTGAGTATATGATCTTCCAGAATCTAGTTTACCTTGAGTACCACTATCAGGATCTGTATAGTGAGTATACTTATCTGTTGTTTCATCTTTATCACCGCGTAATGGATCTAATGTACCATTTTGATGTAAAGGTGGCTTATCTATATATAATACATCGTTAGTTTCTGTTTGTTGTAAAGGATGCCCTATACCTTTTCTATAAAATGGTTGTTCTTTCATTTTAGTGGTGTTTTTTATCGTATTTCATATCTCCAGCTAATTTAGATATATGTTTTTCATCTGCTGTCATGTCAATATCACTATGTCCATGCTTATCATCCCAAAGAACATCTCTTTTAA
>Ga0255048_10000643_pt1 | contig 26206 bp, 48 predicted proteins | sample JV7_2_2_MG_FD_183619 | JGI IMG/M metagenome (GOLD analysis project Ga0255048, IMG submission 183619) | Seawater microbial communities from Jervis Inlet, British Columbia, Canada - JV7_2_2 | ecosystem: Environmental > Aquatic > Marine > Inlet | place: Canada: British Columbia | collected 2016-10-06
TATATTATTATGAAGCTGGAAGTGCAAAAAGTGGTATAATTCATTATGGTGATAGTACCAATGGAGTTGAAGGTGGTTTACAATTTTTAACAGGAGGAGTAAGTGCTTCAAGTAATACGCAAATGGTAATTGACTCATCTGGTAATGTAGGTATAGGTACTGCGGCACCAAATGAGTTGTTACAAATTAGTGGAGCTACAAATGCTACACCTATACTTGCAATGTTTGCACATGGAAGTGACGCTAATGCTGATTTTCCCATGCTTCGACTTGTTAGGTCAAAAGGAACTTCAGGTTCTCCAAGTATAGTTGCAAGTGGTGATTATCTTGGTGGAATAGAATTTATGGGTTTTCTTGGAAGTAATGGAGATAATTATACTAATTATGATATTGGGGCATCAATATATGCAAAAGTAACTACTACTCCAAGTAATGCAGATGAAGACATACCAACGGAATTACAGTTTTTCACTACTCCAGATGGTGCTACTGGTCAAACACAAAGAATGGTGATTGACTCCGCTGGTAATGTAGGTATAGGTACAGCAAGTCCACTCGGAGATTTAACCATTTCAAACGGTGGGGCAAGTGGGGTTGAGATTCAACCAGAAATAACAACCAATACAAATCGTATTACTAATTACAATCGTGATACCAGCGCATATAACAATTTTAGACTTGATGCCGCACGGCATGAATTTTTGATTTCAGGAACGGAACGCATGAGACTCGATGACAACTCTCGCATCAGCCTATCCAATAATGATGGTGGTGCTACAAGTGGAGTAGATTCAACTACTGGTAATACAATATTTGGATATTTAGCTGGAGCGGCTGTTGATTCTGATGTTATAAACAATACTATTTTTGGACATAGGGCTGGAAATGCTTTAAATGCTGGAGATGGAAATGTCATAATAGGTTCGCAAACTGGAGATGCATTAACAACTGGATTAAATAATACTTTTATTGGTAGAGAAGCTGGTTCTACTACAACAGATGTAGATTTGGCTGTAATTGTTGGATATGGTGCTGGTAATGCTAATATGACATCCACAGCAGACGGAACAGTTTGTATTGGGTCAGTTGCTGGTAATGCTATTACAAGCGGAGCTGGTAATGTTCTTGTAGGAAAAGATGCTGGTAAACTTGTTACAACTGGTTCTGGAAATACAGCAGTAGGAAATGCCGCATTAGACGCTGTTGTAGCAGGTTCACATAATACAGCTGTAGGTTATGAGGCTTTGACAACTGCCGCTGGAAACGCAGCTCATAATACTGCCGTAGGTAGAAGTGCTTTAAAAACTTGGAATGTTAGTGGCGATGGTAATAATACCGCAGTAGGTAGTGAAGCTGGAACAGCATTAACTACTGGTGTAAGCAATGTTCTTATAGGTGCTGAAGCTGGAAAAACGGCACAAGACGTAGATGGTCTTGTTTTGGTAGGAGATAATGCTGGTAAGACTCTTAATCATTCAAATTGCGATGGTACAGTTGCCGTAGGTAAAGATGCATTAACAGCCCTTACTACTGGTGCTGGCAATATAGCTATTGGAAATGAAGCTGGAGATGCTCTGACAACAGAATCAAGTAACACCTTAATAGGCTATATGGCTGGTACGACTTTAACTGCTTCCGACAACACAGCTATTGGTGCAAATGCGATGGATGCTTCTGTTGATTCTACAGGTTGTGTTGCAGTTGGTCACGATGCTATGGGAAATAATAGTACTGGTGTGGATAACTGTGTTGCTATTGGAAAAGAAGCATTGCTTGGAGTTAATCATGCAGATGCTGATGGTTGTGTTGCTATTGGTTATCAAACACTAAAGACTTTAGATAGTGGTCATGGAAATATAGCAGTAGGATATCAAGCTATGTCAACTCATGTAGATGGCGATAGAAATATAGCTATTGGTTTTCAAGCTATGTCAGATACCAATGCAGATTCAACCGTTGATGGTTCAGTTGATAATATATTTATGGGTTATCGGGCAGGTAATGGTACTTGGGTAACTGCGGCTTCAAATTATAATGTAGCTATTGGCAACTATAGTATGGATGCCGCTATGAATGGAGCTTTATATAATACTGCTGTTGGGTATGATGCATTAACTTCTTTAACTACTGGAGATGGGAATACCTGTGTAGGATTTCAAGCAGGTGATGCAATTGATGATGGTGGCAATTGCACAGCTATAGGTTATTTAGCACTCAGTGCCGACTGTGGGGGTGATAACACTGCTTGTGGGGCTTATTCACTTAGTGCTACTACTGGTGTTGATAATACAGGGATTGGTGCAGTTGCTGGATATGAAGTTACTTCGGGTGACAATAACACATTTCTTGGACATGATGCAGGGCGTTCAGGAAGTCCCGGTGGTGCTGTTTCGACTGGAGATAATCAGGTTTGTATTGGCGATGAGAATATTACACACGCACATATCCAAGTAGATTGGACTATAGCTTCCGACCAAAGAGATAAAACAGATTTTACTGCTTTAGACCTTGGTTTGGACTTTGTTAAAGAACTATCGCCTGTCACTTACAGGTGGGACAAGCGTTCAAAGTATGGCGATAAGACTGCTGATGATTATGATTTAGCAGACCAGACTCCAGACGGAACTCACAAAGAAGATTGGTTAGACATAGGTTTTAAAGCCCAAGAAGTAGAAGCCTTAGAGAAATCGGCAGGATACAAAATAGCTGATAAAACAAATCTAACAACTTCAATTACTGGTGACGGCAAACAATATGGCATCCAATATTCTAAATTTGTACCAATATTAGTCAAAGCAGTACAAGAACTCTCCGCAAAAGTGGAAGAGTTAGAAGCAAAACTAAAATAACAGGAGAATATAATGGATTGGAGTAAATACAGTTCGTTGAAATCTAGCAAACTAGCCTCTTTGGGAAAAGAGAAGCAAGTTACAAAAGAAGCAGTTTCAGAAGTGAAAGATTCAGATGGCAAGCTCGTGAGAGCGGCACAAGCCAAAGAGGAACGTGAATACGTTGCTTTGAGTCAGAAACGATGGAATGCTGAGTCTGGTGAAGCTATGGATGATAGTAAGAGTGAATATTCACTTTCTGAATTAGAGAGTGAAAAAGCACGTTACGATAGAGACATGGCAAGAGCTAAAGCTCAAAGTGACGGAATTGCACTAGCTATCGAAGATTTTAAGAAATTATAATGGAAAACATAGCACTTCTGATAATGTGTCTCATTTGTTTTGGAATGGGATGGTTTAGCAGATGTGTTATTAACAATAACAAAAAAGACAAGGAGTCATAATGGCTAAAAAAGAAAAAGAAAAAAAGCCTGTTTTGAATCTTGATGGCAAAGAGTATGTTATCGAAGATATGACAGATACACAAAAAGAGATGGCTGGGCAAGTTATGAGACATCAAGACCACGTTAATGATGTCAGGAATAAGCTCGCTACAAATAGGTTTATAGCAGAACAGTTAGCAGAGAATGAGAAGTCTTTCTCTGAAAAACACCAGAAAGGTGTCGTTGAATTGAAAAAGTCTCTTGAACCAGAAGAGGTAGAAGCGGAAGCATGATTGTAAGAAGGTGCAGTCAGGGTCATCGAGTACGCATTCATAAGAATGTGACACCGGGTCTTAAAAGAGTGAAAACTTACAGGGATGGTTCTACCGAAACCCTGACTTACCCTTCGTCTTATGGTTATTTTGTTGATGTAGATGGTAGTGTAGAAAAGAAAACAAACAGCTTTAAAGTGGCGGAAGAATTTTACAATGTTGAGTGTGGTAAAAAACATAGTGGTGGACATGGAAGATTAATGTTAGGTACTCATCATTTAATAAACGGTATTGCCACAGCTCAATCTGAGTATCCAACATCCGACAATACAAAATCTGAGATACAGGCTTTTTACGATAGGCGGGATATTGGTTATAATAATAGTGATACTAAGGCGGTACTATTAAATAAGATAAAGGTAAATGATTTTACTGGTGCAAAAACTTTGGAGAAGTAATGAAACTTAATGTTCATCATAAATTAATTGAATATTTAAAAGTACATGGTTGGCTTGATCATTGGACATCTGTTCACATGGCGGCAGGGGCTTTTATATGTAAAGCATCTTTATGGTGTGGAGCAAACAGTTATGAAGCGGTAATGACTGTACTTATAATAGGGTTACTGTGGGAGATTGCTGAATATTATATTGAAAATTGGGAACCTTATGGTTCAAAACAAAAATGGATAAATAATACACTATCTGATTTAATCGTAGAGGTTGGATTAGCGATATGGATGGTTATATAGTGTCAAAGAGTTCATTTATTAATTGGGAAAACGCACCAATAGGTAAAGAAGCATTTATTGCTTTGTTCATATTTATGAGTGGTTTAGTTGGTGAAGGATTTTATTTTTATAATAGATTTCTTGAATTAGAAAATAATATGTTAGAAGCAAATAATAAGATTGAAGAATTACTATCAAAGCACATTGAGAATGAAGAAGAAGAATTTGCAAAGTTGGAAGAGCGAGTAAAGTTTTATGAAAAAGAATTTAATATCAATCCATTAAGCTGGAGAAAGAAAAAGAAGTGAAAAAGGTTTGGGATATAATAGAGTTTATATTAGTCCTTCTAGTATTTAGCTGTATTGGATTAGCTTTTATGGCATGTGAAGATAGATATTTAACTGTTGAAAAAAGAATAATAGATTCGGAAAACAAAGTACCAGTATATTTTTATGCAGAGGCAGAACAAGCAGATATCGACACATGGCGACCAGTATTCACCTATTATATATATTTAATAGAGGAAGGGAATTATGATGCTTATTTCCATGCATATTGCATGCAGGGTGATTCTATCATATGGTCTGGAATACAACCGATAGAAATAGAAGGTGGAAAAAAAGTATGGGGAGAGTATGTAAGCGATGCAAGCTTTGCTCCTCAGAATATAGCTAATGTTACTCCAATGGCTTATGTGAGTGTGGAGTATTAATAATATAAATGGGAACAATATATGGCAGAAATGTATGCAGAATATGGCGTAATAGGCGTTATGGTCATACTATTTTCTGGAATGCTTTATTGGTTTAGGGGTTTCTTTGACACGCTTATTAACAATAAAATGGAAGACCTTGAAACTGAAATAAAACAAGTTCGAGAAACAGTACAAGATGAAGTACAACAAAATAGAAAAATTGTAGTGAAGTTAATAGACCGCATTAATTCACATGAAAAGGTTCTGGATAATTCTTTTGATAGAATTGCAGATAGCGGTGAAAGAAGAACGGAAAAACTTATGTTTAAAATCGAAGAAAATGGCAGTGGAATTAACTGGTTAAAAGGAAAGTTGGATAACAAATGATAGGGCAAGATTCTATACGCGTGGTGTCGGCGAATTTAGTAGGCACTGGAATATTTTTAATTGACACGATACCGTATGTGTTACAGGTTGTAATTGGATTATTAACAATATGGTATTTAATACTTAAAATAAAAAATATAAGGAGTAAGTAATGGATATTAAAAAAATGCTAGTTGAACTGGCAGAATCTCAAGCTGATAAGGTTAAAGATGACATGATGAGTCAATTGAATTCCAAAGAAATGGAAGAGAAGATTGCCTCAGCTATTAATGCTAAAATAGACATTCCATTTGTATCGGAAGAAAAGGAACAGGTGTTTTTTGAAAAAGTCGTTGATGTTGTTACTGATCTGTTGCATGGTCTTTTTGAGGGGAAGTAGTTTGTTAAACGAACCCCAAGTAAAGGATTTGATTAAAAGGGTTATGGAGAGTATGGATTTATATTCTCCAGAAGCTCTAGATTTAGTCTATAAGACTGGAAAAGTAGAAAGTGGATACAAGTATCTACGCCAGATAAAAGGCCCCGCTAGAGGTCTTTTTCAATGCGAATCATGGGTAGCGGTAGATATATGTAAAAACTATTTAGCTTATAGAAAAAAGCTAATGAAAAGGGTTGCGGAAGCTACCAATGTTAAGCTGTCTTATTTTGTAGACCCAAAAGAAGAAGATTGGGATTTTATATTAGAAACTAATATAGCCGCTCAGATAGCTATGTGTCGCTTACATTATAGAAGAATACCTAAACCTTTACCATCTAGCGTTGAAGGGCAGGCTAATTATTGGAAGAAGTATTATAACAGTATGGCAGGACGCGGTACTGTTGAGGATTTCTTAGTGAGGTCAGCCTAGTGCCAAAGCAAATGTATACATTAAATAACTTTTCAGGTGGTGTTAATAATTTACAAGACCCACGCGACTTAGCTGACAATCAGTTAGTGGTGGCTCAGAATGTAATGTTAGACCATAATGGAATGATACGTAGTCGTGGTTCCTTTGCAACACATGGTGATGCTGGTGACCAGACAGAAGGTTCTATAGAAAAAGGCTATGGTTTTAAATCATTTGAAATAGATTATGCAGTTGGAGTTACAACTTCTGGAGCTCGAACAGATATTGCTTTCAATTCGGCTAGTGCTGGTAGTCATTATGTATGGGCTTCTGGAGTTGATTTAAGAGACACCTTTCCAGTTGGTTCTGAAATATTTATTTCTGGAAGTACAAGTAATGATGGTTTTCACACTATTAAAGCTCATGGGCCCGGTGCAGGTAAATATTTAATTACTGGCGATACAATGACAGGAGAAGCCGCTGGAGATACAGTAACTATTACTGCCCATAAGCTAGGAGAATCTTTATTTTTATATGGAGATGCTGGAGAATCTAGCGTTAGTCATTATTTAAAATCTTCTGATGCTACCACACATGAAGTAGCTACTTTATTTAGTGGTTCAATACCTGTAGCTCCTGCAAGAATAATGTATTATATAGTTGATAATGCAGTGAGAATATCTGATACCCGCATGAGAGATTCAGCTATAGGTATTAATAACAATAAAATACAATGGTGGGGTTTTGTAAAAAGAACACATTTTAGTGGAAGTACTGGAGAAAATAATTATTTAGGTTTTTATGCTAACGATAATACATTAGCTCCCCCTACAGAAGCTGTTGTTGGAAGTGGTTATTTATCTTCTGCTGGTGCAGGTTTCAATATTAATACTACAATGGCTTCTGATGGAGTAAGTACTTGGGTTGCAGACACATATCAAATAGCTATTAGTTTTATATATGATGATAATCAAGAATCGTTATTGTATGTACCTTCATCATCTAATACGTTTGCAGTCACAGCAGGGCAAAAAGTCCAAGTAAAAATAAGAGCGGAAGGGCCTTACGATGAAAGAATTAGTGGTGGTAGAGCTTATTGTAGACCAGATGGTTCCGATGAGCCTTGGGTGTTATTAGCCGATATAAGTTTAAAGGAGGGTGTAAGAACAAGCCTAGTCTCTGACTTTGAAAATTCTTGGACTGTAGATACAGCTCCTAATCATTATAGCGGTAATGTTGATTCGCTATCTCAAAATTTAGATACATATGAATCAATTAATGGGTATTCAAGTTCTGTTGATAGTAATAGCATTGGAGCTATAGGTGAAGGATGGGGTAGTGCAGTTGTATGTAATAGGAGAACTTTTATAGCTAATGTTAAAATAATACCTCAAGGAAGCGACCAACCTGCTACTTTTGGTGATAGAATAATGTATAGTATGCCTAATAGATTTGATACATTTCCTTCAACTAACTATATTGATGTAGTTCGCGGAGACAATGAAACATATGTGCAATTAATGGAGTTTGCTGATCGAATATTAGCTTTTAAACAAAAATCTGTACAAATAATAAATGTATCATCTCCTTCAGATACTAGTTGGTTCTTAGAAGAAAATGTAAAACATAATGGCTTAGCTCATCCAGCCGCTGTATTTAGAACTGATTTTGGTATATGCTGGGTAAATAGCAATGGTTGTTATCAATATGATGGAAGTAGAATAAGAAATTTAATAGAAGGTAAAATATTAGAAAATGGTACCACTGTTGAAGTTAAATCTCTAAATGCTGGCTCTCCTTCTTGGGAAAACTTTATTACAGATGATTCTGTTATAGGTTATGATAAAATTAGAAAACAGTTGATAGTTATGAGAGATTCGTCTGGAGAATTTGATGGCGGTTCTAATAGTGGAGATGGTTATATATATGATTTTAAATTTAAAAGCTGGGTATTTGCTACTGATTTACTTACAGATTCAACAAGTACATTAAAATATCAATATAGTAATTTTGATATAGACTACAATGGTGATTTATGTATATTAGAGCATAATCCGGCAACAGCTAGTGCTTTAAACGATGGTGATGGAATTGATGATGATGATACGGCAGTTGTGGTTGATGATGGCTCTGCATATGATGTTGGAGATATAGCTCACATAGGTTCAGAACAAATAAAAGTTTTATCCATTAGTAGTAATACATTAACAGTTAGAAGAGGTTGGAATGGAACAACTGCGGATGACCATGCTGATGATATTACTTTATATATGCATAAATATTTAGTTAAAAAGTATTCTGGTATTACGTTGTATAATGGAGGTGCAGGTACGTTTTTAGTAAAAACAAAAGATATAGATTTTGGGCAACCCGGTAGATTAAAAAAGATATACGCTGTATATATAACATATAAAAGCGATAATTCTCAAACAACGCCAATATCATATGAAATAGATGGTACTACAAATTCCTATACAAATTTAACTGGTAATTTTGTGGCTACAAGTAATCAATGGGATGTATTAAAAGCATACCCGGGAAGTCCGTTTACCTGTCAAAGTTTACAATTAAAAATTACTAATTCAGCTTCTGCTGGTACTTCATCTGGCATACAGATAAATGATATAACTATTGAATATAGAGTATTACATACAAGAGTATCATAATGGATAGAGATATAAGAAGACTACAAAATATAAAAGAAGCGAGTGTTGCTTCTGGCGATACAAAAGGTGTGGCTAGTCATGCTCCTTCTTCTCAAAGTATGAAAGAGGGGGAACAGGTATTTGCTCAAGAAGGTAATAAACCTTTAGCATTATATAAAAAGAACAAAGGCTCTTTGTGGAAAGTTGGATTATCTAATGACGGCAATCAATATATTGAAAGAGATTTAAATATAAATGGTAATTTAATAATTGGCAAAAATAGAGAAGAAAAACATCAGCCTTCTTTTTTAGCTTATAACAGTTCTAGTGATGCTAATGTGTCTACGGGATCATATGCAGATGTTGAATTTGACAGTGAGGTGTTTGATGTTGGTGATAACTTTGCTAGTAATATTTTTACAGCGCCCGTTACTGGTAAATATTTTTTACATACAAGTGTAGGTTTACTTACAATAGATACAGCGGCTACTTACTATGCTATACAATTAGTTACATCTAACAGGAACTATCATTCAGTGCTTGACCCAAATTTTGCGTCTGATACTGCGGCTGGAAATCCCAGTCATTTGTTTCAAATAACATGTGTAGCTGATATGGAGGCGGAAGATACCGCTAAAGTACAACTGATACAAAGTGGGGGAACGGCTCAAACTGATATAATGGGGGGCGGTAGTAGTGATATGTACACTTGGTTTAATGGATATTTATTAGGATAAAGGAAAAATTATGGCATATAAAAGTTTAATAGATTATTACGGTGGCGGAATGGTGAAACCATCAAAAGGTTATGCGCTAGGCGGTCTTGTGGCGGGAGCTAGAAGACAGAGAGATTATTCTGGTGAACTGAGAAATATACAGAAACTTGCAGAACAATCAGCCGCTAGAAAAGCTAAAGCACAACGTAAAGGCGGTTTGTTGAAAACGGCTTTGGGTTTTGGTGGAACGTTATTAGGCGGCCCAATGGGCTCCGCTATAGGCTCTGCTTTAGGTCAACATATAGGAGAAAAGTCTTATACGAGTACTGATTTTGGTGGTGGTAAGTATGCTCAAGATGTTCGCGGTATGCTTGGTAAGCAAGAGAAGGCATATGAAGATCAAGGTTTAGCAAGGGTTGGTTTAGCTGGTCTTTCTGGATATGGGGCTGGAAAAGCTGGTGGAATGTTTGGTAAGGCGGCTGGTGGAATAAAAGGTTTTGGTAGTGACGTTGGTATGATAAAAGAAGCTATGAAAGGTGAGGGTGGAGCTTCATTTTTAGAGGCCGCTAAGGGCGTTGGTTGGGATATACCATCAGTATTTGGAGGAGAAGCTTCAGAAGTAGGTAAGTCCTTAATGGCGGCTACAGCACCAAAGGTTGCTTCGGCGGCACAAGCCGCACCTACTATTGGTAAAAAGATTGTAACGAGTGTTACTGATAAAGCCGCTTCGGAAGAACCAGTTGGAGTACCATATTTTGGAGGAGATCGGAATGTTGTAACAGAAGAATCTGTTCCAATGTCAAACATATATCAGCCAGCTGGATACCCACATCATAATGTTGGTGATATAGTTGAGGAATCTGCCTATCAAGGGCCACCAAGTCCTTCAGGTTTTATGGCGGCAGTACCACCATACGAAACAATGGAGGGTTCAGAATATTTACCAGCAGGAATACCAGATCAACCACAAATAGCTGGTGGTGCAGGTGGTGGCGGATATTTTGATAATTTATTTGGTGGTAGATCGTTTGGAGATATAATGGGTCAAGGTGCTAGTAACATGCTTCAAGGTTTATACACAACAGGTTCTCTTTTAGGTGGAGCCTCTAATCCATATAATAAAAAAGGTGGTGGATTAATAGAAGGGTTGATGCCTAGAGGATATCAAAGTGGAGGTCAAGTTGGTTATGGAACTGCTACAAGCCCAGAAGAAGCATTAAGACAAATGGGTATGGGAGACGTTGCTGATGATCCGCGATTGGGAAAATATATGGAAGATTTACCACAGTTTACTATGGGATATAAACAACAATTAGGAGATATAACATCTGGTGCTCGCTCTAGTTTAATGGATATCTCACAACAAGGTAGGATGCAACAGGCTGGTAGTGGATTTGCAGGTGGTGGAGCTGGTGCAATGGGGCAATCAAGGGCGAGAGAAGGTTTACAAAGACAATTTGGAACACAAAAAAGAGGTTTAGTCGAAGGATATCAAGCTGATTTATTAAGCGCTATTGCCGATATAGAGGGTAAGGGTGGTTTTGAATTTGGCAATGATACCACGAGAGCTGAGTGGCAACAAAATGCACCAGTTAATGATGCGGGTTGGAACCCACCATCAGGCACAGAAGGTGCAACGTACAATTACAATGGTGCAAACTGGGTTTTCAGCGGAGGTAGCTGGATAACAGAAGAAGAACAAGAACAAGAAGCATTGTATGCACAGCAATCAGACTCGGATTACGGGCCATAAAGGAGAATAAAATGCCAAGTGAATATGATATATATAGAGCCTACGCAGGAATGAACAGATCAAAGTCGGGATTTGATACATTCATGGAGGGCTTGAAAGAAATACAAGCAGGAGCAAGAGCTGATAGACAATTAGATATTCAGGAAAGAGGTCAAGAACGTCAAGATCAAACATTGAAATTTAATCAAGATCAGATTATTGAAAATAGAGCCAGACAAAAAGAAACGGATAAAATGGATGAGATGAAAATGTTGTTAGGTATAGTAGATAAACCCTATCAACAATCTCAAATTTTATCAAAGTATGGCTATTCCGATCTAGCAAAAACAAAAATGGATGAGTATGAACGTGGTGTAGATTTAGAATCGGTATACAGTCAGTCTTGGGAGGGCTCTCCCACCGATCAATTAGGGGTTATTGGTGAATATTTAGCAAATGCAAACCCGACAGATAAGTTTTATCAAGATGCAAAATCACGTAGAGGTGATTTATTAGAAGAGATAAAAACCACTGATAAAGAAATATTAGCTGATATAGAATTTGGTGGGCAATATCAAAATGCTTTTAACTTATTAACAAGTCCCGCTTCTAATGCGAAAGAAAGGCAAGCAGGTAAAGATGAGTTAATACGACTGGAAGATGCGTTTAGCAAAAAAACTGGCGAATCTTATGAGAAGGCCACTCAGAGAAAATCTATATTACCTAAAGAAGCTGAAGACTTAAATGAATCAAATGCAACTTCTATACTTGAGGGCGGTACAGATGATAGATTATTTAGAGGGTATGATGATTTTGACATAACTGAGATGTCTGAAGATGAATGGGCTCAACTGGGAGATAAGAAAACGGTTCAAGATAAGGTAGAAGATAAAGTTACGACTGTAGATAAATCAAAAGAACCTGATACTAAAGTAGTATCCGCAGGTATGAGTCGTGTAAAACCCGAAGATGTTGGTACACAATTTAGTGGATTCCTTGCTGGTTTGAGTGTCGGAGGTCTGAGTAAAGGAGCTCAAAAACTAGTAGGCTCTAAAAAATATGATATATCTAAAATTGGAGATTTAAGCAAAAGACAGAGAATAAATATGGTAAGTAATATTTTAGGAAGAAAAGTATCACCAACTGAAGAAACTAGATTATTTACAGAGATAAGAAACTCTGGAATTGGAAAAGATATAAAGTCCGGTATAAAATTAGCATCTAAATATAGATTATAATATTAAATGCCAGACACGAGAACACCAGAATCTACTAAAGATTTTTTACAGATATTAAGCGAATCTAATAACGAATCTTTTTTTGATGAAAAGCTATATGGTTTTATACCCGGTGGTTGGCTACCAGACTGGGTAAAGCAAGGGTATAATCAAAGTATAGAGGGGATGGCTCGCGAAGTTTTACGCGGTAAGTCTGTGTTTAATGTAGATCAAGAATACGATCCTAATATGTTAGAGGACATTGGTGCCACTGTAATGAGCTTCTTAACACCTACAGATGTTGGGGCGATGTTCTTAGGTGGTGGGGTAGGTGGTCTAGCTGTAAAAAAAATGGCTACAAAAAAACTTGTACAAGCTGGAATAAGCGACAAGGTGGCAAATGTTGCAGTTGGTACTGGTTTTAAACGCATTCAAAATCATAAAGAAAGAGCGGCGAAACTTGCTGTTAAATTTAATCGTGGTAAAATTATGGAACAAGCTGGTGCTAAAGCGGTTACTGGAGCTTCTGGTTTAGGTTTTTATTCTGGATTGCAATCTATGTTAGGTCAGGAAATAACAAACGATGATGTAAACTTAGTGCAAACAGTAAAAGATGCCGCTATTGGTGCTACGTTAGGTGCGGCTACTGGAGGGTTAGGAACAAAAGCTGGGCAACTTGCGAAGGCAAGAGGGTTAGGTGAAAAGAAATTTACACTTCCATTAGGCGGTGAAGTAACTGGCGTTAAAGCTGTAGAAAAAGGTACGGAGGTAGGTATCTTTGGCACTGGTGGCCCACTATTAGAAGGAGAGTTACCATCCGCTGAATCGTACATCCATGCCGCTGGAGTTATAGGTGGGCTTGCGGCTAACAGAGCCATATCAAAAAGAATAATACAACCACCAAAAAAGTTTTTAGAAGGAGAGCTTCAGAAACATAAGTTAAATACTTTTGCAACTGCGAAAGCAGAACAAAGCGCTAAAATGCAACGGAAGGAAGAAACGTGGGTAAACAGAGAAGGTAAAGAAGTAAAAATATTAACAGACTGGTATAACGAATATAGAAACCAAGAAATTTTAAAAATAAAAAATGTAAAAACTGGAGAGACAGAAAAAATACCAAAAGCAGAATTCTTTTCTAAGGGCGGTAATTGGAGGAGAAAGAAGGATACGTTAGGTCGCGATGTATTAGCTGGATTGCAAAAAAGGTCTTTTGATTACAAGAGAAAAGGCGGAATAGCGGACTTAGAATTTAAAAACATGGTTGACAGAGCAGAGTTTGGAGATAGTGGTAAGACTTTTGGTAAAGCGAGAAAGTATAAAGGAAAACAAAAGGGAAGAGAGTTTCACACAGACTACGAAAAATTATCTTATGAAGGTAAACAGAGACTGTTAAATGATTTAGAGGTGAGAAAAGATTTAAAAAGAGATTTAAAAAACTGGGAATCTTTAGGGTTTAAAATTCCAAACGCTTCTTATCAATCGGTACTACAAGAACACTTACCCTCTGTCTATAATATGATTAATGGGTTAAAACCAAAATGGATGAGGATAACAGACAATCCTTTATCTCGAGCTGTTGTTAAAAAATTCTACGATCTAGATGCTAGGCAATCACAATTAAATCGTTCTCAATTTTATTTATTAAACAAATTAGCATATTATACTAAAGATGGTAAAACTATAAAAGGCTTATCCAACTTAAATGAAAAACAAGCTACAGAGCTTGGTGCAGATTTACGTAGTTCTGATCCAGTTGCCAGATCAAGGTCTAGAAACTATAAACGTATGTTAAATGCACAGTATAAAATAGCTGAAAAAGCAGGCATTCCATTAGCGGAAAAACTAGAAGATTATTTTCCCAGATTCCTTAATAAAAAAATTGCCAATATTTTACGCAAAGATATAAGTAAAATAGTAGAAAACGATAAAGATTTAAATATGTTTGGTTCGAAGCTTGCTGATAATACAGCTGTGGCAAGTAAAATTCTTGCCGCTAAAAAAGCTGGTGATTTTTCACCAGAAACAATGAAAGCTTTAGACGGTATAGTAAAACAATTTGAAGCAAAAGATTTAGCAAATGAAAAAAGAGCATATGCAAAAGCGTTTCAAATAATGCGTGATGAGGTATTTGGTGAATATATATCTGTAAATCATAATTTAGAGGTAAAAAGAAAGAAACACAGTTTACCAGATGAGCTTTTTGAAACAGATGCAAGATATGTATTACCTAATTATGCTAGCCAACTTTCTAAAAGGGCGGCTTACGTTGAAATAGCTGGGAAAAAAGGAGATAAAGTATATAAAGATATAAAAGCTTTAGAGCATAAAGACGTTAAAATGTATGAAGAAGCAGAGTTATTGCGGAAAGCATTTGATGCATATACAGGAAAAATAGAATTAGATAAAGCTTATAACTGGAAACCTAAATCTCAAAAGCTTTTAAATGATATGGTAAATTTTCAAGTTGCTACAAAGATTGGTTTGGGTTTTGCTACCATACCAAATATAACACAGGTGTTTATTTCTAGCACTCTTCGCGCTGGGTATGCTCCATTTATAAGAGGTTCTTATAATTATTTAACCAGTAAAAAATATAGAAACCAAATGGAAAAACATGTTGGTGCAGGTTCACTAGAATTACATCAAATGTTATCAGACTTTCACGCGGCAGATACAAGTTGGTGGGGTAAGAGAGCAGATCAGTTCACCACATATTCAGGATTTAAACATATTAACAGGGCAAATATGCTTGTATCTGCATATACAGGATATGAAGCGGCGTTACGATGGCAGAAGATTGCGAAGACATCTAAGTATAAAGCAAGAAGGAATTGGGCTAAGGAAAATTTAAAAGATATGGGAGTGACAGATATAAATCAAAAACTAAATCAAAAAGTAATGTCGCGAGCAATGTATGAGTTTGCTAGAGATACACAGCTACAGAAAAATGTTATGAGAGAACCAGATTTTGCTAATGACCCTAGATTTAGACCATTCTTCTTATTTAAACGATTTGGGTATAGGCAATTTGAATATCTTACTAGAGAATTAAATAAAGAAGTGAAACGTGGAAATGCGGCTATTATATTAAGACTTGCCGCAGGCGGTATGGCTGGCGGTATGTTTGTAAATGCGGCGAAAAGATTTTTACAGGATTTGATATCAGGTGAAGATATATTTGATGAACAATATAAAGTGGGTGAAGATGAATTTGGTTTTAATGATATATTAGATAATTTTGGTGCGGTAGGTGCTTTTGGTTTAGTAACAGATATTGTAGCATCGGAAAGTAAGTGGAGAGCATTAGAGTTTGCGGCTAAACCAGCTGTTGTACAGGATGCTATGAAAGCATATACAACTATGCAAAAACTAGTGGAGGACACAGAAGATTTTGGTCTAGGGTTTCACACTATGCAACGATCTCTAAAAAACATTGCTCCTATATTTGGTACAGTACCAAGAAGAGCGGCTCAGAGATTACAAACTAAAGGTCAACGAGAATCTTATGTTAAATATAGATACAGTAAGATACACCCTAGAATATTAGACTATATGATTGATGGCAATGATAGGATGGCAAGAAGATTGATACGAGAGTGGAATAGATCATTCCCCGAAAGACCTATTATGTATGATGATATTGGCCCGAAGGCGATTAATCGTAGATTAGAAAATAAATATGAAAAGGAAATAAATCCTTAAATAAAAAGGGGCGAGTTTCCCCGCCCCCATTATCGGTCAACTATCGGTAATCTCTTACAATCTCATCAACATTGAACATTACAGAATTTGGAAAACAAAAAGTCCCCGCCAAGTCTGAATAATCATTTAATGATTTCCAATAATCCCAATACCCTTCTTTCATTTCAATCATATCTTCTACTAAATCATCTAGCTTCCAAAAGTCCCTACTGTTGTATGTATGATTAGCGAGATCACCATCCTCAGCGATTTCATATAGTTGATATTCCATAATATATCCACGCCTTTGGACGTCATGTTTGTTTAAGGTATCAGCTATATATTTACGTATTATTTTTTTAAGCTGTGTTTTACTCATTTTTAACCTCCTTTCATTTTTTTGTTTCATACTACTTATACTAGTAGAACAAAAAAAAGTTCCAAAAAAGTTTTTTGTCGTCAGAAACTGCGGAGTTCAGAAATTGGTAGATTGTAGCAATCGGCACGCACTCTGAAATTATTACTTGGGTCTATTTCACCTTTAACCATAAAGGTAGCTCTATTTAAATATTCATCTTTGTCCATCCATCCCAGTATCCACCCTTTAGACATATCATTTAATACACGGACAAATACATATTCATCACAGAGCTGGTGTGTATTATAATTAGCAATGGAACATTCATAGAATGGTTTAGGTTTTACTTTAGTTCTTTTTGTTTTAACATCGGCTTTCACATTATCTTTATATATAATATCATAATCATATGTATCGCACATAGTACCGCCGACTGTATCTAGTACAATTAATTCTCCAACAAAGCCAGCTAAGTTGCCAGCACCTTTTGTAATACTGTTTTTAATGGCACCCATCTCTATAGCGCGTTGTTCCGCTTGATATATTTGATCATCTGTTATATACACCTCAATCATTAAATAATTTTAGTAATGGGTTTTTATTAGCGGGTACTGCTATTGTAAACAGTGTAATATTATAATCAAGAAAAGTTAGTATATCCATTATCCTATCTAACATATAATCTATAAATGGTATATCTAAAATAAATTCCATTATTTTAATATTAGTGTTTCGTATTCTGTTTTTTTCATTTTAGCATATTTACTTTTTTCATGCTTTGTCATTTTAGCCCAACACTTTGGAAGTGGTTCAACTCTGGTATCATAACCAGTAGCCAACCCGCAAAATAATTTATCTTCATCATCTTTTTCCTGTAATCTAGGGTTCCATTTAGATTTTCCACAGAAAGCACACATTGCATCAATTTTTGGACAATGTAAAATAAAAACCCCCTCTAGAATCTTGTTCAAAGCTCTAAAAGGGGTTTTTTGGTATAACTGTCCATTAAACAACTATCGCTTGTTATTAGGGCGATTAGGTGTCCTATTTAAGGTTAGGCTTAAAATGGGTCTGATTCAGACTGTTTAGGTTTATTTGACTGGAATTTATCCTGTGGATCAGTCCATTTAACAAAAAGCATAGCTTTGCCTTTTTTTGTTTCACGTTTCCACAAAGCGAAATCCTTTAAGTCTCCGCCAACTTTACCTTTTCCAGTATAGTCTGGTTTATTATCACCATCTTCTTTGTAATCGTTCTGGAACATGCTAGCTGTTCCTTCTTCGTGTTCGTAAGCCATTTACTTACTCCTTTTCTTTTTTTCAATTATATGATGATTCACTTATTGACCCTTTAGAACCAACCAAGCGGGTAAATAACTTATAGGAATCATCATAATGTTTTCTTTACTAATGACAGTAACAATAAATATTGTTCGAGCGGTACAACCATAAATGGTTCATCCCTGTCGCCTCTTATTACTACACCGCTTTCTTGCTTTTCTGGTTTTACCCAGATAGCAATACTTTTACGACGCTTACACCCATAGTATTTACCTTCAATCTCTACGTCACCCTTTTCATGTTGGGCGCCACCGCGATCTCGGTTATAGGCACTAAGTTTATAATCTTTTGCGGATCGTACAACTTGACGTTGCAATTCAGCACCGCGTTGACGATTTCGCCTACCCCTCTTTACGTTCTTTGGATTCTTTTTCATTGTAGTCGTTCCTAATACGTTAATTAAAATCTAATAAACAGAAATTTAAATAGTCCCGCAGGGTCACCATCTGTTGTTTGTTCACAGGGAATAATTCCAAGCTGTTTAAGGTTTCCATATTACCATCCTTTGTATCTATCCATATTACACCTTGAACCCAGCTAATATTAATGACAGACACTGGAAGCGGCTTAGTTTTAAACTTATCTTCTGTAATTATTATTCCCATGTCATCTGCTGAGATCGATACTTCTTTCCCGGAATGAGCCGTGTCCTTCATATTGTCTAAATATGTTTTTGCCTTACTCATTATTGTCTTCTGCTTTTTCTTTTTCATTCTTTGCTTCTTCTATCTTTTTTTCAAAGTGAGTAAGAAATTCTTCTACCTCATCTTTCATTACTAAGTATTCTTCAAAGTATCGTTGACTTGCTTTTATATTTTTATCTAAATACATCAATCCATTCCATATGTTTTCCATATCGCCAGCAAGTTGTTTTATGGTAGGTTTCTTTCTTTGTTTTGTTGCAGATGGTTTCTTCATGATATAGTCTCTTTTTCTTTTTCTATGCTTTCTTTTATAAAAATTAAATCTCTTATCAACTTAGAAAAAGGTTTTTTCCATTTAGGGTTTATTCTTGGGATGTTTAATTTTTCTGTATTATATAAAGCGGTTAACAATAAATCAATTTCTGATTCACTAAATTTTATTAATGCTCGCCCTAACATTTTCTGTTTTTCCATTAGAATGGTACCTCACTTATTAATTCCACAACTCTAGCAACTGGATAATATACCTCATCATTTTTTTCATTTGTAAAGCTTTTATTCCATGCCATAATCTTTACTTTTTTACCATAAAGATCATCACTCTTAAGGTAGGGTAATTCAATACGACCATCTTTTTCTTTGGTCATATTCATCAACTGCATAAACTTAGCAATCCCCCAATTCTTATTCGGCTTATAGTCATAACCATCAACCTGTTTATATCTAAAGATTCCATTATCGGTTACTTCTGTATCCTTATAATCTCCAGACGTTACCCTATAAACAGGTTTAAATACATCAGCTATAAATGATCCACATTTTATATCGGTAACGGTAGTCATATCTATTATTATTGCTCTATAGTTTCCAGACGGTAGTTTTTCTTTACCCGAGTTACCAATAAGGTCAAAGTAGGCTGTAGAGTCAGACAATTAATAATCCTTTCCAATAAGAACTTTTGTGTTCATCTGTTTTTTTAATTCCTTCATTCTTAATATCTCTCCCGCAAGATATACGCACATATCTAATGCTTCTTCGAGAGCCTCATGAAGAAAATCTCTTTCGTCTTCTTTTGGTATTATATCTGGGTATGTTTCCTTACCCTTCTCAATCCTTTCCGCTACCAGTTCTACTATTTCTTTGTTCACTACTTACGACCCCTGCTAAAAAAACTATCTAGTAAGCTATCTACTTTATCTTTCTTTTCTTCTTTTTCTATTCGCCTTACTTCGGGTTTCTTTACAGGTTTCGCTTTGGGTGGTGCTTTAGGTATTGTCACCTTTGTCTGTCTAGGTTCTTCTTCTTCAACCTTTTTTACTGCCTTCTTTTTAGGTGCAGGTTTCTTTTTTGCTACCTTTTTTACAGGTTTAGGCTCTTCCTCTTCTTCTTCTTCAACTTCTTCTTCTTCAACTTCTTCTTCGACCTCTTCCACTACTTCTTCTTCTTCATGTTCATCTTCAACTGGCTCTTCTACTTCTTCTACTACTGGTATATTACCAACTTCATTTGTAATGACAGCAATTGCAAGTATACGAACCTTTTCTTCTAGCTCGTCAACCCTATAGGTTAACGCGTCTATTTTTTTATCATGTTCTAATGCTATTCCCATTGTTACTCCTTGTTATAGTTACTTTTTATTTCACGTATTTTATCTACAGATGCAGTAAGATTATCTTGTTTTATCTTACCGTCATCTAACGCATCCAAGACCTTATTTAAGTCTGAATCTTTTAAACCGCGAGCTTCTAAATGTATTACGGCACGCGTATGCTCTTCGGCGGTTATCTTTTTACCAGAATCACCAATTATTATAGCTCCACATTCTTCCTCAGACATCAACCGCACTGATATGCTTTCATCTTTTTCTTCATCGCCATTCATTACATAATCAACAAACACTTCTATTATCCCTTTCTCTGAGGGTTTTAGACTTATCTTTTCGTTATGTTTTAGCTTATGTTTGTATAACTCTAGCGCAAAAAAGTGTCTTACTTTTCCGCGATTTATGTTATCCCAATCGGGTTCACTATTTTGATTCATAGTTCAGTTCCTTTTTTATTTTTCTCTCTACCACTTATTCCACCACCGCAAGGTTCAAAGAATGAACAATACTTTGCATTGCATTCCCATTCCTCTACTGGTGATGTTCCGAAATCAACAGGTGGTGCTCCTTCTTCTATATAATCAGCTAACATATTCCAATATTGTTCAGCACTGTCTATATATTCTAAAGGTACTTCCACCTCTTTCATTCGAGAATTATTTTTATTATAAAATAGTAATGCCATACTATCTACATCTTGACCCATTTCTCTGAAATACAATCCATATGTTCCCATTTGATAACAGTAATTCTCCTTTGGTTTACCGCTACCATACTTACCAAACATACTCTTCCATGACCAGTCATTGCATGTTTTTATATCATACAATCTATTATCATCGATCATCATAAGGTCAATCCAACTACGAACATTTAATCTGGGAATCTCTATTTCCTTTTCAACATAAATAGCGGTACCATTTTTGCGGGCGAATTCCTGACAGGCGTATTGTATGTCCTCATGTACGAGGTCACCAAGACGAAATAAACGCATAGTACCGCTATCTTTTTCAGTGGGTTCTAACTTTTCTACACTTTGAAAGTAGTGTTTCCTCATGCATAATCCCGCACCAGATGCATGATACCAACTTTCCTTACCTTCATATCTTTTACCGAAATGCTTATCGCGTAAGTCTAATATGTAATTATCGTATAAGTCTGCTACATCAATCATTGTTTTCCGAACTGGTTGTGTTGAAATCCACTATCTGATCTATGTCTTTTAATGCAATTAAATTATTTAAATTATCTTTTGTAATTCGCTTGACATTATTATCTATAGCTTTTTGAATGGTGAACTCAACTAGTTTATAAATGAAATCGTTTATAGATTTTACTGTAGTTCTGCTAATTTGAATTCCATAATTATGGAACTCTTCTTGCACTTTACTCTTATTTAACATCGTCTCTCCAGTCAATTTTAATTTAAAGTGCGGGGTAGGAAACCAAAAAACCTACCCAACACTTGACCAATGTACAAGATGGTCTATGTTTTCTACAATATTTAGTTAGAAACTAACCCTTTATGTTCATTATTCCAATCTATTAATTTCTCCATCTCTTGATTTCGCAACTCCTGTACTATCTCAATAGACCTTAATAGACCTACCATCACCATTGTATTCTCCGCATAGGGATGGTTCTTTAGTTTTCTATTTTTATCTCGTATTTTCTGAACTTCTTTACGAAGATTCTTCAACACAACTTCTGCTTTTATATCCATTATTCCTCTCTACATAAAGATCACCACCGTCAAATAATTGTTCACACCTCGGACATTTCATGAACCAGTCCATCTTAACGGTGGATGACATTATCTCTTTATATTCTTCCCCATATGTTTTTAGATAGATAGGATCATCTTTACTGGTGGTACATGTTGGACAATAGTCTATGTACACATCAAGCTCCACTATCTCTTTTTTGTCGTTTAACATAATTCTTACTTAATAGCTCTCGATGTAGTTCTCGAGCTATTTCCCTTCTTGCTGACGGCGATGAAAGATTTCCACCTTCATACCTAGATAGAACTAAAATAATATCCACTTCTATCTCAGGAATATCTTCTTTTTGCTCTTCGTAATATACATCCATTGACATATTCAATTCCTCAAGTTTATGCGGGAGCATCCATATTATGACTTAAGGAGGTACTTCTATTACCGTTGTGGGTATAGAAAGTGTATAGTAGACACTCCCGCATGTTTATAACTCTTGGGGCATGAGTTCATACCCATCACATTTTTCAGAGTTCTCACACATTAATCCATATTCAACAATATCATCTTTGCCATACTCTTGCCACACTAATTGCTCTTCACAATTAGGGCATTGTTTTTCTGATACTTCTCCACCAATTACATAATTCATTTCTTCTTCTCCTGTACTCTGAATTTATCACCAACAGTTATTACTGTTACCCAAACCTCGTCATGGTAGTAGCATAAGTACATACCAAGTGGATATATAGTAATAAGACTAGCCATTAACATAAGTATAAAAATAATAAAACCATTATCATCCATATTATCTCTCCTCGTTTTTTTTATATAAAACAATCATATGAGCCTCGGGTTTTGCGTTAGGGTGGAGTCTAGAATCTCGCCCAAATCTCGGTTCTCTCCGAGAGGAGGCTCATATGCATAGGGAATGTGCGCGGTGTTTCTGCCAGTTCCGCACCAAGATGGACTCTGCATTGACATGGACTGCATCTCCATTCCCCAAAATTTAAAAGGACTCAGCATTGGTGTTAATTCACTATCTACTATAAGGATAAAAATGAATAAAACGAAAACATAGTAGATCGACCAAGTCCCTTTATTAATTCTTTTCATACTATTACAACGCTGATTCATTATAAATGTTCCCATTTATTTTATAATATTTGTTACGGTCATTAATGGTTTATGTTCACACCGACGACAAACCATGCGTGTATCTTTCCGCTCTGTCTTTGATGCAAAGCCACATTCTAGGCATTCCAGTTTAAACATTGTTATTTTACTTACCTGCTCTGCCTGTACATCGTCCTTATTTTTAAAATCCCAGTTCTTTAGACACATCTTCCAGTTCTTGATCTTTGACCTCCCGCGAAACCAACCCACCGATTCATAGTGAGCATAGAATAATTCTGCATTTGCTTTCGGGTCAACAATCTTCTTTTCTTTAAAATAATCCTCTACCATCTTAATATCTTTAGGTTTTGCTCTGTATTTCCTTAGATTCTTAGGTTTTTTACCAAAATACTCGGGTGCTACTTTATATAATTCATCCTCCTCATCTCCAGAACGAATGAACCAAGTAGTCCATTGCGATTCATCTATATCTGGAAAGCTAATCATATATGGATATTTAATTACCTTATGCATTTTATTTTTTATCCTTCTTTAATTGATCGCGACTCCATTCACACCACCATCCATTACCATTTTCAGCAAAAAACTTTGTTCTATCTTTTACATATTGGATGTCTCTGCATGGGTTATTACCACCCTTATATTTCCATTCTGTTTTATTTTGCCAATCGTATATTTTATAACGCTCCATCACTTTACCTCTTTTGTTTTTTTTATTTGCCTTCTTATCAGTTTGTATTTTTCCTGTAACGCCATCTTTTTATCTTTATTCTCTTCCCTTGTTTCTAGGTGCGAATACATTTCAATACCGTTTAAACTTTTTCTATTTATAAAATCAATAAATTCAGTTGCTCTCATTTGTGTCCTTTATTTTCATTAAAATGTCTCATCATATATTCATAAACGTCTAATGTTTTATTTGTATCTAGAGGGACTAATCTTCTTTTCTTTTTTTTAACTTTTCCGTACTCCACATTATAATAAGTACCATCCTTTATTTTCTGATGTATATTTCCTTTAGTCCTCATTATTAATTATATCTTCCAATATTTCATCTGCTTTTTGTAAGTATTCCCTTACCACTGCTAACATTTTTCTATCTAATGACCTGTCTGTATTAATAGCCAGTATCTTATCTGCTAATGATACCAATACATCTTTTTTATCTTTATTCATTTGCGAAATATAGTAGTAATTAAAAGATATAGTACAAATACTGCCACTGCTAGAAATAGCAATGATACAGAAAGAATCATTAGATTGCTTATCCAGTTAGCTATGGTAATCACGAGATTGCGTACTCCCTACCGTTCATTTTGATATACTTCAGAGTCTCTAGATTTACCATCCTGTATTCTCTTTTTTGCATATCAAATACCAGTACATAACTGTTGTCTAACTTATGGGCAAAGCTCTTTCTGTTGGTTGTTTTCCTTTTGGAATATACACCCAAACGAGCGACCATTGCGCGAAAAGACTTATCTTTCTTATAGAATCCGACGGAAAATATTCTTCCATTCGTATCCTTTATAAGTTCAATCGCTTTTGTTCTGTTTACTTTTATCATTATCTCTCTCCCTTTTTTTCTTTTTATAATGCTTCTCTACCTGCTCATCTTCATAATGTTTATCTGCATCATCCCAGTTGTTTAATTCTTTTAATTCTTGATAGTAATCCCCAGTTTTACTCATTATCTAGCACCTCCATTAAAAGCATCAACTGCATACATAATTGTATTTCTATCAATACTGTTATTACGTTCCAGTTCCTCATTTACATAACTAGCTATATATCTTGCTAATTCTATATCCATTTCTTCTCCTTCCATTAATTGTTCTGCTAAGTCTGTTACTCCGCTTAGACAGAATGGACAGAAAGCAACTGGTAGCATACCTAGATCGCCAGTGATACCACCTTCTCCATCTAAGTCGAAGTCACCTTCACATATACTACAAATTTCTTTCTGCTCTTTCATTTTATTCTCCTTTTACTTTTTTTATGTGGTTTTTGTATTTTTGAGCCTCTTTATGATTAGTAGCCCAAAATGTTGTTCCATCTTCTAGTTCATATTTATTCATACCCTTATAGAATTTGAAACCAGTATCTACCATTGATTTCTTTTTATTCTCTTTCATTTATTTCTCCTATATAGGGGGCGGAATAACCGCCCCCATTATGGTTTAACTATGCAACCTCATTTGGGTCTTCTAACCATTCAATCATTTCACTATATCTATTTCGTATTACGTGATCTGTATATACTTTCACCATCTTACCACTAAAGTCTGCTCTTTCGCATTCATCTTCACATAGACCTTGCATTTTTAACATTCTTTTTAACCACAGTATGACATCGTCTTTATTTTCAAAAACTACTTTATCATCTTTGTTTGTTTTTAGATTTATCATTTTATATCCTTTCTAAAATTTCAAGGTTTCAAGCGCCATGCTTGTAATGGTTTAATGTTTTCAAATCGAAAAAGTTCCATTACCGACGAGAAATTTATTTTTCATTTTTTTTCATTATCTGTTTTTTTTTCATTTGTTTAAGTCCTTCGTTAAAACCATTACCCATCAACCGATTATGCATCCTGCTTTGAAACATACGATTTAAATCTGATTTTACAGATCCCATTTTTAGTATATCACTGGCTATTTCTTTTGTTACGGCATCAAACACATTTCGTGTATTAACAGTAATGCACGTAAAACCATTTTTACTACTAACATTAACATCATCATCAGTCATTATTTCTATTGTATTATTATGATCCATGTTTACTCTCCTTATTTATTTTCTATTACTCTTCTTATTTTCTCTCTGACTTCGTCAAAATCAGTACAAGAACAGTATGTATTTGTATTTATTGATATTTTCTTACCTTCATCTTCCATCTGCTGAGATAATTCATAATTACATATATGAAATTCACTATCACGCAGTATTGCAATATCTTGCTCAATTTCCTCTAAGAATTCTTTTGTTACTTCTATCATTTTACTCTCCTATCTTAATGTTGGCATTACACCTTCTTTATTTGACATAAATAATGCACCACCATCGTTACCTTCATCATCTCTAGACGGATACACCCAAAATGTTTTGTTGCCCTTTTTTAGAAGTAAACAAACTGGTTGTTCATACCAACCCATTTCTTCAGTTTCTTTTTTGGACATATATTCCACGTTAACAATTTGTGCGCCTAATAATATATCTCTTCCTTTTTCGTTCCA
>Ga0255048_10000645_pt1 | contig 26190 bp, 35 predicted proteins | sample JV7_2_2_MG_FD_183619 | JGI IMG/M metagenome (GOLD analysis project Ga0255048, IMG submission 183619) | Seawater microbial communities from Jervis Inlet, British Columbia, Canada - JV7_2_2 | ecosystem: Environmental > Aquatic > Marine > Inlet | place: Canada: British Columbia | collected 2016-10-06
GTCCCTTCCTTGTTTGTCTCTGCGCGCTCTCCGCCCTAGAAAAAGGCTCCAGCGCACGGGGTCTGCCTCGCGCGAGGCTCCACTTCCCGACATGGGCCGGGCTACGGTGCCACCACGAAGAGGGCCCCCGGGTGTGTGCCCTGAGACGGCGCGACATCGACAAGCCGCCCACAACGGGCAAGACTGCTACCCTGAGACCCGGAGAGCCCCATACCCGCCAAGCCCGCCGACCCGGCGCGTGCGCGCCCCAGTGTCAATCTCTCGCGCGTCCATCGCAAGCGCGCACTGACCTGGATGATAGGCGAGCTGCAGCACGCGATGTCGGTGGGCCGCCCCGGATCGATCGCCTTCCTGCACTCGCTAAAGGCGCTCGGGCCGCTCCACGCAGAGCTCTCCGAGATCAAGGCGCGGGAGAAGGCCGCGCGGGAGGCGACCGCGCCCGGCACTGAAGACGACATCATCGAGGCGTTCCGGCTCGACTGGCAGAAGCTCCCCGCCCGGGTTCGGGATCGGATCCGGCTCGTGATCGAGGAGGAGGGCTAGCCATGTCGATGCTCTCCGCCGCTGTGGATCTCTCCGAGCGCACCCCGCTGGATTATGTGGACTGGCTACCGAGCCAGTCGCAATACCTCCACACGCACGACCGCAACGTGCTGCTGAGGGCTGGCAACCAGGCATTAGGCAAGACGACTGTGGGGGTCGCCGATACCCTCTGGACAGCTCGGGGAGAGCACCCGTTCCGGCCGGTCTCGCACAAGCCCGGCATCTACTGGATCGTTTCGAGCTCCGAGCAGCAGAGCGGGGTGCTCGCTGGGAAGCTCTTCAAGCTCTGCCCGCCCGGGTGGATTCACCCGGCGAGCGAGTGGGTCTCCGAGAAGGGGCACTTCCGCGGCAAATATCCAAGCATCGGGATCCGGCACAAAAGCGGCGGGTGGTCTCGGATCTACTTCAGGTGGACCGGACAGCGCACCTTGAACCTCGCTGGCGCCACACTTGACGGGGTGCTCTTCGATGAGCCGCCAGCCACGCAGCGAGCCTTTCGCGAGGTGGAGCGGAGATTAACCCGCACCGGGGGCTGGCTTCGCATGACGCTAACGCCCGTTAATGCTCCCGTGGACTACCTCCGCGAGCTCTGCGATGCCGGGCAGGTGGTCGATCTGCACTACTCGCTGACCGCAGAGAACCTGATCCCGTTGGGCCGCTCGGAGCCGCTGCAGCTAAACGACGGCACGCCCATGGATGCGGAGTGGATCGCCGGACAGCGGGCGCTCGTGCTCCCGTGGGAGGCTCCGGTAATCCTTGACGGAGAGTGGGAGTTCCGCGCCGCCGGGCAGGTGTTCCCGGCATGGGATCCCGCGCTGCACGTCTGCCGCGGGCGGGTGGTCAACAGCGCAGGCTTCCCCCGCCACAAGGTCAAGCTCGCGGTGGGCATCGACTACGGTGACGACACCCATCGCCAGGTCGCGGTGCTTTGTGCCATCGACGACGCAGGCCGCTATCCGCGCGTCTGGGTGCTGGACGAGTACGCGAGCGATGGACGCACCACGACCGATCAAGACGCAGACCACATCCTGGCTATGATCGGAAGGCACGGGATCAAGTGGTCCGAGCTGAACTTCGTACACGGGGACAAGCGCTATATGGGCCGCCGTGGCGGCATCACTCTGAAGTCGAACAAGCTCTTGCACCGGGCAGTCGGTGACGCGCTCGGCATGGGCCCGGTGAGGCTCTCGCCGCCCATCCATTCCGCGAAGCGCGGCAAGGGAGCCGGGCACGGGGCGAAATACGCCGGCGCGCGGTGGCTACACGAGTCGATGATACGCGAAGGTCACCTGCTGGTAGATTCCCGGTGCAAGGTGGTAATCGAGGCTCTCGGCAAGTGGGACTGGACGGAGAGCTACAAGGATCCGGTAGATGCCCTCAGATATTGCCTTAAGCCGTGGATCCTGGGGCGAGGTCGATGGTCTGGCGTACATCGCGCCATACGAGTAGGCTAAGCGCATGTCGATGACAGCCGACGCCCGGCCACCTCTACCGACCGACGCAGCCGATCGCGCACGGGTCCACGAGACCGCGCTCCGGCGCCGTCTGCTCTACTCGCAGCACAGCGGCGATGTGTGGGAGCGGCTGGTACGGTCGGTCGGCTACGAGCGGGCCCGCGCATGGCGCCCGCTGGACATGTCGGCGAACCCATACGCGACGACATGGCGATCACTGTCCGCGCTGTACCGAGAGGAGCCCGACATCGCAGGGCCACACCCGGACGTGATAGAGGCGGTCGCCGAGGCTGGGCAGTGGTCTCTGATGCAGCGGGTGCAGCGCGACACCCTAGGGCTAGGCGAAGAGCTCAAGCTCTGCGAGCTCGACGCTGATGGCTCGCCGACTGCCCATGTCATCCACCCGGATCTCGCGACCGTAGACTGCGACCCCCGGCGCCCGCGGGTGCTGCGAGCGGTGCACTTCTGGGAGCCCGACCCGAGAGCTCCGGCGCGGTGGATCCGCTGGACGATCCAGCACCGCAATAGCCAGGGCGAGATCGATCCGGCCTACACGGCGATGGAACCGGACGGCACAGACGTGACAGCGGAGCTCCGCCACGGCGCGACCGATTACCCATGGATCGGGCAGGATGGGCCGGTGATGCCGGTGGTGATGTACCACCGGGAGATCACCGGGGCGTGCTGGGATCCTTACTCGTTCTTTGAGGTCGTGGACGGATCGCTATCGCTCTGCATTCTCTATACGAGCTACTCCCACGCAGTCCGACAAGCTTCGTGGAAACAGAAGTACACGCTTGGCGCTTCGGTCAGAACCGGCGACGTGGAACCGGGGCGACCGCAGCAGGTGATCGCCGACCCGGCCACCATTCTGCAGCTCGACGCAGACGAGGGCGTGGCCCAGCCAATGATCGGCACACTCGATCAGCCGGTGGATCTCGAAGACATGATCGGCTCGATTCGAGTCTACGAGCGGCGGCTAGTCGAGCAGGCCAGCGGCGGGATCGAGGTTACCCGGGAGAGCAGCGATATCCGGAGCGGCTACTCGCTGGCAGTCGGGCGAGAAGCGCAGCTGCAGCAGCAAAGGCGCTTTGCTCCGCAGTTCCGGTCGGCAGATCGGCAAGCGCTCTCGGTCTGGTCTGATCTGCTGGCAGTGGATCGCGGGCAGCGGTACCCGAGCAGGTGGCCCACCCGCCGCGGCCCAACGCGGCAAGACCCGGCCGATATCGTCTACCAGTTGGGCGCCCCGATAGAGGCGCCCGGGGAGAGCAGCAGTGGTACCGATCCATGAAGAGGAGCCCGGCGATAACGGCGGCGGGAATGGCATCGAGAGCAGCACCGGCGGGCAGACTGTGCCCTTCGCGCGCTTCAATGGTGTGATCGGCGAGCGCGATGCTGCCCGAGCCCAGGTTGCCGATCTGCAGTCGCAGCTAGCGCAGGCGACCAACAAAGCCGCGACGGTTGACCAGCTCACCGCGCAAGTAACCGCAGCGCAGGCCGGCCAGGCTGCAGCCGAGGCGCGCTACGGGAGCTATCAGACGATCGCCGGGCGGGGCATCACAGACGCCACACTCGTAGCCGCCATCGAGCAGGCGCACGCCGGGCTCCCGAAAAAGGACCGGCCCGAGCTCGGGGCATGGATCGATGCCTTCCGGCCGGGCGGGGAGGACGCCGAAGCCGACGCAGCGCGGCTCGCAAGCGCTCCGGTGCTGCTGCGCCCGCACTTCGAAGCGGCATGGAGCCCAGACACCGGACAGAGCCAGCAGCGGCGAGGCGGGCACGCAGGGCGGACCCATCAGCCCGCGAGCGGCAAGCCGATCAGCGCGGAGTCGATCTTCGACCTGGCGAGGCAGCGGCAGACCGGGGAGATCACGCAGGAGCAGTATGATGCGGCGACGGCGCGGCGCGGGTAGCTTGCGGCAGCTGGTGCGCTGCGGTACGGTCACCGGGTCGCCTCCGCGCGACCGTTCTACACCACTACCGTTCTGGCAGAGCTCGGGTCGCCACCCGTAAAAGCGTCGCGAAGCCGGATCTACAGGAGCCATCACCATGGCCAATGAGATCCTTTACTCGGGCTTGGGCGATCTGACGACCGCCGCGAACCTCGCTTCCCGCTTCCACCTTCTGCTCGCCGCTCGCGACAGTTCCTTCTTGGGGCATCCCGCGATCTTCGACGCAGGATTCGCGACACCTGGTAGCATTGTCATGCAGGTGCCTCAGCTGGGAATGCTCGGCTATGACCTGATGGCCAGCGGCACCGAGGGCACCGCCCCGTCCAATACCGCGCTGACCGATGGCAGCAGCTCGATCACCCTGGCGATCTACGAGAAAATCTACCAGAACGGCGATATTGCTCGCATGACCGACGCCTACGGGTTCCTAGACACGGCCATGTTCGCGGAAGACCTCGCGGTCACCACAGCGCAGACTCTGATCTCAATCCTCGCTGCGCTCTCCACTGGGTTTAGCACCAACGTGGTTGGCAGCTCGGGCGTCGATCTGACCGTCTCCGATTTCACCGATGGCATCACGCTGCTCGAGGTCGCGAATGTGGCGGGCTCTCTCGCCGCCGTGCTGCACCCGCGCCAGTGGGGCGACATGCGGACCAACTCGCTCACCCTCGCCGGCGCAGTCGAGCACCGTCCCGATGTGCAGGGTCTGGCCAGCTACGCGGGCCAGAGCTACAAGGGCTCGGTATTCGGCGTTGATACGTTCGTTTCGAGCCGCTGCCCAGACTCCGACGCCGCCGCGAATGAGAACGGCGTAATCTTCGGGTCGGGTGCTCTGCTGCTCGGTAAAGGGCAATTCGTGCCCGAAGCCGATCCGAATATCCTCGACCTGGCGATCCCCGGCGCACCTGTCATGGCCCGCCTTGAGCGCGACCGCGACGGCCGCAGCGGCCTGACCTCGCATGTCATGCGGACTGTCATGGGCGTGATTGAGGGAATCGACGGCGCAGGCTGCCGAGTTCGATCCGACGCATAGGAATCCGGAGCGGGGCCCGGGGGCGCCTCTCGGCTGCTCTCCGGGTTCTCTCTCGGGCTCCCTCCACCCCTACATAGGAGAGCAGCTATTATGGGAAAAGAGCTACACGGCACGGCCCCGATCGGGGCTACCGAAGCGCCCACCATGGCCCGCCGGGGAGCGCAACCTTCCGAGGTTGTCGTGCCCGAGGTGGCCACAGAGTCGAGAGCGGCACCGCTGCCGCTCCGGTACCCGCGGCCGCAATTTGTGTTCGGCTGGCATCCGCGCCGCTGGATGATTCACGCAGGCGAGCTCGTGCCCGATCTGCTCCGCATCGACCTACAGCCGGGAGTGCGTGGTGTCGGTCGGACCCGGGACGGGCGGATCACGTTCGCGATGGCGAAGGCCAAACTGGAGGAGCGCGGCTACTCCATGATCCCACACAGTCTGGGTCCTGATGGCTCGTACATGCGACGGACGCTGGTAGACCCACACGGGCAGGGCCGCGCCCGTCTCGCGCACTACCACACGCCCTGGGAAACCTACTTCGCCGGCTCGGCCAACGTCGATAGCGATTCCCGCGGCTATGCCGCCTGGCTGCTCTCTCTCGTCCTCGCCGGGCATGTGACACCCTGCCCGCCACACGAGGCAGAGAAGCTTCTGGAGAAGGCCCGGGGGCGCCTTGAGCGCTACGAAGAGCGGCTATCAAAGGGCCAGGATTCGGTGGCCCCGGCGGCGAATGCAGCCCGCGCGGAGATCGCCGTGCTGGAGACCGAGATCGAGGACATGGATCACGCCCCGGTGGCATCGGTTGGAGGCGTCGAGCTCGACGCAGCGCTATCCGATGTCGCCGCACCCGCGCCCGCCGCCGCGCCACCCGCCCGGCGGAGGCGTCCCCCGGCGATCGTCGCAGCCGACAAGGCCGCGAAGGCAGCCCGCAAGACGCTGCGAACCGTCCAGAAAAGCGGGGACGCAGACGCTATCGCCGTGGCAGAGCTCGCCGCCGAAGAGGCAGCAGCCGCCTTCGCTGAGCTGCAGGCTGCGCCATGAGCCGCGACCGCAGAGATAGCGCAGCCAGCCGCGCCCGTCGCAAGCAGCCGCCCACGAGCGGCGGCGAGCGCTCTAATGATCGCGATGTGATCGACCGCATGACGAAGCGCATGATGGGTAGCGGGGTGCCAGCCGGTGACGCAGTCAAGGCGGCGCGGCAGTCCATGACACGAGTAGATCGGCAGATGCGAGACGAGGGGCGGCGATAGATGCCTGACGGAGCCGCCACGACCACCCGCACCGCGCGTCTTCTGGCGCCTTACATGCTGGTCCGAGATCAGGCGCAAGACATCACCTGCCCGATCTATGCGTCGGGATCGCTGGTAGCCCCGAGCTCGGGAACGGTCACCATCGAGCGGCCCGATGGAACCACGATCATCGAAGACGAGTCGGTCACGGTCACGGGTAGCATCGCGACCCGATCTGTCACCGCGGCAGAGCTGCCTACCTCCGAGAGCTTCGGAGCCCGGTGGCAAGTGGTGTGGACGCTCGTTTTCGCGTCGGGAGTGACGCCCGAGGTCATCGTCTCGGACGCTGCGCTTATCCGCCGAGGCGTCTATCCCACGGTCGCCCAAGCCGATCTGGTCCGGCGCTATGGCGGGCTCGATCCGTCGGCGACCACGGCGCTGAGCTCGGTAACTAACTGGCAGGACAAGATCGATCTTGCGTGGGGAATGATCATCCGATCGATCCTCAACTCCGGAGAGCGGCCCGACCTAATCACGAGCCCGTCTGCGCTCCATGACGCGCACATGGCGCTAGTGCTGGCTCTGATCTTCGAGGACTTGGAGACGCGACTGAATGATGGCTATGCGGCCGTCGCAGCTCGACACCGAGACGAGTATCGCGAGTATTGGCGCAGGCTCACCTATGTGCCCGACGCAGACGAGGACGGTCGCGCAGACCTCCGGCGGAAGCGGCTAGCCCCTTCGGTGTGGCTCGGCGGGTTCGACCGGCTTTAGGCCGCGCTATGAGCACGATCACCATCGCAGCGATTCGGAGCCGCATCGCCACGGCTATCGCTGCGATCGGCGGCTCGGGCGCATGGAAGGAGAGCAACCGGGTCTTCGACTTCGGGCAGGATGCCGCCCGGGTGCAGCACCTGAGCTTTGCGGTGGACATCCCACAGACACCGATCCATCCCGAAGCCCGCCGCCAGAAGGTCACCGAAGGCGCGCTCTGCAATACGATCGTTCTGGTGGAGTGGGCGCACATGCTCCGAGCGGATGGCCAGGTCGCCGACTTCGCCACGGCGCTCGCCGAAGAGGCGACGCTAACTAAAACGCTAATGGCTATCTCCGGCGCAGACATCCACGTGGTCTTCGAGGCGATCGATCGTCAAGTATCCGAGACCGGCGAGTGGTTTCTGGGTACGATCGGGCTCCGAATCATCCACACCCTGGCACTGCAATGACGCGCCGCCGCACACCCTGGACAGCGGAAGACGCTGTCGAAGCGCTGCAGGCCGCGGGCATCGACCCGGCCGACCACAGTTACACCGAATGCCGCCAAGCTATTTGGCGGCTAGTCCCCCGGCTCCCGGGGCTCTTCGAGGCAGCGAACGAGCTCTATAAAGGCGCCAAGCCCCCCACAGAAACCACGCCCGAGGAGGGCTAACCATGGCTGTCGGCTCTACAATAAAACACCTGTTCGATGGTGCGATCAAGCTTTCAGACGGTACCGGGACACCGGTTACCCTCACCTTGCCTTTCACCGTCGGAGACCTGTCTATCTCCGGTCTACAGGAGACCCTCCGAAACGTGGTTGCCTACGAGGCGCGCGGTGTTCTGACGGGTGTCCGTCACACGTCGATCGCTCCGCCCACGGGCAGCTTCTCGCTGCAGCTGGCAGAGCTCACCGATGCCGCTGTCGGTGTGGCGATGGACTTCGTCAGGAAGACCGCAGGCTACTCGGCCAACGTCTCCACGCTCGGAGCGAGTGCGGAGGTATACACCGTAGATGTGGAGCTCGCGGTAGAGGGATCTGATCACGGCGATACCGACAGGACCATCACGCTCACCGACTGCCACGTCCTCGCCGATTTCGCCGAGGGCGAGCCCAATACCCTCAGCTGCAATTTCACCTGTTACGGCACAGTGACCGCAGCCTAAGCCACACCCATGGAGAGCAGCCATGTCCACCCGCACCGTCACAGTCGGGGATCGAGAGATACCCCTACGGATCCCCACTTCCTATGCTGTCCGATATGACCTCCTCGTCGGCTTTGCCGTCAATCCGACCCGGGCATGGGCAGCGGCTCTCGGGCTCTGCTGGACGGGCCCAGGGCGCCCCGGTGGGCGCTACGGCCACAACGTCGCCATCTACGGCGGGAACGTGATCGATGAGCTCGTCGGTCGGGGTATCAAGCTGGTGCAGCTGCAGGCCGCGGGGCTCGCAGCCTTCGACTTCGCTACCGACGATCTGGTCCAGGTTGACGAGGTCGCCGAAGAGGAGGGAAATTCAGAGGCCGGCGGAGAGGCTTCGTCGGCCTAGACTTCAGCATTGCGGAGATCGAGCGCCTATGGTCACAAGCCCCCGGATGGTTCGCGACCCTAGACCGCGCGGCACAGACTCGGCTCTTCGCGTGGTACCGCGTGAAATGCGATCCCACCGGCGAGAGCTTCCGCCCGCCGCCGGTCGCAGGCATCGAGGTGGAGAGCCAGAGCGCTGCGGAGTTCTGGGGGCTGTCCGATGGCGCTAAAGGTCCGCAGCGGTAGAGCGTCAATCTCGATCAGCGGCGGGCTGGAGAAGATGGTCCGAGACGCAGTGGAGCAGGCCAACCCCGAAGTGGTGAAGGGGCTCCGCAAGCACACCTCCCGCGTCTATGATCCGGCCAAACGGGCTTGGCCGGTGAAGAGCGGAGTCTCTAAAGATCGACTGCAGCGCGAGGAGCGGCTTGTCGGAACGACGCGGCTCGAATCGGTGATCTTCAATGATGCGACCGTCAAGACGGGCGACGGGCGCGAGTTTCCCTACCCCTACGCGGTGAAGTTCGCCGGTACCGATCGGCGGGCATGGGAAGCGCTGGTAGATACCCCGGGGCGAAAGAGCATCGCTCTTCTAGAAGACGAGCTCGCCGAAGCTCTCGGGAGGGTTCTAGATGGCTCGTAGGCGCTCGGTAGTTCTGTCTGTACAGGCGGACATCCGCGACCTTCAAGCTGAGCTGGCGAAGATGCCGGGGATCAGCGAGAAAGAAGCGAAGAAGATGGTGCGGTCGTTGAATCGGCAACTCCAGAAGGCGGAGAAAGAGGCGAAACGCACCGCCGCGGCGAGCAAGCAGGCGTGGGGCGACTTCCTGAAAGTGGCCAGCGGGGCAATTCTTGGCGCCGGGGTAGCGGTCGGGAAGTTCGGTCAGGAAGTGGCCGATCTGAGAAACGAGCTCACCGACATGAGCACGCGCACGGGTATCGCTGCAGACACCCTCGCCGGTCTCCGTCTCGCAGCGGAGGGCAGTGGGCAAGACTTCTCGGGGCTGAGTCGAGTTCTTACGAAGCTGCCCGTTGTGCTCGGCGATGTGGAGCGCGAGACGAAGCGGACGGTGGACGCATTCGCCGCCCTTGAAGTCGAGACGCACGAGACCTCCGGCGAGCTCCGCGAAGGCGATGCAATCTTCCGCGACGTGATCGGATCGCTCTCCGAGATGGAAGGGAAGACCGGAAAAGCCGCGGCGGCGGCGGATCTCTTCGGGGCAAGCGGAACCAAGCTCTTGCAAGCCTTCGCGGGTGCTGGGCCGCTCGACGACTTCGTCACCCTGGCCACCGAATTCGGCGTGGGTGTCGGGCCCGATGCAGCGAAGGCGGCGGGCGACTGGCAACGCTCCATGGCGGAGCTCGACAATAGCCTGGACGGCGCGAAGGCTCGGTTGATCGACACGCTCGACGTGGCGGGGCTCGTGGATGGCTTCACTCTCGGCTTCGTCTTCATGGGCCAATTCGTAGCTACCACTTTCAATGAGATCATCGAGCGCGCGGGGCTTGTAGCCGGTGCGCTGTCGGCGATGCTCTCGGGCGACTTTTCGAGCGCGCTGGACATCTTCTCTCTCGGGATCGTGGGTATGGGCGATGCTCTCGGGACTGCCCGAGACGCAGCGCTCGACGAAGCGCAGGCCTTCTGGACGGCCCGCCAGGCTGTCCGAGACGCCACGGGCGCAGTCACGGTCCACACGGCGGCTACGAGGGACGGCACCGACGCCACGGTCGCAGCCACGGCCGCCCTTGACACTCTCTCCGAGGTAGAGGCGGCAAGGCAGGCGAACCAGGCAGCGATCCTCACTGCAGAAGGCGAGCTCGCCGCTCTGATCGCAGCGTCGAGGGCTACACAGCTCTCCGCCGAAGACCTCGTCTTCGAGGCATACGTGCAGCGCTTAGCGGTGATCGATGAGCTCGCACAAGCCACCGGGGACGCAGCGGGCGCCGACGAGGCTCGGGCAGCCTCACAGATAGAGTTCCAGGCGGAGCTCGCCGAAGTCGAGGCGGCCCGCCGAGAGGCAGAGCGCCGAGAGGCAGAGCGGCTCGAAGCCTACGAGGAGTCGGTAGCCGCTAAGCGGCGAGCCCGCGCTAATGATGCGCTCAACAGCTCGGCACAGCTGGCGAGCGGAATGTCGGCGGCCTTCGGCGTAGCAGCCGATCGAGCCGCGGAGACTAATATCCAAGCCGCTAAGCGGTTGTTCGCCGCCCAGAAGGCTGCGGGGATCTCCGAGGCTGTCATTCAGGGCGCCGTGGCAGTAATGACCGCGCTAGCCCAGCTCGGGCCGGTGGCCGGTGCTGTCGCCGCTATCGGTATCGGTCTCACGACCGCCGCCACAGTCGCGGTTATCGCAGCCGAGCAGCCCGCCTTCGATATCGGTGGCGTGGTCCGCGCGAGTGGCGGTGTCATGGCGCGCACTCCCGACCAGATCACCGCGCGAGTGCTGCCCGGAGAGGCTGTGCTGTCCAGGTCGGCGACTGAGCGCATCGGGCCGCAGGGTGTCGCGGCGATGAATCGCGGCGATCCCCCGGCGCCTCAAGTGATCCCCATGCCGGTCTATGAGCACTTTAATCGCTTCGCGCGGGACTCTGTCCGAGCTCGCGGCCCACTGAGGCGAGAGCTCCGCAAGGGCCGCTCAATCGGGATCCTGGGGTATTAATATGGCAGCGTCTGATAAGAGCCGATCGGAATACCAAGGACTGCTGGTCACAGACGCCCGCCTTCGGGGGTCTTCGTCCCTATGGGGTGCCGAGTCTACCTATGGACAGGCAACCCCGAAGCCGGGGGTGCCAGCGGCGCAGGGCGACTACGAGCTGGTGCTCCACACCTCCGGCGAGCAGACTGCAGCGCAGGCGCTCCGCATCCAGGCGAACCAGGGCGGCAACCCGCACCGCCTGACCAGAGGCGGCGGCTTCGTGTGGCGCGACAACCACGACAGCGTGAACGGCTATCGCGGGTGGGAGGCACCGCAGATCATCAGCGGGTGGGATCAACCCGCGTGGTCTCTCGCCTCATCCGACACGGTGACGCACCCCGACGCCGTGACGCTAGAAGATGGCCAGGTCGTGGTGGTCGCTCAGTGGTTCGATAACACCGGATCGAAGCGGGGCATCGTCAGCTATACCCGCACCGCGGCGGGGGTGTGGGGCTCGCAGGTGATCGTACATGAGCAGTCTAGCTTCGGGCAGGACTGCTATCGACCGGCGATTATGATCGCCGGAGAGCGCCTCTTCTGTTTCTTTTGGTATCGGACGTACATCGACGCAACCTATGCGATCCGGTGCTGTGTAAGCACCGACAAGGGTGCAACGTGGGCAATTGCAAATGAATGGTGCAGCTCTGAGGCACTGGCTCTAAACCCTAGCTATGCGCTCGGGGCCACTACCTACGCGCTTGGGATCGCCACCGGCGGCGGCCGTCTTCGTGCTCGGTATTTCAATGGTCAGACGCTCGTGGTAGCGCACCTGAAAGACGAAAACACGACGCCCAATTCGGGCGGGGTGGATGTGCTGCGCCAATACGCTGCGACGGATCACGGGATGAATCTCGACGTAGTGGAGACCTGGGCCGGAGCCTCCTCCAGCGGCAATGATGTGGGCGGATACCACGATCTAGTGATTGCAGATCGGCACTTCGTGTTGACGTATATTCAGTGGGATGCTGCGGCTAATGATGTGCAATTCGCTTGTAGGCGCTCGGGCTCGGCTACGATCCCGCTGTCGAGCACAGCGGTTACCGCTGCTTCGGACTGGATCACGGCCCCGGGCAATAGCTGGGCCGAAGATCTCGGGGCCCATACTACGCAGACGGCGGGCGGCTCTAGCCGAGAGGATATCACCGACTCGGATCTCGCTAGCTGTGTCGATGATGCCGGGGTACTCTGGGTATTCGTTCGGAAGGCCGACACGGGCACGCCCGCCGAAGACGACCAGTGTGTCTTGGGCTATTCGGATGATGGCGGCCAGACATGGAGTCGATGGGGCCGCGACCCGCTAGCGTTTACCGATACCGACAAGTCGGGGAATTGGTGGTACACCGGCGACACGGGCAACAGCCACCCGACGCACTTCTGTGCGACGTGGCAGCAGGGCAGGGTGGTGCTGCTGACGAATGGAAACACCGATGCCGGGACCTATGACGGCTACCTTAGTGCTTTGTATCTGGGCGGATACCATGACGTATGCATGCCCTGGGTAGATCGGGGCGATCTGCCGAGCGATCGGGCCTGCTTCGAGAAGACTTGCATCCCATACGCGAAGGCTCGGGGAATGAGCAATCGCGTATTCACGAGCTCGGGCACTCAGACGCATGCGCTACTGGGCAACGGCCCCGTACAGATCACGACCGGGGACGGGCTCGGCGGCTCCAATAATGGAGTGTCCTACACCACTTATAGCGAGGGTCCGACTGCATTACCGCAAGTGATGCTGGTCCACTGGGCTATGGAAGTGAAGACGGGTGGCAGCCTCTCGGACGAGTCGATCGCATTGCAGCTCCGTCTGGACGACTCGGTAAGGGAGTCGGTAATCACGTTCCGGTTCACGGCGACGCAATTCCGGGTTTATGACGCAGTCTCGGGCGCTACGCTAGTCACCTCGACAGCGCTCGCCGCCGAGGCGCGCGAGTGGCGCGTAGGCATGTCCGCGAATGATGCAGGCGGCGGGCTGGTTGTTTGGTATCGCCCATGGAACCAGGCGAGCTCGAAACAATGGACTCACCTGGGAACCTACAGTGTGGCCAGCCAGCCTTCCACGGCCGGCACTGACTGGGTCCGGCACGGGCACATAACCAGCTCCGGTGCGGTGACTCAGAACAAGAGCTGGTGGTATATGGAGCCATCGTTCACGATCGGCAACGACCTAGCGAACGTCTCCAATGCGGGCGCGTTCGGCTCGTGGCCCCGATGGATCGTGGAGGTTGACAACCCCGACCGCTTGCCATCGCGCCCCTACTCTCCGAGTCCGGTCTATGTCGATGATGGCGTTTATCTCCGAGCCACAGACGGGCCCGCTATCCGGGGCGATACCCACCACATCGACACCCGCTATCTCTACCCGATAGAGCGAATCTTTCCGGCGGAGAGCCGGTCTCCGCGAACGACGTGGCGTAGCGCCGACACCACAGTCCAGCGGATCGCGCTCGAATATGACGCAGCGCTAACCACGCAGGAAAGCGAGCACGGGGCGACCCTGCTCGGGCTGTCGCTGCAGGGCGTAAACTTCCGCACCGGTCTGATCGAGCGCTACGATCAAGGGACAGCGGCGTGGGTCACAGTGGTAACGATCGACACGAGCCTCGAAGGAGGCGCTTTCGACTTCACCCGCACCGGCTCCACGGTCGAAGTCGGAACGGTAAACCCCGCCGATTCGTACATGTTCGCCCACGAGCTCGCCGGCGCGATCGTTGATCTCAATGGCACGTTCCGCCGGCTGAGCGGCAACACCGAAGGCAAGCTCGACGGAGGCTACAGTGGCCGGATCTGTCGAATGTTCCTGGTAGACCCGGCGACCGGCGACCCGGCGAGCGGCACAAGCACGCTCCGCATCATTCCGCGGAACGTCACGATCCTATTCCACTCGCTTGAGACCTCTCGCGGGTGGCGCCTCACGATCGACGCACAGACCACAGCCGAGCCATATTTCGAGATCGGCGCGCTCGTCTTCGGGCCGGTGCACGTCTTCGGGTTCCCGAATGCCTGGGGTCGGGTGAATGAGATGGAGCCCGGCTACCAGCTCGATACCCATCCCGATGGCTCGACCTCCGCCCGAGCTGCAGCCCCGAGCCGGCGAACAGCGCAGATCGCATGGACTGACGGGATCGACCTCGCGAACGTCTCGGGCTCCGATCCCGATCCCAACTACATCACCACGACCACGACTGCGAACATGGAGCCAGCCGGGGCAGAGGTCGCGACAGCATACGAGCTCGAGGGCGTGATCGATCGCGTGCAGGCCGACCCGGTGGTCTACCTCCCGCGCATCCCGCGGAGCACAGACCCGGGCACCGATGTGATCTACCTCCGGCGCCGGCATGAGCAGCTCTATGGATCGATCCGGTCTCCGGTGCGAGTCGAGTCGATCCAGGGCGGCGAGCTCGCCGACGAGGTAGTCCGGGTCGCCGAGGTCGTGATCGCTGAGGAGCTGTAGCCATGCCCATGCCCCTCCACCCCGCCGATCTGGTAGATAGCCGCCCCGTGTGGCTGCTCCAGATCACATGGGCGTCTAGGGTCTACCGGTTCTCGACCGAGCCGCTATCGCTCACCGATGCCGCTGGTATGGATCTGCCCTTTCACAATCCAATGACAGCCCCCCAACTAGAGCAGAGCCTCGACAGGCTAGAGACGGAGCCGGCCGAATCCTCCGCGAGCATGCGTGTTGTGTTCCCGGTCGATGTCGCGGCAGAGCGGCAGAAGGGCTACGATCCCGTCGCGGCCACCGGCGAATTGTCTATGGTGCTCGTGACCGGGCGACCGGGCTACCCGACTCCGCGCCAGACCTATGAGCAGCGGTACCGGCTGCTCGTCGGGCGCCTCGTCAATCCCCAGTGGAGCGAGCCCGAAGAGGCGGCGGGCTGGATGGCGTTTACCTTGCGAGAGGAGGCTTGGCAGGACACACAGACTGCTGTTCCGCTGTCGTGGCGGATCACGCTGGAGAGCTGGACCCTGGCATCGCTAGATCAAGTCGGCAAGGTCTACCCGTGGGTATTCGGGAGCCCGGGTGTCTACACAGACAGCGCGGGCGCTACGCAAAAGAAAGGCGCGACACCCGCCTATATCATCGAGATTGCCGGCGGGAACGTGAATAAGCTCCTGATAGCGGGACACCCGGTGCTAGCTAGCACGGTGACGATCTTTGACTCGACCACCTCGCAGTCCTTCGCCGTGTCACATCAGACGGAGGCCGGATTCACCGATCACGGGCAGCAGGTCGCATTCGTGGACATCACCACGCCCGGGGCCATCAGTCGCACCGAGTCGGAATACTGGGTCTGCTGGGATGGCGGCGGCGGGCTTGCCAACCCGTTCGGGTCGGGCGCCCTAGAGAAGCTCGGCGACGTTCTGCAGTGGGTGCTAACACTCGGCACGATCCCGGTTGACTATGGCCGGTGGGCCGCCGTGGCGGGGATGCTTAACGGTCGCAAGGTCGGCGGCTACATTAACGACCCCGACGTGCTGCCCTTCGACTTCGCGGTGGAGCACCTATTGCCGCTCGCCCCTATCTCGGTCATGCGAGGCCCCGATGGGCTCTACCCCGTGCACTTCGATCCCGATCTGCCCGCCTCGCAGTCCGTGCTACATGTCACCGCGGGCGAGGCGTGGAAGCGCGTCGGCGCGATCCAGGCTGAAAGGAACCGCGACGACGTGGTAAACGCGCTCGAGCTCTCCTATGCGATCGGGCACGAGGAATCCTCGCGGATGGTGCTCGTGACCGGGGCGCGGAACACAGACGACGCAGACGAAACCCACACCAACTACGCGCGGATCTCGCAGGAGCGCTACGGGGTCTCGGGCTCGGCGCTATCGTCGGCGGTGCTCTGGGAGGACGCCAGCGCGCAAGGCATCGCCGCCGATCTTGTGCGCTTCGGGTCGCTGCAGCTGGAGAGCGCACCCTATGCGACAGCATGGTCCGAAGGCTGGATCCAAGTCGGCGACCAGCTCACGATCACAGACGAAGCGGCCGCGTGGGTCTCGCAGCGGGTCACGGTCTACAAGCGACAACCCAGCGATACCGGGTGGGAGTTCCTTGTGATGCGAGACGACGATCCGGCCCACGATGTACGGGCGCTCTGATGGCGCAGCCCCCTTTCTACTGGGAGCACATCGAGTGGCCCGGTGTGGCTGTCGCCGGTGGTGACACGATCGAGGCTGCGGTCTGGGTCGCCGAGGCGGCCTACATCGACCACGTCGAAGTGTTGATGAGAACGAAGCACACGGTCGGAACGTACACGTTTAGCGCGACGAACACCGGGCCCGCGAAGAGCATTCTGGTCGCGAGTAGCTACAATATGGCGGCTCTGACGGCCGACGTGGTGACCTCTCTGGTTCTGTCCTCGTCGGTATCGGATCGCACCATGGCCGCGGGTACGTTGCTCGGGCTGTCGATGGCGTCGTCTGATGCCGGATTCGACGGCGATGGCATCCACGTTCGGATCCGATTGAGACGTGGGAGGGTAGCCTGATGGCCACGCTTAAGAGCCCCCTATCGGCCGTTGTCGCGGCTATCGCCGCATCGGGCGGCGGTGGTGGCACCGACGAGACAACGGCGACCCTAGGCGGTGCTGTGAGCGGCTGGGCCCCGGTGGCTGTGAGCTGGTCGGGCAATGCCAGTTTTGCTCCGGCGAACCTGACCTTGCAGGTTGATAGCTCGCCGGCGGTGCTGACTATCGGCTGCTGGGGCTTCAATGCCGGAGCTCAAGACTGGGTCAACGCCTCGCACCACGGCGATGCAGGCCGATCCGGTGGGTTCTACTTGCCCGCTGGATTGACGACCCTCCGCGTGCGGTGCATGTGGGGCGTGACAGCCAGCTCCAATAGCCTCGCCGCCCGTTGGCACCTCCGTGTCTACCAGGCAGCCGGGGCCACTTACACAGAGGCGGGCATGGGCTCGCCATATACTGCGGTGGCTGATGTCACGTTGACAGCGGCAACCAACGACTGTCAGGAGACCGTCCTAGACGCGACTATCACCGGATACACTGCGTCGAAGCCGGTTTTCGTGGTGTTCGGGCGCGAAGGCCCACACGCATCCGACACCCTAAACCAGACCGCCCGGGTTGTTGCCCTTAGTCTGGAATGCCAGTGACTACCCGCCTGGAGCTCCCTATGATTCGCCGCCGTGCACTTCTCGCGGTGCTGGTGCCATCGGTGCCAGTGTGAGAGCCATCACCGGGATCATCCTGCACCACACCGTCACCGATGAGCACGCAGGGCCGTCAGTGATCGAGGAGCTCCACGCCGCCCGCGGCATCAGCCGCCCCGGGGGCTACCACTGGCTCGTCCACCGGCACTTCGAGGGCGGACCCTGGACGGTCTCCCCGATGCGGCCCGAGTCGAAGACGGGCGCGCACGACAAGGGCCAGAATCAAGGCACGATCGGGGTGTCCATCGCCGGCCGGTACCACGAGGACCCGGTACCTGCAGACGGGTGGGATGTGCTGGTGATCCATGTGGCGGAGCTCTGCCGCCGATACCGGCTACCCGTCGCCGCTGTCGAGGGGCACGCAGAGAACGAGCCCGCCAGCACCCCGACGCTCTGCCCCGGATATGATCCCGCCGAGCTGCGGCGCGCTCTGCTATGCCGGATCCGGCGGGTACAATGAAGACTCCACGGGAGAGCTGCCATGTTGAAATCTGACGAGCTCGCGGGGATCGCCCCGCTAGCCATCGAGCTCGTAGCCGCGCTGCGGGCTGCATTCGATGAGGACGGGCCCCGGGGCCGAAAGGTCAGCCGCGGCGAGGCGCGCAAGATCGGCAAGCTGTCGCTCAGGCTCGGGGCGCGGATACTAGTCGACATCCTCGACTAGTACCGCGGACCTATAGCCATGCCCGACCAGCCAACGACGCCCGCCACAGAACCCACAGAACCACCGGCACCGGCACCGCCCGCAGTGGCTGCCGCGCCTACACGAGCCGGCGCGATTAGCCTCGCCTTCGACGTGGTGCGCCAGGCTCTCACCCGGTACCCCGGGCCCGCGGCGATGCTGCTGCTGCTGATCTCTGCGCTCGGGGTGGGGCCTTTTGCCATCGACTACGCGCTCGGCAGCTACCTCGATCGGCTGCTGGACATTCGCGAGGCCGAGATCACCGCGGGCGCAGACCTCGAAGCGCACGCGCTCCTTCCTGCCCATGTCGCCGGCATCGATCAGCAGGAGCGGCTGGCAAAGCAGCTAGAGGAGCTGAGCGCAGAAGTCGAGGCGGGCAGCGTGAAGGTCGAAGCCGTTCGCGACGTAGTGTCAGGCATGGAGGCCACTACCGTGGGGCTGTGCGTTGGCATGAATGCCGCGCTATCTCTCGGGGTAGACTGCAGCCGCCGCTAACGATCGGGATTTCAATGCGCGCGTTCACCCTGGCCTATCTGCTTGCATGCACTCCGGCGGCGGCCGACCCGGCCGCGGATGAAGCGCCCCCCCCGCCCGATCTGGTGGCTGCAGTGGAAGAGCTCGCGGACAGCGCACAGCGGCAACAAGCTCTGATCGAGGCGATGTGCGAGCAGCTAGAGGGATGCTCTCCCGTGGCCCCGGTGGTAGCCGACATCGGGCCAGACACTGCAGCCCCGGGCTTCGCGCAGGGCCCAACGCCGTAGCCTCAGACGAGCAGGGCCCGCGCCCCGTTGCTAGCTGTGAGCAGGGCGCCTCGCAGCCGGGCGGGCATGCCGTCCGACCCGGCGAGCTCTTCGACCGTCTCGCACGCTTCGCGGAGCTCGTCAAGCGCTTGATCCTGCAGCACCGCATCACCGCCCACACGCATCGCCGCCACGTTGTCGAGCGCTCCCGAGAGCACCGACAGCGATAGCCGGCACTCTCGGACAGCATTCGACGGAAAGAGCTGGATCATTCCTCGCCCGTCTTCGGGCGCTGGCCTGGCGTTAGCGGCGGCTCGGGCCATATCGCTTCGCTGTAGGCTTTCCGAACTCGCCTCTCCAGCAGCTCCCGAGACCGCCGAAACCGCTGCTTGATTTCACGCTCTATGGCTTTGCACTCGGCTTCTGCCTCGTCTCGGAGAGCACGCCACACGCCGAATTGCACCTGACACTCCGGCATCACACAGACGTGGACACTCTCTCCGAGGGTTACCCGGATCTCTCCGGGCGAGATCGGACGCTCGCAGAAGTCGCAGACGGCGATGGATCGCCTCACATGCTATCCGCGTGATCCTGCTGAGCAGACCACAGGGCGAAGGCTGCCAGGAGCTCGTGCCGATCGCGGGGAAGCTCAACGGTGCCGCGCCCCGAGGTCTCCGCGAAGGCCGCGGCGATGTGGCCGGTGCTGCTGGTCCGGTGCTGGTCCTGCAGCCGCTCCAGAGCCTTCGCGAGCTTGATCTCGCGCAGGTGGTCGGGCAGCTGTCCCCATGTGTAGCTGTCGTCTTCGGTCTCGGAGGGCTCGAAGGTGGGGCCATCTTCGCCCGTGGCGGGCTCTGGGGCGGCTTCCGGGGCTGCGGTGGCTACTGGGGCGGGCTCGGGCTGCGGAGCCGCTGCGAGGCGCTCCGCGTGCTCTTCGGGGTGCAGCTCGGCGAGGATGGCGCTGATGGTCTGCTCTCGGGTCCATTCCCTCTTGGCGCTCGATCCAGCGATGCCCCGATAGGTGCGCTTTAGCTCTCGGACACCCTGGATCCCGGCGAGGATAGCGATCTGGTCGGAATAGCCGGGCGGCCCTTCGGGGGCTTCGGGCTCGGGCTCGGGCTCGGAGACCTTGACGGGCGCCGGCTCGGGCTCGGGCTCGGGTGCTGGCACTGGGGCGGGGCCCATGCCGATCGCGTGCGCTGCCGCAGCTCGGGCATCGCCAGCCGGGGACGGAGCCGGCAAGGGCTCGGGCACAACGTAGACTTCTGGCGCGTCGATGATCTCGGCATCGGTTCGCATGCCGAGCATGACTTCGGGCGCGTATAGGCGCACGAGCAGGGTGGAGCTCCGGTAGCGGAGCATCAGGTGAGGGAGTGAGAAGTACTTCTCGTTCCGGGTCCAGCCTTCTCTCTGGGCGTCCAGCATCGAGACCGCATAGGTGATCTCTTCGCCGCTGTCGGCGAGCACCGCGATGGCTTCGACTACGAGATTCGCGACCGTGTGGCGCCCGAGCTCGATGGTCTTCGGCTGGGCCCGGTAGCGGGCGGGCGCGTCGGCATCGCCGCCAATGTACTCGCGCCAGGTGATGCGGCCCGAGAAGACGCCCGACTTCGCAGCGCGGGCATAGACATACTTCGCGCTCCACCCGGGGGAACCGTGGACTACTACGATGTTCTGCATCACCGTGACCGGATTCTCACCCATCGAAACCGCCATTAGAAGGGCGAGGGTGCAGTTAGCAATTGCCTCTTCATTCGCGCCCGGGTTGGAGCCGTTGGCGCGCATGTGCTTGGGCACGAGCATCGAGCGGGCGAACATCATCCCGAGCCGCTGAGCGTGCGCGAGCGCCTTCGAGTCGAAGAGGAGGTCGGTAAACGATCCGACGTGCGCGAGGGGTCGCGCGGTGGTCTCGACCGGCGCTATCGCCGTGGTGGTCTGGTTGGGGTCTGGCATGTGTGCTCTCCGGGGGTTGCGGCATCGCCGCGGGTGGTCATAGATTCGAGGTCTTGCCGAATTTGCCGACGTTCGTAAACCGGCCGGGCTTGCCCTGTTGGCGGATCGTCAGCGTCTTGATCTCGCCCATCGCGGCGGCGAGCTCGGCGAACAGCTGCGAACGCTCAGCCTTGCCCGCCTTGAGAGCTCGCCCGAGCACCGCATAGCGGGCAGCCTTCACCGCTTCGGCGTCGGTGGCTTCTCGGGTGGCTGTGCCGCGCTCCTGGCGTGACAAGTAGTCCCGACAATCGACAGAGGGATCCAGCGGCGGGTGGTGCAGCTCGACGAGGTGACGGGTGCGCCATGCGTCGAGCTGGGTCACGAGCCAGCCTTGATAGCTCTCGTCCGCCAGTAGCCTATAGCGGCGGATGTCGCGGATCCCGAAGGCGACCACCACATCGCAATAGGGCAGCCCCGAGGCGGCCAGGTTCCCATAGCACTGGATCGCCACGTTCGGCGGCATCGAGCTGAGCACAGCGGCGCCGGCCTTCTCGTGCATGACCTCACCCTTTCCCCAGCCCGCCCGACTCCGGCGGGTCTTGATCTCGACCAGCCCCACACCGCGGTCTGAGTCGGTCCCGAAGCCGTCTGGAGACGTTCTGAGCCACGGGTAGGACGGATGCACCGCCCTGGACAGCGGAGACCACACAGGGCCGCGGAGGAGCTTGTATCCCCACCACGCGATCAGGTGAGGCTCCCACCACAGCCCCGACTCCAACGCGTCCACGTTGCGCGGGCCATCGTCTTCGTCGAGCTCGTGGGCCCGCGACCACACGCGCCACCCGTCACCGAGCAGGATCCCCGCCGCGGCTGTGCCTCCGATGCTGTAGGTCGGCTCGGTTCGGTGGAAGGCTGCGAGCCAGCTGTCGCGGCTCCCGTAGAGCTCCAGCCGGTCAATCAGCGCCGGCGGGTAGGCGGCTAGAACGGTGTTCATGGCACCGTCCCCAGGTAGGGCTCGCCGACCCATCCGACGCAGGCCGCGACCCACAGACCGAGAAACACCGCGAAGGCAGCCCATAGCGCCACGTTGCTAAGGTCGAATCGCTGCATCAGTCGCGCCCCCGGACGCTGCCGAATGCGGCATCCTCGCGGGCAGCGTCGAAGGCGAGGTCTGCTGCAACGTCACAGACGCCGCAATCGCCACCCGAGTAGGGGCCCAGCTGCTCCCCGCTGTGGTGGTCGAAGTCGCTCTCGCTTAGCTTTTCCGCAGCCGCACGCAGCGCGGACACAGACAGCGCGGCCCCGTTGGGTGTGGCCACTGGGTCGGGCTTGTCGGGGGTCTCCATTGATCTTCCGGTCTGTAGGTTGTGTGACGTTGTGCACAGGTGACACCGCAGCTCGCGGGCCATGGGCAGGCGAGCCCGGTGGCCGGGCACGGGGATAGGAGCTCTGCGAGCATCCACGGGCGAAGGGGTGCGGGCTCTGCCCCCGCTTGCCGGTCTGCCCCACCGCTCGGCTTGCGGCTGGGCCCGTCACCGTCCGAGGACAGCGGGACGGGTAGGGCGGGCATCAGGAGGCGGCGGCGGCGATAACAGGCCGGGCCATACCGCAATCGCAACAGTCGTCAGTATCGCCGTCGTGGTGGTACGCGGTGCCGTCGTCGTAGCGACAGCAGCACAGCCAGAATGTGTCGGCAACGTGGCTGGCGACCTGTAGCGGTACGCCCTGCCGGCCCGCCGCTACCCAGGCCGAGAGCATCGCCTGCCGGTCCTGCATCGCATGGGAGGCCAGACCCTCGAGCAGCCACAGGGCATCGCGTCGGTCGTTCATGCGGCCCCCTTCTCGGCCAGTCGCCGGGCATCGTCAACGGCCTTCAACTGTAGCTGTTCGCACAGCGCCAGCCACTCGGCCGGGGGCACGTCCTTGGGATAGATCAGGGTCAGCACCGGAACGCCCCCGACCACGATGGACCGGAGGAACGTGGCGCCCATAGTGTGCCACTCGATCCGCTCGGGCACGTCCCAGCGGCTCCGGACTCGCGGCCAGTCAGCGGCCCCGATCTGGTGCCTCACGTAGCCGAGATCGAGGCCGGAGTAGGACTCGACGCCGATCGCTGTCAGCTCGAGGCCTACCGCGACCCATGCGTCCACCCTCTCGATGTGGTCGCGCACGGATGCCTGACCGATTGCGTGGTAGTCGTGGCTCATGCGAGCACCAGCAGCAGCCAGAGGAGGACCGCATAGGCGGCGCGGGCGGTGGTCGAGGTCATCATGGTCGGGCTCCGTTGGTAGAGGGTGCGGGCTCTGCCCCCGCTTGCCGGTCTGCCCCACTGCTCGGCTTGCAGCTGGGCCCGTCACCGTCCGAGGACAGCGGGACGGGTAGGGCGGGCATCATGTGCCACCGTGAGCGGCGGCTATATCGACCAGCCACCGAGCGAACGCAGGCGGGGTCAAGTGTCTGCGACTTTTCGGCAGGTGTCGGACCCGCACCCCGGCGCGCTTCTGGGCTCGGCTGGAGTCGATGACGTGGGTAGGCTGGCGCATGGGCGGCAGAGCCCCGATCGAGTGGGGGCTGATGCCACAGAACAGCAACCACGACCGCTTGCGGCACGGGTGCCCCCAGCGCACTTGATCGACCTCCATCGACCAGAAGCCCCGGCGCGGGATCTCACCCGGGCGCGGCAGATTGCACGCAGCCCAGAGCCGCGAGCCCGCCGGGTGCTCCAGCACTCCACCGAATTCGCGTAGCTGCTCGACAGCCCGCACGGCGCAGGCCGGATCCTGATTCGAGCAACGCCAGGAGAGTTGCCCCCATGGGCCGCAAGGCGGATGAGCCACGACCGATAGCGGGCCGGCGTAGGTCATCGCGTCACGCTCAATGCCCCATGCGTCCACGTCGGGCATCGACGCATAGGGGCCGCGGGCGGGATCGATGTAGAGGGCGGCGATCACTGGACCGCCGCGGCGACTGCGCTGACGGGGAATTTGTAGCCCTTGCCCGTGAGGACGCACTCGGCGCTGATCGGGTACTTGCGGCGCCGGGGGCTGATACCCGTCACACGGTAGGTACCGCTGTATGTGGTGAATTCCCGCCCGAAGTCCTCGACGGTGAGACCGTAGGCAGGTGCGAGGCGAGCGAAGTCGGCGGGGATACCGCTCTCGCTCACGATGGAGAACGAGATCTTCGGGGTGTAGGTAGTGGCACTGAATCGGCCGCCGGCGCGGGTGAAGCTAAGGCCGTGCTTAGCGGCGACGGCGGCCAGTGCTGCGTCGATATCTACGTCGAGCGCGTGAAGGGTCGCCCGGGTGATGCGGGCCATGGTGTCGGGCATCAGGACACCGCCGCGGCGAGGGCATCGGAGATCACGTCTTCGCACTCGGAGAGCGCGTCTTCGTCACCGTCCAGAGCACGGTCGCAGATCGCTACCATGTCGAGGTCGCCAGCGGCGCCGGCATCCGTTCGCAGTCCTTCGAGGCGCCGCGAGGTGGTCAAGCTCTCCAGCATCGACACAGCCACGGGGCCGGCGCTCGTATGGACGAGCGGCCGACCGGGGATCCCGCCGCGGGCGGGGAGACCGACGAGGACGAGCTCACCGCAGAAGATGGCGCGGGTGCTGGTGCAGCCGTTGTTCGTGTTCATTCTGACCTCCTGCGAGCCTTCCGGGCCCGCCCCAGAACAATAGGGCACCGCGCAGAACATGTCAACACCGGGCGCAACGAATAAGCGCGCCACTTGAACACCCGCCCAGCAGCGGGTACAAAGGAGCCACACTAGGAGAACCGATGCACAAGCCCGACAACCTCCCCGAAGCGCTCCGCATGGCCCGCGCTAAGCACGGGCACAGCATGGACGCAGCCGGCGCCGTGCTCGGAGTGGGCAAGAGCGCCTGGCACAGCTGGGAGCATGGCACCCCGCCGTCGTCTCACCGACTGCCCGCGCTCGCGGACTACATCGGAGCGACCGGTGCGGAGCTGCTAGCGCTCCTGTCACCTGCCCAGGGCTCCCATTGAAGCCGCCCGAGCTCGGGGCCCCGTTCTGCGATGCGCGCGGTACCCGCTGGCGTGTGGCTCGGGTGGTATGCGTGGAGGGCGTGCCAGTCCCGAAGCGGGCGCCTCAGATCGCCCGGGGGCCCTTTCCGCGGCTCTACCAGCACGCAGGCAGCCGAGCCTACCGCGACGGGCTCGTGATGCCTGCAGCCTCCAGCGAGCTCCCACCGATCGCGGGCCCGGTGCGCTGCGACATCGATCTGGTATTCAAGCGACCGCAGCGGCTCTTCGTCCGCCGCCACGGCGAACACCGATCCCCGCACATCGCTCGACCGGATGCCGACAACGGCGTCGGCATGCTGCTCGACGGTATGACCGACGCGGGCGTGTGGCGCGATGATTCCCAGGTCTGCGCGATGTCGATCTGGAAGTGGTACGGGGCTGTGATCGGGCGCCGGCCGAATCGCTGCGAGGGCGCACACGCTCTGGTGGTCGTGAGTGTGCCGGCGTGAACCGCCCGCCCGTCTTCGTCGAGCTCTGCGCCGGCCTCGCCGCGGTCAGTCTGCGGCTACAGGGCGGTGCCTACTGTCGCCCGCCCGTGTCTCGCATGGGGAACAAGGCCGGCTATTCGCGGGCGATCCTGGCCGTGCTCGGGCTCCGCGCTGGACAGGGCGCCGATCGGTTCGTGTGGTGCGAGCCTGATGCCGGGTGCCGGGCGCTGCTCGACGCATACACCCGGCCCGATGTGCTGCGAGAGGCGGCGGGCATCATTCGCGGGTGGGCCGACGAAGACCCGCGGGAGCTTTGGGAACGGCTACGGGCGCTCGGGCCTATCGGCAGCGCAGACGCGGCGGAAGTGGCCAGGTGGGCGCGGATTGTCACCGGCAACCGACTGACGCCCGATCACCACGACGGCGAACAGTGGACGAATCCGGGGCACGGCGGCTCGACGTTCGGCGGGGCTGCGTTCGCTACGCCGATCGATCCGCTCGCGCGGGCATTCGAGGAGCTCGCAGGCAGCGCAGACGCGACAGTCGAGCGCAACGCCTACAACGTCGCCCCAATCCCCGGCGCGGTCTGTTTCGTAGACCCGCCCTACCAGGGGACCACCGGCTACGGCACCGAGCTGCCCCGCGCCGACGTGCTCGACCTGGCCCGCCGGTGGGACGCGGCTGGGGCTACCGTCTGCATCAGCGAGGCCGAGCCGCTACCGCTCGAGGGCTGGCACCACGTCGAGATCACCGGCTGCCGGGTCGGCCAGAAACGCACGTTCTCGCGGCAGCAGGCCGAGTGGTTGACCTTGAATCGGGCGGCGGCGTGGAAGCCAGCCGAGCAGCTCGGGTTGTTCGGTGAGGGTTGACGGTGTGGAGGCTGGCGCGGTAGCTTCGACAGGCCGTGAGAACGGCCGACCTTTGCGGGTTGCCGGAGCCTCGCGGCTCCCCCCTCCGGCTTGATCACCGGAGGGGCCGGCGACCCGGAGAGAGACACCCGCAACCGCACCCGATCAAGGGGTGCATA
>Ga0255048_10000649_pt1 | contig 26071 bp, 22 predicted proteins | sample JV7_2_2_MG_FD_183619 | JGI IMG/M metagenome (GOLD analysis project Ga0255048, IMG submission 183619) | Seawater microbial communities from Jervis Inlet, British Columbia, Canada - JV7_2_2 | ecosystem: Environmental > Aquatic > Marine > Inlet | place: Canada: British Columbia | collected 2016-10-06
GGGCATCCAAAGCAACCAGGACACTATCAACCGCATGTTTGTCCAGGCAAGTCTGGGCCAGTGTTGCCAGCGTGGACACTGGCACCACCGGTATACTCAATCCGAGGGCTATACCCTGTACCGTTGCTGCTGCTATACGAATTCCGGTGAAGGCACCGGGCCCATTCGCAAATGCACAGTGTGTCAGCGAGTTTTTTGTCAGGCCTGAGGCCTTCAGTACCGAATCCATCATCGCTGGTAACAATCGAGTATGTTGACGAGGCGCTATTTCGAATTCGCTAAATATCGATCCATCATCGCGTAGCAACGCGGCCGAGCAAGCCTCTGTAGAGGTATCAATAGCGAGAATATTCACGGCGTCTGTCTCGAATCGAAGGTATATGACCGACTTGATGACCTGGGTGGAATCTAGCGGGCTATGCCCCTTTCGCTGTTCCTGATAAAGCTGACAAATTCCTCGACCTCAGGATACTGATCACATAATGGCTGCAATTTTTCATATGCTTCCTTTTTTGGCGTGCGTGATATGAGTAGTGTACGAAACGAACGATGCAGGGCACGGATCAGCTCTGGCGAAAAACCCCGACGTTTCAAGCCTTCCTTGTTAATACCGATGGTACGGGCCCGGTTCCCGGCTGCGGATGAAAATGGCGGTATATCCTGAACCACCACCGAGCCGAGACCACAGAATGCCTTACTACCGATCTGGGTAAATTGATGCACCGAAGTGAATCCGCCGAGAATAGTATAATCACCGACTGCCACATGACCCGACAATGAAGCCGCGTTCGCAAATACCGTGTGATTCCCAACTATGCAATCATGTGCGACATGGCTATATGCCATAAACAAATTATCGGAACCTATAACCGTTTTACCGATACCATCGGCGGTACCACGATTAAAGCTAACGAACTCGCGAATAATGTTTCGGTCGCCAATATCAAGTGTTGACCTTTCTCCACTAAATTTTTTATCCTGCGGAATTTCTCCAATCGAACTAAACTGAAAAATTCGATTATCCTTACCAATACAAGTGGGACCATTAATCACGACATGGGGGCCGATACTGGTGTTATTGCCAATTTCAACCTCAGCGCCTATGATCGAATAAGGACCTACGCTGACATTATCTGCCAGTCGTGCGTTTTCATCGATTATGGCAGTCGCATGAATCACGTATCTCTATCCTGCGCCGAGCACATCAGTTCTGCCTCGGCAACAACAGTGCCATCGACAAGCGCCTCGCATTCGAACATACCGATACCTCGCATATTTCGTTTCAAATGGACATTCAATATTAGCTGGTCTCCCGGAACGACCTGTCCTCTAAAACGCACCTTGTCCATGCCAACCAGCATATAAAGTTTTGATTCATGCCCATCATTCATCGATGAGAATGCGAGAAGTCCGGTTGCCTGTGCCATTGCTTCAAGAATGAGTACACCCGGCATAATCGGTTGACCCGGAAAATGTCCCTGGAAAAATGGTTCATTCACGGTCACATTTTTCAGAGCCGACAGCGATTTATCAGGTTCCAATTCTATGACCCTGTCGATCAGCAAAAAAGGATAACGGTGCGGCAGAAAATCCATCACCTTACTAATTTCAAATTGCGCCATAATGCCCCTTTTTTCCTGATTGTTATCGTGATTTAGACTGCTGTTTTTCCAGCATGGCAACGGTCCTAGCCAGTTGGTCCAGCGTTTTGTATCTTGCATTACTTTTATGCCACTGGCTATTTTCGAGCAATGGCGTGCCGGACGAATAAACCCCGGGTGATTTTATATCTTTAGTCACCAGCGACATAGCTGTCACGGTAACATGATCGACGATACTGAGATGACCGAGAACTACGGCGGCACCTGAAATTTTACAGTGGCGGCCAATATTTGCACTACCGGCAATACCGACACAGGCGGCAATTGCGGTATGCGCGCCGATTCGCACGTTATGTGCAACCTGAATCAGATTATCGAGCTTGCAACCCTGTTCGATAACAGTATCGTCTAACGCACCGCGATCTACCGTTGTATTGGCGCCGATTTCAACATCATCCCCAATATTAACCGTTCCTATTTGTGGCACCTTTTGCCAGCGTTGTTGATGCAATACCAGGCCAAATCCATCAGAGCCGAGCACCACGCCTGAGTGAAGCACACATCGATCACCTACAACTACTCGACGACTTATAGTTACGCGGCTGTGTAATTTGCACTGGCTGCCAACTCTGGTTCCTTTTTCAATGATACAACCTGCGCCTATCGAGGTACTTTCCCCAATATCAACATCTTCTTCAATTACGCTCAAAGCGCCTACCGACACGTTTTTGCCGATTCGGGCAGCGGGCGAAATTTGTGCTGAGTCGTGTATCTGGTAGTCTCCGTTAGCGATCAATTCGGGTTCAATGATGGCCATAGCCTGGACAAATTTCAAATGTGGGTTATCAGCAAATAGTAACGATCTTTCGAATGAACCCCGATCAAAATCCAACGGCACGATTAACACTGAACATTGGCATTCGGAAAGCTCGAGGAGGTATTTTTCATGCTGAATAAAACAGAGATCGCCCGATACTGCGCTGGCCAGAGATGCGACGCCACTAACATCCTGATCCGCATCGCCTTCAAATTCTAGCTGGAGCTGTTCGGCTAACTGCCGCAGGGTCAAATTCATGTCTTTGGCCTAGCCCCCATATAGCATGAAGGAAACTAAGTTCAGAGGTTCCTTAATCAAGGGGGATCGATCAAGATCGCCTACAGGGACGTAGCGGACCGGCGTCCCGGTGGTAGAGCAGCAACAGTAGGCACCCTTAGGCGACGACAGGAACAGCTTGCCGGGAGCAGCCAGATTTTTCCTGACTTTGTTCAAGTACAAACTGTATTTTCCGGTTTTCATGGCATTCGTACCTTATTATTTGAATTCAATGATAAAGGTCATAAGTTGTCACCGCCTTCGTGCAAAATGCGGGCTAGAGTACTTCTTCAAAGTCATAGTGAAAAATACAACCAATTTAAAGTATTGGTTTTGGCGACTAATGTATGTGCCGAGCTATAATGTTACTGGATAGTTTCGGTAGATTGGGACTGTAACTTCAGCATTTCTATAATTTCCGCGGTGATATCAATTTGGTCCGATACGTAACTGACCCCTTCAGTCAAAATTAAATCATATTTTCCGCTGTCACCGAGCTGTTCCAGCACACGTGCGATTACCTGCTGCAATTCCCGAATTTCTTCGTTCCTGCGCAAATTCTGGTCTTCGCGAAATTCCTGTTCGAAAAATTTCAACTGATTGACTTTGAGCCTGATTTGACGCTCTAGTTTACGGCGCGTAGTTGCGGTATTCGATTGATCAAACGTCTTCAACTGTTCTTCGATGCCGAGAATTTCCTGCCGCTTTTCCCTAAGCTGGGCCTCTCGTGGTTCGAATTCAGCCTTCAAACGTTCTTCCACGCGGCGGGCCTGCGGGGCTTCTTTCAAAACCCGGGAGGTGTTGACAAAACCTATCTTATAGAAATGACTCGCAGCCAGGAGGTTGCTGTTGATCAGCATCAGGACCAAAAATATCACGTGTCTTGTCAATGCGTTCAAGAAAACCTCTTTAAAAGGTAGCACCCAGCGCAAACTGGAAATTTTGGACATCGTCCCCGGACTGTTCATTTAACGGTACGGCGTAACTGAATTCCAGCGGACCGATCACCGAGAACCATTTTGCCGATAAGCCGACCGAAGTTCTTAGCTCACCGCTATCGAATGTGTCAGCACTGGCAAATACGTTACCCGCGTCGAAGTATACCCCAAGGCGAAAGGTTTCTGAACTGCCAAGCGCCTCTACCGGGAACAAAACCTCAGAGTTCAGGATAAACTGCAGATTACCACCAAATGGCTCGCCTTTGCTGTCCGGAGGACCCAGGCTATTTCTCTCGAAACCTCGCACAGAACCAACACCACCCGCGGTAAACTTCTCGAAAAATGGCAACTCGGTAGTTTCTTTAAAGCTATCACCATATCCGATGCGTGCGCTAAATGCATAAGTGACAGTCTCGCTAATCGGTATTGCCGATTTATGGTTATAACGAATTTTATAGTAATCCAGATCGCCAGCGAATAGTTTGAAGCTGATACCATTCACCGCACCGGTCTCGGCAAATATTCTTCGATTCCGGGTATCATGGGAAAAACTGATCGAACTGAATAGGCTAATGTATGACGAACAATCCGGCTCAGTCGGATCGGCAGTACATGCGGGGTCGTCACTATTATCGACGATAAACTTGATCACCTCATCCGCAGTCTGTGAGGTCACCCTGACACTGTTTTCTACTACACCATAATCAACCCTGAAGGTATTAAATTCAGACAATGGAATGCCGTAATCCATCCCCAGAGACACCCGATCGATCAGGTAATTACTAATATTGTCTTCAGCAGTGTCGGTTTCTGTAAAACTGAAGTTAAAACCGCGACTAATGCCATCTACAGTATAATAGGGGTTGAAATACCGAAAACCATAGCGTTGGGACGAAGCCGAATTGTCAAACGTGACGCTGACGGTATTTCCAGAACCGAAAACGTTATTATGCTCCAGTCCGACATTCAGTATCACTCCCTGAACCTGCGAGAAACCAAGCCCAATCTGAAAACTACCAGAAAATCTTTCGGTCACTGAAATATCCAGATCGAGTTGGTCATCGTGTCCCTCGACGCGAACGGTCTTAATGTCGACCGAGCCGAGGAAATTTAAGCGCTGCAACCTGGTACGCGATCGGTCTACTTTACTGGCACTATACTGCTCGCTTTCGAGCTGTCGCATTTCACGCCGTAGCACTTCATCCCGGGTGCCTTCATTGCCGGTAAAATTGATGAATCGAACCATCATTTTTTTACCTGGATTAATCAGGTATTTGAGGCTTACGGTTTTGTCTTCTTCATTGATCTCGGGAATTGGCCGCACTTCTGCGAAGGCATACCCATCTTCCCCGAGGCGCCCATTAATCAGGTTCACTACACTCGTAATTTTCCTGCGTGAAAATATTTCGCCTTCGCGAAATGGGACCAGCGCCATCAGTGCTGCCTTGTCGACTACGAGGTTACCTGCCATATCTATATCCTTGATGGTGAACTGCTCACCCTCGGTGATATTGATAGTAATGTTAATATCTTTTCGATCAGGACTGATCGTGACCTGTTTCGAAATCACCTCAAATTGTGCATAACCCTGATCCAGATAAAAAGAATTGAGATTCTCCAAGTCGGCGGATAGCTGCGAACTGGAATATTTATCCGAGGGGAACCAACCATCGTCAGCAGGCTCCAGATCGAAATTTTTACGCAAGGTATCTTCATCGAATATGCGATTTCCGGTAATATTGATCGAACGTATTAAGGCCTGTTCACCTTCCGATATGGTAATATCGATAGCGACCCGATCATCGTCGATTGCTCGCCAGTCGGCTTTTAGTTTGACTGCATACTTACCCACCGAGTAATAAAGTTGTTGAAGTTCGAGTTCAAGCTTACTCAATAAAAGCTCATTGAATATTTTACCCCGCGTCAATCCCATCTGATCGAGGGCCATATCCAGGTTTTCGTCATTAATTTCCTTGTTGCCCTCGATGCTGATTTCGGCAATGGATGGTCTTTCTTTTACCCTGACTATCAGGGTATTATCGTCCCGCAGTAAATCTATTTTCTGGAAAAATCCTGTGGCATACAGCTCTCTAATTATTTCTGGTGAACGATTTTCGTCGAATTCTTCCCCAACGTTTACTGGCAGATAATTAAATACCGTGCCGATCGCTATTTTTTTAGCGCCAATCACCTCGATATGGTCAACCGTAAAGCTGTCTGCCCTTGCAACATGTGTAAAAATTAACAGTGCCAGCACATTGACCCAGAAAACTACTCTCAAAGTTATTCCACCAGGCGAATCAGGTCATTATAAATAGCAATCGACATGAGCCCTAACAACAGGGCCAGGCCAATTTTTTGCCCGATCAGCTCGGTCATTTCCGACACCGGGCTTCCCTTGATCATTTCAATCAGGTAGTAAAACAGATGTCCACCGTCCAGAATCGGAATTGGCAGTAAATTCAGTACCCCCAGACTAATACTGATGATGGCAAGAAATCCAACAAACTGCATTAGCCCGATTTGTGCAGAAATACCTGCATAGCGAGCAATAGTGATAGGCCCGCTCAAATTTCTAACACTAGCTTCACCGACGACGAGTTTGCCCAACACCTTTAAAGTCAACCACGACATGCGCCAGGTTTTATCCACGGCTGCAGTGAGTGCTCCAATGGGTCCGTATCGCTCGGTTACTTCCATTTCGCGACGAATCTCGATCGGTATGTCCACACGGTTTTTAACCCCGATGAAGCCATAGTCAACCCCGTTTTCTTCACGTTTGTCCGGACGTAGCTGTAACGTGACTTTCTGTTTGTCGCGCAATACCACTAATGAGAGATTATTGCCCGGGTTTGCGCGGATGATATCGACCCAGTGTCTGGCATTTATTACCATCTCACCGTTGATCGAAACTATTTGATCTTCTGCCAACAATCCCGATGCTTGCGCAGCACCACCCGGTATCACTTCGGCAATCAGCGGCGCTATGTCGGGTCGCCACATCGAAAGCCCGAGTTCACCCATCAAATCAATTTGCTCATCCTGCAGTAGGCGCAAGCCACTAATATCGAGACTTTTATCGCTAATCTGCTTATCCAGGCCCTGTACCACCAGGATAATTTTGCCACGACCAACCGACTCCTCGAGTAGAGTGAATCTGGCCTTTTCCCAACTAGGCGTTTCGATTCCATTAATCGATAAGATAGTATCCTGCTTCCGAATGCCAGCTGAATAGGCTGGACTGGGAACGCTCACTTCACCAATTACCGGTTTAATACCATCGATACCAGCGAGGTAAATCAACGTATAGGCGACGATGGCGAAAATAAAATTAAACATCGGGCCGGCGGCAACTATGGCAAATCGTCTCCATACACTTTTGCGGTTAAAGGCCCTGTCGAGATCGGCTTCGGCTACTTCCGCCTCGCGTTCATCCAGCATCTTTACGTAACCACCCAGTGGGATACTGGCAACAACGTATTCGGTTTGATCGGCGCCTGCTTTTATTTTCCACAGTGGCTTTCCAAACCCAACCGAAAATCGCAAAACCTTGACACCCATTTTACGCGCCACCCAGAAGTGACCGAATTCATGAATCGTCACCAGTACGCCAATGGCTACAACAAAGGAGAGAACACTATAAATGACAGAAAGAGATTCCACGCTTAGCGTCTCAGGTTGGATTGAACAAGTTGCTGATTCATATATTTCCTCGCCCGGACATCATCCTCCAGTACGACCTCAAGGCTATCCGAGCTATTTGGAACTACGTGTAAAAGGGTTGCTTCAACCAAATTGGCAATCTCGGTAAATTTGATTTGACGATTTAAAAAACTCTCTACTGCAACTTCATTTGCTGCATTTAATATCGCCATACTGGTTCCACCCTGCCTGAACGCTTCACGTGCGAGCCGTAGACAGGGAAACCTGTTTTCGTCGACAATCTCAAAATCTAACTGACCCACCCGCAACAGGTCCAATGGCTCAACACCACTTGTTATTCGTCGCGGCCACGCCAATGCATTGGCAATCGGTGTGCGCATATCGGGCTTGCCCATTTGGGCTAACACCGATCCATCATTATAGGCAACCATGGAATGAATGATACTCTGCTTATGCAATACAATTTCGACATTGACTTCGTCCATCCCGAATAACCAGCACGCTTCGATTAGCTCAAGACCTTTGTTCATCATGGTAGCAGAGTCGACCGATATTTTCGGGCCCATATCCCAGTTTGGATGGGCTATCGCCTGTTGGGGCGAAATCTGTTCAAAATCTTTTAACGGCAAATCGCGAAATGGGCCACCAGAGCCAGTGAGTATTATTTTGGTGACACCTTTCTCGGCCAATCCAGCAGAAGCTCCCATCGGCAGGCACTGAAAAATAGCATTATGCTCGCTGTCGACGGGAATCAGTTCCGCACCATGGTTTGCCACCTCGCTCATGAATAGCGAGCCGGCCATTACCAGTGACTCCTTATTGGCCAAAAGGACTCGTTTTCCGGCACGTACCGCAGCCAATGTCGGCATTAATCCAATTGAACCAACAATCGCAGCCATGACTACGTCAACCTCGGTATCCGAGGCAACCTGATCTAATGCGGCAGCGCCGCTGATAGTCTCTGTAGTGCCACTTCCCGACAATATTCTATCGAGCTGCTCGGCACTTTGCTGATCACTCATTACCGCGTAACGCGGACGATGAATCTGGCAAATTTTTGCCATTTGCTTAACATTCGTATTGGCGGTTAGAGCATGTAATGCGTACCTGTCCGGGTGCCTGGCAATAACATCCAGGGCACTGGAACCGATCGAGCCGGTCGCACCGAGTATCGTTACCTGCTTCATCTACACAGCACCCACGGTATACAGTCCAGTGACAAATACCGGTGTTGCCGCGATCATACTGTCGACCCGGTCGAGAATACCACCGTGTCCAGGCAGCAACTTGCCACTGTCTTTCACCGCTGCTTCGCGTTTTAATATACTTTCATATAGGTCGCCGACCACGGAAATGACTGACGTCGCAAGGCCGATCAATACAAACGGCCAGAACGCTATGGCCCAACCACCACTGATTAGAAATACGACTATTATCCAGCCAGTATTCAGAATAATTCCACCCGCAACGCCTTCCCATGTCTTGGCGGGACTAATACCGGGTGCGAGTTTGTGCTTGCCGAATTTACGACCACTAAAATAAGCCCCAATATCGGCCACCCACACGAGGGACAATACATACAACAGAATCCAGCCACCCTGTTCAAAATTCCCGTGTATAAATACTAATCCATGCACGCAAATCCAAAGCAGGGAGATGCCCAGTAGAAGTTGAAATACCCGCACTGGTAGAGACCATGAACCGGAAAAACGGTAACGCGTTAAAAACCCGGAAATTGCGACCCAGAAAAGTAATCCTGTATACGACTGGTAAAAGTTGACGCGAATGCCGGAAGATTCACTCGAAATCCAGAACAGGACCGCTATCAATGCTGCAATAACCACGCCAGCGGCTAATCCAGTTTTTATTGTGAGCGCAAGTAATTCGTAGCTGGCTGCAAACAATATCACTGCAAATAACACGACCACCCATCGGTGATCGGCTAGCAAAACAGAACCGACAATTGTAATCGCCAAAACCAGTGCAGTGATAACGCGTTGCTTCAGCATAGTCCTATTTATCTATTTGCTCGATAGTTTTGCCGTAACGACGCTGTCTGCGTGAATAGACCGTTAACGCCTTTTGCATTTCCTGTTCGGAAAAGTCGGGCCACAGCACTTCGGTAAAATATAGCTCGGTGTATGCCAGTTGCCAGAGCAGAAAATTACTCACTCGTTGTTCGCCGCCGGTACGGATAAATAAATCCGGATCGGGTGTATGCGCCAGTGACAGCACCGACTCAAGCGACGCTTGATCGATTTCGTTAAGTGCCAGCTCACCTTTCATCGCTTTGCCTGCAATGGCCCTTACCGCATTTAAAATATCCCATTGCCCGCCGTAATTGGCTGCAATATTCAAGATCATCAATTGTTTATCCTCAGTCAGGGCTTCCGTTTCAGCAATCTGGTTCTGCAGAGCCTGGGGGAATGCATCGCGATTACCGATAAATCGAATGCGGATATTTTTATCATTTAACTCGGCGCTGTTTTCTTTCAGTGATTGAACGAACAGCTCCATCAGCGTGCTAACTTCATCTTCTGGGCGGTTCCAGTTTTCACTACTAAAGGCAAACAGAGTTAAATACCCGACTCCGGCCCGGGCAAAAAACTCGATTGCTCTGCGCGTAATTTCGACACCCTTGCGGTGTCCAAAGGTTCTTGGCATCAGGCGTTTTTTAGCCCACCTGCCATTACCGTCCATAATAATGCAAACGTGCTGAGGTAAAGAATCCTCTTCAGTGCCGGTTGACTTCATCCTAACTACCATTAACTACTGGCTAAATTTCCATTAATTCCTTTTCTTTGGTTTGTAATGCAGATTCAATCTCATTAGTCGATTGATTGGTAACCTGCTGCACCAACTCCTGACCTTTATGATCATCATCCTCGGAAATGTCCTTGTCTTTCAACAACGATTTTAGGTCACTATTGGCATCACGCCGAATATTACGTACCGCAATGCGCGCATTCTCGGCCAGCTCGCGTACTACCTTGACCAGCTCCCGACGCCGTTCCTCGGTCAAGGGTGGCATCGCCACGCGAATCACAGTGCCCGCGGTCGACGGGTTCAAACCCAGGTCTGAACTCAAGATAGCCTTCTCAATCACCGGTACCATGCTCTTATCCCAGGGCGTAACTGCCAGGGTGCGAGCATCTTCAACCGTTAAATTGGCAGCCTGACCTATCGGAACCTCGCTGCCGTAGAAATCAACCATGATGTGATTCAGCAGGCTGACATGGGCTCTACCGGTTCTGATTTTTAATAGTTCTGATCTAAACGCTTCGATGCTTTTATTCATTCGCGTCAAAGCTTCCTGTTTTATATCGTTAATCATTATTACGCCTCAACAGATGAAACTTGGGTGCCAACTTTCCTGCCTTTTGCTATATCCAGTAATAGACCGGCTTTATTGATGTTGCAAACCACCATATCCAGTGAGTTATCGTTACACATGATCATTGCCGCAACATCCATCACTGCCAGACGTTTGTCGATAGCTTCATCATAACGCAGTTGTTCAAATTTGACCGCATCATGATGCTCCACGGGGTCCTTGTCATAAATTCCATCAACCTTGGTCGCCTTGATCATCAGATCTGCCTTAATTTCTATAGCTCTCAAGCTGGCACCTGTGTCGGTAGTAAAATAAGGACTACCGGTTCCAGCAGCAAATATCACTATTTTCCCAGCTGATATCCTGCGACGTGCTTCCCTCTGTGTATATTTATCGCAGACCTGTGGCATATCCAGCCCTGACATTACGCTAGCGTCCATACCCTGTTGTAGCATGCTGTCGCGTAGCGCCAGTGCATTTATCACGGTTGCCAACATCCCCATATGATCGCCAGTTACCCGATCCAGACCGGCTGCCGCAAGTTCTGCACCACGAAATATATTGCCACCACCGACTACCACGCCCACCTCGGCACCGGCCTCGGCCAAGCGCTTCAATTCGGCCGCCATATTAGAGACAATTTCCGGGTTAATACCAAAATCGGATTGGCCCATCAGTGCCTCACCGCTTAGTTTTACCAAAATTCGCCTGTATTTTAGATCTGCCATATCATCCGCATAAAATAAAGGCCGCGTCTGCGGCCCTTAGTTTAACCATTTAACTGGGAAGCAACTTCCGTTGCAAAGTCCTCTACTTTCTTTTCGATGCCCTCGCCGACCTCATAGCGAACAAAACCTGAAATCGATGCACCCGACGATGACAGCAATTTACCCACTGATTGGTCAGGATCCTTCACGAACGGCTGTCCCACCAGAGTAATCTCGGCAAGGAACTTGTCCAGGCGTCCACTGATCATTTTTTCGATGATCTCAGGTGACTTGCCGCTGTCTTGCGCCTGTGCGCTTAATATGCCTTTTTCTTTTTCAACGAAATCCGCAGGAATCAATGATTCATCGACATACTGCGGATTAGCTGCAGCAATATGCATTGCTATGTCTCGCGCCATTTCTGCCTCAGCACTCGACTCGACCAGCACCCCGATTCGTGATCCGTGCAAATATGATGCAATACCCTGCTCCGATTCAATAATTTCAAAACGACGAACCTGAATATTTTCACCCACTCTGGCGATCAATGCCTGCCTTGCAGCTTCGACGGTCTGTCCATCCGCGATCAAAAGACTGGATAATTCAGCCACGGATGAGGGTTTTTGCTGCAGCAATGTCTGCACAACAGCAGTTGCGAAAGACTGAAAATTTTCGTCCTTGGCAACAAAGTCGGTTTCTGAGTTAATCTCAAGTATTACAGCGGTTTTTCGATCCTCGGTTACTAGTGCACTAATCGCGCCATCCGCCGCGACTCGTCCCGCTTTTTTATCAGCTTTAGCGGCCCCCGATTTTCTCATCAGTTCTGCTGCTGCCTCGATATCGCCATCGGTTTCGACTAGCGCTTTCTTGCATTCCATCATACCCGAGCTTGTTCGCTCGCGAAGTTCCTTTACCAGGGACGCTGTTATAGCCACTTCTATACCTCTAAATAAATATAAAATCTTTCAAATAATAGCCCGGGAATTCTCCCGGACCAGTGACGACTCATATTTCTTCAATATATGATAAACGCCACGGAACCGAAACTTGGCACTTAACTTTCAGCCTTTTTAGCCGATGCTTTTTTGCTGGCCGTCTTTTTGGTAGCCGTCTTTTTTACTACTGCTTTTTTGGATGCTGCTTTTTTTGCCACTGCTTTTTTTGGTGCTGCCTTTTTTGGTGCTGCTTTTTTTGGTGCTGCCTTTTTTGGTGCTGCCTTTTTGCTGACTACTTTCCCGGCCTCCGCCTCTTTGGTCACGGGCTTCTTGGCACTTTCTTTTTTTGCTGGCGCTTTTTTACTGGCTACCACCTTTTCGACCGCAGTCTTCTTCGGAGCAGCGGTTTTTGCCGGTACCACAGCAGTCTCGACTACCGGTTCGGGTTCTTGATCCTGTGCTGGTTCTGATTCTGATTTATTCTTTTCGACTGCCTCTTCCGCCGCTTCTGTTTTTATGGCATCTACGGTATCGACCGCTTCTACCACTTCTTCTGCTGTTGTCGCGGTATCTCCAATTTCTACCGATTCTTTAGCCTCTGCTGATTTCGTCGCATCTACCGTGTCTACCGATTCCTCAGCTTCCACCGCTTCCCTGGTTGGCTTCGCAGACTTCCGGGTCGAAATTTTTACCGATGCCGGGGCGGGTACGCTGGCGTCATCACTATCAAGTTCTATCATTTCATCGCCTTCATTGACGGAGACTACAATGCTTTCTTTGCCAACCAGGATCGCATCCGCAACCATTTTTGTATAAAGTCTAATAGCGCGCATCGAGTCATCATTTCCAGGTACGATATAGTCGATATTATCGGGTGAATTATTAGTATCCACTATTCCGACGATCGGGATACCGAGTTTACTGGCTTCGAGAACAGCAATATTTTCATAACCAACGTCGACCACAAACAGGACATCGGGCAAACCACCCATATCCTTTATGCCACCCAGGGTCTTATCCAGCTTTTCCTGTTCACGTGACAGCTGCAGAATTTCTTTTTTATTAATTTTTTCGTAGCTATTACTTTGCGCCATTTCCTCCAGCTCTTTTAACCTTTTAATCGAGGCGCGAACAGTACGGAAATTAGTCAACATACCACCTAACCAGCGGTGATTGACGAATGGCATACCACATCGTTGAGCCTCTTCCCGGACTGCATCGCTGGCGGCACGTTTGGTACCTACGAACAAAATTTTGCCCTTCTTGGAGGCAACTTTGCCAAGGTAATTAACCGCATCCTTGCACAATGGCATGGTTTGCTCGAGATTGATGATATGAATTTTGTTGCGCTCACCGAAAATAAAGGGAGCCATTTTGGGGTTCCAGAAACGGGTTTGGTGACCGAAATGCACGCCCGCTTCCAACATTTCACGCATGGTGACGTTAGACATAAGATTCTCCAGATGTCAGTATTGAGTGGTTATTCATGAGTAGAACCACCCGGGGTTAAGCCTCCACATATCCGACGATTACGACCTGCTTCTCTGGTAAAATGCAGGCACCCATAACTGCGTTACAATATGTGTGTGTAGTTACGGGGTATCTTTAAAAAAATATTTTATGAAGATACCCTGATTAAATTAGTTTCGATGTTGCCGAAAGCGCGCGCTTTATACCATAATCCCCTTAATTCAACAACATGACAATAATATTTTTATGGGTGTAACGATCAAATCCTCGGATGAAATAGAAAAAATGCGTGCTGCGGGTCGCCTCGCCGCCGACGTGCTGCATATGATAGGGCCACATGTCACACCCGGAATCACAACGCAGGAACTGAATGATATCTGTCATGATTATATGGTGAATGATCAGAATACTATTCCGGCGCCATTGAATTACCGTGGTTTTCCGCGTTCGATCTGCACTTCGGTGAATCACGTGGTTTGCCATGGCATACCGGCCGATAAAAAGCTCAAGTCCGGAGACCTCATCAATATCGACATTACCGTTATCAAGGACGGGTATCACGGTGATACCAGCCGCATGTTTAAGGTCGGTAAAGCGTCTATCCAGGGAGAACGGCTGGTGCGAGTGGCCTACGAATGCATGAAGCTGGGTATTGAAATGATTAAACCAGGTGTACGACTCGGTGACATCGGCTATGCCATTCAAAGACACGCGGAAAAAAATCATTGCAGCATTGTGCGCGAGTATTGTGGCCATGGTATAGGGCTCATGTTTCACGAGGATCCCCAGGTTTTGCATTACGGTAAATCGAATACCGGGCTGGTACTCGAACCAGGCATGACCTTCACTATCGAACCGATGCTGAATCTTGGCAAACGCCACGTCAAACTGTTACCCGATAACTGGACCGTAGTCACCAAGGACCACAGTCTTTCCGCCCAATGGGAACACACCAACCTGGTTACCGATGACGGATTTGAGGTGTTGACGATGCACCCGGACTATGGACTCTAAGGTGCGGCAAAATATTGATGCTGCTCTGAACAGGGCTCTCACTGCAGAGGGCTTACAGGTAGCACCGATAAGCGAAGGTTTGAGCCAAAGCAACGAGCAAATCTACAGGGAATTCGATCGTGGAGTTTCAATACAGGATCTGGTGCACCAGAAATCGGAACTCGTCGACAGGATACTTGAATTTTGCTGTGAGCACTTTATCGCTGAGCAATATTACCCGGGTTTTAGTCTGGTAGCAGTGGGTGGTTATGGTCGCCACGAACTACTGCCCGGGTCGGATATTGATCTGATGGTTCTGCTCGGCAAAAAACCCGATAAAGCACTAAAGGAGCATTTGTCCAAATTTCTGACATTTCTCTGGGACATCGGGCTCGAGGTTGGTCACAGCGTGCGTACTGTCAAAGACTGTATTCGTGAGGGCAAGGCTGACGTCACTGTCATGACCAATATGATCGAATCCCGACTGATCTGTGGCAGTGAAGACTTGTATGAAAAATTTCAAAAAGCAATCGCACCCAGGAAGATGTGGTCATCGAGAAAATTTTTCGAAGCCAAGCTCAGGGAACAACATAACCGTCACCTTCGTTATAACGACACGGCCTATAATCTGGAGCCCAACATCAAGGAAGGCCCGGGTGGTCTGCGCGACATCCAGATTATTGGCTGGGTAGCCAAACGCCATTTTGGTGCCAAATCCTTCCGTGAACTGGTAGATCACGAGTTTATTACCGAGGCCGAGTACGAATTATTAAACGCGGGTCAAAACCATTTATGGAAAGTTCGCTTTGCATTGCATCGACTCGCCAAACGGCGTGAAGACCGATTGTTATTCGACTACCAGAAGCAACTGGCTACCGATTTTGGCTTCAAAGCTGGTCCACATAACCTCGCGATCGAGCAATTCATGCAGCAGTATTATCGTACCATCATGGATCTCGAACGTCTGAATGAAATGTTATTGCAGATATTCAAGGAGGAAATTTTGCTCACCGACAAGCAAAAAAAGCTGACCATCATCAATGACCGATTTATGCTGCGCAACAACTTTATCGAAGCGCGTTCCCCCGAAATATTCAAGCAACATCCACCCGCGTTGGTCGAGTTGTTTCTGCTGGTCTCGACTCACCAGCATTGTGAAGGCGTGACTGCATCGACTATACGCCTGGTACGTGAGCATTTGTATCTGGTCGATGACGATTTTCGCAGTAACGATGAAGTGAATCATTTGTTTATGCAGTTAATGAGTGCCCCGGAAGGTATGACCCACCAGATGCGGCGCATGAACTCCTATGGTTTTCTGGCCCGTTATATTCCAGCGTTTGGCAAGATTACCGGGCGCATGCAATACGACCTGTTTCATGCTTATACGGTCGATCAGCACACCATTTTTGTAATTCGAAACCTGCGCAGGTTTGCCCTCGATATACATGAAGACGAGTTTCCATTTTGCAACCTGGTTTACACCAAGTTGGGAAAACCCAGCCTGTTATATCTGGCCGCGCTATTTCATGATATCGCCAAGGGTCGCGGTGGCGATCATTCAACGATAGGCGCCGATGAAGCGACCCAATTTTGCCTCCAGCACAAGCTCAATCGCAAGGAAACCCGCGTTGTTTCGCAACTGGTACGCGATCATCTGTTAATGTCGGTCACCGCGCAGCGCAAAGATATCAGCGACCCGGATGTGGTGCGCGAATTTGCCCGCCAGGTTGGCAGCATGGATATGCTGAATTATCTTTATCTACTGACCGTCGCCGATATTCGCAGCACTAATCCGAAGCTCTGGAACAACTGGAAGGACGCACTGCTCAAGCAGCTATACAATAGTACCAAGCATTTTATACGGCTCGGTATCGATAATGCGCCCGATATCGAAGAAATTATCCAGGAAAACAGGGATGCCGCAATCGAGGCAATGACCGATTTACCCTACAGCCGGGATCAAATTAACTTGCTGTTCGAGGAGTTGCCCGGCGATTATTTTTTACGCCATCACCCGCTGGAAATTAAGTGGCATGTGCAGACCATTCTGGGCAACCCGGGAGAGCAAACCCTGGTCAATATCCGCCAGGCCAATTACACCAAAACCACCAAGGTATTCGTCTATAGCGGTGAGTGTTCCAACGTATTTTCACAGGTCACCGGTACGCTAGGATCGCTAGGCCTCAGTATTTTGAATGCGGAGATCTTTACCACCAGCAATGACAAGGTGATGGATACCTTTATCATTCAGGACCATAACAACCAGGCTGTCACCGATCTCGAAACGATTCAACACATCGAAAAGTCACTGATTAAAGCGCTCAGATCAGACTCAATTTATCGCAGGGTCTCTAACAAGCGTACGCCTCGACGCTTAAAGGCTTTCGATCGACCCACTATTATTCACTTTGAACAGGATTACCTGAATAGCCGAACGGTGATGGAAATTAGCTCGATGGATATGCCCGGCTTACTATCGGTAATTGCCAACGTCATAGCCGCACTGCAGATCAATATTACGCACGCAAAAATTTCAACCCTGGGGGAAGTAATAGATGATATTTTTTACCTCACCACGGCGGATGGAAAAAATATCACGGATCAGTCGTTGCTGAATCAGTTAGAAACCAGCATGAAAAAGGCTCTCGATGCCAAAAAGGCAGCCTAGGTTCCTCCCGGTATATTAGACAGCCTATTTGATTGAGACTGGGATTCCCCCGGGGACTAGTCATTTTTTTTGCGGTGGAAACCCCACCCATGCAATGATAACGAGCAATCCGAAACAAGTGTAGGCCATCACAAAAACCCACCAGGGCGCGTCATAGTAAAGAAAGCGCTCCAGCCAGTATTGAATAAAACTCCCATCGTATTGCACGCCACCAGCTTCGCGCCGAAACCACATTTCGAGTTTGGTGAGGGGGCAAAGAAGACCTGCCCAGGATTGAATAACCACGACTAGAATAGCGACAAGGTGGACAATCCTGAACCACCGGTTGCGAATCCATAACCATTGTCGAAATCCGCCCACTATTATCAGTAGTAATGCAACTACCACGAAGACAACAAACAATACGTGAAGCAGCAATATTAGATCGGCAAGAATTTGATATGAGTGATCCATGTCGCAAACAGGTTTCTAGCAATTAATTATCAATCCTAATCTATCTTATCCTACTCCACCTGGGGAGGTAGAAGGTTACAGTTAAGCGGGTTTATTAACGATTTCGGCCGACGATGCGACGCATAGTTTTGGCCAAACGGATTGAACCTGTACTTTCAAGCTGCTCGATCACCTGTTCTCTATCTTCAACTGGGCGATTCTGACTCAGCTTATATTTGCACTGGATTTCTTTTATGGTCACCTCGATACCGACAATTGCACCGAGCATGGGAATCTTGTAATCGGGTTGCCATGGATTCTGGAAGGATGATTCATATTTCCTGGTCAAAGTATCGACAATTGGTTTTATTTTTTCGTGATCATCGAATACCTCACACATCCCGTAGATGTGTACTGCCTGGTAATTCCAGGTAGGCACTCCCGGAGATTTATACCACGAAGGCGAGATATAGGCGTGGGATCCCAGTAGCGTAACAAGAACTTCCTGTTTATCCATATCGGAGTGCTGTGGATTCTGCTTTGCCAGATGTCCCACCAGTTTTTGTTTATCGCTGCTCAGTAGAAAGGGAATATGTGTCGAAAATAATTTCCCCTGCAGCGAGGAAATAATCTGGCCGAAGCCATTGGCCTCGATAAACGCGAATATCTCGTCGTCGTTGGTTACGTTAAAATGTTTGGGTATGTACATACTTTTGCCGAAAATAACGCCCCTTTTAAATAGTCGCATACTACTAGCGAAGCCTGCATTGATCGATGGGCTTCCGCTAAACTGTTAATCACCCGAATAAATCAAAATTAAAACATATTAGAGAGAGCCATGACAAGGCTATGAAATTTTGCGCTCAGGGGACCGTCATACCGCCTCTCCTCCCTGAATCCGGCACAAGGCCTATCGTCTTTACAGATACCAAACCTAATGACCACTTGTTGAAGTAATCCTGTTGGAATCGCTTCTTCCAGCCTGATCTCAATGCTAGAATCCTTCCTTTTTTCTTGATCACTGGGAGACTTTAATGAGCGACGATCGACAGGCCGATTTTAAAACCCGTGAGGTTCATGCAGGTGTTAGACCAGATCCTGTAACCGGTGCAATTTTGACACCTATTTACCAGTCAACTACCTATGTGCAGGAGTCGGTAGATCAGTATCTGGAAAAAGGTTATTCGTACAGTCGCTCGGGCAACCCCACGGTAACCGCACTGGAGCAGCGTATTACTGCCCTCGAAGGTGGTGCTGGTAGCCTTTGTTTTGCAACCGGTATGTCGGCAACCAGTTCGACATTGATGGCGCTGCTCAATGCGGGTGAGCACGTTATACTCTCGGACGTGGTCTATGGTGGCACCCACCGTGTGACTACCAAGGTTCTGTCTCGATTTGGCGTCGAGTGCAGTTTTGTCGACACTGCCGATCCCGCCAATGTAAAAAAAGCTATCCAGGCTAATACCCGAATGATTTTTACCGAAACCCCGGCAAACCCGACTTTAAAGCTGACCGATATAGCTGCGATTTCCGAGATTTCAAAAGCACGTGGCATTCCCCACGTTGTGGACAATACTTTCTTGACGCCCTACTTCCAGAGACCGCTGGAGTTAGGTGCTGATATCACTCTACACAGTACAACCAAGTTCATGGAAGGGCATAATATCAGTGTCGGCGGTTCGATCACTGCCGCAGGCCAGGCACATCTGGACGCGATCATGTTCGTCAGGAACTGCCTGGGCTGTAATATGTCGCCGATGGTCGCGTTTTATACGCTGCAGGGTTGCAAAACCCTGAGTACCCGACTTGAGGCACAAACTGCCAACGCACGAAAAATTGCGGAATTTCTGGAAACCCATCCCGCGGTTGAACGCGTCGCCTACCCCGGACTGGATTCGTTTCCCCAGAAAGAACTCGCCGACCGGCAAGCCAGTGGTCATGGCTCCATGCTGTGGTTTGAAGTAAAAGGCGGCGTAGAAGCCGGTAAAAAGCTGATGGATACGCTCGAACTCTGGAGCCTCGCGGAAAACCTCGGATCGGTTGAGTCCCTGGTGACCCATTCCGTCACCATGACGCACGCCGATATGCCACGCGAAGAACGCATCAAAGCAGGTATCACCGATGGCCTGGTTCGGCTGTCAGCCGGCCTCGAGTCGGCAGATGATTTGATTACCGACCTGAAACAGGCCCTGGACGGTTTATAAACCACCGTTGTCATACGGGAGCCTGTCTTCGCCATGATCACCCGGGTTGAATAGAGATCCAGAATGATCATCACCAGCGTAGAAACTTTTAGCACCGAAAATATCGCATTGGTTCGTGTGCGAACCAACGATGGGGATGAAGGCTGGGGTCAGGTATCGCCATATAACGCCGATATCACCGCCCAGGTAGTCCACAGGCAGATTGCTCCCCATGTACTGGGCCTGGATGCGGGCGATATTGAGGCAGTCACTGCGATAGTATTGGATCGCGAGCATAAATTTCAGGGTACTTATCTTTACCGTGCACTTTGTGGCATTGACACTGCGCTGTGGGATATTCGGGGTAAGCGGGCCGAAAAAAGTGTGTGCCAATTACTAGGGGGTAAAACTTCGAGCTTTCCGGTTTATGCCTCTAGTATGCAACGGGAAATCACCCCTGAAGCCGAAGCTGAACGAATGCTGGCTTTAAAAGAACAATACGGCTACCAGTCATTCAAGTTTCGTATCGCCCGCGAGTGCGGCCACGACGAAGACCAGTGGCCAGGACGAACCGAAGCCATCGTCAAGATCATGCGTAAAACCCTGGGAAATGATGTGCACCTGCTGGTCGACGCCAATAGCGGTTACACGCCTGCAACGGCAATTAAGGTTGGCCATATGCTGACCGACTACGGAATCAGCCACTTTGAAGAGCCCTGCCCCTATTGGGAGCTCGACTGGACCCGACAGGTCACCGATGCGCTCGATATCGATGTCACCGGTGGTGAACAGGACAATAGCATGATCGTCTGGCAGCGGATGATCGATACCCACGCCGTCGATATTGTGCAACCCGATATCTGTTATATGGGTGGAATTACCCGTACCTTACAGGTAGCCGCGATGGCCGGGCAGGCTGGTATTTCCTGCACCTTGCATTCTGCCAACCTGTCCCTGGTCACATTATTCTCGATTCACCTGATGTCGGCGATCGAAAATGCAGGTAAATACGTGGAATTCTCTATCGAAGGACTGGACTACTACCCCTGGCAAGATCGCATATTTACACCGAATTTTGAAATCCAGAATGGCCATGTAAATCTGCCCGATTTACCCGGCTGGGGCATCGAGATTAATCCCGAGTGGATAGCGTTAAGCGATTATCAGCTAAGTGACACTGGATCGCAATTTTAGCTGCCGACCAGTCCCCAGGGCGGCTGATATTGGCGCCTGGCGGCATCAGTTGTTGGTATCCTGAGAATCTTGTCTCTACCAATTGCCCGGTGATATAACAAACCTGGCTATCGTGATAGCATCCAACCCTGCCTAAACCGGAGATTCAAGAATGACCATTAATCACTCCGTACTCGAAATGATTGGTAATACGCCGATGTTGCAACTGAGCAAGTTTGACACCGGTCCATGCGATCTGTTTATTAAACTGGAAAGCCAGAACCCTGGAGGTTCGATCAAGGATCGAATCTCGGTGGTGATGATCGAGGCAGCGGAAAAAGAGGGCAAAATTAAACCCGGTGGCACCATAATAGAAGCGACTGCTGGTAACACCGGGCTCGGTCTCGGGCTAGTAGCCGCGCAAAAGGGATACAAACTGATTCTGGTAATCCCGGATAAAATGAGCCCAGATAAAATCCGCCACATTCGTGCGATGGGAGTTGAAGTTCGCCTGACGCGATCGGATGTACAAAAGGGCCACCCGGAATACTACCAGGACTATGCATTGCGCCTGTCGAGGGAAATTCCTAACTCTCATTATATCGACCAGTTTTCCAATCCGAATAACCCACTCACCCACGAAACCGAAACCGGACCTGAAATCTTAGAACAAATGGACAATAATATTGACGCAATGGTAGTCGGAGTCGGATCGAGTGGCACCATCACCGGTCTGGGACGATTTTTTAAAAAGAACGCACCTGAGTGCGAGATGGTGCTGGCCGACCCCGAGGGCTCGGTTCTGAGGGAACTGATCGAAACCGGTGTTATGCCAAAAGCAGGCGCCTGGCTGGTCGAGGGCATTGGCGAAGATTTTGTGCCGTCGATCTGTGACCTGAACCTGGTAAGCAAAGCTTATTCGATTAGCGATAGTGAGGCTTTTCAGACACAGCGAGAATTACTCGAACGAGAAGGTATTATGGCGGGTTCCTCAACCGGCACCCTGCTCTCGGCCGCATTGCGCTATTGCCGGGAGCAAACCTCGCACAAGCGGGTCGTCACGCTGGTAGGCGACACCGGCAACAAGTATTTATCTAAATCGTTCAACGATTCATGGTTGGCTGACCAGGGGTTGCTGGGCCGCGAGTTACACGGCGATTTACGCGATATCATCGCAAGGCCAGCAGATACCGGCGATATAGTCACTGTCACTTCAGAGGACAACCTGCTCACTACCTACAAGCGTATGCGTATGTTCGATGTGTCGCAGGTCCCGGTTATCGACAATGATAAAGTTGTGGGCCTGATCGACGAATCAGATATTCTGCTCGGCATTTATAATAATGAAAAAAGTTTTCAGCAGCTGGTTTCGTCAATAATGGTTACCGATCTAGAAATCGTACCACCTTCGGCCAGTATCGATAGCATTATCCATCTGTTTAAGGAGGACAAGGTCGCGATTGTTGCCGATGACGATACCTTTTACGGCCTGATTACGCAGATCGACCTGATCAATCATTTACGCAAGGCGACCATGTGAAAAAACAATGGCCAGCGTGCGGGGTCCGAAGAAATTATAAGCTCTAACTCACCTCTAGTTCTTTCCCGGCGATCTTGCGTGATTTTTTCTTTGGCCTGGATTCGGTAATCATGCTGTCCTTAAACGCAAGTTCCTGCTCGGCCTCCACCATATAATCACGGGTAATCGGTAAGGTATCGATTTCACGGGTCAGTTGAATTTGTAACACGGTAATATTCTGCACTCGAAACGCTACTTCACTCGCGACCAGGTACATTTCCCACATCCGACAGAAACGCTGGTCGTAGATTTTGGCGATTTTGTCGCGGTTTTTAGAAAAGCGCTGGTGCCACTGAATTAAAGTCCTGGAGTAGTGCAGGCGAAGATTTTCGATATCAGTAACCCAGAGATAATTCCTTTCCCATGCTCGCGCTAATTGCGAAATCGAGGGCAGGTAGCCGCCGGGAAAGATATATTTACGAATCCAGGCACCCACCGGCTGAGGTTTCTCCATGCGGGCGATCGTATGAATTAATGCGACACCCTCCGGTTTTAACAATTGATTAACTTTTTTGAAAAATTGCCCGTATTGATGCTGTCCGACGTGTTCCAGCATACCTACCGACACGATACGGTCGACCTGTTCTGTCAAAGTACGATAATCCTGCAACTCGAAATTCACCCGGGACTCCAGATTAGCTTCTTTTACGCGCTGCCTGGAGGCCCTGTACTGCTCCTCCGATAAAGTCACACCGAGTACCTTGCAATCGAAGTTTTTGGCCAGGTAGATTGCCATGCCGCCCCAGCCCGAGCCGATATCCAGCACTGTCATTCCTTGTTTTATATCGAGTTTTGCCGCTATGTGACGCTTTTTTAGGAGTTGTGCGGTTTCGAGGTCCTCATCACCCTTCGCATAATAGGCACAGGAGTACTGTCGATCCGAATCGAGAAACAGATCGTATAGTTCGGTGGATAAATCATAGTGGTGTGCGACATTGCGGCGTGATCGCCCCATCGGGTTGTAATGTTCCACGGCGGCAGTAGCGCTGTAAAAGATACGGGAAAATTCCCCAAACCAGCTTTTTGCGAGGATTTTTTCAGATCGCCCCCAGGCTTCGAGAAACCCGTTGAGGGTTCCTTCCTCGATCAGCAACTTGCCATCCATATAGGCTTCGCACCAACCCATGGAAGTCGCGAACACCAGTCGTTTCGCGATCGAATCGTCGGTCAGGCGTAAAACCACCTCGGGTTTGCCCAATTTGGTTATCTGGTGGCGGGTACCTGATTCGTCAATTAATGAGACTGTTCCGTATCGTATCACTCGCCGCATTACATGTATCAGTAACACTATTTTCCTCCAATACCGTTTCTAAGACAGGCTTATGGCAACAATGTTACATTTTTTGATGCATATTTCCAGCCTGTAGTATCGCAGCAACCTGGTTTCAACCGATAATAAAAACCGTGGAATTAATTAAAACAGGGGTTAGTCCAGCCGTTTTTGACTTCCTGAGTAAAACATTATTTAATGACCCCGAATTGGGAAAGTGCCTCGTGTACCCGGAATCAAGCCGATCTCCCGGATACCAACACGGCTAATGGATCATCCGTATTACCGGTGATTTTAACGAATAACCCAGGATCGAATCTATGGATATACAACGCCTGCTTACCCGTCTCAGCCTCAATATTATCATCCAGTTTGGTATTGTGGTTGTTATTGGTGGTATGGCAATTGCCTGGAAATTTGATTTTTTATACCGGTTTTATTTCGAAAATCAACAAACCCCGATCGGGATTATTATCAATAGCTCGATTGCGACGCTAATGATACTTGGTATGTTGAATATCCTTTTCCACCTGATCCGATACGGGCGTGAAGAGCAGGCGATAGCCGGGTTTGTGAATAACATTGAGTCTTTTAAAGTGGACCTGATGGAAGGGTTGCCGCCTCATTCGATTGTAGTCAAACGTCTGTTGACAATGAAATCGATAGAGACTGCGGCCGGGGTAATAGATCAAAGCGCACTCTCGGCAATGCTGACTGCCGATGAGGGCACAAAACTTGGCCTGGTTAAATTCATCAATAACATTCTCATTTTAACGGGTGTGCTGGGTACTATCGTCTCGCTTTCCATTGCGCTACTGGGCGCCTCAGATCTAATCGATTCGGCAGCGGGTAGCCTTGGCGGTATGGGCCTGGTCATTCATGGTATGTCGACCGCACTGTCCACCACTATTACCGCAATCGTCAGCTACGTCATCCTTGGTTATTTTTATACCCGCCTAAACGATGTACAAACCCATTTGATCAGTGGCATAGAGCACCTGACATCGGTTTACCTGATGCCCAAATTTGTCAAGCGTAGCGACAATATCGTCAATAAAATGGCCGATCTGATCAAAGCTATTATTCATGCCACGGATAATTTAAAGAATACCCAGAAAATTTATCACGCCTCGGCGCTGAACCTGCACGAATCCATATCGTCCAACCAGGAACAGATGAACCACCTGGCTATCGGCCTGTCTGAGGTAAAATCTTTATTGACCGATAATATAAAAAATACACAGGAAATCTATCAGGCTTCGACACAAAATTTGCAGGAAACCATTTCGTCCAACCATGACCAGATAACCCTGTTGTCTACCGATTTGTCTGAAATAAAGGCACTGTTGCGCGAGGGTTTCCGCCTGTCCCCTGAACACGCGGATGATAAATAGAGCTAACGAACCCGATGCTGGCTAATTTCGCACCGATAGGTCAACTGCAAAACAGCCGTAGTGGTGACAATAGTTTCTGGCCATCGTTTACCGATATCATGATGGTCATTACGATGATTTTCCTGATGGCGACCAGCTTGCTTCTGGTGCGAAACTGGCAACTGGTTGCCGAATTACGCGAAAGTATCGTAGCAGAACAACTCGCCGAACAACTTATAGAATCGACCTTCCTGGAAAATGTCACGCTCGAAGAAAGACTCGCAAATGCCGAGCAAAGCAATTCGATTTTACGCCTGCGCATACTTAAGAAAGATGAGGATTTATTAATCGCGAGTAATACGATACAACAGCAGGCGGCGAGTATCGCGGCGTTGGAGGCTAGCAACACGGAATTTGGTAAATCCCTGGACCAGTCCAGTGCAGCCCTGGCTAAGGCAAATATCGAAATTGAAAAGGTGGCCACACAATATCAGGATCTTGAAAACCAGTTAGCCAGGCTTAACCAGGAATTCAACCAGCTAAAAACCGTAAGTGACAATACCAGTGCACTGCTAGCTGCCGCCGAAGTAAATTTAGAATCGCTGACTCAAACCAGCAAGGTTCAGCAGCAAGAAATATCCACATTGAAACAGGAA
>Ga0255048_10000651_pt1 | contig 26060 bp, 25 predicted proteins | sample JV7_2_2_MG_FD_183619 | JGI IMG/M metagenome (GOLD analysis project Ga0255048, IMG submission 183619) | Seawater microbial communities from Jervis Inlet, British Columbia, Canada - JV7_2_2 | ecosystem: Environmental > Aquatic > Marine > Inlet | place: Canada: British Columbia | collected 2016-10-06
GTCCTAGATGTTGGAGTTGATAGAAGTGTATTTGCCCTGTGCACACCGCCCGACGCTGCCGGGCGGTCCCCTTGGGGTGACCGACGGGGTTTGAACCCGCGACATCCTGGACCACAACCAGGTGCTCTACCAGACTGAGCTACGGCCACCATGCGAATGGATCACCAGGCGCCCCCGGGAGGACTCGAACCCCCAACCTGCGGATTAGAAGTCCGCCGCTCTATCCAGTTGAGCTACAGGGGCTGGGGACCTGGATCCCGCCCCGGAGGGCGACCCATTCGAGCGGGTGAAGGGAATCGAACCCTCGTGGCCAGCTTGGAAGGCTGGAGCTCTACCACTGAGCTACACCCGCGGACCAACCATTGTAAATGGTTGGTCGGGCTGGTCGGACTCGAACCGACGACCTCGTGCTCCCAAAGCACGCGCGCTAGCCAAGCTGCGCCACAGCCCGATAGCCAAAGGGTACTTCCGCTCCCTTTCTTGTCACAGTCGATTCGTATGTTGGAACCATGGAACTCGAGGCCGAAGTCCTTGAGCGGGTAGGGACATGGAAATCACTCTCCCGATGGGAGAAATCCGAGCTGGGGAAAGATCTGCGCCGTCAGGGACTCTCCTACGGCTAGATCATGGACCTCATCGACGTGAAGAAGTCAACCCTGGCGACTTGGTGTCGCGATGTGGATCTGACGGATGAACAGATCGAGGCGATCAAGAGACGGCGGGCACAAGAGCCGGGAATACCAGTGGACACTCAATCGAAGCGTCGTCTTGAGATCGAGAACATCAGAAATGAGGCAGCCAAGGCTATCCCGGAGTTGATCAACAACCCTCTGTGGTTGGCTGGCGTTGTTCTCTATTGGGCCGAAGGAGCCAAGACTCGCAACGATCTGAGACTTGCAAACGCCGACCCACGCGCTCTCAGACTCTTCATCGATTGGGTTCGAGCTTTCCTCAACCCAAAGGCCAGGTTCTCAATTCAGCTTCATCTTCATGAGGGAAACGATGACCTAGCTGCTCAGGCCCATTGGCGAGAACAGACAGGCCTGTTGGAGGCCAACTACTACAAGACATTCATCAAACCGAAGGGCACCGGCCACCGAAAGAACCATCTCCCCCGCGGAGTTTGCACGATCAAAGTCAGGGAGTGCTCCAACGCCTGGCAAACGACGATGGCCTGGATCGAGGGGCTCACAGGGCAGTTGGGCCTGGACAAGCCCCGCGAGTAACCTCCATCGTCCGGGTCGCTGGCGCAACTGGCAGCGCAACGGGCTCTTAACCCGCAGGTTCCGGGTTCGAATCCCGGGCGACCCACCACACAACCCAAGTTTCAGGGTTCGAAAATACGACAGGCTCTAGGCGTGCGTTGAAGGCTTTCCTCATGGGACAATGCTGGCAGTCACGCGGGTGTGGCGGAATTGGCAGACGCGCAGGGTTTAGGTCCCTGTGGGAGAGATCCCGTGCAGGTTCAAATCCTGTCGCCCGCACCCGACAGCCCAAGACCCTGGCCAAGGGCACGCATGGCCCGTGCACGATGGGAGAGCTCGTTCTTCTCCCGGGCAGTCATCTCGGCCAGCGTTCGCCCAGCCACCTCGAACACCGGGTCGTATCCGAAGCCGCCCCTTCCCCGCCGGGTTTCGGTGATCACTCCATTCACCGACCCTTCGGCCAGGATTTCCACCCCATCAGGAAACACCAGCGCCACCACCGTTCGGAACCGCGCCGCCCGGTTGGCTACCCCCTCCATGACCTCGAGCATCCGGGTGACGTTGTCGTCATAGGTGGCATCGGGCCCGGCAAAACGTGCCGTGTGGACACCTGGCTCCCCACCCAGGGCCTCGACCTCGAGACCGGTGTCGTCGGCGATTGACGGCAGACCCGTCGCCTCTACGACCGCCTGAGCCTTGATCAGAGCGTTCTCCTCCAACGTCTCACCAGTCTCTTCCACATCGGGCCAGTCGAGCCCGCGGACTATCTCCTCGGCCAAACCCATCGGTTCGAGCACGTCTTCGATCTCTCTGATCTTGTCCGGGTTCTTCGAGGCGATCACCAACCTCGGGATCAATCGGCCACCGCCCGGCGTTGCATGTCGTGCAGTTCCTCTATTCCCGAAGCCGCCAGGTCAAGCAGCCGATCAAGCTCTCGCCTCGAGAACGGGGCTCCCTCGGCCGTCCCCTGGACCTCGACGAACAACCCGCGGCCACTCATCACCACGTTCATGTCGACCTCGGCAGCGGCGTCCTTTTCGTAGTCGAGATCGAGATACTGCTCACCTTCGACGATTCCCACCGACACAGCAGCAACTTCGTCGATGATCGGGTTTCTTGGGATCACACCGCGTTCGACGGCATCCTCCAGCGCCTGATGAAGAGCCACCCAGGCGCCTGTGATAGCCGCCGTCCTGGTCCCCCCATCAGCCTCGATGACATCACAGTCGACCCTGATCATGGCCTCTCCCATGACTTTCATATCGACGGCGGCTCGAAGACTCCTTCCGATCAACCGGGATATCTCCTTGGCCCGGCCTCCGGAGACATGGTCGCGACGAATCCGGTTGCCCGACGATCCGGGGAGCATCGCGTACTCTGCCGTCACCCATCCCTTCCCCGAATCACGCAGCCACCTGGGCACGTCGGTCACTACCGACGCCGTGCACAGCACGCGGGTCCGTCCCATTGAGATGAGAACAGAGCCCGCCGTGGACTCGGTGAACCCGAGTTCGAGAGTGACGGCGCGCAGTTGGTCGTGGGGACGATCGGTCATGTCGGTCACCGTACTTGACTGGTCAGACGTCGAAGCTGGTGCCGGGGACCGCCAGAGCCACGGGGCGATCGAAGGTCAACTCCGCCTCGTGAACCGACCGGGAGGCATCGAGGTACGGCGGAATGTGAGTGAGGATGAGTTTCTTCGCTCCGATGTCACGGGCAATCTGTCCTGCCTCACCAGCCGTCATGTGCTGGGTGTACTCCTTGTCCTCGACCGCCCCCTGATAGGAGGCCTCGGAGAGCAGGACATCCACCCCTCGGGCGTGGTCACGCCAACCCCCGGCAGGACCGGTGTCCCCGGTGAAGAACAGCGTTCGGTTATTTGCTTCCCACCGCGATCCCACCGTCGGAACCGGGTGATCCATCTCGATGAAGGACACGCGGATTTCTCCGATCTCGATCTCATCTCCGCTCCACACTGGGCGAAAGTCGAACGTCTCATAGAGATCCGAGTCCGGTCCCTTCTCCAGAAACTCGCTGACCCGATCCCACACCGCCTGGGGTGCATACACAGGTATGGCTCTGCGTGGGTCAGGCCGATAGTTCCAGGCGTGAAAGGCAATCAAGAAGTCGGCACAGTGGTCCGGATGCTGATGCGAGATCACCACGGCATCGATGAGATCGGTGTCCACCGGAATGGCGGTGAATGTTCCCGGGCCGGCGTCACACCAGACGCGCGTGGAGCCCTGCTCGATCAGATACCCGGAGGCCGGGCGGCCCGGGACCGGATAGGTCCCCGATGATCCCATCACATGAACTTTCATGGCGCCAGCCGCTCCTTGATCCACATATCGCCATCCTGTCGATATCGCACCCGGTCGTGCAACCGGTTCACCCGACCCTGCCAGAACTCAACGGCAGATGGCACCAGACGCCAGCCGCCCCACATCGTCGGGCGTGGCACCTCACCATCACCAAAATCCAGTTCGAGTTCTGCAAACCGCTTCTCCAGTTCCGCTCTCGAGGATACGACAGTGCTCTGTGCCGAAGCGTGAGCAGCGACCTTGGCACCACGAGGCCGTAGGGCGAAATACGCGTCTGCCTCCTCAGGGTCCACGGCGACCACTCCCCCTTCGAATCTAACCTGGCGATGCAGTGGGATCCAGGCGAAGGTGGCGGCGGCGACCGGGTTGACCCTCAGCTCCTCACTCTTCCGGCTGGCGAGGTTTGTGTAGAAGACTATGCCCTCCTCGGAGAAGGCTTTCATCAAGATCGCACGCGACGACGGTCGCCCTTGGGCGTCCGCTGTGGCGAGTACGAACGCGTTGGGCTCCTCGATGTCGACTGCCATCGCGCCCGAGAGCCAAGTCTGAAACTCGAGAAATGGGTCGGATGACATGTCCCTCTCGACCAGTCCTTCTGCCTCGTACTCCTGTCGGAGCCTGGCCGCCTCGTCAATATTCACCGGCGCGACGATACTCCCGCCACGTGAGCCAGGACCAACTCCCTCCGACCGGCGCCATGGTCTGGAGGGGATGGCGTCGACGCTGCCCGCGCTGTGGAGGCGGAGCCTTCGAGTCATGGTTCCGAATGAAACACCATTGCGATCGGTGCGGTCTGTGGTTCGAGCGTGAAGAGGGATACTGGGTGGGCGCGGTCATCATCAACACGACGGTCACGTTCGCCACATTCATCATCGTGTTCATCTCACTTGTCGCAACAACCTGGCCCGACGTGCCGTGGCCGGCGGTGATGGGGGTGACCATCGTCGCCAATGCGCTGATACCCGTGGTCTTCTACCCGATCTCAAAAGCGATTTGGCTGGCACTCGAGATGTCGTGGCACCCGCTCGAGTCCGAAGAGCTCGAGGGGGCCGCCCAACGAGCCTCGCTGTCCGAGTTTCGACGCCTTCGCTAGAGCCGCTTGGCCACCTCATCGAGCATGACTTCGGTGGCACCGCCGCCGATTGATCCGATGCGAACGTCGCGATACATCCGCTCGATCTCGGTCTCGGCGACAAAACCCATGCCACCATGGAACTGAACACAGTCGTACAAGACCCGGTTGGCAAGCTCACCGACCAAAGCCTTGACCTCCGAAACCTCGCGCACCGAGTCGAGACCCTCGTCGGTCATCCAAGCCGCCTTGTAGGTCAACTCCCGGGCAGCGTCGACCTCGGCTTGGCGCATCGCCAGACGGTGTCTTATTGCCTGCTTCTCCCACAGCGGGGCGCCGAAGGCCATCCGGTTCTTGACGTAGTCGAGCGTGAGCTCGATGGCTTTCTGGGACTCGCCCAACCCCTGGCCCATGATTGCCAGTCGCTCGTTCTGAAAGTTTTCCATGATGTAGTAGAACGCCCGGTTCTCTTCACCAATCAGGTTCTCATCCGGAACCCAAACTTCATCGAGAACCAGCTCAGCTGTATTGGACGAGTGCCATCCCATCTTGTCGAACGCACGGCTGGCGGCGAAACCCTCCGTTCCGGCTTCGACGGCGAAGAGTGACAGACCGCGTGATCCCTTGACGTCGGGATTGGTTCGAGCCGCAATGAACACCACGTCTGCGAAGCCACCATTGGTGATGAACATCTTGGTGCCGTTGATACGCCACCCTTCTCCGTCGTGTTTGGCGGTGGTCCGAATCGAGGCAACGTCCGAGCCGGCGTCCGGCTCGGTTACGCCGATAGCGGTAATCAACTCACCAGTGGCGAATCCGGGCAGCCACCTGTCCTTCTGCTCCGGAGTTCCGAAGTTGGTCACATACGGTGTCGCCAGGTCGGTGTGGACCAGAATCGTGATGGCTGTTCCCCCAGCGGTGCAACGGCCGAGCTCCTCACCGAAAACAACGGAAGCGATGTGGCCGAGACCGATGCCCCCGTACTCCTCGGGAACGCGCAAACCGAAGAATCCGAGCTTTCCCATCTCATCGAGGAGCTCTCTCGGGACCGCGCGGGCCTCCTCCCAATCTTCGACGTTGGGAACGATCTCACGCTCCACAAACTCACGGACCGCGCCACGGATCGCCTCCAGATCCTCGTTGATGTAGATCGAGTTCATTCCTCTTCCTCTGTCGCCAGCATTGCACGGCCGGCCCGGCTGTTGTAGACCAAATTGTGCTCAGCGCAGAATCGTTGGGCCACCTCGGCGACGCGACGAGCGTCGATTCCGTGATCGATGCCAAGACCGTCCAAAAGCCAGAGCAGATCCTCTGTGGCCACATTGCCTGTCGCTCCGGGCGCGTACGGGCAACCGCCAAGACCGCCGGCTGACGAGTCCATCTTGTCGACACCCCACTCGAGAGCGACCATCGTGTTCGCTATCGCCTGACCGTAGGTGTCATGAAGGTGAACGCCCACCTTCTCGATTGGCACCACGTTGGCGACTTCGCTCAGCAACCGCTCGATATGTAAGGGCGTTGCCATGCCGATCGTCTCTCCGAGGTGCACCGAGTCGACACCCCACTCGACCAGCGTCTCAGCGAGATGGGCAACCCAGTCTGGGTCCTGCTCGCCTTCGAAGGGACAATGCGTGGCGGTGGAAACATATCCACGAATCGAGACGTCTCCGGGCGCCTCCATCACTATTCGCCTGATCCGGTGCATCGACTCGTCGACGGTCGCGTTGATGTTGCGCTGGTTGAAGGTCTCCGAGGCCGCTGTGAGAACGCCGATGTTGGTCACTCCGGCGGCGAGGGCTCTCTCGAGACCCTCGGCGTTGGGCACGAGAGCAGACAGCGTGATGTCGCCGGCTATGACCCCGGCGATGACCTCTGCGCCGTCCGCCATCTGAGGTACCCACTTTGGGCTCACAAACGAGACAGCGTCGAAATCCCTGATGCCCGTGGCAGCCAGATCGTTGATGAGACCCGACTTCGCCTCGGTTGGGACGAATGCACCCAAAGACTGGAGACCATCCCGTGACGACGACTCGGTGATCTTGATCCGCTCGGCAATGCTCACCCGGCAAACGGTAATGGCTCGCGCACGAATACCCCGGTGCCCGGGGTGGATCTGAATTGTGGAGGTGCGGGGAGTCGAACCCCGGTCCGCTAAGCCGTCAGCGCCGGCATCTCCGAGCGCAGTCGTCAGCGAGCTTCGACAACAGGAACTCTGACGACGAGTTTCCCTGCGTCTATCCAGAATTGATCTTGACCACACGGTCCCGGAATCCCGTGCGGAGCATCCCGCATTGCGACGCCCTGACCCGACCGGGCGGGAACCAGCCAGGAGGACGGGCTACTTATTTAGGCAGCCAGGGCCATTGGTTGTTTGGCACCTATTGGTTGTTCCGGTTTGTTAACGGGGCCCCGGAGACCCCGGCTCGCTTCCAACGCATCAACACTCAACGTCGAAACCGTTTCACCCCCATTTCGGGTGTTGAGTACAACGGTACCGGCACACCGGGACAAGAACAACGCCGTCTTGGCTCAGGAACGGTATTTGCGGGTGGCGCGCTCCATTTCTCGGGCGTGCTCGCGCTCACGAAGCGTGTGACGCTTGTCGTATGTGGTCTTGCCCTTGGCGAGACCCAGCTCGATCTTGGCCTTCCCATCCTTGAAGTAGACCTGAAGCGGAACCAGCGTCAACCCCTTCTCGGCCAGCGAACCGGCTATCCGGTCGATCTCCCTGCGGTGAAGCAGCAGCTTTCGCTCGCGTTCGGGGTCGTGGCCACCTTCGTGGGCGAAGTCGTACGGGGAAATATGAGCGCCCACCAGGAAGACCTCGCCATGGTCGACCTGGGCATAGGAGTCTTTCAGCTCCAGCTTGCCGGCACGAAGCGACTTCACTTCCGAGCCCACAAGCACCATCCCCGCCTCATAGGTCTCGACAATTGAGTAGTTGCGCCGGGCACGTCGGTTGGTCGCCACCACCCTGACCTGCCCGGGGTCCTCCGGAGGCACTAGAAGCCGGCTGGTGTGTCGGGCCCGGTGCCATCGGCGTCGCGAAGGTAACGACTCAAGCCCATGAGAGACCCAACGATGCCGGCAAGGGCGCCAAACGCCAGGAAGAGAAGCCCCCAGCTCAGAAACCAGTCCTGACCGACATCGAGGCGGAACAGGGCGAATCCCTCTCCGGCACGAGCCAGGCTCGTCGACCCCAGCCAAACGGTGAAGACAGCAAGGCTCGCCCCCGCCACCCCTTCGATCATCCCCTCCAGCAGGAAGGGCACGCGGATGAACCAATTGGAGGCGCCGACCAGCTTCATGATTGCCACCTCCTCACGGCGGGCGTAGATGGCCAGTCTGATCGTGTTGGCGATCAGAACAATCGCGGAGAGACCGAGAGCAACAGCCAGCCCCAGACCCAGAACGTTGAGGACGTTGGAGAGGTTCTGAAGTTGCTCGATCGAGTCGGCCGCCGTGGTTACCTGACGCACGACCTGGGTTTGCTGATCCAGCCGGAACTTGACCGAGTTGTGTAAGGCGATGTCAACCAGCTCGATGCGGATGGAGGCCGGAAGAATGGTCGGGTCGATGTCGAGCAACTCCTCCTGGCCTGCAAACAACTCCTGGTATTCGATCCACGCTTCGGCCTTGCTCACGTACCTGGCTTGATCGACCTCATCCCAACCCCTCACGTCTTCCAGAAGGACCTCGTGGGCGTTCGACGGCACGCCGTTCTCGCCCGCATCGTTGAGAAAGGCGATCACATGGACACCGTCCTGCCAGGCAAGGGTGTTGATACGAAGTATCTCGTTGACCACTAGGGCGCCAAAGGCAAGGGTCAATGAGATGAACACGGCCAGAATCGCCCCTGCAACGATGAGGAGGTTGCGGCGGAGACTTACAAAGGCCTCCCTGATGAGGAAGAGGATCCGACTCACTCCTCCTCCCCCAGGCCCTCATAGGTGCCCAAGACGTCGTCACGCACAACCTTGCCCTCATCGAGGGCAATCACCCGCCGCTGCATGGCGTCGACGATGGCGTGATCATGGGTAGCCATCACAATCGTCGTACCCGTCCGGTTGATTCGGTCGAGCAGTCTCATGATCCCCACCGATGTCTTGGGGTCGAGGTTTCCGGTGGGCTCGTCACAAAGCATTATCGGAGGTCGGTTGACGAAGGCTCGTGCCACCGAGACTCGCTGCTGCTCCCCGCCGGAAAGCTGCCGGGGATAGCGCTTCGCCTTATCCGCAAGTCCCACCAGATCTAGCACCTGAGCCACCTGCGGAGCGATCACGGACCTCGGACGTCCAAGAACCTCGAGGGCGAAGCCCACGTTCTCGGCGACGGTCTTGTTGGGAAGAAGCTTGTAGTCCTGAAAGACCGTTCCAACGGATCGTCGCAAATAGGGAATCTTCCACTTGGGCAGGGTCGTGATGTCCTTGCCTGACACCCAAATCTTCCCGCGGGTCACCGGCTCGTCCCTCAGCATGAGCCTGATCAGCGTTGACTTGCCCGAGCCTGATGGGCCCACGAGAAATATGAACTCCCCCTTCGGGATATCGAGGGAGACGTCGTTTGCGGCAATCGTGCCGCCTTCGTACACCTTGGTGACGTTTTCGAGTCGGATCATTCAAACAAGGGGGAAGTCTGCCAGGAACCGGTTGATTGGCTGCGGATACGGAAAACCGTAATCGTGGTACTCGACCTAGTTGGAATCACTCAACGCCTCGTATTTGGCCCTTCGATAACGCAGATAGGCCTCGACAAACCCCTGAAGGTCGCCGTCGAGAACACCCTGAACGTTCCCCACCTCGTGGTCTGTTCTCAGGTCTTTCACCATCTGGTATGGCTGAAGGACATAGCTTCGCACCTGACGACCCCAGGCGGCCTCGCCTTTCTCGCCCCGGATCTCATCGAGGTGAGCCTGCCGATCGAGTCGGGCGCGCTCGGCGAGACGAGCCTTGAGCATCGCCATGGCCCTCGCCTTGTTCTGGAGCTGGGAACGCTCGTTCTGACACTGGACGACGACTCCCGACGGTAGGTGAGTAATCCGCACAGCACTGTCGGTCGTGTTGACATGTTGACCGCCGGCACCCTGGGAACGGTAGGTGTCGATCCGAAGATCCTCCTCGTTTATCTCGATGTCTGCCTGGTCGCCGAGATCAGGCACCACGTCGACACCGGCGAAGCTGGTATGACGTCGGGCGTTGGCATCGAAAGGGCTTATGCGCACCAGCCGGTGCACCCCCCGCTCCGACTCGAGGATGCCGTATGCGCGATCGCCTTTGACGGTGAATGTCGCCGACTTGATTCCGGCCTCCTCCCCCTCGGTGACCTCTTCGACGGTCACGGAGAACCCGGAGTCGTTGAGGAACCGCTGGTACATCCGGGCCATCATCTCGGCCCAGTCCTGGGCGTCAACCCCGCCCGCCCCCGCGTGCACGCTGAGAATTGCGTCTGCCTCGTCATACTCGTCGAAGAAAAGCGACTCCATCTCGAGGTCGTCGAGAGTCGAGCCTGACTCCTCGAGGAGACCGATGGCCTCCTCTTGCACGTCTGAGTCATCGGCCTCGGCCGCCAACTCCAACAGAACCTCGGCGTCATCGATCTGAGAGGCAAGTCCATCGACCTTCTCGAACAGCGCCTCGTGGCGCGCCAGCCGACGGCTGACCACACGTGCTTCGTCGGGGTCATCCCATAGATCGGGAGATGACACCTTCTCACGGAGCTCTGAGAGGTCTGCGGCCTTGCCCTCGAGGTCGAGGAACAATCGAGCGTCATCGAGACGCTTTCGCAACCCGGCAACCGCCACCTGAGGGTCTTTGATCTCCACAGCAGGGTTAAGTGCCCCCCAACACAAATACGATGACGTTTGCGACCCCACTCACGTTGGAGAGCACCAAGTCAAGCCGCGCCGTGACAACGCTTGTACTTCTTGCCGCTTCCACACGGGCAGGGATCGTTGCGCCCGATCTTCTCGGAGGTGACGGGCTTTCTCGAAACCGTGCTCCCGGCGGGTGCGGCCTGCACACGCTGCGGTGCCGTCTTCGGCTGTGTCAGCTCGACGTGATAGACGTATCTGACAGCGTCCCTCTTCACGGAGTCGACGGCGTCGGTGAACATTTCGAACCCCTCGCGCTGATACTCCGTCAGCGGGTCGCGCTGGCCCATGGCACGAAGCCCTATGCCGGCACGGAGGTAGTCCATCTCGGAGAGGTGCTCCCGCCACTTGTTGTCGATGACGGAGAGCATCACCGACCTGGCGACCCGGCTCATCACGTCGGCACCCAACTCCTCTTCCCGCTCCTGATAGGCAAGGAGCGCCTCGTCGACAGCGAAGTCGATGACATCGTCGACGTCGTAGGAGCCCTCGAACTTCGACTCGTCGATCTTCGTGGGATAGAACTGCTCGATCTCCCTCTTGAGCGCGTCCCAGTCCCAGTCGGATTTCGCGATGTCGGGTGAGAACTCGAATTCGACAATGGCGGTCGTGGCATCCGCTATCCAATCGCTGATGAGGTCGTCGCCTGCCGTGTCTTCGAGAATCGAACGCCGCCATTCGTAGATAACCTCGCGCTGGCGGTTCATCACCTCGTCATATTTGAGGACGTTCTTGCGTATCTCGAAGTTCTGAGATTCGACTTGTCGCTGGGCCCTCTCGATCGACTTGGAGACCATCCTGGCTTCGATCGGCTGGTCGTCCGGGATCTTCAACTTCTCCATGATGTTCGACACCCACTCACCCTGGAATCGACGCATGAGGTCGTCTTCGAGCGAGAGATAGAAACGGCTCTCGCCGGGATCGCCCTGACGTCCGGACCGACCCCTCAACTGGTTGTCGATCCTTCTCGACTCATGTCGCTCGGTTCCGACCACGTACAAGCCACCGGCATCAATTACTGCCTGCTTGTCGGGTTTGATCTGATGCACGAACTCCTCGGTCAGCTTCTTTTCGAGCTCGTCGTATGAGGGGTCGTCCACGGCAACACCACGACGTTTCAGCTCCACTCTCGCCATTCCCTCAGGGTTTCCGCCGAGCATGATGTCGACACCACGGCCAGCCATGTTGGTGGCCACAGTCACTGCACTCGGCCGGCCCGCCTGAGCGATGATGTCGGCCTCCCTCGTGTGGTGTTTGGCGTTGAGTACTTCGTGCTTGACGCCGGCCTTGGATAGAGCATTGGACAGGATCTCGGATCTCTCGATCGAAATCGTCCCCAGGAGCACAGGCTGGCCATTGTCGTGTCGCTCTTTCACGTCGCCGACCACGGCACCGAACTTTCCTGGCTCTGTCTTGAAAACGAGGTCGCCCTCGTCCATACGCATGACCTGTTGGTTTGTGGGGATGGCCAGAACCTCGAGACCGTAGATTGAGGCGAGCTCGGCGGCCTCCGTCTCGGCGGTACCGGTCATTCCGGCCAATTTCTCGTAGAGCCTGAAGTAGTTCTGAAGGGTGATCGTGGCCAGGGTTTGGTTCTCTTCCTTGATGTGGACACCCTCCTTGGCCTCAATCCCCTGATGAAGGCCCTCGGAGTAGCGACGACCTTCGAGGACGCGGCCGGTGAACTCGTCGACGATCTTGACCTCGCCATGGTCCACCAGGTAGTCGATGTCCTTCTTGTAGAGAGCCTCGGCCTTCAGCGCCGTCTCGAGGTGATGAACGAAGTCGACGGCAGCATGGTCGTAGAGATTCTCTATCCCGAGGATCTGCTCGACTCGGGAGACACCGTCTTCGGTGGTGAGCACCTGGCGCTTCTGCAAATCGATTTCGTAGTCGAGGCCCTCTTTGAGACGACGAGCGAGTCTGGCGAAGTCCTTGTACCACCTGGCGCTATCGGCGAGCTTCCCCGAAATGATCAAGGGGGTTCTTGCCTCGTCGATCAGGATCGAGTCGACCTCGTCGACAATGGCGTAGGTGTAGCCACGATGGACCCGGTTTTCCGCGGTCATGGCCATGTTGTCACGCAGGTAGTCGAAACCGAACTCGTTGTTGGTTCCGTAGGTGATGTCAGAGTCGTAGGCCGGGTGCCGCAGAGCCGTCGGCATGTTGTTCTGTATCAGCCCGACATCCATCCCCAGGAATTCATAGATGTGGCCCATCCACTCGGCGTCGCGACTGGCCAGGTAGTCGTTGACCGTCACCATGTGAACACCATTTCCAGCTAGGGCATTCAGATAGGCCGGCATTGTCGAGACGAGAGTCTTTCCCTCACCAGTCTTCATCTCGGCGACCATCCCGCGATTGAGTGCGGCAGCCCCAATGACCTGCACGTCGTAGTGCCGTTGTCCGAGGACTCGCTTCGCCGCTTCACGAACAACACCAAAGGCCTCGATCTGAAGGTCATCGAGGCTGGCGCCGTTGGCTACACGGTCTTTGAATTCGATTGTCTTGGCAGCCAGTTCCTCGTCGCTCAACGACTCGAATTGGGGCTCGATGTCATTGACAGCGGTGGCGACTCTCTGGAATTCCTTGAGTGTCTTGCCTTCGCCGGCGCGAAGAACCTTCTGGAGAATGGGCATTAGACCCCCTGATCCTACCGTTGGTGCCGATTTGACCCACTTTGGGCGACGGGCCGTTAGTGCCGATTCGACCCACTTTGGGCTACAACGTCAACGGTCCTGTATGAGCCCCTCACGATGAGCCCAGTTAACCGCCTCGAAGCGGGACTTCATTCCCAGCTTGTCGAGGATGTTGCGTACGTGGTTGCGAACGGTGTTTTCCGAGATGTAGAGCTGATCGGCAATCTCCCTCGAGGTATTGCCCTCCCCGACCAGTGTCAGGATCTCCAATTCCCGTCCGGTCAGTTCGGGCTGCCGCGTCGCTGCGTTGCCGTGATGACGAAGAAGGTCGCGCAGCGAGGCGAAGAGCTTGCCACCCATTGCGGGAGACACCGCGGCACCACCGTCGAGCACGTCGTTCATCGCGGCGACGAGTCTGGGGAGCGGGGTGTCCTTTGTCAGATAGCCCGACGCTCCGGCTTTGACCGCTGCCAGGAGGTCTTCGGAGGATTCGCTTGCCGTCAACAGGACCACCCGCGTCTTTGGACTGGTCTTGATGATTGTGCCGACCACTTCGAGTCCTGACATACCCGGCATGAGAAGGTCGAGCATCACGAGATCGGGTTCGAATTCCCGCGTCATGTCGATGCCGGCCATTGCGTCGGGGGCAACACCCACAACGTCGAACCCCTCCTGAACAAAGGCGGCTTTCAGAGCCTCGCGAAAGAGCTCGGCGTCGTCAACTACGAGAACTGATGCCATGGGTCAGGGGTACCTCTGCTGTGACCAAGCGCATTGGACTTCGTCTCCTGGCGTTGGAGACTAGACACCCCCGGTACCGCATTGGCGGCGACCGCAGCACGAACGTGGTTCTCACCAATCGACGTGATTGCAGACAACATCGTGGCCCCGGTTGTCACCACGTCGTCCACGACCAGAACCGGTCCTTCGAGAGGCTGGCGCAGTCTGAACCCGGTGACGACACGGCTGTGATCACCCCCGGCACGGCGTCGACTGTGTAGCGGCGGCTGGAGAAGGGACAGGACCGGCACACCGAGATGGTGAGCCAAACGGTCGACGAGAGCGCGGGCGGGATCGATTCCGTAGCGAATCCGCCTCGTCCGGGCCCTCGGCACCGGGACAAGTGGAAGCTGAGGCAGACGCTCCGCCAGTACCGAAGCGGCCAGGTCCGCATATCCTGCCAGGCCACGATACTTGAAGTGATGAATCAGGGTCTTGGCCGGACCCGAGTGCTCAAAAGCGGCGACGAGACGAACGCCCCCCGGCAACAGGCGGTCAGACGCCAGACGGAGCTGTTGGCGACACCGTGCACAAAGCAGATGGCCGGAGTGGAAACGGTGACATGCCTGACAGAGCATGTCGGGGACCGTATTTCCTGGCTAGGACAGAATCCTTCGACCCGACGTCTTACGTCCCTTCCTGCCACCCCGACAGATAGTCGACCTGTTCGTCGGTGAGTGTCTCCAGCCCACCACCCATGTGTGCCAGCTTGATCGAGGCGACATCATCGTCGATCTCGGGGGGGAGCGTATAGATTCCGGGCTCGAGCGCCTCCTCGTTCTTGACCAGGTACTCCGCGGCGAGAGCCTGATTGCTGAACGACATGTCCATCACATCCGCCGGGTGCCCCTCTGCCGCACTGAGATTGACCAGACGTCCTTCCGCCGCAACCAGGATGCGACGTCCATCCGGCATCTCGAACTCCTCGAGATTCTCCCGGATCGGACGACGTGCCACCGCCTCGGCCCGAAGTGAGGCGAGGTCGATCTCCACATCGAAGTGACCCGAGTTGGCGAGGATCGTCCCGTCTTTCATCCTCGAGAAGTGCTCGGGGCGAAGAACATGCTTGTTCCCGGTAACGGTGACGAAGATGTCACCTTCGGAGGCGGCGTCCGACGCAGTCATCACGCGGTACCCCTCCATGGCGGCCGCCAGAGCCCGCACGGGGTCGACCTCGACCACTATCACTTTGGCTCCCAGTCCGTCAGCTCGCTTGGCGACTCCGCGGCCACAATCTCCGTAGCCGACAACAACCAGATTCTGTCCGGCCAGAAGGATATTGGAAGCCCTGATGAGGCCGTCGAGGGTTGATTGCCCTGTCCCAAAGTGGTTGTCGAACAGATGCTTCGTCGCCGAGTCGTTGACGGCGACGACCGGCACCCGCAGTGTCCCGTCCGCAGCCATCGCCTTGAGACGGATAACACCGGTGGTGGTCTCCTCGGTTGACCCGATCACCTCGATGTCACGGCGATCGGTATGGAGCAGCGTGGCGAGATCGGCCCCGTCATCCATCGTGACGGCCGGAGCATGGTCGAGCACGGCGTTGATGTGCTTGTAGTAGGTATCGTCGTCCTCCCCGCGAATGGCGAAGACAGGGATGCCATCTGCAACCAGGGCGGCCGCCACGTCATCCTGGGTCGAAAGAGGGTTGGAGGCGCACAGGATCGGCTCGGCGCCACCGTCGCGTAGGGCCACCATCAGATTGGCCGTCTCGGCCGTCACATGAAGGCACGCGGCCACGATGTGGCCTTCGAGCGGTCGCTCATCGAGAAACCTCTCTCTTACGGTCTTCAGGACCGGCATTCGTCGTCCTGCCCACTCAACACGGCGAGCACCATGGGAGGCCAGGTCAGGATTGGCGATGTCGTAGTTCATTCAATCTTCCTCAGCTAGCAGCTTCTTCAGTTTCTCAATGGTGGCCACGGGTACCGGGTCCACTCCAGCCGAGTTGGCCATCATCCACGAGACAAGGTCTCCGACAGTGGTCAGTGACACCAACCGGGCCAGCCGCGAAACACCGGTCGAATTGACCTCGGCCACCCAGGGCACGGCATCTTGGGTGAGTGTTCTCGTATGGGCAAGTCGAGTTTCGATGCGTTGGTTGTCACTGCGGTCCCGGAGAGCAACGATCCCAAGATGCTCTCTTGTCATCTCAGGCATGGTCTCCCACCCTGTGATCTCGTTGTGGTCGAGCTCCGGCAACGGCGACCACCAGGCGGGAACCTTGCCGTTCTCGTTGATTTGTGTCTTCCAACGCTGGGCGACGACGGTGCTCACGGGCCCACCGGCGTAGATGATCGGGATGCGCCCGTCGAGTTTCTCGGCGATGTGAGTGGCCTCCATCCAACGATCGCTGCCCTCGGCCGTAGCCTCGTCCGCCATGGTCGCCGCCTCGTCGAGTGCGAGACGCTGGTCATCAATCGCATGGGCACCCCTCAGAACGGTGAGGGCTGCACCGATCATGTAGCCGGCGGCGGCCCGAGGTTGGAGTCCGGAAGGCACCGAGACCGACGGCCAATCGTGGCTGACGGTCAACTCGCCCAGTCGGCCACCTGTGGTGATGGTTGCGACTCGGAGCCCTGAGTCGCGAGCACTCTCAACGAAATCGAGCGTCTCTTCGGTGTTGCCCGAATAGGAGGCAGCAATGACGAGGGGGCGTGCCCTCGTCGCCCAAAGAGGAAGCGGGCCATAGCCCTTGTGAACGACCATGCGGGTGCCAAAAGGCATGGCGATGGCGCCGACGTAGTCGCCGGCGATTCCGGATCCACCCATCCCGACATACAGGATCTCCGAGGAGGTGCCTATTGCAGGTGCAGGCTGGTCGGTGGCCCACCGAAGCTGGTCGCCCGTGCTTCGGATCTGAGAGAGCATGTCAGCCTTTGCCACTAGGGCCCCCTTCGGCCTCGTCGACGAGCATCACCGGTATGCCTTCACGAACCGGATACCGCCGACCGCATTCTGTGCACTCGAGACGGGACGCCTCGACATCCTGGATGAGATCCGCCTTGTCGACCGGGCAGACCAGGATCTCGGCGAGTTTTGGGTCGATGAGGTTCAATCTCCCTCCAGAATCTGTTGGATCTTGCTCACAAGCGCGGAAACAGCCTCAGGCGTCTTCGCTTCGACGTTCAACCTCAAGAGAGGTTCGGTGTTCGATGGTCGCAGATTGAACCATTCTTGCCCAAAGTCGACGGTGAGACCATCGACGTGGTCTACCCCAGAACCCTCGAACGCCTCCTCGACTTGGGCCATCGCCGTTGCGGGGTCGGAAACGGTGAAATTGATCTCTCCCGAGGCCGAGTAACGCTCGACGTCGCGCCGCAGCTCCGACAGGGGACGACCATCCTCACTGAGCACGCCGAGCAGAACCAACATGGCCAACATTCCGGAGTCCGCCCCGAAGTTGTCGCGGAAGTAGTAGTGGCCACTGTGCTCGCCGCCGAAGACCGCTCCGGTCTCGGCCATGACACCTTTGATGAAGCTGTGACCGACCCGGGTTCGAACCGGGACGCCGCCGGCCTCTTTCACTACTTCGGGCACAGCCTTGGATGTGATCAGATTGTGGACCACGGCATCACCCTCGTTGTCGGCCAGCATCTTCCGAGCTATCAGAGAGGTGACGGTGCTCCCGCTGAGCGGCTGTGCTGTGTTGTCGAGAAAGAATGCTCGATCAGCGTCGCCGTCGAACGCAACACCAATGTCGAATTCGCTCTCACCCATCAGCGCAATCAAGTCGGCCAGGTTCTCCGGCACCAGAGGATCGGCCGGGTGGTTGGGAAACGTCCCGTCCGGATCCAGGTACAACCCAGTGAGTCTTGCGGGAATCCGGGTAAACACCTGCTCGATGGCAACCCCTGCCATCCCGTTGCCACCGTCGACAGCGACGCTCAACACGCTGATGGAGTCAGGATCGACAATCCGAAACAGGTGGTCGACATAGGCGTCGACCATGTCGAGGTGTCTCACCGAGCCGGGACGGTCAGCAACGCGCATGTCGCCGGATGTCACCGCGTCACGGATCTCTCCAAGCCCGCTGTCCGACCCGATCGGAGCAGCCCCCGATCGGCAAAGCTTGAGCCCGTTGTATTCGGGGGGGTTGTGTGAGGCGGTGATGACAGCACCTGGCACTTGGTGGGCGCCTGAATAGAAGTAAACGGCATCGGTCGACACCTCACCCAGGTCGATGACGTCGGCTCCGGCCCCGGTGATGCCCCTTGCCAGAGCTTCGAAGAAACCCCGGGAACTGGCCCGGCAGTCGTAACCGACAGCTACCTCCGGTGCATCCAGAAGACCGACGAGTGCCGAGCCGACACGCTCATACAGGGTTGCGTCGAGTTCTCCGGTGTCTGTGCGGCCCCGGATGTCGTACGCCTTGAATATTGCGTTCACATCCATCGAAATGACCGTACCAAGTACTCTGCCGACCCAATGACCGCTTCCGTCTCAGTCGTCGTTCCCGTCTACAACGAGGCGTCGTTCATCCCACAGGCGCTTCCATCTCTGATCGAGGCGATGGAGAGCATTGGTGCGTCCTTCGAGATCCTCATTGTCGAGAACGGATCGTCGGACGGCACAGCCGAAGCGGCAAGAGAGGCAGGCGAGAATGCATCTGTCGAAGTCTTCTCGCTGCCCGAGGCCGACTATGGGGCGGCCCTTCGCCACGGGTTTCTCCACGCCTCGGGCAAGTGGGTGGTGAACTTCGACATCGACTACTTCTCATCCGACTTTCTTCGAACGGTTCTCAACCAGCCGGACTCTGTGGATCTGGTCATCGGATCCAAGCGGGATCCCGAATCGGAGGATCGTCGACCCTTCATCCGTCGTATCGCCACGAGGGTGTTCAATCTTCTCCTCAGAGTGATCCTCCGCTCCGGAGTATCCGACACCCACGGGATGAAGGGATTCCGCCAAGAGCTTGTCGAGAGCCTCACGCCAGAGGTGGTGAGCGCCAAGGACCTCTTCGACACTGAGCTGGTGGTGAGGGCCGAGCGCGGCGGCTACAAGATCGTCGAAGTCCCGGTGACCGTCGAGGAGATCAGAGCCGCCAAGTCGTCGCTCATCAAACGGGTCCCGCGAACGGTGATGGGTCTGCTCAGGATCCGACGGATTCTGAAGACTGAGTAGTGGTCTGTCGGCTGCGTCGCCAGGCGACGAAACCACTGATGATCAGGGCGGCTCCGCCGACGATGGTCAGGATCTGACCCGACAACTCTGCCCAGGTGTCTTCGAACTCGATGACCACCTCATTGCCGGTTGGCACCACCACCATGAGTGAAGGTGCGGCCCGCCAGGGCCCGTCGGCGCCGGTCGCCGTCCAGTTGGGGAAGTAGGAGATCTTTACCACATGTGGCACACCCACCGCCTCGGTGGTGAACGAGATTCGGTGATCCTCGACCACGATGTTCGACACGGGATCCTCGGGAACATCGATCTCGGTGTCGGGGCGCTCTTCGATCGACTCGATCCGCGGCCACTCGGCGGGCCCGTCTGCAACGACCCAGCGTCCCATCTCGTCGATGTCCTCGTACCACTCGAGAGCCATGTCATGGAAGCTGGGGAGAGGCTCACCGTCGGTGCCCGTCACCGAGCCGGAGCCTGTCAGCGAACCGAAGAGGGAGCCATCCGGCACTTCATAGACGGCCGGCAAATGGGTGGCTGCTTCGACCAGTTGGGTATCGGGGAGCCTGAAGATCTTGAATGGCTCGGTCGTTGTGATCAGCTCGAAGTCGTCTATGCCGAGAGCCTTCTCGGCTGCCTCCGGTGTGAACGACACGTAGTAGTCCACCCCGTAGACATACATGTGCTCCAGCCCCCTCTCCATGTCGAAGGAGTGGTACTTGAGCCCGGGAATGGGATTTGAGGACTTGAACGACATCTCGGAATGGTTGATGAAGTGAAACGGAGTGGTCAGCGAGGATTCGAAGAAGAGCCCCTCCATCGACTTCTGAGAGCCCTCGGTCCAATACGGGATCAGCATCGGTGACATCGGAGTCCCGTACTTGTTGAGCCCTGAGTTGTTCTCCCACATCACACGGCCGTCAGGAAGCCGATCCAACTCGACCATCAGCGACTGGTACTCCGGCCATGGCTCCTTGGCCTCATAACCCTCGTAGTTCCAGCGTGACCATCCGTCGATGAAGGTCACGCCGGCGGTTGCTCCCAGCACGACGATTGCCACCGCTGTCGTGGTCAGAAAGTTGCGAGTGTTGATCATGGCGGGAGCAAGGAGGCTGGCGGCAACAACACCGATACCCACGACGGCCACGATCCCCCAAGCCCAGCGAGGGAATTCGGTGGAGTCGGCGATGAGCCCGGCCGCAAGGGCAAAGGCGACCGCGAACACGAGACTCGCCCAGAGTTTGGGTACGCGACCGGGAAGTCGTCTCGACATCCAGACCACAGCCGCCCCGAAACCGATGGCGGCGAAAAAGGCAACCCCGAAATACCAGTACGGCAGAAGACGCCCGTTCCACAGCTTCCACCGCGTGCCGTCGAATACTTCCGGGAAGAGGTCGGGCAGCACCGTTGGAAGTGGGTAGTAGATGACCGGGAGCAGCGTCGCGCCAATCATCGGTGCGGCTCGGGAGGTCTTGCGTATGGCCCATATGGCGCCGGGAATCGCTATCGGAAGGAGCAGCCAGAGCTCGACTGGAAACACCTCTTCCCATCTCGTCAGAGGTGTCCATGCCATGTCCGAAGTCAGACCGATTCGGGCCACCAGCGGGAGAGCCCAGAAGGCAGCGATCGCAAACCCCCAGACCCACACGGTCAGGGTCCGCCAGAAACCTTTCTTCCATGCCAGGACGAACAAAGAGGCGAAGATCACGACAATCGTCGTCAGTACATGCGAAAGGGCGGTGAGGGCGAGAGCCAGTGCTGCCCATTTCGTATATCGGCGATCGTCTCGCACCGCCTTCATCAGCAAACCGAGATACACCAGAGACAGGGCGAACGACCATGAGTAGGTGAACTCACCGGCCAGTGTCGACGCAACATTCCCGCCGTAAATCGAAAAACTCTCGAGGAAGGCGAACACCACCCCCGCTCCGGCCGCTATGAGAGCAATGTGACGATTGAGTCTCATCGCCCGGGTGTGGAAGTAGATCGCGGGCGGTAAGGCCAGCAAACCCAGGACCGTCACCAATTTGAAGGCGACGCCGTAGGGCAGCAAGAGGTCGAGAGCGATGATTGTCAGCGAAGGAAGCGGGAAATAGAAGTAGAAGGCGGGGAAGCCGGCAAACCAGTCATTGGACCAGCCGAGGATTCTTCCCTCCGGGAGAAGGTTGTCACGTAGATAGGCGGGTCCGAAAACATGGGCGCCCATGTCACCGCCTGTCGGCGTCGTGGCTGTGAAGATGAGCCACGGGTTCATCACAACGAAGATGATCAGGGACCCCCCCGCCACCAGAACAATGGGCAGGATTGGGACCTTGGAAAGCCTCCCCCGCAGGGAGGTCACGTCTTGGATTGCCGGACCATCTCCAAGACCTGTGTGACGTCTATGTCGACGCCATCACGGTTCCACCACTTCTCCTCACAGTTGTGGCAAAAGAAGAAACGAACCTCGATCTCGTCGGGGAGAATGTGCTCTATCTCGAGAACGTCAGTTTGGGAGCATTCGGGGCAGTCCATTGGATTCAATCGGTCGGCGACCCGATCATGGTAAATCGGGTCGTACTTAAGACAACGACTCTTCGTCGAGAAGCCTGCCCACATACCGGCTCTTCCGCTTCCCGTTCTCGGTCCAGTACGCGTACCAGTAGGGGCCGTGGGGACATTTCGTGCAATCTCGCTTGCCACACCTGACCATCTGCTGACGCATGCTGACCTGGGGCTCATGGCTCGGCTTCGTGGCTCCGCTTCGCTCGAGTTGTGCGCGCGTGAGTATCTGGAGACGCCGCAGACCGTGTTCGTCGAGATCCTTCACCGCGTCGAGAAGATCGCGGTCGAGGGTCATTGGCTACCTTCCACCAAGCAACTAGGCGACATGAACCGGGGCGAACAGCCGTGTGACCGTCCTCCGGTCGGTCAAGGTCCAACCGTGAGGAGGCGTCATCCTGTCCGAATGGTCGGCGCACAACGAGTACCCGTACGGTTGCGGCGGGTCTACCAGGTCGTCGAGCCAGACGGCGCTGTCCCCGTAGTTGAACGACATGACCGAGTTCGCGGGCGAACCACACCGGGAGCAGCTGACTGTCATGGACGGAACGCTAGAAGTCGCGAAATCCGTATTCAAGGACCTAGCGGTGTGTCGAGGGTGTCAGTGCCTTGTCGGGGCGGCCCGGCCAGAGCACACCGGACCCGTCCACTTCGACGATCAGGGTGGCCGGAACCCCATTGACACCGAGCTCGGCGAAGATGCCTGGCTCCATCTCCCAGCTCAGCTCCGCATAGCCCTCTGGGCCCAAGGCATCGTCCAGCATGCCTCTCACATGTCTGCAATCGGGACAGGCTTTCGAAGTGAAGAGGTAGACGCCTTGACCCAGCCCGGTAGCCGCCAGCTTTCGCGGCTCACCCTTGGCGCGGGAGCGCAACACCAAGGTGGCAGCCCCGGCGACTATCAAGGCTCCTACGACAAGACCGAGTCTCGCCCAGACCTCATCCATCGAGAATCGGCACTCCCATAGCGGCGATACCGGCGCCGTCCCTTCGGGTGACCCACATCGCAACGATCGGCCCGGTTGACTCGATCAGGTACCCGTCGGCTGTTTCGAGGGCTATCTCAACGACGGAATCTGCCGGTAGGTTGATGGCGCGCACCAAAGACCCGGCACGAAGTGACCTCACCGACACAACGGCTTCGTCGATTCCGACACTGAGGATCACCACACTCGCCCGGCCTCCGACAATGGCGCCTGCACCGGGGAGGAACCAGCGTGCGGCCTCAACGGCACTAGCCGTCGTGATGCCAAGTCCGGATTCGGAGTTCATCCAGAGTGTCGGTACGACAGAGCCGGTGGAGATGATTCGGACGCCGACTGCCTCCTCGGTGATTGCAGCCAAATCGAAGCTGTCCTGACCCCTGGGACTGAGTGTTCCCTCTGCGTAGACCTCTTCCAGTCCCTCGGGCCCGTAGTAATCGATCTGATACTCGACTTCGGTGTCGGATGGAGTAGCGATCAACAAGCGTTTCGATCCTCCGCCCTCTGGAACAGGCAAGAACCAGTCTTGAGATCCTTCAACGGCTTTCCAGACCGCACTCTCGTCATCGATGCTCTGCCGGCCGACGGTCATCACACTCCCCTTGACGGTCTCCACGGCGATCGAAAGGGTCTCGCGACCCGGGATCAGCTCGGTGAAGTCGACCACGGTCGAGGACCTGGCAGGGACCACCACCGACTCGAAACGATCGTTGGACTCGATTCCGGCGTCCGACCGGACAACCAGCTCGACAACCGCCTGACCGGCATATGGGTTCATCAAGTGAAGCTCGAACGCATGGCCACCGATGGTCGACGCCCCGGTCATGAAAGACTGCCTTGTCGGGACATCGGCGCAAGACTCGGCGGACATCGACTCCGCTCCCGTCACGATCACACCAGCGGCGGATGAGGAGATGGGCAGCTCGACCAGACCTCCAACCGTACCTACCGCGGCTACGTCCACCACCGGGATGATCACAGAACCGGATGCTCCGGTCGGCTGCCCGATGCTTCCGGCCGGCTCTCCGCTGGCGAACAACGTGAGCAGCGTCGGGCCGTCGATTGTCGAGAGGATCACCACTTCGGTGGTTCGACCACTGCCTTCCTCGATGGCGCACACGGCAACCGGAGGCTCCTCCACACCTGCGGCCGGGCCTGGCTCCGGAGCATCCGGTCCCGGGATGACGAACACTCCCACCGCCAGAGCGAGGCCGACCATCAAACTGACGTACTTCATCGTCTTCGCCTCGCGATGAAGAGAAGTCCCACGGACACGAGTAGAAGAGCCGCGGCCGAGAGGGCCAACGCCATGTTTTGAGTCGTTCCCCGGAAGCCGGCCACGCCATCGACGGCGCTGACAGTTGCACGCCACTCATGGGGGCCGGGCTCGGGGCTCCACCCGTCGTCATGGTTCAACGCCAGAGAAACCCTCCCTGACCCGGGCTCACCAACAAAACCTGTCCCCGATCGAAGCCAGACCGATTCGGTTCCCGAGTCCGCCAGCGGGGTCGAGACAGAGTTCGCGAAGACTCTCGAGTCCGGGTCGAGGGGAGTGGGCACCAGGTCGAGTTGGGCAACAAATACCTCATCCAAACGGAACGTCGGACCGAGAAGGACCAGCCAGTCGACGGCAAACGGCGCGAGCAGCTTCCCGGGTCGCAATTCGCCACCGCTGCTGATTCTCTCGAGTGCGGTGTCGAGCTCGTGATCGCCGGAGAGTGGGGTCGGCAACCAGACTTCGTCGCTGGTCATACCGTGGCCATCGACAAGGCGATACCAAAAGCCCGGCCCGGGCCTGGCTTCTCCCGGGATGTCATCTCTTTGCGTCGAGGCGACGAGAATCCGGCCTGGTTCGGCGTCACCAGCCAGGGCGGATGCAAACTCGATCCGCTCGTTGAGGTCACCCCCCGGCAGGCCGAGACGCCCGTTTCCCAAGATTCCAATGGACAAGAAGAGAATGATGATCGACACAAGAGCACCCATGAGCCGACGCGGGTTGGATGACACGACGTCGAGACCGGTCGCCACGATGAGGGCAGTCCCGAAAGATGCCATAACGAGGGCTGCTTCTTCGACCCCCGGGCCACCATATGGCAGTCCGACTGCCAGCAATCCGGAGAGTCCCAGGACGGCGCCCAATGTTCCGAGTCGTCTCGTTTCCGAGTCAATGAACACCAAGGGCACAAAACCAACAGCTAGCAACACCGGCCACAGCTCGGCAACCGACAGACCGAGCCTTCGTCCGGAGTCCAGAATCCAACCGGTGTCGCCCAGGATGAATGGGGCCGCGACAACCGCCCCGAGAAGACCGACGAGAGTGAGCCCGAAACTGGAGTCCTTGCCTCCAGATAGCTTCCACACGATCACAGAGAGAAGCGAGACAATCGCGAGAAGGGGAGAGAAGGCTGCCAGCGGTATCCCGAGAAGGACAGCCCATCCGATATGGCTGAGCCGCCCTCTGCCGACCTCATCGGGATGTACGAACACCGCCCGAACGGCCCAGGGCAGCGTTGCTGCAGCCGCCAGGGCCAGCCATGACCCCGACCCCACGAGAATCGCCGTGCCGGGTCCGGCGAGAAGCACCAATCCAGACAGATAACGGCCGGGGCCGCGATATCCGATTCGCCCCACAAGACGTCCCATTCCCACGACCGCGAGGAGCCCGAAGGCGATGGTGAGAAGTGTGCGAGCGGCGCCCTCTGCGCCCAACCAAAGCCACGACCAGAGACCGGTGACACCAACTGAGGGATGGACCGGCGCAGGAGAGCCCAGACCTGAATCATTCCAACCGGCGAACCAACGATCCAGAGACGTCGCTGCCTCTTCGAACGGGAAGCTCGCACCAACGTTCGGAACACCGATGAATATCAAGGAGCGCATGGCGAATGCCAGAACGAGCACAGCTATCGCAGCGCCCCATATTCCCGACGAGCCCCGGACACGCCTGGTCCCGCGGGCAAAGGCCTGATCCTCGTCGAACATGGAGAGAATCCGCACAACCAGCTCCGAGCCGACGGCTCGCAGCCGAACCGACCCCCGAGCTTGAAACCGGAACAGCTCCTCATCACCCAGCACGCGAACCGGCCTGAAGCGTCGCCGAAGACCGATCGTGGATGGGAGGTGATAGGCATTCCACGCCCACGAGAAGGAATAGCGGGCCACCGGCCTCCATCGGAGGAGAAGCAGGCTGAGAAGTGAGTCGAGAACCGAGACAATGAAGTCATAGGGGATCAACCACAGCAGTGTCAGCGGGCTGTATGCCGTGACCATTGCCCGCAGACGGCCCGCTTGCTCCCGCCATCCGTGGGCACGTTCGTTGCACCGCCCCTGGTGATAAACCTCCGAAGACGGGACACTGATCACCCTCCCTCCAGCCAGACGCGCTCGCTGCGAGAAATCGAGACCTGCCGCTATCGGAGGAAGAAGCTCGTCAAGACCTCTCAGACCCTGGGCGAGATCACGACGAACCAGCATCGACGCCGACCTGACAAACGCAACTTCGCGGACGACGTCGTATTGCTGAAGATCGATT
>Ga0255048_10000653_pt1 | contig 26046 bp, 36 predicted proteins | sample JV7_2_2_MG_FD_183619 | JGI IMG/M metagenome (GOLD analysis project Ga0255048, IMG submission 183619) | Seawater microbial communities from Jervis Inlet, British Columbia, Canada - JV7_2_2 | ecosystem: Environmental > Aquatic > Marine > Inlet | place: Canada: British Columbia | collected 2016-10-06
GAATCTACCCTTCCTTGCTGTAATTGTTTTACTTTTTCTATTCCGGGAAGAAAACGGTCGGTGGGCTGTTGAGGTGATTGCTGAGATGGTTGTTCGCCTATCTGAGAAAAGATATCATTTAACTCTTGCTCTGTTGGTAGACTATCCCCAGTTAATTTTACAGTCTTCCCAGTATTCGGGTCTGTTATTCTAAACGTAGCCATTATTCGACCTCCACCGTAAATCTTCCAATCTTCTTCGGATGTTTAAAAGGTATATCTTGGAATCTAATTGTTTCTCCGGGTATTCGTTGCTTCTCTCTCGTTGGTTCTGATATTTGATTCAAGTGAGCAGTAAGAGGGCCGTTAACTTCACCTATTATTGCATCTATTTGTGCCTGCTCTTCAGGACTAAGCTGAACTCTATCGATAACTTGAGATACCTTAGAAATCCATCTCGATAATTCAGGAGAAGGCACATCTTCCGTGGAAATAACTTTTCCTTTTCTATTTTTTATTTCTCTTGTAAAAACTAAATCGTCTACGTCCATCTTGCTAAACTCTTTATCAAAAGATAATCTATTATTCTCTGCCGCTCTTGCGAATCGGAAGAACGTTCTCATTGTTTCCGCTACCTGCTCTCCTGCCGCTTCCGGTGCTGTATTAGAATCTGGAATAGTCTTGCCTAACGCTTGTAAAATAGAAGCTACCATTCTAACAGAACCTTCCCCTTTTTCTGTTTGTTGAGATAACATAGGCATCATTTTAAGTAAGAACTCGCTTCTTTTCCCTTCTAATGTTCCTGTTCGTTTAAACTTACTACCGAACTTTATTGTTTCCGATGTCCCGCCTAATGCTGGAATACCTTTAGGAATATCTCCTACTTTAGTAGCAAACTGTCCAATCTTTTGTTGAGCAAATCCACCTGCGCCACCTTCTTTAACGGCGTCAACATAAACTTGCATAAAGTCTCTACCAACACCGGATACTAACTCTAAATTAGATATCGCCGCTCTTGCACCTGATTCTATTTTAATAGACCTTTCCGCTCGTTTTGTTTGTTGAGTTTCAAATCCTTTCTCTCTAATAGCTTGAACTTTCTGTTCTGGTGTCTTTTCTTTATCTTTATCAAATCTGGGATTCGCAAATAATCTACCACGAAACTCAATAAACGGGGGCTCTTCTTGTTGTCCTGGCTGTACTCGTCGTGATTGTTGCTCCCCTTGCTGAGCAAATGGACTTTGTCCCTGTGATACTCTTTGCTTAGCATGAACTACAGCTTTATCAACTATCTCTTTAGTAGGTTGTCCACCGCCTAAAAGATGGTTCTTCTCTTGTTCTGTTAATGTAGGAACTAATGAAGGTATCTGTACTTCTTTGCCATCAATATCTACTCCAATAGAAAGCTCTGTAGATACTCTTCCATCTGGTCTTTGTAATGTTCCAAAGAATCCTGGTCCTTTTTGTGTTCCATCATTCCTCGCTCCAAATCCTTGTTGTGAAACACGATTACCTTGTATATCTCCAAAACCACCACCCACTAAAGATTGAACTAGTCCTTGCCCAGCCAAAGGATTGAGCGGATTTAACCCCCCCTGTCTTGATGTTGGTTGTAACGCCCTTTGTTGTCCTAACTGCGATTGAACTTGTCCAGATTGTTGCCGCCCAGAAGCGATAAATCCCCGTTCCTCTGCCTCTGCTCTAAATGATTCTAATTCGTCTTTTGCTTTCTGTTTCGCTAACGTCGCCTCAAACGTTGCTAACTCAAAAGCGTGTCTCTGCTTTAATATATTCTGAGCGAAATTGCCAAAATCTATTTTTACACCTTCACGTGCCATAGTTTGTCTCCTATTAATTTCTTAAATCGGCGAACACCTTGCTTAGACTTGAACTACTTGTTCCCCCAATAGGTTGAGCAGTCGTTGCGCCACCCCCAACCCCTTGATTTATACCTAATAATTGTCTTAATAATTCATTTTGTTGATTCTGTTGACTACCCGGAAATAAACTAGGTTGTAACGCTTGACCTAATTGAAGCGAATCACCTAAAGAAATAGGGGAGTTAGTTCCACCCAATAATGCGCCAAGATTACCACCCAATCCGGCTCCTATTGAAGCACCTCCTAGCCCGCCACCGAGAAAGAATCCTGCACCTCCACCCAATAACGAACCAAACGAACTAATAGCCTGACCTTCGGCTGCTCTTCGTCTTTCATCCTCTTGTAAATCCAATGCACGTTCTTGAGAAAGCAACCCTACTCTAGATTGCTCTTCTATTAATCTATCCTGAGCTGATAATTGAGCGGTTTGGAAATCTTTTAACGCTTGCTCTAAATCTGCATCAAATTGTGTGCCTTTTTGTAAAAAGTCTTGACGTTGTTCGATTCCAGCTAATGGATTTATAATCTGTGATATCGGGTCAATTCCTAATAACCCTTGTAATGTCAACTCTCCACGTCTTTGATTCTGATTAGAAAGAAACTGCCCTATGTTTCCTATCGTCGGCCCTATCGCTTCAGCGAATAACTCAGGAAATGCCGACTCTATCCCACCTAAAGAAGCTCGATGTCCAGCACTTCTTTCCGCTCTTCTTAACATATTACCAAACGTAGAGTCTGCAACTCCTTGCTCAAAATTGCTAGGTTGGAATCCTTCAAAGAATTGACTAGCTGTAGCAGGGTCTTGAAGAAAACCAAGCCCCGTTTCTCTTGAAGTTAATCCTAACGGAGCAATCTCTTGTCCTCTGCCTACTCCAAAATCAAATAACTCCTGGCCAGTTGCAAAATCAGGAACATTTGGCCCGACAAAAGGCTCTCTATCAGGTAAAGATATCGGAGCAATAGGGTCTCCTTTACTGTCTTTAGGTCTATCAATTTCAGATAAGCCCAGGCTTAATACGCCCGCTGCAATTCTTGAAAATAATCCCATTTGAATCTCCTTTATTTAAACTATTGTCTATGTCCTAGCGATGTTCTAAAAAGAATCTCCGCTGGTGTCATTCTTTTATATAATATTCTTATTCCGTCTATATCGCCATTCCACCAATCTGCACTAGAGTTCTGGTTTGTCCCAATATTAAATCCAGATATCGCACTCACATTACCATTACCTGCATCATCTCCATCCCCAACATCTACACCATTAACATAAACAGTTGAAGCAGCAGAACTATCCCAAACCACAACAATGTAAGCCCATTGTCCTGTCCCGTTGCTAGATAAACCATGTGCTTCACTAAAAGTCTCATCGCCTGAAGCAGTTTTAATTTGTCCAGTTATAACGGTATCTGTCATAGCAACCCTTATAACATTATTAGTTATATCAGATATAATAGCTTGTGTTCCTGTAGTTGCTTTATTAACCCACGCCTCAACAGTAAGCTCTGACGTTATACTATCAAAGTCGGCGTCATCAGCTATTACAACCTTCTCCTCTGACCCGTCGTAGTCATAACATTCTGCACTTACTTTCCCTAAAACTAAATCTGTGCTTCCCAAATTTGTAGGTGTAGCAGCCTTTTGTGTACGAGACCTATCTAAGGTTCGGTCTGAATACGATAACAAGACATGGGTATCTTCTTCCCAATAAGAACCAGCACCACCCCATTCAGGAGCCGTAGCTGCATTATTCATTCTTAATACTTGCCCACCTGCCCCCTTAGCTAACCTAGTAAGAACATTAGAAGAACGATAATAAACATCTCCGTCAGCATCAGAACCTATTGACATTGTTGGAGCACCATCTATTGTTACTGCACCGATAGTCCCTGAGTCTATATCTACGCTATCCATATCAACGCTACTAAAGTTTATCGTATTAGTCGTATCCGAAAAGGTTAACGTATTCGCAGTATGCGTTAATGTTATATCACTACCATCCCAGTTAATAATACCTCCAGAACCGAAATGTAAATCGTTAAGTCCGAGAGCAGTCGTACCTATATCCAACAACTCTGTTTTTAATGGAATACTAGCAGAGATAGAGCCTAAGATTTTGATATCGTCTCCAGTAGCACTCCCTAACGTGACGTTACCTTGAAAATCTGCCGTACCTGTAAACGTATTATTGCCAGAGAACGTTTGAGTATTGGCGAGCATAGCTACCGCCCTGAAACTACTGCCATCATCAAAATATAACGTATCATCTGACGTTAAGAATACAGTTCTTCCTTCATTCCCTGCCGCTGGTAAAGAACCTAATATCTCGTGAAATCTAAAACCATTCGTAGTATCTGCGTTTGTATTGTTAAGACCACCATTTATCTGGTTTGTATTAAGATTCCATCTTTGATTTAAATTAGACGCTGTTAGCGTATCTCCTGCTCCGTATTGTGGCATATCTACAACGTCAGCATATACTGGTGTAACTAATAATATAAAGAATAGAAATATGTTTAGTTTTTTAAACATTACTCACGTCTCCAGCGTTTGGGGTCACTAAATATTGTAGCTCTTTGTAATATAACACTCTGTGATGAAGCTGTATTCGTTACCATCATTTTCATCTTTTTAAACTCTCCATAGTTCTGTAACTGAAAGGTCTTTCTCGCTACTCCGCTATTAGATAACTGCGTTGGGAGTGTAACAGGTAATGTTACCGATTGTCCCGCAAGACTAACTGTTCCAGCCGTTTTCCATCCAGTATTATCTAAGTTTATATATACAGTAGCGTTATAGTCTCCTGTCGGGTCAAACTCTACTTCAATATCGTCTATAACCTTAAATATCTCCGGCTTCTCGAAATCTATTGACCTTGATATCCAAGCGAACTCTATTCCTTGCTGAGGGTCTTGTCCTGATGTAGTAGTTTGAGGTCCTTCTTGAAAGTCTCCTGTCGTACCCGTAAAGACTTGTAGCACCCTTCCATCATTAGCATCTGTATAATAAAGTTTATTATTAAACTCTATCCACGCTGAAGGGAACCAACCTTTAATTATATACCAAGCTTCTGTAAGGAAATCGAATACTAAAACTGTATTATTAACTGTAGACGTTCCTGTTGGGATTGCGATTATATACTTATTATCAAACAACACAGCACAAGCTTTTGACATCTGTGTTTTATTTAAATTAAACCCGTTCTCATTCGTTCCTTCAAAGATATCCTGAATAGGCTTTGATACCATGTCTACTAATATCTTATCAAACTCTGAACGTATTAAACTTCTAATCGCTACGGGCTCACTCGACATGAACCATTGGTCGTTACCTAAACTCACCACAGAACGCGGTGCTGGTGTCCCTATAACCGTGCTGATAGGCTGTACAGTCCACCCACTTAACACAGCCCCTTCTATATCTAATACAAATATACTCCGTTCTTTATATACAATTAACTCATTTAAGCGATAAGGCATTAACCTTATAATAGCTTGCCCATCTCCTGTATTAATTTTAATAATATCAGTAGAAGTAAACTTTGTCGGATTCAAGTTATTAGAGAAATATATCCAATCGGTCTCTGTCGTAGCCCCACCTAAGAATAGATAATTCCTTAACCACGCCCCTGTAGTTGCTGTTGGTGGTGAACTAGGATATATTGAAGATTGAAAAAACTTACTGCCATTCCACCACCCTGTATTATCCGAACCATTTAATACGAATATATTGTCATTCGCTTGAACAAACTCTGTATCTTTATTTATAGTTAAAGGAGATGCGTCATTAGCAGAACGCCAAGTAGTATCGTTAGATAAAGAAGCTATCACTCTTATCCCTGACGCCGCCATTATATACGAAGTTGTCTTATCTGGGTCGAATCTACCTAACCCTCGAAATGGTGTGCTTCCTACGTCTACATTAAATAACGCTTGTCCTTTACGCTTTGAAATCTTTCCTAATCTATTTACTACAACGTTAACAGCCGAAGCCGCTTGATTCTCTGGTAATAAATCAGCCAAATCAAAACTGTTCATTCCTTTTGAGAAATCACGTATTCTTATCTGTTCAAGACCCTGCTGTGCAAACAACGAGGATGCTACTAAAAGAACTATAAATATTGAGGTTACAAATTTCTTCATGCCCTATGACCTTGTATTAATGATGATGTCATTTTATGCTGGAACGTCGGTCCTAACTTGGTTGTCTGATTTAACATTAACTGGCTTAACGCCGCTTGTGCTTTTTGTATCATTAAAGAAGCTCTGTTAATATCTTCTTTTTCTTGTACCATGGCTGTCGCCGCTGTATCAAAAATTAAATAATCGTCTGCGTCTATAAATGGATAATCTTCGTCATCTACTAATCTCCTGAACTTCTTCTTATAAATAACTCGCATACTATCAGCACTTCCAGGAATTAAACCCATATCAAATGCTTTATGTCTCGATACTCTCTCAATATCAGATAACGTAGTCAATGCTGTTAAAGATGAGTTTCGTAATGTAACATAACCTGTAGTATCTGCTGATTTACTCACGTTTAGTATTTTATAAAAGGTAGTCGTCCCCGAAACATCTGTCGTCCCATTTAAAGTTAGTTCTTCAAACCCTATTATAGTTAATGCTGAATCTAAATACCCTTCAATCCTCACTGTTTGCGTTGTATCGGCTGTACTCGAACTATCCACTACTATCGTATCACCACTCGTTGATATCTGCACCTTGACGCCGACAACCTCTGTAAAGTAAGCGCTACCAGCGTCATCTTCAGTAGCATCTGCGATGTTGGCTATATTAGCGTCAAAATACTCTTGATATGTCTTAATTGCAATAGGTTTATCATTTGTAATATCGTAAAATCTTATCGGCTTCTCGAAGTCGCTAGGCATATAATATCTTTTAGTTCCGTCTACTGTTGTGAAATTATGAACGTTTTGTAGCTCTATGAAGTGGTCGTAACTATTATATAAAGTCTGCAAGGAAAGATTAACCCATACTTTTATATTATTAGCGTAAGCCGTATCCTCCGAACGTTGAACTAACTTACCGATGGTTGATACTATCTCTCCGAAATTATACATAATTGCTCCTAAAGTTTTCTTTTAGTAGGAAAAGGTAAAAAACTATTTATCTTTAAAACCGTAAAGCTTCTCGTTCTTTCAACTACAGTATATCCAATTATAGCTCTTATCTTCTGTCCAGGTTTAACGTCTCCAACGGTAGGCGCAACTTTCTGAGAAATAGAGAAGTCCGCTGGCATATGGAACTGTACTGTCTGGATTTCTCTTTTAATAGATTTTGTCATACCGTTCTTTTCTTGTTTATTACTAAGATATCAGCACTTTTAATCTCTAACGCATAAATCATTATATCGTCTGCGTTCTCATCAGGCGTTAAAGAAACGCCTATAACTTCTACCATAGCATCTAACTGTCCTTTCTCTCCGACTTCCATAGCTTGAGCAAAAGGAAACCTATTGTCTAATACCACCGTAGGCTTGGGTCTTTCCAAGCCACTTGACATTCTGCTTTCAAACATTATGAGCCGTCACATAATCCATCTGCATCGTTAGAACAAGATAAAGTTCCATTTAATGCGGAACATTCTGTCCATCCAGCATCATCTGTATCTCTTATCATTATACAACCACCGCTAGAACCATCTAATGCTAATTGTCCCCACCCTGTTCCTATATCAGTATGAATAAACGTGGCTGGACTAGCGACACCTATCCCCACCTTTAATGCACCAGAATTAGTGGTGATAGCAACCGAACCATCCGTACTATTTGAAATCGTTTCACTATTCTCAAGTGTGAGGTCTGTTTTAAATGTACTTGTCTGACCAGGAGCGAATCCACCAGCCCACACGTTTCCGCACATAAAAAGAAACGCTATTAAAAGAATATACTTTTTCATCTTGCCTCCTTAATATGTAATAACAACATTTACAGGACTCGCTGTTCCCGTTTGTGTCTTAAAAGCTATCGAGTTTGTCTTAAAATCGGATAAACTTATAGCCGTATTTGCGTCTAAAAAGAACTGTGACGGCTTTGTGGAATCCGTAGAAGTACACGAACCACCAATAGACTCGCCTTTTATACTTAAACAAATAGCAGTTGTTGAACCATTATGTACCGTGACATCTCTAGATTCAAACTCTTCTGGTAATGTTATAGTAGTCTGTGCTGTAGTAACATTATACCATTGAGCAAATGTATTACTTAACGCCCCTCTCTTACTCTGTGCATACGCAGATGTCCCTATCATTAAGACCATCAACATAGCTACGATTAGTTTTTTCACCTTTTTTCCTCCTTGTTGAAATTAAACGCTTCTTAAACTTCTATCTTCGTCTAAACTGCTTAACGGTTGTCCTTCTTTTAAAACTTTATTCTTCATAGCTGGTGTAATACGAAAGCCTTTTTGGTTTAGTTTAGGAGCATTTTGAATAGCTTTTTCTTTTGTACTATAAATAGTTGCAATACCATCTGTGTCTATTACTCTCCAAACTCTTTTTCCTTTTTCTGGTCCTCCCTCAATCTTTGTTTCTTGAATCTCTGCGCCTAAATTTATCTCCTCGACCTTCGCATCCTTATCTAACGTCTTAATATACTTATCTGCTACCCTTGGTAGACTAACGTCATAGGTTTGTTTTAATGCTTCGCCACCGACTTTGAGGTCTTTTTCAAACAAAGTTCCACTAATCCTATCATCCCCCGTTATCTTAGAAGCAGTCTCTTTGCCAATAACATTAGATAGATTCTTTCCAGTTATATCTGCTGGATTCATCCCACTAGCCCGCAAAGTATTTACAATTTTTCCATCACTATCAATAGAAAGCTTTAACATAGGTTCAATATCAGCTTTTTCCCTAAAAATGTTTAAAATCTTGTTTCTCGTTGTTGATTGAGTAACCCACTCCATCCTGTCTACTTGCTTACTCAAATCAAACCTATCGGCTTGTTGCTCTCCGCTTGTCCACGCTACGACATCTTTCCCGTCATCTATCGCTTTCTTTACCATTTGCTTCACCATAAACTCTGTATTGTTATTCGTAGCAAACTTAGGTAAAGACTTTAACTGCTCGTCTGTTACGTCATCTACATTAGAGTTTATCTTCTGCATCTCTTCAACGAATAAAACCTTATCTCCTTCGCTCGAAGTTCTATCGTTTACTCTTAACCAAGAAAATACATTAGGTTCGTCAAAGGCGTGGGATTTGAATTGTTGTTGATTTCTGAAATGTTCTATCTGCTCTCTAGTGAGACCACCAACTCCTTCTTTTTCTAATAAATCTAATTGAGCTTTAAATATCTTTTTATGAATCTCTCCTTTATCTTTAAATCTTTCCATTAATTCCTTTAATCTAATTTTTTCATCCTCCAATATTTGTTCTTCCGATATTTCTTCTTTAACTGGCACCTTAAACTTCAACTCCTGATAGTTCTCCCCTCCTGGGAGTTGGTATTGTTGCCATTTAGTAGGTTTTCCAGTAAAACCTCTTGCTCTTAATTGTTCTGCTGTTCCTGCCTGGGTTTCAATAATATCATCGAGTAATTGTTTTCCTTGTTCTCCAAGAAGTTCATCTTCTTCCTGTTCAGAAAGTTCAAGATTAATTGCTTTCGTAACTATATTATCAATATCTTGTCTACCAGTTCTATTGGTAACTATTGTATGTAATTTACTTATCTTTGGTGTTGCTTCTACTAACTTTGGGTCGTTACCAAGTATTGATACCTCAAACGTGTTCTTATTCTCTTTCACGAAATCCAGTAACTCTTGCTTCGTGAACTTACCTTTACTCGCCAAGAAACTATCTAACTTACCCTCTTCTATATCAGCTTTCTTCCCGAACTTTACTATCTGTGCTTTCGCTTGCTGACTCGTTAGCGTATTCTGTTTTAAGCCCTTAATAGCTTTCTCGGTCTTTGTGAAGAATGGTTCTTTCGCTATCTCCCCACCCTCTTGGGGTTGGGCTAAGTCTTTCTTTCGTCTAGCCTTCATTCTTCGGTTATGAATCTTATCAACTTCTCCTAAAAAAACCTTCTTCTTATCACTCAAATTAACAAATTCTATCTGTTCTTCTCGTGAATTTAGTCCTTGGATTCCTAAGCTGTTGCCTCTTCTAACAATCTTATCTTCTGCTGGAAACTCTTTTTCCCATAACTCACTCGGAGGTGTAAAACTATCTGGGTTTATATCTTTATTTACATTCTTAATTGCCTCATCTACTGTCTTTGGTGTTATCTCCCCACCCTCACTAAAAACAACACCACTATCCTGCTGTGGTATCGGGGTCTCTAGCCTAACTTCCCCCTGTGGTGTCACTATCGGTCCCTGTAACTCTGGTAACGCCTGTGGTAACGGAGTCTCTAACCTAACCTCACCCTGCGGTACTGCCCTCGGTCCTTGTAACTCTGGTAATGGTGCTTCTTGTGGTGTTCCCCCTAACGGTGGTAACTGCGGCGCCCTCATCGCCCCTACTTGTCCGAAAGGATTTAATATATTAAAGTTAATAGGACTCATCATACCTTGTGCAAAAGGTATCTGAGATTGTATCGCTTGTTGCCTTCTTCCTTCTAACAACCTAGAAAGTAACGCTATCTTATTAGCCGAAGCTATCTTTAAAAGCGTTCCTATCGCATTACCACCACCTGACGATAACGCTTGCCCTATCCCGCCCTGCTGATTATCGAGCTGACTTAATATCTGCCCTAACCCGCTACGAGAGAGTAACCCACCTATATCCGTCTTAGGTTTTTCAAGTAATGATGTATCAACTCTAGACAAAACTTCTCCTTTATCTATTCAATCTGTCTCTCTCTAACTCTGCTCGTTGCTCGTCTGTTATATAATCAAACGATTCTTTGGTTACATTCAATCCTCGTTGTCTTAATATCTTACCTGAACGAGAACCTTCCCACGTCCCAGTGATGTCATCCCTGATTAATTTTCCTTTGTGCCACGGTGGTAATCCTCTACTTCTAATTTTGCTTCCTCTACCCATTTATCTTCCTCCACTCCCCGTAAAATAAACCTAATGATATAATTAACAACATCCCCGAAACCGCTGTATGTATCGTGAAAACTCCTAACGCACTTACCATCTGTGCTACGATACAAGAAAAATATATTATCAGCTCTTTTGACTTATCAAATATTATGAACTTATAAAACAAATCTATAATAATAAGCAGTATTAACAACCAACCTATTATACCTAAATCAAAATATGCTTCTGCGTAATCATTATGTGCGTGTGCGTAAACATGAGTGTTCTGCCTACTCTGATATAAGAACTCGTATTGCGACATCGGTGAGAACCTTTTAAAGTTTCCCAACCCGTACCCTAACATCGGATTACACTTAATTGATTTCTTATACTTAACAAAATCTAATACAATCTCGCCATCATTAACGTCCCTAATCGTATTCTTAACTAAATCTATTCTTTCTTTTACTGCGACATAAGATAAGTTCTCGAACTTACTAAAGAAGATTAACGAACAAACAGCCATAATTAAAACGATAACACCTAGTAGACTACGCCTTAAGCGTTTATTTATCTTACATGGCATACTATACAAAAGATATCCGTTAGCTATTAAGAACGCTATCCACGTTGATGTCGTTGTTGAACACCATAATCCGAAAATAACAAAGGGTATTAACCAAGGACATACCCCCATAACCACAGGGCTTACTACCGCAAAGAACACGCCTATCTGGTTATGGCTTCCTACGAACCCTACTGTGTCGTCTAAGGTCATGTCTTTCGTATAACTAAATATCGGGTCTAAGTTAAAGTATTGTAAGATAACCCAGAAACATTGTATCCCTGCCGCTACTACAATCGCCCAAAGTATTACCTTCCTCTGCTTCTTAGTGAACTTACTTATAGCGTAAATACTTAGAAACGAAAACATCACCTGAACTAACATTACTATCGACGTAGGATACTGCTTCGCTACGAAAACCATGTTATACACACAATAAATACCTAACAACGTATATAAGAAATGAAAATTCCAAAGAACAAGAAATACTCCTACACATGAAAATGAAAATAACGATATCCAATGGATATACCAAACATCCGCTCCCCTCATCGGAATCGCTCCCAACAAAGGGATTGCTACTATTCCTGTTACTACTAATAGAAAAATGCTTTTCATTTTATTCTATCCCCCATAAAAGAGGGTGGCTTTTACACCACCCCCGATGATACTTGTGTCAACTTTGGCCGCCTACTACAGTACAAGCTGCTTCCATATTAGTAGCTCCCCAGTCACCCGTAGGATAACTAGAATAAGCACTAATTGTTGTGTGTGATGCTAAACAAAGGTCTCCAGATTCATCAATCCACAAAATATAATTCGTGGTTGTATCTGTTTCTACTCCTCCTGTCGGACCTTGACCTACTCCTCGCATCATAATGAACCCAGGATTACCAGTCGTATTCAAACCAGTAAGACCTAGATTCGATGTATTCGTACGTAAAGTCTCTGTCGGGAATACTGGCTCCCTTGCGACCTGAGCATAACAGAGAGTCGCCACAAGTAATACTGCTGAACATACAACAGCGATTCTCTTGTTCATATTGTCTCCTCTCAATTATGCACCTTGTGACCCATAAGTTCCCATCCAATGAGAATATCCTGTAGAGAATCTCATGCGAGATAGATGTTTTAAATTAGTGGTATCAAAATCGTTACCACGTTTTAAAGCACCTAGTCTAACTCTCCAGAAGAATTTTAACTTATGGTTTTCTTTCTCTGACAATAATACCCATGCGTCTGTATCTGTTAGATAGTGACCTACGAAATACTGTAAGTCTTTCTTTCTAAATGCATTGACTTCGTTGTTGGCGACGTATGGTTTATATTCTGACCCTAAAAGCTCTTCTGCTACGTTCCATAAATCAACTGGAACTAAAAGCATAACCGCTTTTGTAGGTCTCTTTAATCCTTTTTCATCAACATACTTCTCAATCGCTGTTAAACCAGCAGTTAAAGAAGTTACTGACAAGTCAGCTTGTGTTGAAGGTGTATTGGATTGTGTGCTTCCATCAAGATTAGGATGTGCCGTGTTAAACAATGCAACTCCGTCAAACCCTGTTACTGTACCATCTAAACCTGTGTTGATAACGTTAGCTGCTTCTGTCTCTACAGTTTCAATAGCACTTCTTGATAAAGCTTGAGGTAGCTTAGCGAACGTTTCTGGCGTTCTTAGGTTATCCTCAACCGCTTCCTCAGTTAACTCGTAACCAAGCGCGTATGTCTTGTGAACATAATTCTTTGAAATACCTGGAAGGATAGCATCGTATGACGCTGCAACTCCTTCACCTTTCTCAGGCATAGTCACAAAACCCGATTCGTAAGAATCTTTCTCTGACTGTTTATCAGAGGTTTCTACATTCATAAACTTAGTGTACTCTTCTCCCCAACTTGTTAAACCATCTTGAAACATTTCATTCAAGTTAGCGTCAAGAGCATCAACTATTTGTGTTCTAGTTGTAACATTAGCCATTTAATTCTCCTTTAGCTCTTTATATGCCCGCAACGCCACCGTTGAAGATTGATTCGTTAAAGATTACTAACAAGTCTGTATGCTCACTCCAAGTATTTCCAGGTTCATCAACTTTATCCATAACTAAAAGTTGTGCTGTACTTGCACTAAGTGCAGATGAATCTACCTCATGTCGTGAACGTGAAGTAGTTGTATCACCTGCAGTTATTACAATATCAGCCATGTTAAACCTGTTGCTCGATGTAAGTGTCGTACCTGTATCTGACTGTATCTTAAACAACGCTGTAGGTAACGCTAAAGCTATCTTAGCGAAACCAGCCGTTGATGAAGGCAGATACTTCGTTGACTGTGAACTGTTAGGATGTCCGATTGGAACTTCATCTGAATCCTGAAGTGCTGTGATAACACCTATTACTCTCGTAGGATTAGTTCCTGATGTTGCTATCTTCTGAACTGACCCTGCGGCTGCTATCTCTACGGCATCTCCAACGAATAGATTTGTTCCATTCCCGCTATCTACTGGGTACCACATAGAAGGAACTTCAGAACCATCTAACATTCTAACTGGAGAGAAACCTTGTGGGGTATCTCGATTTGCCATTTAATTCTCCTTATTTTAACCCTAAATCGTCTGCTGTTTGTAACCCTTTCATATTCGGATGTCCAACCCCTGTTAACTCTGGGTCGTTGGGTATTCCTTTGTCTCTCCGTTCATGAATATAGGTCATTTTATCTTGATTCTGTTTCCGCTTGTAACTGCGTTTCTTTAACCATAGCTCTTTAGGCATCCTTGCTAATACAGTATCTCCGACTCTATAAATCCCATCTTTGCCGTAATACCGCTCTTGAATACCTAACTTAACTAAATGGTCTCTTGGTACTATCTGCCATCCACCTTTTTGAAAAAGGAGATTTCCAGTCTTTATAGACAGGTTCTTATCATCCGCTCTTATAAAGCGATACTCATATTCTTCATCCTTCTTACTTAAATAAAAAGGGTCAACTTTCCCATCGTAATCCATTATAACTTCAATGTTGTACTCATCTTTAGTGTCAACATTAAGACTAGGAAGTTCTTTTAACTCTGGTGTTTTTTCTGGTGCTACTTCCGAAGTTTTAACTTCGTTAATTTTTTCAGATGGCTCACTAAAAGTATTTAGTGACGAACCACATGATTTGGCTTTCTTTGCTACTGGAGCTTTGTTTTCGCTTTCCATTATGCCCTCCTCTTTTCTAGTGCTTGGCGATACTTCTCGACTGACTCTGTTTCCGTGTAGTTTCGCCCAGTTCTCGGATTAAGCTTGTCACGGTACATTCTCGTGGCAAACTCTTTATCTGCATCCGTTATGGTTATCTCGCCTTTCTTATCATTTGACTCTGGTGCGCCCGGCGAGTGTAAATTTAAGTTGTTCGTGTTGTCTACCCTCCCGCTCGTTATTCCTAACATTCTCTTAGCATCGGTGATAGCTAAACTTAAACCATCTGGCTTTGCATAATATCCATTCATATAAATTCTGTTAACCTCTTTATACAACGGGTCGTTAGGGTTGTGGTCAGGATGCCTGGTATTAAAGTTGGGATGTTCTGACAACACCTTCGCCCTATCCGAATCCTGAGTTGTTTTAAAATCTTTTTCTTTATTCTCTTTTGTGATGCGTTGATAAGCCATATCAGCAGCTTCTTCTTTTAACCTTGATTGCTGTAGCTTAAATGCCTCGTCATCTGACATCTCTCCGGATTTAACCTTTGAAAGTAAAGCCGAATCTGTGTAATGTCTAACGTTGTTTATCATAATAGTATCATCCGTTGTTCGTACCGGGGCAGCGTTATCTTTCTCGGATAACTGTGTCTCAAGTTCTTTTGTCCTCTCACGTTCTTTATCAAGTTCTTCCTGTGCGTTCTTTGAACGCCACGATAACTCGTTAATCCTCTTCTGATACCTTGTCTGCTTCTCGCTCTTTAAACCTTCTAACTTACTACTATCTTCATCTGTCCTATCCGTCTTTTCGTTTAACTCTGTAATCTGTGTATCAATCTGTTCATCCGTAACCGTGGTTTGGTTTTGCGTGTCTCCCATTGTGTTCTCCTTTATTTTTCCATCAGAATTAAGTCCGATGAGCTTTTATCCGACCCTATTATCTTCCATCCTTCTGCTGATAACCTTACTACGTTTCTTTTAGCTACATAACGCTGTTTCTTCTTCGTAGACTTTTTTGGTGATAGAATCTTTTTCTTAATAACCTTATTAGCCTTACCTCTTACCATTACGGTCTCCCTCCTTTTCGTTTAGATTTACCTTTAATCTCCTTATCTTTAATCGGAGTCTTTCTTTTCATTATTCTTATTGTTGCCATCTCCACCTCCTAATAAAAAACCCCCAAGTATACAGAATCATTGTCTATTCTGTACCTTGAGGGCCTTGTTTTAAAGCTATCTCAAATAGCTATATCTTTCAGAGAGGTGGGCTGATTAGGCCGCTTTTTGTGTGTCGGCATTACAGAATCATTGCTAAGCCTTAACCACTAACGTATTAAACTCCCAAGTTTCTAATCTTGGTAAAGGGCTTTCAACCTTGGTAACGAACCTCTCTATTTTAAAAGAACTAACCATCCAACTTAACCGACTTGTACTTACCGCAATTCATATTAGCTATCCCGCCTTCTCGCAAATTTATCTTGAACTCTATATTACCCGTGAACTGTGTATCTCTCAACGTCTCTAAATCTTTACGAACTACATCTAGATATTTCTCAATTAAAACGTCCATTAATATCTCTTTTTCTTTTTACGTTTACGAGCCATTATCTAACTTCCGAATCTGTATCATTTGCCATACTTTACCATATTATCTAAACAAGTTACTTCTTGTATTCCCCCGCACTTCCCTGCGTAATAATCTCTTGACCCGCAATCTAACGACCTTAACTTACTCATTGTGTTCTTGGCGCATAAATTCATCTCTTCAACTAAATCACACCACTCCTGCGGGTTGCCCTTGAACCACTCCTGGAGACGCTCCCTGCGGGCCTTGACCTCCTCCTCCTCCTTGTCCTTGTCCACCTGGCTGTAATACTCCTTGTCCCGCATCTTGACCTCCTTGTTGAGGTTGCTGTGCCGTTGCTAATTGCTGTACTCTCTCTTGCTGCATCATCTTTACAGTTTCGTTTATATGCTGTATTACATTAACTTTTATCTCTTCCGGGATATTGGGGTCGCCTAATAATACTCTGTGCACTTTAATATGATTAAGATGGTCCTCACCTTCACCCGGAGTTCCAGTCTCTCCCTGCAAGAACCTAGCGTTCTCTTCTTCCGGCGTCCGTACATTATCCTGTGGAGCGTTAGGCAAGAAAGCACTTAACCCTACTTCGTCTAACTTATCAATTAACCATTTAGTTAAATTAAACAACGCTTTGATTCCTGGTTGCGTCTGCGGACTAAAGAACGGATTCTGTATCAATAACTGATACGTTCCTATCGCCTTGTTAATCTCTAAGCTCTTATTAACATTAAGTATATTACCCACCATCTCGAAATCAGGAAGTGAATTAAGTGAAAAATCGTCAAGAGTAATATTATTAAACCTAAATATATTATCTTGGTCTCCCGTTATTCTCATAAACTTGTTGGGTGGCATATTGTCTTGATATAACAAAAACCACCTCTTCAGTATATCCTTAATAGTCTTATTCTTACGCTTGATGATAGCGTTCATCCTTACATTACCCTGCTGAACTACTATCTCCGTTTTCTTAGCCGGAGCATCTGGGTCAGTTCTTGAATCTATCCCCGCCTGAAAATCTGATATCCCAAACAATAACTGCGCCCATGTATTGATTATCTGTAACATCGTCTGTAGCGAAGCGTTAGGTGCCGGCCATTGGAATAGCTTGACTCCACTCGCATTAGAAGTAGGATACATAAATCCGTTCTGTAGCTTTATCTTCTCATCTCGCATATTACCTACCGGCTCAAAGAAACCTATCGGATTGTTAGAGTTTACTGTTGCTAACACGAACTGATTATATAACGCATCGTAGCCCGTTTGTAAACTCTTCATAAACTCTACTATACCTAACGCCGCTCTACGCCCTTCATCATCAGGCATGAAATAATCCATCCCTATTGGTCTCTGCTTCATTGGGAACTTGTTACGTCTTAACTGACACAATACATTAGACTCTATGTTTACTATAGCTATAAACTCATCTTCTAATTCTTCCATCTTAATCGTCTCTTGGTCGTCTGCGTCTGTCTTTATCATTCTGATACGAAGCCTACCGAAGAACGTTACAAACTGTTTCTCCCACTTACCCGCTGGTATCGTATCGCCATCAAAGTCGAACATCTTTGTATCACTTGTCTGTTCGCTTCCCCAATCTTTAATCTCTTGAATAGTTCCAGGGTACATCTTGCCCGCTAACTGGTCTCTTAGATACTCGTCATACGTTAACCTGGTTCTCATCATCTCCCACTCTGGAGTCTTGCCCATTACTGCGTTCTTAGGCTGGTAATAGTCTTTCCTTGAGAACGGAACTAACTTAGGACCGTTATATATTAAAACCTCTTCCTCAACTTCTTGAAAGATTGGTTCTTTTGTCTCGATATCGTACATCGGTTGGCTAGGGTCTGAGGGATTAGGAATTATCTTACGTTTAATCTGTGTACCATACTCTTTTACCCAATGCATTAAATACGGGGCTTCTCCGTTCTTTGTGGAGTTATGAAAAAGCCTGTCAATGTTTTCAAACATCTCTAGCTCTTCTCTCGCACTCCAATTCATAAATGTTGTGAGTTTATCGACCTTATCTATATCACCTTCTTCGGTTGGCAACACTCTCCCTAAATCTTTAGGTGTGAAGAATACATTCATATAATTACTATGAACGACTTCAACCGATACCGTAGATAAAGGTGAACGATAATTAGGTAACTCTCCATCGCTTCCTTTAACCTCCGCACGTTGCATCCTGAACACTTCGTCGTTCTCATCCATCTTATCGCAGATATCGTTATGCTTAGTCTTAACATCGTTGAACCTATCAACTATATACTGTGCGATTCTTTCCCGTTCTAAGATGCTTAGATTCTCAACTAAGAAACCTTCGTTACGTTTCTTGAGTTCTTTAAGATACTGCTTTTCATTATCTACTTCAATTTCTTTAATTATATCTTTATCGGGTGTGCGGTTGTTGGGACTGTCTTTAAACTCTGCCACGTTTATCTCCTTCTTATATTCTTCATTACATTGTCTGGAATAACTATAGCGGGTTGACTCTCCATTTCTTTTTCTAGCTTCCTTAACGCCAATTCTTCTTGCCACTTAGATAGCGCTTCAATAAACGCATGGGAGATTAACGCCGCATTGAACGCTCCAAACGTTACAGCCATCTTGCCATCTACTAAGCTGACTTTAAGTAAAATCTTTTCTTGCTTTAGTTTTCCGTTATCACTCATCGACAACTCCTATAATATCACTCGTTGATACTAATGTTAAATTCCCGCCACCTTGATTATCATGAAACGTAACACCTACATACTGGCTTATCATTACCCTGTCTCCAGGCTGTACCGACTTACGCTTTAAATACTCATTGAAGTTTATTACGGCTTTTAACGCTTCTGCATTACCCTCTTTAGCTTCTTTCGTAAGCGACGCAACGATACTCTCAGAGTTGTCTATCAAATGCTTATCACAGAACGAATGGTCCGATACATATATTACATCTGCTAAATCTGTCTGCCTCTCTGCTGTTGTTTCTACTGCGATTATTAATCCTTCTTTACCGAGCTTATCACCCACTATCCTGCGTTTTACTAATATCCTGTCACCAAACGGTATTATCTTACTCATGTTTTACCTTTCTTTAAGGTTTCGTCTCGCTCTTAATCTTAAATATGTCTATAAACTGATAATCTTCTAGTCCAAAGCGTAATCTGTCTAGCTTTCTCTACACTTTGTTCGACAACGCTTCGCTCTTAATCTTAAATATAATAGCTTCTTACAATCTGGTCTCGGTACTTCATCTTCAAATATTCTGGGTCGTTCGTCTCTCAAGTTATATCCTTTAACTCCATGTGCCTTAATCCACTCAAGGCTTACTACATCACCGATGTGTTTCAACGGTAGCTGTAGCCCCTCATGTCCCCGAACTTACTCATCCATATTGCGTACTCACTCATCATACAGCTATCAGCCGAATCAGGACTTGCTATCTGTCTTGCGTGTAAATCTTCTTTTGTCTCGATTCGTATTCTTCCCAATGGGTCACACGGCTTATAGTTTATACAACATAACTGATTTTTAAGTATATCATACTCTTTCTGCGGTAAGTTCTTGAAACTGATTAATCCCTTCTCAAGCTTCTTTGCGAGTATACAATAAAACTGTGTTCTTAGATTCTTGAACTTCTTATCTTCTAACGCTTTATATCCATGCCCACCGTGAAACGCTAAGAACGGGATATGTTTACGCTGCATATACTCATCTAATCCCTCACCCATACCATCCGAATCAAATATTATCGTATCGACTTTCTTCGTTCCGTAGTCTCTTGCTAACTTATCACCTGCCGCTAAAATACCTATATCCCTAATTGCTTGACATCTAAAGAATGTATTACCTGTACGCTCTGTGAATACTGTACTGTTCTTTCCATGCTTACTTGCTACGTCACACGCTTCAACTCTATGTGCGAACTCATCATGCTCTGGTTCCTTCAAACGTGCAGCCTCAACCCACTCACGCTTGATTACAGCGTCCTCAGAACTCTGTGGGAACTCTCCTAATATTCTAGCTTGATACTCTGGGCTCTTCTCGCCCCATTCGTCTTTACGTTCTTCTATCCACTCTCTCGTAATTAATCCAGGAATCTTACCGTGCTTCTCTTGCCACTCTACACACTCGTTACCATCTATCTGTATACAATTCCATTGGTCGTTCTGAAAACAATTAAAGAAGTCTCCAACCGGGTCTAATGGATTTCCTATCGCTAACACTCTAAACGGTAATAAACCTTCAATCGCTCGCCATATTATTGAATCTATTCCAAGAGCCTCATCCATTATTACTAACAAATGCGGAGACTTAAAACCTTGCATCCGATTCTCTTCGTTCGTGCTTATTCCTATCATCTGCCAAGGATGTCCGTCTGTTATTCCCATGTCTAACTCTGTTGATGTTAAATGCCCGTTGAATGGTATTCTAGACTTATGATATAACGAATGTATCTCTTTCCACAAGATTTCTTCAACCTGTGTAAACGTTGGCGCAGTTGTTATCACCCTGCTCGGTCTAAACCTTAATAAGAACAGTAATGCTATCTCGGCACTTATTCTACTCTTCCCACCTGAATTACACGACTTCACCGCTGTTTTCTTATGCTTCCATACTGACCGCATTATCTCTTCTTGCTTATCCCAATACTTACTGTCAAAGAGCCAGCGACCTAATTCTACCGGGTCGTCTTGCTTTTCTTTAAACTTATTCTGTAGTGCTGTAAATACTTCTTGGTCGTTCATCAGTCTTTCTGATTAGTATTTCCCAATAACGCTTTTAAATCCATATCCGTTGAATGATGTATCTCTTGTTTATCTGTCCATCCAAAGTTCTTCATCCAAAATATAGCTCCCGAATGACCTTTATTTAGAGTCAATAACTCTACCTGAGCTATTACTTTATTCTTAATCTTTTTTATAGTGTTAGTAAATTCTGGGCGTTTTGCATATTCACATAACGTAACTCTATCAGTATCAAGAGCTAACGCCAATCCTGTAATAGTATAGAATTGTTTCTTTGCGTCACATTTCTTGAAATATGTGGTAGCTAAGTTCTCTATCTCTTCTGGTGTTTCGAATTTGAGTGGTCTACCTGCTGGCATTTATATCCTTTTGCTCTGCTAATCTTGCTGTGGCTTCATACCCACATTTATAAGTACAATATGCGAAGATTGTTTCTTCTCCGCACTCAGGACACTCATGCGTAATACTTTTTACCCAATCTTTATGCGTCACTTAGGACAATCCATGTGATGTTAAATCCTTTAGTCTAAACTTCTTAAAATGCGCTTTAAGTTTCTTGCGTTGCTTCTGGGTTAGTTTTTCTTCGGGACTTAATGGTCTACTAAAGAATTTCCCGACTTGCTGGTTTATTTGTGGTGTTGGTTGCATATATTAAAAGCCCGATTGCCTAGTAAGAATCTCTTTTTTATCTGTCTGACTTGTAGATTCTGGAACCGGGCTTAAATTACCCTCTATATAATATACTATACATATAAAAGCGGATTTGTAAACAATTATTTTTTCTTTTTTCTAAATCTTATTCTTTTCCCTCTGAGTTTTATTCTTTTAACAATAAATTCACCCCATTTAAGCTTTGGAAGTTTGTTTAGCGGGAGTTGTTTTAATACTTCGCCACTCTTAATATCTTGAATTTCTTTTTTAAGGTGAGCGATACTCTTTAAAGCTTTTGCGTCTATAGCAGGTTGCTTTCTTATGAACTCATACTTTGCATCTAGTTTCTTGTAATACTCTTCAGGCGTCATTTTATTTGTAAACACCTTGTGTCTATATTAAACTCTTGCTTTAAGTACTCCGTTACTAACGCTGGGCAGTTAAACCCTAACCCTCCAGCGTCAAACTCTATTTGTTCAGTTATTTCTTTCCGATTAACATTATCTTTAATCTCAACTCTCATTATCTTATCTCCAATTGATGGTCAGGCACTAGCTTAATTGTCCTATCTTCGTCGCCTATTCCACAAATATAGTTATCGCACCAGACGAACTCCATCCCCTTTATCCCCAACTCCTTACTCATAGACGTTTCAATCTTACACAAAGATGCAAAGTATTTGTCTGTACATTGTTCCTTCTGTTTCCAATAAGGCTTTAATCTATCAATCTGGGTTCTAGTTAATCGTTTCACTATCTCAACTCCTCTTCTAGACAATCATTAATGTTGTCTGGATGAAACCCAATCCCCATCAAGGCTTGTTTGACTAGTTGAAAAGCCTGAGTAATATCAACTATATCATTATCTTCAACCGTTGCCTTTGTGCCTTCATGTTCTATTGTTATTTTCATTTCTCTCCTTCATACATGTTTTACACAGAGTAGAAATCCAGCCTTTAGTCTGTGTTACATCTTTAGTTGAACCACATTCCTCACAAATACTATTGCTCATAAACTCAGCCAAAGTAACCATTCCCCTTTGTGTTCCACACTTATTAGCCAAATCTTTACCTTCTTTTGTTCCTGATATGATATAATACCAGCGTAACCCCCCAAACTTCTCTTTAACTTGCGTAGCTTCAATCTGAGGGAAGCCGTTATGGTCTATGTCCCATTGAAGACTGGAACAAAGATTGTCTATAAGCCAATACCAACCATCTCCCGTGTCTATTCCCCAACACATACAGGTTTCTTGAGGGCTTAATCCTTTTTGCCTGAATATCTTGGGATACTTTTTAAGTAATTTCTTTTCTAGCTTGGCTTTCATTCGCTCAACTCCTTTTTCAATTCGGTGAGGCGTTCAAGTAATTCAATAATAGTAATCCTAGTGCTACTCCCAGATAAATCATTTGCCCATTTAGATATTTCCTTAATCTTCCCCTCTATGATTAGCTTGCGGACATAACGAGCAACTTCTATTGCTAGTCCGCCCCCTGATACCATGCAGACCTTATGTTGTACTTCTGGGTTATATTTCTCATATTTCCAGAAAACATCTTGTTCTAATTCCTTCGCCAGTTCCTCTATGCTTTTCATCTTCTCTCCTTTGTCTTGGGTGGCTGACTATCCGAAACTATTACGGATAATTTCTTTGTCATTTAACGCAATCCTGCTCCGCACTCAGGGGAAAGACGCACCACCTAAAACCATTCATCATCAACAAAACCATAATAGTTAGCCATTATTTGGTCGTATATACATTTGAATGTTTCAATGCCAATATCTTCTCTGTTAGCAAATTCGCATATTAAATCTTCGGCTATAAATAAAGCACTCATCTTCTCTCCTTTGCTCTGGTCAGGGGGGTTGGATTTTCACCAACATTATATATCGTTTACTAGCCAATATTTTGTTCTAGAATTAATATTGGTGTTCCACTACCCCCCGTTATTCTTTGCTCTGGGTGGCTAGGCAGTTGGCTGCAATACATAACTCAAGTTGGTGCTGTATAGTCGTCACATCAAGCACGATTTAACTTTCCGCTTTTTAGCATCAGGCTACCACGCCACTAGCCACACCAAGAGTTATCCATTCTTTATTAAAAATTCTGACCACCAAAAGCTAAATGGTTCAATGTACACTACAAGTCCTACATACTTCATTCTATTACCTCCCTGACTTGTTTAATTGTGTCATTAACATCATAAGAACCACAACTACAATACTTTTCTTTAGATGGATTATTAAAATATCTTGGCTCTCTTACATATAGACAAGTTACCGAATGTTCTAATTCTTCAGGCAACCTACTCAACAACTCTTTGCGTATGGCTTTGGCAAGTGTTTCTTCAAACTCTAAACTTGAATCATGTTCTCTCTTAGAGTGTATTATCTCAACCAACCAATCCTTCTCCGAACAAACAATGCAAACACCACCAATAAACTGGTGGTTACAATCTGGTTCTATCCTATGCCCATCTTGTGAATAAGTCATTATTCTATTTCCTTTAGAAATGCTTCGGTTATATTATCTTCTTGATTAAAAATACACTTGCAATCAAAAACATAGTTTTCTAAAAACTGTCCTAATCTTTGGTCGGGGACTAAACTCCATTTCTTTTCTATTAATTTACAAATTCTCTTTATTCTCTTAGGGTCTCTCATATTGCCTCCTTAATAATATTAATTTAATATCTTATACCGAACAATGAACATCAATATATCTAGTCTTTAACTTATCTCGTTTCGGCGTTAATATAATCTTAATTAATCCTAAGTCCGTGGGATTATAGTTTCCTTCTGCGATATAACTTTGTTTACCATCCACGAATCCCCTCAGAAATCCACCAGCCCTAATTAAATGTATTTTCTTTTGAATAAGTCTAAGCGAATGCTTTGAATCCGTTAATGCTATCCGGCTCTTAGTAGCCACAGCTTTCTTATGGTCGTGGCCTTGTATATATAAATCCGCTTCAATTCCTTTCATTGACCGCTCTAGTTTATTTAAACTTGTCCCAACTGTCCTCCCCCCGCCTTCGCCATGGTGGGCATATATATCTATCTTAGCTGAATGAGCCTTTGAACGTTTACTTATATTTGCGTCTTTGACTATTAATCTTATCATTGAAGCTACACCTAGATTTCTACATTGAAAGTATTCACATATCTTATCCGTTGAAGTCATTCCACTTTGATACTGGAAGTAATGATTTCCACCTAATACTCCAATCGTTCTACCTTTTAGAAAACTAGCTGATTCGCAAAACGCTCTTACCTTTCCGTCTGATACGGTTTCTAACTCTTTTCTCGTCTGCTCATGAAAATCTGAAATCTTAACATAATTTCTTTCCGATGATGACATATAATCTATCATATCTCCCATGAGTAAATACCAGCAATCTTTCCTATCTTTAGCCCACTCGCAAAACTCGTCCCATTTACCTTGATGAAAATTCTCCGTCCCATAATGAACATCCCCTATCGGAATAAGATAAATAGGCTTTTGTCTCCACTCCGGTATCGTTATCTCGTATCTATGTGCTGTAAAGAATCCTTCTGTTTTCATCACTCCCCCTTAGTAAGTAAATCTATTTTATTACTTCGGATGAGTTTCATCACCTCAACTCCCAGAGTGTTTATTTGACGTTCGTTCATATTCAAATCGTAGATACTTGCGATAACATGGAGACATTCGTGTAACATAACCTCAACAAATCTGCTCTCTGGCAACCCATTCTGTATATAAATTCTAAGATTATCAACGTCAGCTAACCCTAAAAGCTCAATCTTCTTGTTCTTTTCGTCAAAGAGTTTATCTTTATATATTATTTTAATTTTATGCCCGCCGATATTTAAGCTTCTTAACTTTCGCATTGCTCCTCCAATGCAATTACTATCTCTTTGCACATATCATTTATACTTGAATTACATCGTAATATAGTCTCCTTAACAATATCTATCTTCCTATTTCTAATAACATCCCTCTTGAACTGCCCCTCGTAATCATGTCCCATTCCACCTGACATCTTACACCTCCTGTTCGATTAATTGTTTAAGATGTTTAGCTATTTCCTTTTTCTTTTGCTTATACCCTCTGAACGGCTCTTGTGATTTACGATATAACCTTAACAACCCATCCCATGTATACCCCAATCGTTCTACAAGAAAATGAAAGGATTCATCTCGCCCATCAAATACACGCTTACTCGCATCGAATAAGCAAACTTGCATCTTGTGAGTATCAAACCATTGATGGCACGAAAAATCTAAAACTATAGCATTGAGCGGGTCGAATCTTGTACTATAATATTTTCTACTAAAGATATGACAAGTTTGTAAAACTTTAAATTCCCGCAGACATCTCTGGCATTGAACTTGGTTCTGTCTTTTAAGTTGGCTGAATAACCTGTCGTTAACATCTACTTTCATTTCTTACTCTCCATCCAAAAAATTAAACATAATAATAAAGTTATAGCCCAGAACTCTAG
>Ga0255048_10000655_pt1 | contig 25936 bp, 35 predicted proteins | sample JV7_2_2_MG_FD_183619 | JGI IMG/M metagenome (GOLD analysis project Ga0255048, IMG submission 183619) | Seawater microbial communities from Jervis Inlet, British Columbia, Canada - JV7_2_2 | ecosystem: Environmental > Aquatic > Marine > Inlet | place: Canada: British Columbia | collected 2016-10-06
CCAGATTACGCTAATATATGCAACCACCTGATACCTGTAGAAGGTTGGCGCAATCTCAAGTGCATCTGGCACAGCAAACCACTGGATCTCACCCAAGAAGAAGCGTTGAACATGAGCCTGGATGACTGGAAGCAACTTGAGCGTGGCGATATAGACGTTCAACTGCGCTTCTCATTCATGCCTGATGCGCTGGTGATGCTTCGGCATGACGGGATACCTGACCCGGAAGAGATCCGTATCCTCAGAAAGCCAACAACCCCAACGCTCAGTATGTGCGAACCAGACTGTAGCCGGTAACAACACGGGGCGCGGCCTTCGCGCCTCACTTCATGTTCTTGATTATATACCACAGTATAAGAGCCAACGAAGGAACGCCACCTACCCCTCCCCAAACGGCACCCTTTACCTTGCCCTCGACTTTTTGTTGAGCCTTTAGCGTTGCCAACTCAACCTTCAGATCCACCACATCTGCTTCTAATGCCTTGATGCAAGCAGCCTGTGTTTTGAAAGATTCTTCAATCCATTTTGCTGCCTTGCTGTAGCCGTTGTTTTCCGACAAGATGTTCCGCCTCTCTCGCACCACTTCCATCATCCCGCGACAGAATATCTAACGCTTCTTTTAGCTTGGCCTCATCAAGCCCAGGATAACATACATAACGCCTTCGCACCCAATACCCAATAAACAGTCGCACCCAATACCCAATAAACAGTCTGATAATTCTAGTCATGCCATTACTCTCTCCCTGGATTCAATGGGTTACGCTTCGGATAGAAGCCTGGTGTTTTGGTCGCTGTATTAGCCGCCCGCGTGTCTAAGCGGGTCAGCGTTACGTCGTCTATCCAACTTGATTGATCAGCGGCTCCACTGGTGAACTTAATCGTCAGTGTAGTTGTGGCAGCCTTGAATGTGAAGCTATGTTCTGTCCAGCTATTATCGCCCGTGATGTCTATAGTAGTGACCGCAGCGCCCGAAAGAACTGCGTTTATATCTTGCGCGTTGTTCTTCTCCCAGAAACTGAACGTGTAATAGTTATCAACTACAACCGTCACGTCCTGAGTCACGCCTTCATTAGCGTCGCAATTATTCAGCAAAATACTCGACGCGCCGCTATGCTTTTCCGCGGTATCAGTCTGCGTCTCGTCAGCATCCGGTGTTCCTGTATCTGACCACCCTGTCGGAAGCGCATTGCCATCAGCGGCTTCACACCCTGGCTGCGTTACTAACTGGGCCAGCACTTCACCCTCGTCCACATACACAGTAGCTGAGTTAGTGCCCGCGCCTGCGCCTGTTATTCTCAAGTTCAACGTGATAGCCGCCTGGTCAGCCTCGAAAGCCATCTCGTAATACTTCCAGTTCAGCACCGCAAAGGTGTCAGTATTCGCGCTTGCTGTCAGATCGTTTACGCCTAAGTTATCTGCCACTACAGTATCAGCGGCATTATCATTGCACAGATATATTCCCTCTGCGTTAGGCCACTGGCTAGGATCACCGGGGTTGTTATACAGATTAGCTATCTCTCCAGCCGCGCCCATTTCGTTGGCTGCCATTATGTCGGCGGGGTAGGCTATCCCGACATCTCTCATTTCGCCATTGAAAGTGATCGCCGTGTCGTCCTGCCTTCTGCCCAAATAAAAATTGCCTGCATTGGACGCTGTGCCTGTAGAATCACCTGTATCAGTTATTATCGTGGTATCGTCAACGCCATCAACAAATACCTTCGAGCCGCCAATGTTATCTCTATCCAAATATCCTGCAACAAAATGCCATTTGTTATCCCGTAGATCTATCGCCCCCCTGACCGCTGAATCACTAGTGCCGTCTCCGTCGGTTAGCCGAATGTTAGGCCGGCCATTACCGTCAGTGAAGAAATACCAACCTGGCGTATTAAGACTACTGTTCCATTTCCCTAGAATAACTCCGGTGCCACTATCTGTATCTATTTTTACCCAAGCCCAAACCCCAACATCGTTGGTTCCTATATTGTGAATATTACCACCATCGGCCTGCGCCGTCGCATCCAGATCAAACGCCCGCGCAAAATTGCCGCGGTCATCAAGCGACTTCCCTATCTCACGACTCAGTATAGGCGTTGCGCTGCCGTCATAGTCTGCCCATATCGTTGAATCGTCGTGCATCTGATCAGGACGTAGCCATAGGCGTGATGTGTAGTCGCCCCCACTAACAAGCGTCATTGTGGCAAGCGTTGACTCGTCGTTGTCGTCAGCGGCGGCCCATACATCCTTCAAGGACTGGCCGTCGAACTTGACAACGCTGGTGTCTTTGGTTATCGTCTGATTTGCCCCGGCAGATACATTGTCTGTGCTGGAACTCTCTTGGTCGCCATCCACCCATAAATTACGAGTGATCGTCTTGTTGGTTCCTGATACAGCGGCGCATGAGTCGTCAACGGTGACGGTCACTCCTGATACAGTAGCAACGGCTGTATATACCACGTTAGCGGGATCGTCGTCATCATAAACGACTACTTCTTCACCAGCTACCAACTTCGTATCAGCGGCTTGAGTCAGCGTCAACGTCACTGTTGATATGGACGATATAGCTAGTTGACCAGGGTGATAGACGATACCTGTGCCTTCTTGCGAAAAATCTCCCAACATTATCGTATCTGGCGATACCACGAAAGGTGTGCCTGATCCAGAATCATAATCCGCAAGGATCTCCGAATCGTCCCAACTTCGTTTTGACACCAAAATTGTAAGTGCGCCGTTGAGTTGGCTTGCGCCGTTATTATCCGCCCCAATATGAACAGTGGTTCCGAGATCATCCATGCTATCATTAGAGAGTGCATTATCGGGTACGGCATCACGGCTTACCCCGTCCGTATAGAGTTCAATTTCATCATTTTTGAAGTCTAAGCGACAAGCTATCTGATGCCATTCACTAGCAGACCAGCCGGTTATATCAAACTCGACTTTATGCTGTGTACTATCTTTATCTAAAATTAAAAATTCCAACAGTCCCGCAGTGTCAACATGAATAAAGAACCTATTGGAACCGGCAGACTTACGAGTCTCAAGTATATAGCGATCTATACCATCTCCAGGGGAGAAGTTCAATCTCACCCAACAGAGGATAGTCATCTGGTTAGCGTTCCAGTTCTCCGCCACCACCGCGCTGTTCAACGACGCGCTGCCGGCTTCTTCTTGCAAGTCGTCATTATTAGCTCCACCAACATAAGGCAGTATATGGATAGCCTTCTCATCCGTAAGATCAGTAGGTGTTAGATCTATAAACCGCCATTCCTTCTCAAGCAGAATCTGACCATCTGCCGCGCCAAAGACACACAGGAAAGCTAGAAAGAACGCTATGGATATTGTAAATCGGTATCTCATATTCACAGCCCTATGGTACGTTTATAGTGAGCGTAACCACTTGAACGCCCTGATCACCGGTGAACGTCACTGTCGCCTCGTAATCACCAGCGGGAACGCCAGATCTATCAACTGTTATGGTTATGGTGACGGGATCGCCGGCGGCAAGTATCTGGCCTTCAGCAGGATCAACGTCTATCTTTGATGCCATGTTTTCAGGCGATACAGCGGTAGACCAATTCAACCTTGCATCGCCATCGTTACCTATATCCAGAGTCAATTCAGTTGTAGAACTTCCGAAATCAAGGCTTGCTTCTGTGAGCGTCATGTCGGATGTGCCTATATTAAGCACAGAATCGGCATAGACAAGATCAAGCGCCGCCCTTGCTTCTAACGCTGCGGAATGAGAGACAAACGCCGCCGCTAACGTTGCCTTGAAAGCCGTTAAAGATATATAAAGCCTTCCGACCGGCATCCATTGACCATCAACAAGCGCCTCGTGGCTCTCCACTACATTCCCGTCAACTAAGTCTCTGTTCGTTCTCGTATCTTCTATAATATTATTCGGGACTATGGTATCACCTGTGAAGGGTGGCCAGGGAACTGACCCAAGCCGCTCCTGCATATAGTCGTATATCTCCTGCGGAGCGTAGTAAACCAGGTCGCCAGCCTTCCATGCTGTGTCTACTTGATTGATCGTCATCGAGTAAATGCTGCCAACTAGCAACACTACACCCAATATAATTGCAAGGATTATCTTACGCATCATTACACTCCTTTAATTATTCGTCAGATATGAAATCTGCACATCGGTTGCCAGCCAGCTAGTATCGTTAGCATCTGCATTAGTGGCTGTAAATATCAATCGTATAGTCTCGCCAGGAGTAACAGCAGATCCAGGTTCCAAAGTCGTCTCTGCCCAGGTATTATCAGATCCAGGAGCGATGTCGCTACCGGAGATAGTGGCGTCAATATTCCCAGAGCCATCTTCCATCGTTACCACAAACGTACAGTTTGCGAAGTCGGAACTCCGTGTCCAGATGGAGATGCTATTCGCTCCAGTCCATGCGACCCAGAAATCAGGAACGATATACTCAAATACTATAACACCAGCTTCCGCCCCTGACCCTGAACTGACTTGTAAGTAAGACTTATTCCCTGTCCCATCATGGTCTGCAATGACAGTTACTGCGCCGCTGGCAGAACTATCAGCTTGCTTCGATACCAGGTTAGTGAAATATCTGGTTACCGATGGCGTTGACAGCGTGATCGTATTATCGCCATTATCAGTAACAGTAATCTGATCCGCTGTCCCTATCACAGCAGATCCGAGGTCGCCCAGAAGACTTGCGATGTTCCTGAATCCGCGTGGATTCTGTAAGGTGGATCCAACAGCGAGGCCTATTGGTAACGACAGGATTATCAATATTTTCAATAGCTTCTTTATAGTTGGCCTCATCATACTAGCCTCCCTTTATCTGTCCCTGATGAATGTCTAAATCTTTTAGCCATGTCCAGCAAGCTCGCGTATGTATAACTTACGCCGCCGCGCGACCATTGTTCGGCTCTAGTCGGATCTCCCGCAAGTTGCTCATAAGCCTCAGCCATCGCCCCCGACACATTGTAGCTCATGGCGTCCAAATAATACGGCTGTTGGTTCTGCTCAGAGTCAAACTTGAACGTACCTGATACCAGATTATAACTCGTAGGTGTCTTGAACGTAGCATCGCGACCTGGCCGATCCCAGATGTTGATCACTTCTTCCGGGTCGCCCGTTCCTGTCCATGTATCAGTAGCGCCCTCAAGCATAGTGAATCTAGCCTCAAATACTTGCCAGTCCTGATCAACATCCAAACTGACACGGTAAAGCCTCCGCCTGTGGATATCTAGATATACCTGCAGCTCATCGTCATCCGTCCAGATAGAAGACCCCGAATCGTTTAACTTGAGCCGCAGATGCGCTAGGATGTGAGCCATTGTAGTTCGTGCCATGTCGTTCCTTAATGCGTGCTTTCACTCAATACTATGGACATTGACGTGCCAGTGCCTGATCCCAAAGCTTTGGCGCTCACCCTAACCTCGTAATACGAGACAGGAATATCTATTACATAATCGTCTGTTATCGTCTTCGTGTATTCAGCGGGTGTAAGTGTGACCAGTCCCGCCGCGCTAACTGATGCGACCTGTGTTTGAAACCACGTATCTGAATCTTCGTATCGCACCTCTGCAATGATTTTGGATCCCGTCGAACTGCCAACAGTAAACGATACCAGCAAGTTAAGCTGATTGCGATCATCGATCCGTATAGGTGAACTGGCGACGTAACCAGTCGTCAATATAGCAGCAGATCGAATAGTGCTGGATCTCACGTCTATATTAGCCTTGCCGTAGGCATAAGCCCCAGGCACTGTATACCCGAACATCAATACCAAGACAATCAGTATTGCAAGTAGTTTGTTTAGTCTTTTCATAGTATCATCCTTCTATGTGATTTAGTAAGCAGAAACCCAGTTGCTCGTTCCCTGAATACTTGCATCGCCAAATAATCAGGCATGACGTGATTATAGATCTTGAATTCTATGCTTTTTGATCGGTCTATCTTCCATAACGCTTCAGGCCTCATACTAATCACCTGGATTTATGGGCGGTACGAGATATTACCATACCGCCCATCTCTGGTTGACGTCTTAGGACGCCCTTTCCCGTGAAAGTTCCATCGCTGCGCTATCACCCAATCTGCGTAGCTTTGCGACCAGGGCGTTGTCGTTGGTTTCCAGAATATCACCATCAAGGTCGCCCTTCTTGACTCCTGCTGCCTTATAGTCCTTGATGCGGTATTCGATGATCCTTCTTCTTTTTGCCATAATACCCTCCATAGTATCTACGTTGTCCTGCTTCAGTATTTACGGCAGGATAAGCTCACCTGTGATTGAGCCAGCGATGTCGTCGCCATCAAGAGCGGCGAAAGTCGTGCCTGTCAGTGAGAAGCAACTCATGGTCGTTACCAGGGTCGCTGCATTGCCACCAGTGACCCCAGCGTGCTTCACGACGCAGTCTCTCAAGCGCAAAGTAGCTGCAATAGCTCCAGCGCCGACCACGATGCCGCCCATGAGGTATGCCTGCTCCACATAGAGTCTGTCGCCTGCGTTCCCAACGTTCCAGGCTATGCGACCATCGACCTCACCGTTGCGCGGGCCTCCCCAATAGATACGAATGGCGTTATCCGTATCAGTATGAGTTAGCGTGATAAATGAATCGCTATCAGAATCGGCGTCTCCGCCAACAGCATCCAGATAGGCGTTGAGTTTCTTGGTCATTGACGTATTATTGAGCAGTATCCCGTCAAGCCCCGCCTCGTCATGGTTGATCCGGAGATTCATTATCGTTAGCTCGAAAGTGGAGGTCTGGACGCCAGGAGCGACGTTGATCACCTGATCAGCGCCGTGCCCTGAAGCGAGAGCGATCTCAGTCGTCCACTTGGGATGATCACCGATGAGTTTCACGCCGCTGATCGTCGGCCACGTCAAGCCAGCAGCCTCCTCGTAGACTCCAGGCCCTACGCGGATGGTCTTCTTTGCGGCGGTTACAGCAGCAAACGCGGCGGTGATTGTGAGCAACGGAGCTATTCTGGATCCGCCGTTGCTGTCGTTACCTGTTTTCGATACATGGATTTGATCCGTTTCGTAGCCGGTCTTCAAAGTTGATGCAAGCCCGGCGTCAAGAGTGCCATTAAATTCCTCAGCCATTACATCTACACCTCTTTCATATTAGGAAGCGAGGGAGCGGAGCTTCAACCTTATATCGTTGGCTTTATCACCGCGCTTAAGCGTTACGCCGCGAACCTTTGCATGATGCCTGAGAGCGCCGATCTTCATGTTGTCAATATCATCCAGCCCTCTGACTATGACATGACGCTGTGCGTTCATAGCTTCTGCAAATTCGCGATCATCAGTACGCTTGATCCCGCCTCTTCTCATGAAATATGGCCGCCCGTTGATAGAGAACTTACGGGAGACGCCATTGTTTTCTATTATAAACATAAGATCACCTGTTACTGAATGTCAGCGATTACTACTGACTGAAATCAGCGTCATATACCACTCTCTTGAGTATTACAGCGGCAGCCACGTCCTCAACCTTTGCGTCAAACCTGATCGTATAAACGATATAGGTCTGCCTGTTGATGGCGTCCCGCTGAAGCTCTATCTTGATGTTGCGCTGCATACCCACTGCCAGGTTGACCGACGGGGTGTACAGGACAAAACTGTAAGTACCATTGGTAGCGTCGAAGTTATCCTTCGTGATGTTGCCGCTGGTAGCTTCCATAGTCAGTGGTATTGACGGCGTGGATACTATTGGCCTGTTATGATACCGCATAACCTGGCCGCCCTGTATGGCGTCATCGCCAAACTTGGTCGCTCTGCTTTCCAGGGCCTCAACATAGATCGACTCTACTGTAGGCGCCATGTACAGCTTCAGTTCGTTGAGTCCGAACTTTTGCAGGTACTTTGTTGGGAGGCTCCTGATCATCTTCGCCATCTTGAATTCCCAACGTCCGCTTGTATCGTCCTGTTCTGCAATGTTACCGGCAAGCTGATAATCGCCAGTATGGTCGCCATAGTTTCCGCCGTTGATTGTGTTTGAAGCATCAAGCATGACGGCTGATCCTGTGACGGTGTTGTTGTATGTCTCGGTGCCAGTAAGTTGGCTGTTGTCAAGCTGGCGGAACCAGCCGTCCATCTGCTTTCTTGCATCTCTGGCTCCGAACCCACTGGCTGTTGAGGTGTCACCTATGAGCGCCACTTCCTCAAGCTCGTTGGAGATCTTCTTTGCAGCCATGTCCATGACGTGATCGAAATATCCCGGACCTTCTGGCAGATCCTCAAGGTCAACGTCCTTGATGGGTATAATGCCTACAAGCTCTTTAGCAGCCAGGCCGATCAGATTCTCGGTCAGCGTTGTCACGTAGTCCGCCTGCTGGATTGTGCCAGCGAACAGAATCCGGTCATCAATACCCAGATGCCGGATGTTCTTCTCGTTCTTATTCATCCGAATGAAGTTGACGTTTTTCCATAGCACAGATTCATCATAGACTACATCTATGAAGGCGTTAGCTTCTTCGGCTTCAAGCGCTATATTGGGTAAAGACACGGTGCTTTTCAGCAGGTCGTCTTTACGCAAACCACGCAGGAGATTTTCATTTGATAGCATTTGATTCACCTCTTATTTATATTAAAACAGACGACAAAAGCCGCCTATTGACCTTCTAAATACTCCTTGAGATCGAAGCCCATGTTAGCCTGAGTTTTGCCGTAGAGTGTGCCGAACTTGGCCAATTTGTCTTCCTTAGTCAGCTTAGTGTATAGCTCCATTGGAGTCGGCGTCTCTTCGGCTTCTTCGTCTTCGTCATCAGTGACGCCGGTAGTCTTCTCTACCTTGACTAGCCTTTTCAGAATATCCGCCGCCGAATCTGGCGCAGCGTCTTTATCGGCAGGCTTCTGATCTTCGGTCTTGTTGATGCCAGCGATAGCGGCAAGGATAACATCCATTTTGTCCGGTTCCGCTGTCTTCAGTACAGACCTCTCGCCTTCAGGAAGCATCTCGTTAAGCTGCGTCATTGCAGACTTGATCTCCACGACCTTCTCCGGATCCATCTCTTCTGCAGTCTCATCAGCGGCTGGAGGCTCGCCTTCTGCTGGCGTTTCTTCCTTAACCAATGACGCCTTGATGATATTCAGCGCGCTTGCTGCATCTTCTGGCGGCATCATGTTGACGAATTTCAGTAAAGACTCCACCTCGGCTGTACGTTCTTCGCTCAGACTGGCGGCGTCTACGTTAAGTGATTTCAATAATGCTCCGAGTGTGATCTGTTTCATCGTGTTCATTCCTTTCTTCAGGTTAAACGTTGTCTCTTGATCAAACTCGGCTCCGTCCGTCTCCGATACGGTGTAGCTTCCCATCATCATGCCCTGATCGAAATCATCCGGGGGCCATAACGAAAACCAGAAAGCTTTGAGGTCGTCTGCCTCTTCACCGTTGACGGACAAGGTCGTACCATCGAAAGTGCCGTCAGTCTTGATCGTCAATTCAGTAACTTCGCCGTCTTCTCGCTTGATAAGCAGAAACTTGCGCTTGTTAGCAGGCCTGTCCACAAGACTGACCTCATCGATGTCCATATTTTTCAACTGCTTCTTTTTCTTCATAATTACCTCCGCGCTCTTTAGCGTAAGGTTGCGAAAATCCAACAAAAATAGGGCAGACACTCAAACTGTTAGCTTCTAACTATCAGCTTGAGCATCCGCCCTATAGCGATCTCAACTACAGCTTAGAACTTGCGGCTCTATACCCTGTCCCCGGTGCCGCCCATCGAATATCCGGCCAGTTCGCCGGACTTTATATCAGCCCACATCTCCCCTTCGGGAATCCTGGACCCTAGCAGCCACGTTCCTTTCTTAACCGTCTCTTCCCCCATCTGGAACTCGACAGGAGCAAGATAGGACTCCAGGACGCATACAGGAACCGCAGCGCCTTTGTGCATAACGTGATACGTCTGGCCGTTCTCCATAAAACTATACGCGGCCTTCCGTATCTCTTCCGCTGTGGCGTAATCGCCCTGTGTGTCCTCTTCGTCCGGCTCGTAAACCACGCCGAACACTATCCGCTCATCATCATCCGATTTGGATATGATACTTACGTCTACTGCTTCTTTCTCTATATCAGGAGCGTCCTGAATGACCTCCTCTTCCTCCGATTCGTTATCTTCGTCCGGGATACGCGGCTTCAATCCGACCGCTATCTGTGCGCGAAATAACTCCAGATCAATCTCTTGCGATTTCCAGACCAGCCCGCGATCTTTCATTTCCGCCGCCAGGAACGCATAACCGGGCAACATCATATCTGTAGGCTTATTCGCTCGCTCCCGTTTCTTGAATACCTGGCAGAACTTCAAGCGATACGTTAGCAGGTCAGCGGACTCGGCTTTCGTCACATCGTCCTGTGTTAGGTCTTCGATTGGTACTAATTCTTTGTCTTCGATGCGTTTCATCGCGATTCCTCTTCCTTATGCCGCTTCCAGCTTCGGTCCCTGGCTGGCAAACTTCTCTGTCAACCACATACACCGGCAGTTACTCCCCCAAACAACTTTACCGTTTCGCCTGGTCAGTATTGTATGGTTCTGGGCGACTTCAACGTCATAAACGTAATCATTATATTCGACCTTTTGTGTATTCATATTGGTGAACATCCTGTATTTACTCGTCAATTCATATACTAACCAAATATCGTGATTGATCATATATGTACCATTCGCAAATTCTTGCATCCGACCAGCACGCGCTTCAAGACGATAACTGACTGCTTTACCGCTCTTTATAATCAATTCACCAAGATCATCCGCCATACGCTTTGATGAAGTACAGTATGAAGCGCTATCGGCAAACTTAGCGTCCTTCCAGTTCTTTCCTTTTCTAACCGTTCCGTCACCAAGCCTGTAAGCATCAAGAAATATTCTGATATATTGCGGAGCCAGTCGCTTGATTTCATCAGGAATAAATTTCTCGTGACTTTTCCCGAACTGCATAAGGTGTTCACCGAGTAAATTATCAGGAATGTAAATTTTGTTTTTCCCAAGCCAGAGCTTTCTAACCGGAAGATTCTTGAGATCATCCCACATCTCGAATAAGTGAGTTTGCTGGTGAATACTAATCTGATAGCGTCCCGATTCTCGTTGGACTACGCTCCCTTCGGATAGATAGTAGCCCATCAGAACACAATATTCATCCGCCCTGAATTGAAGCCCGTTGACGGGGATTATCAGCGGATTATTGCCCTGCCATTGCGAAGATAGATAGAACGCGGACTCGCTGTCGAGGTTATGTATTCCGTCCACAACCCTCGGTTCTAGCCGCCTGGTTCCATCCTTTTGTACACGCTTATATATGAAAAATGGATGGTCTTCCGTAACCATCATGTCAACCGAATGCTGCTGGTTGGTGATATGGTATAAATGGCTTTCGTGATGCGTGGTTGTCGCAACGACATCATGCCATTCGAGGTCTTTAGTTTCGGGATTAAGAGTTAATGCCGACGTTCCTTTTTCGACATCCTTAATGGGCTGCCATCCGTGTTCTGTATACATTTCAGTTAATTTATCATAGCATTGCACATGGAACGGAAGCACTCCTTGACTGGTGCGTATCGTAAACTCTTCCCCATCGTGCGGATCACATATAGGGCATCTGTCAAACAGAGCAAACCAAAACACCTTTTCAACACCAGCCTCAGCGAAGCCCTGTAGTTGTCCCGCGTTCATCGCCCTGGCGGATTCTGTCCTTGCTATGCTCTCATTACGGATACGGTGTAACTTACGATCATAGGCGGCTATCTTCTTGTCAACTTGCGCTCGTGAAAAGCCATCTATCAAAAGCTTCTCTTCCCTATTTGCAGACCATCCGATCATCTGTTGTGAAAGCCCAACCTTCGGCCTGAGTTCCCTACCGATAGCTAATCTGCTTTTGCCCTGTTCGATACCCTTCCTGATAACCTGATTGATCGCTCGTTGAGTCTCGTCAGTAACAGCAGTCACCATATTGGAGCAGATTTCATCAACGAGAGCTGCGGAGGCTACCTTCAGCGGATCAAACGGGAACGGCACGAATCCCACCAGGTCAAAGGCTATATTCCCGCCAGCGCCAAATGCGTTCGATATAGCAGGCTTCGTGATAGCGATACCGCCTGCAACGGCAAGCTCCCAGTCAACCAGGCCCTCAACGAAGATGTCCACGCCATCAGCCTTGAATATCGTGGTATCTTCCGCTGTGTCGTAACCCTCCATCACCTGCTCAGTCAGTGCCTTCATCCATTTGTTCACAGCCACGAGAAGTTCGCGCTCCGCCTCGATCATCTTCCGGCGGATCTTGCGCTTCAGGGCGCGCACCTCGTCGGATTCGCCCTTTTGCATGTGAAGCGGTAGAAGCACTGGGGCTGTCGGGTCTATAGTTTTATGTAGTGTTGCGTCCTGACACATTTGAAATTCCCTCACAGGGCTAAAGCGGTATCCGCCCTATTTCCTGCTCTGCTTTTAGATTCTTTCTCATCATTCGTAGTTTGATTTTGCCCAGATTACTATTCCGCATTTCTCGTAGTCGGACAGTTAAATCTTCAGCTACTTCGTCGGATACTCTGCGACGTTTCAAATCACGATGAGCTAAATTGGATAGCGGCCCGTTACCTGAGGCTATGTTCCATACCTGATTGACATACATTGATGCTATTATCGCTTTGTCACCATCTACTCTACGAGCATCTCTGATCATCACTTCTCATCCCCCCGATCCATCGGTAGAAGGCTCAACCTCACCCTCCTGAATCAAATTCTCTTCAATATGGAATATATCTCCGGTTTCGTATGGCGCTAACTCCATCGGCGTCTTTTGCTCTAGGAGCATCCGGCCCTCGTTTGCTGTTATAACGGCGGTGCGCCTCAGCCTGTCAATGTCCTGTGGCGTGATCTCGTCGCTAGCGTCCATCTCATTCAGGTCGAATCTGTATGACTCAACGCCCAGGCCTTCCCGCAGAACCATGTTGATCATCTCTTCGAGACTCATCTGCAACGGACTGACCACAGCGTTCTTGTATATCTTCGTAGCTGGTATTATGTTGGTACCGCCCAGCTTGCCTACCTCGGCAATCCCTATCCTATAGGGTGGCATGGAGTACGCGCTCAATACGTCTTCCTGAAGGCTTTTCTTGTATACGCGGAATGTGTTACCTGTTTCTCCATACTTAACGGTCAGCGGCTCAAATGTTAATCCATTCCCTTCACCGCCAGGAACTTCCAAGACCAGGGTAGCGTAAGATTCCCCGCCTCGTAATACACCCTTATTCATAAACTCTTTGATCGCCTTGAGGACGTTAGACGAATCCCACTCGCCCTTTGCCTGTACCATATAAGCAGGGACTCCGTTATTTCTGAGAAAGCCCAGATGGAAGTCTCGTATGCCTATCAGAGAAAGCACCTCGCCAAGCGATGTTATCGACTTCGGGACGCCATAGTATTTCGATTTGCGATAGTAGTCGTGCATATAGATAATATCAGTCGCGCGCTGCTGGAATCCAATAGTTCCTTCATGGCCATTTTCCTGATTAACCTGGTTCTCATATCCGAAACGCCTATACCATCGCTGGTTTACTTTCTGCTTGGTCTTCGTGAGCCTGGCATATTTATTCCCGTCCTTATGTACCCAGATATTATGCACAGGCAGATGTCGAATTTCCTGAACTTCGTCCTTAGCATTCCAAATAACTTCCAGAGCATAATTTCCAAGACAACCCCAGTCATCGGACAGCGCCTTTAGTATGTATCGCAAGGAAAGCCGTTCAGAGTTTGGCGTTTCCAGGAAGGCCTCTATTTTAGCGAGTTCAGCGGCGTTCTCGGATGCGTCAGTCTTGAGCGGTAGCGTATGACCCAATCCAGCAACGTCAGTTGCTATCTGCGCCACTATAGCTCCCAGAGTTACGTTTGACTCACACAATTCCATCAGCGGCGGCATATCGAAGGGGTGCGGTTTCAGTTCCAGACCCTTGAGCTTCATCTCCGTCTGACTGATTACCACGGGATCTACATTCAAGCCCGGAACTTTGAACTTCTCTATCTGGTACTTTTCCAGTTTCTCCAGAGATACAACATCATCGGTTGTCGTTATGACATACGCCTTGCCTTTTCGCCCATCCGTAACTGGCGGTAGAGTTTCTTGCGCTGCTTTCCTGAACAGAGATCTCATAGTCTATAGCCTTTGTATTCCTTCGTGTCGGGCGTTTTACCTTCTGCCGCCGGTATCAATGCCAATGCCGTCCCCACAGTAACATCGTCGCCGCGATTGCCATGCGTAACGTTAAAATCAGAATCACACTGCAAGCCCTGGAGTTCCCGCAGTAATTCATGAGTCGCCTGTTCCTGGCACACCATATTTTGCGAACAATTCGTGCAGCTTTCCTTCCAACAGTCCAGCAAAGTATCGCTATAGATTGCAAGCCATCTGTTTTTTATAATTGGAAGTATATTCTGAAACAGATGCTTCCTGCCGGTGCCTGTGAAATTATAGCCATCGACTTTATCTTTGCCCCACTTTTTCTGGAAACGTTGTATTGTGGCGACTGCCTGCCACTTGTCAAACAGTACCTTTTGAGTTTTCTTATCTCGCATTTCTTCGGCTGTGTCAGCGGCTTCATTCAGATCAACTGGTTCTGCCTTGCTCCCTCTAAATATCTTTATTCCATCCACGATATAGAGATCATCAGATGCTTTGGTGACTTTAGATATAGCACATTTGTCTTTCGTTAAGCCCCAGTCGCAGCCTATGAAGTTTCCAGCATACTTCAGATCGGTCGGTTTCTCCCAGACTGGCCGAATTATTGCCTCTATATCATCATCTGACAGAAACGACGCTCCTCGAATGACCAAGTTGCTGTAGTGCCTGGCGAATACAGCAGGCGGCATAATCTTTCTATCACGTTCGATCTGCGCTTTGTTGGTCAACGGGGATTTGAGTTCGGTAGTTTCGTAAAGGTAGGTTTCCTTTTCGGCTCCGTCCCTTCCGAGTTTCATGAAGTCGTTGAGCGGCCCCTCTTCAGCTTCGCCAACAGTGGAGGCTATTATCATCAGCGGCTGGGATCTGGCGGACTGAGAAGGTAGGAGCAAGTATACAAGATTCCACGAATGTTCAGGAAGTTGGGCCAGTTCATCCCATAAAAGCACATCGGCAGTGATACCAGGAGCCGACGCCTTATCAGATGTAAGGATGGTCCAGGTATTGCCGTTGGTTGGATTGGTCATCACATCTCTGGTAATCTTTATGTGATCTGATAGATTACGATTGAATGCTATGGCTTTTTTGACCCGTTCAGGAACTAACGCAGCTTGATCTTTATCGCACGCTATGGAGTAGATGTTGAGGCCATAACCGCAACACACCAGCATATACAATCCAATACACTGGAGAATGAGCGACTTCCCCTGCTGCCTCGGTGTTGAAATTACTGCTCCTGTATACATGCGTTTGTCACCATCCATCGTTTGGAACAATTCACTTAGTATCTGTTTTTGCCATCCCCACTGAGCGAAGTTTATACGCTGTCTGCTATCTGGCACAAAGTATTCCTTCTCTAAAAACTCAATGATTCTAGCTTTCTTCGTAATAACTCCCATTCATAATCGCCTGAGTAATGTTTACCGACCCGCTGTGTTCTGTGTGACTATCAGGTTCACCGACTAATACCAGTGTCAGTTTAGCAAGATCTATTTCTGCCTTGATCATCCTTACCTGCATGTTTGACAGCCGTTCCATATCCTCTATGGAGTTGACCACTATGGGATTCTCTGGCTCTGGATTATCATCGCTAGGAATCCTCTTGAAGGCAGTCCCGAAAACAGCGTTAATGTATGATGTCTTAGTTGCTATATCTTTAACTCTAACGCTGCACAAATCCAGAATGCCGGAGATCAATTCCTTCGCGTCCAGCTTTTCCTCTTCCTCTAATTCCTCGACGGCTTCCTGTACGGGCTGCTTTGCGCGTTCTTTCCAATGGAGATCTTTTTCCCAACCGTAGGCGGTGGATTTCCCCTTTCCAAACTTTTGTTGGAATTTTCCAAGAAAGTCCAGATTGATGCCTCCATGCTCCATATACATCATATAGGCGTCAAGCGTTATGGCTGTCTCTAGTTTCGGCATCTGGTTCCTGCCCCAGTTCTTTCAAATGTCCTGCTGTTATAAATCTATCTATCCAGAAATCAGCGTATGCTTTCTTACAGACATCAGGCATCTTTCTACCACAACCTGCTCTTGATTCCAGCCAATCTTTGCCTATGCCTGCCATATCATCCCACCTTCAGCGGTTTACGCCCCGCTTCTTCCCATGATAGCGTCTTGCCGTTGCGCTGGACTGATACGCCAGCAGAATCGAATTTAGAATGATTTATATATCGCTTGACAATGACGTCGCAATATTTCGGGGCGATCTCCAGACCATAGCAGATTCTGTCCAGTTGGGCTGCGGCTATGAGCGTTGTGCCTGAGCCACAAAAAGGCTCCCAGATAATATGCCCCGCTTCTGAATGGGCTTTGATTGCCCTTCCCGGTATGCCTACCGGGAAGGCTGCAACGTGCCTTGTTAGCGGCCTGTCATCAGTTGATTCGTTTCTGGTGTCCCACACAGCCCGAACGCTTATATCCCAATCATAAACTTGGTCCCCTTCTCCGCCAGGAAGTCGCCATGTCCATATATGCTCCCATTCTTGATGGTGCGGTATGCTGGTCTTGTATGTCCAGAATGGCTGCTGTAACCGATTGAACGGCTTATACCATATTCGCTGTGCGTATAAATCCATTCCGCGCTCTTCATGAAATATCTGCCAATAATCTTTTGAGGTTGGGTATAGGCATTGCCTGTTACTGCTGGTCATTGGCTTACTATGAGATTGCGACGCAATCTCATCAAAGTTGACAAAGAAAAACCCCCCTGGTTTAATTGTTTCAAGCGAACAGTCTGCAACTTTCCGTAACATTCCAAGATACTGGACAAACGATACCCCGGCTTCGTATTCCTTGCCTACACCATAAGGCGGTGAGGTCAAACCCATGTCCGCCTTCTCCCCTCCCATAACCCGCTCAACGTCCTCACGCTTCGTAGAGTCCCCACATAACACCCTATGTTTTCCGAGACTCCACAGGTCACCATGCTGCGTCACTGGCTTGACTTCGTCAACCTCTGGCGGGTCGTCTTCAGTAACAGGCTTCGCTGGCTGCATGGCTGTTATCTCTTTCAGCGTATATCCCATACGCTCGATAGGCGTTTCCATCTTTTGCAAGGTCACGGAGATCGCCTTGAGCTTCACCCCGTCATTGGTAGACATATCCGAGAGAGCATTATCACGCGCCAAGAGCGCCAGCGTTTCTGCGTCTGTCAGGTCTTTGACCACGAAGTCTGCTTCTATACAGCCTAAAAGCAAGAGGGCCGCATAAACGCCATGCCCCTTATATAATTTATGTGTTGAGCGTTGTATACCCATAGACCCCGCAATATAGCCATCCATGATGAGACTTTGTTCGATTGCTTTGATTTGTTCTGGAGAGTGAAGACGGGGATTATCAGGATGGGGTGAAACCTCGGACAACGGGAGTCGCTCAATATCTAGCTCTGCGACTTCCAACGATTTATCGCCCGTTGTCGCTACGTCTGCACTCATATTGCCTTTGGAAGTAAGGACGCGGTCGAATGGGTAGGGTATCTTCCGCGCCCCTTGTTAATCAGGATCGTCATGTCCTTTATCGATCCCGACATCTGCTGCAACCGTCTTTGAGTCTTCGCTATCGTTTGTTTCTTTGGCTTCGTTGCGGTTGCTTATATCGTCGTCGCGTGGTTCTTGGTATTGTCGTATAATGGCCGACTCCTGACAAATTGTGCGGCTATGGGAGATAGAAGCCAGGAGCCGACGATTATTTTACATGGAAAAACCAATTCTATCTCAATATTATCATACTAGAGCCAATGAGTCAAGAGAATAATGACAAGCCGCGTCAATCTTCTGTTCGTGTCAAAGCCTTTTTCGTGTGCTGATAAATCTGCCGCCGCTTCCTTTTCTCCGCCTTGTATTTGAGCCATGCGAAGCCTATAATCAAGACGCCAGCCAGTATCCCTATATCACCGATCAACTCTTTCATCATTCAATCCCCGCTTTCTTGAGCGCGGCTACAACAGCATCCCATTGGTGTTCATCGAAGTTGGCGGTTATCCTGCTCCCCACAATGACATATTTAGTAAGCAGCGCTTGATCTCTCACCATCTTCAACGCCCTATACGCATCAGGTGACGCGGCGAACTCTCGCTCCCAGTTATCAGGGCAGACAACATAGGCGTCATCAACGCGATAGATCCCCTTCCCAACATAACTGCCCGACCCATCGTCATACCGCCAGTCCTCTTCCAGAATCCCCGACTCATGCTGCTCCGGTTCGTCGGCCGGCTCCAGCGGCTCGACTGAGACAACAGCAGCGTAATGATGCCAGGCGCCGTGGTTGACGCTCATAATGAAGTTTGCCGCATTAACCTCAATGACCGTTCCTTCCCTGGTACAGCCCTTAAATACCACCCTCACAGAGTACCCCAATTCATACGCATGTTTTATCCACTTCTTGATTTCTTCTTGAGTCATAAGTCACCTCTCATTCAGGATAACAAGTTTTGATCTCCGGCTTCTGCGGATCCTAGATGATCTCGATCTCTTCACCTTTGACCGCTGGAGAGCGTCCGGGCTTTTCCAGAATCCGCTCGATTCCAGACTTGAGCCTTACGTCAGTAAACGTTCGCAACTCGTCTATAAGCCCTTGTAGCTCGTCTGGCGAAGGCTCTGGGAGTCCGTTCTTGCCGCTGTCCACGCCGATGTATACGATGTAGGGTGATGTGTCTTTTATGTTATCCGCAAATATATGGCTAAATTTCATAACAGGCTCGATGCTAATCATTGTTTTAATACCTTGCTTGACCGCACCTAACCAATAGAGCCTATCTAACCCAGACACAGGGACATCAGATACTGACGCCGTCACCATCGCTTTATCGGTCTCTACTGTCGTCCCGATAATACAATTTAGATACTGCAAGACAGTCCCCCACGACCGATAACGAACAGGATCTTTAGTCAAGAACATATATTCATTATCTGGATACTTCTGGCAATGATCAAGTACGGCTTTGATCCATTCAGACTCCACCCATTCGCCCCACATATCGCCAGAACTGCACACGAATATCTTGCGCCCAGACCCCAGGTTATCCTTCAGATAATTCTTCGTACCGTTCTCGCCATTCCTGAAAACCGGCGTGGTCATATCTTGAGTAGACCGCGCCTCTATCCGCTTGATACTGCAATAAGTACACGAATGCAAGCAACCGCCGATGGGATTCCAGCGCCACCAGCCAGGATACATACGTCCGTTTTCTATCGGTTTCAATAAGCCCATCCGGATCACCTCACATACGTTAAGTGTAGCCTTCATTGCGAGTTATCTAGTCCATTTCCTCAAAAACGGCCCTTACCTCCGACCCCACCCCTGCGACTATCATTTTCATTAGCGAGCAAGCTACCCTCTTCTATATAGCGCGGTAGTGGGGTATATACTCGTTTCTGGATCTGGATTATCAAACATCTCCGCCACTGCTTTCGTGCGCTCTTTCTGAAAATCTCCCAATATAGATCCGTCGTCCGCCGCCTCCACAGAAGCCATGTCGTGAGTAGTTAGATCCGCGTTATGCGCATCAACTATTTTCTGTGCGTCTTCTATTGTGCCCATATTCAATATCTCCAAAGCTAATGGAGAACCCGTCTCTGGCATGACTGTCTCGTATTGATCATCAAGTATCCACAAATACACCAATTGGCCATCATGATATTTCGACCCCACATGCCATTTATTATTGACAGACTTCTCTTCCTCTTCCACCTCCCCCACGGAGCGAATGTCGGTGATTTCCCTGTAAAAATACATCTTCCCGTTGATATAAACTTTCGTTGAATTCCATTGAGTAATGAACCCCGTCAAGGGATTCTCATCGGCCAACTCACAAGTAACCTCCAGATCCTTCGTCCACGCGTCCAGGACCTTCTCTTTGATTGTTTTCCTCACGATTACCTCCTCACAGCGGCCATTTCCAGATGTTTTTAAGCCGCTTGCCTATGTATTTATTCTTCACTCTATTCGCCATCTTCTTAGGACGGCCTGAGCCTACAGCCTCGACGTCGCCCAGGATCCTCGCCATCTTGTAAAGGATTCCTCTTGTTTTGCTCATCATGACCTCCAGTTCGCGATTATCAACTCAGCGTCAACAGACCATTCAGGGACGCCCATCAGCATCAAGAGAGCCTCATCACTGGACACCACTTCTCGCCCGCCAGTAACCGACGCCCGCCAGTCTTTAAGTGGCTTCCATTCCACACCTTTGAAAACAGAATCGTCAGGGGCTATGGGCTGCTCTACAATCTTGATGCTCTCAGGAAGCAGCTCAGGGCATCGCTGAACATCCATCAGTATCGTATCCTGGACCACCCCACCAGAAAGGTTCCAATAGTGTTGCTTTCTGCCATCTACAGTTTCCCAAATCAACTCGAACATCTTCTTCCGCTCCTTTCATTCCGTCCCGTATCCCCGCTCAAGCCACATGGCTTTGAGGTCTGCTGCCTGCTTTGCGTTGTCGAACGGGATCTCTGGGGGCGAATAAGAGAAGCCCCGCGCATGTAACGCTTCGCGGATTCTCCATCTTGTAGCCTGGCCTGGCCGCCGCTGTCCTTTCTCGACTTGGCGGATATACTCAACTGACATACCGAGCCGGCTTGCAAGTTCCTTCTGCGTCAGCCCCGCCTCTTTCCTCATCTCTCTCAAGTTCATTCCGCTTTCAGCCTTTCCAGCAATTCCACCAAAACATCACCATGACACGGCTCAGGGGCACACCAACAGACAAGCATCTTACCGCGTAGCCCTTCAAACTCTTCCGCAACACCACTATGATGTTTTAAGCGAGCGGAAATCCACTTTTTGTATTTTTCAATTACCGTGTCCCTATCGCCATCAGCACCTATCTTGAATGGATTAGCAAAAGTCGATCCTCTCTGCCCGCGAAACCCACGCCCGATATACACCCCGCCTTCTGCCTTCCAGTTCTTATGATCCCGTATATTTACTACCTCTGTCTCTTCCACTTCCTCACTCCCCTTTCAAGTTCTCTTGATAATGAACTATCCGTCGCAATCCCTATCACTCGCCAACAGCTTCAAACCATATTCCAGAATCGAAACCAACATAGCGGCATCGGCAGCGGCAGCGGCAGAGGCAGAGGCAGCGGCAGCGGCATAGGCCGCGGCCTTACGGGTTTCCACTGAATCATTTTCCAACCATGCTCTGGCTGCGTTTATCGCTTTTCTCGGCCGCTTATCCTCTGGATATTCCTTCTCGATATTGCACAAATACGCCCTGCCGCACCCAACCCGCCGCGCCAACTCAACTTGAGTTATCCCAACTTTCTTTCGTACCTCTTTCAGGTTCACCACCTCACCTCCTCAATTCCTCACCACAAAACGGGCAATATCTGACACCTATATCCAGGCTATCAAAATCGCCAGCCCGTTCCCTTAACTCTAAACGCCAGCCGCCGCCATCTCTTCTGTCTATCTCGCGAATAGTTGTATTCGCGTGTATGGAATACAACTTCCGCCGCTCATGTTGTTCGCATTCATGCGTAGTATCAGACACCTCACACCTCCTCCGCCACGCAGCGGCTAGTCGCGCAACGCCTCCATGACAGCTTCCATCATAGCATTGACACCCTCTGTGTCCGCCTGTATACCCTTTACAGCCTTCTCCCGCCCCTCTGTTGTGAGCGACACAGTCCTCAGCCCGGCCACGTCAATATGCTGAATAAGCCCAATTTGGTCCAAGCGCCATAATCCGTTGTGAATATCCGATGAGTTTCTCACCGGATATGGCGCCTTACCGTCACATTGCAATAAAATATGTAGCAATTCCAGCAGCTTCATGCTTAACCTCCATCTAAAACGGCGGGTCCGCCTCATTCTCCGCCTTCACGCCGTCAGCTATAGTTGCCTCTCGAATCTTTCCAACACCGCTATCAGCGCATCGTACATCTCTTGAGTTAGCGCCCCTTCTTCTAGCATCAACTTGAATAGCGGTCGCAACTCTCTCGGTCGTTCCTGTTCACCCATAAATCACAGCCCCCTTTTCTCCATGCTCAAATCGCGCAGACCTAGCGGAATCATAAGCTCGATATATATTCGACATATCATATGCCTTGCACCTGTTATCATCATCATAGCAACTACAAGATAATCTATGCGCCCACCCACCAAAGACAATGCCGAATCTGCCGCAACTAGGACATTGACCCATCTCATAGCCTTCATCATATCCTATCCACTCGTCTCTAAAATACATATAATCTATCTGCGTTTCTTCATCAGGTATGTTGCCGTGAAATAAACATGCGTCATGCCCTGTCTCTGTAACTAACAGTTCCATTTTCCTAGTTTCCTCTTCTGATGGCTTTCCACCTTTTATTTCAACCCAAATCTTCTGATCGGGCAACCAGAAATCAGGAAGGTATCTATTGCCATCGGTGAACTCATAGCCCTCTTTTTCGTATTCCCACGGAATTCCTAACGTATCAAAGAATACAGCCCAGCGCGCTTCTAGCCTGCTTCTAAAATAAACGCCTTTATATTTTGTCTGTATCACTGGCATCGTCATCCTCCCCTGTCGCAGAGACAAACTTGACTGACATGCCAAGCAAGCCCATCTTGTCTTTCATACCTGCGCCACCACGCCGGCCTTTTAACAGTTGAATCACCCGGATCTCTTTGTCCATATCGTCACACCACATCCCCATTATGAAATCGCCACCCTCTTCGATAGCTCCTGTGTCGCGGCCCATTGCCAGCGTGATCGGCTCCGTTCCATCACCACCAAGCCGGGACACCTGGGAGATCATCAATACGGCTGCGCCTGTTTCCTTCGCCAGTGGCTTCAACTGTCTGGCAACGTAGGACATGCGCTCATAAATCGTATTTCCTGGAGAACGTACCAGGCTCATATAGTCGATCACCACCAAGCCTACTTCGCCTATGCCTTCCACCGTTTTCTGAATGTCTCCCAGAGACAGGTTGCCTTTGTCCACGATATAGACATCACGGAATAACGGCATTGTCTCAGTGATACGCTCGTGATCGTCTTTCCAATACATATCCTCAATATCGGTTGGACTCCACTTAGTCTCCATACTGGCGGCTCTCTCGAATACCTGCTCCGCTGGCATCTCTATTGAAAAGAACACACTGGGAATCTTCTGTTTCATGGCCACATCCTGGAGTATGGTCTGAGCCACAAGCGATTTTCCCACCCCTGGACGCGCCATGATTATGGCTACCTCTTTTGGACGCAAGCCGCGCATCACGCCGTTGATTCTCGGCATACATGGGAATTGAATCTTTGTCTTGGCGGAGTTCTTTACATACTCTTTGTAGATCGGCTCCAATTCTTCCATCGTATACACTTTGATCGGTTCTTCCGCTACATCTTTCATCTTGAACAAATGACAGTCCTCATGACAAAAGCTCTGGAGTATATGGTCATTGCATCCAAAGTCGTATTGCTTCCGCCCGTATGCGCTGGCAACCTTTTCGAGTACAACCTCAGTTGTCAGTGGCGGGACGTTGTGTTCATTCCACGCCTTCATGAGCGATACAGTAACGCTTACCGGCATCCCCTTTTTCTGGAAGTCAGACGCCAGGCGGAGCGCCGATTCATCTCTCATTCCTTCGCCAACGCCCTGCATCATGCGCCATAAACATATCTTCGTTCCGTGTAAGCTCTTCTTCCGTATGCGCGGTATGTCACCCACTGGCATAGACGGCGCGGACTCTTCTACCTCTTCCACCAGGTATGATAGCGCGCCTTCGTCTATCGCGTATTCAACACCAGCATCATCACGCGCTTCGCTTGCCCAGTCTCTTATTACTTCAATACTCCAACCTTCAAGTTGCGTATAGTCCAGAGGTACTTTATACAGCCCGGATTTCGTGTTGATAGTATTATTCAGCCGGAAGATCCTCAGCTTGTCATATATGGCCAGGTCGATCTCTATATCGTCCGCCAATGACCGCGCTATAGCCTTAAACTGCGCCGGGAACTTCTCTGATGGACCCAGTCCGAAATACCGCGTGTTGATACCGATATGAAACCCCTTAGCCCCAGAGAAGTAGATCCTGAGCGTATTCCGGGACACTTCGTAAAGTTGCTCCAACCTGTTCGCCATGTATCGCGCTGTCTCAAGCGCGTCGTTCAAGTCTGGGCGGTCAATATCCAGCCATAGATAGTCAGAATAGCAGGGACCACTCCACCCGGATACCGTGTGATTCTTCCGCACATACTGGCTGAATTCTACCGGGTGTCTGTAGTATGACCGATAGCAATCCCGCCCGGAACTGTTCGCCACAAGCCCTGATACTTCCGACAGTCCTACGACAGTATTGCGATTGGTTAATTTATCCATCACTAGCTCAACGTAACTGTATTCTTGATATATCATGACCATCTCCTAAAATAAACTGATCTTGTTTTCTTTGGCCCAGTCCTTCCACATCGTCCGCCCGTACTCGATAACACTGTTAAGGCCGTTCTGCGGCGCTCCGTTCATTCTGTTTATCACAGCAAACCAGAACTCTATTGGCGCATATTCTGGTGGGACAGGCGGCCGGGCGTCAGGCATCCCCCTGAAACTCCATAAAGCGGTCAGAAGTTTATTCACGTCCACATCGCTGATCTGGTATATGCCCCACTTGTTTTTTAGCGCCAACTTGATATTGGTATCACCAGGGATGCCTTTTTTTGGCGAAAGCGTTTTTGGGGCTTCTTCCTTCTCTTTTCTCTTCTCTTCTGATCTAAGAATGGTCAAGGGATCGTCCGTTGTTCGTCCGTGGTTTGTCCGTTGTTCGTCAATAATATTTGACGGTTGCTCTGTAAACTCTCTATTAGCAACGCTTTCCCCGACTATCAAATTATAGTTTATTTGGTATTTTGCCGCTTTATTGTCTTTTCTACTGCCTGCCGTTATATGTATCAAGCTACGCCCGTCTATCTTGACTTTATTCAGTCGTTGCTGTTTATCCCATATTGCCTGTCGGGATACACCACCGCCTGCGGCTTGAGCCTGAGCGATGGTCAATGTAAATGGATTCTTGAAGCGCGGCTTGAATCTGTTACACGTCTGGATAATGCCCCAGAAGAACGTAAAACATGGCGGCGTCAGTATGGTGTGAAGCGATAGGTCAAACATGCCATTCTCGACATCTATTAGTGTGAATCCCGCCATTCCGTCCTCATTTCAGAAGTTCCGCCGGTTCCACATCCAGGGCTTTTGCCAATTCGTCAAGGTTATCAGTAAAGATATTGCGGCGGTGTCCGTTCTCGATGTGCGATATACTCTGGACTGTCAACTCTGTGAGTTTGGACAACTGCAACTGCGTGATCTTCTTCCCGCGCCGTAATCGTCTTACAGCTTTTCCGTCAAGCATCTGTGCCTCCTTCCGTCTATTGTTATCGGTTTTAATACACTATATTATAACACGCAGGGCGGTAAAAGTCAACAACTTTCGCGGAGTGCTTACTTGACACCGCCGTTATGTCCGCGGAAAAGATAAGCAAAGCCCATTCTGCGGATCTCTCTCAAGGCTAATGTGTAATCTAATTGCGCTTGTTGAGATCGCCAAGTCCTGTTTTTATTTCTCCCTATAGTTTCCAATGCAGAACACAGCCTTCCCTGGCGTGTCCGCTTGCTACATATATCCGTCACTCTCTGGTATGACAAGCAGTATTTTAGAGCTACATCACTACGTGCCATCCCCGAACGGCGCAAGCTACGGATCGCAAGATCCCGCTCCACGAGCTTATATGATTTCACCCTCTCGCTACATTCATTTGAGCAAGTATCTGTTTTCAACCGTCTCGTAAATTGTTTGCCACATCCTGGGCGTTATTATCTCTCC
>Ga0255048_10000656_pt1 | contig 25874 bp, 25 predicted proteins | sample JV7_2_2_MG_FD_183619 | JGI IMG/M metagenome (GOLD analysis project Ga0255048, IMG submission 183619) | Seawater microbial communities from Jervis Inlet, British Columbia, Canada - JV7_2_2 | ecosystem: Environmental > Aquatic > Marine > Inlet | place: Canada: British Columbia | collected 2016-10-06
TGGAACACTACCCGCAGACCTGCCATTTGTGAACGTTTCCCAAGTTCCAATTGATCTAAGGTTAATAGCTTTGGCCAATATCCCATCAAGCAATCCCGGAGCAATTAACACTACACCAAACCCCGATCTGCTGAAAATATATAAGTTCCATTAGCCACTACCGGACTGCCACTAACATCACTCGATATGCTGAATGTTACGGCGCTATTTTTTTCACCATTTCTGTTCATCTGCAAGTCGTATTCGCGATCAGTACTCAATACCAAAGGACCAGCACCGGCATCAGTCGTTAAAAAACCTGTATCAATCGATCGCGATATCCAATAACCACTCGCCGCTCCTGCAACCAACCAGGTGCCTACGACTTGCCACGCTCCTGCAAAAGTTCTGGCATATATAGACCCATCGGCGTCGAATTTACAGCCTGAGAATATTGTCCCGGTTTCACCAGTACGTTCAAAAATAATACCCGATGGAACCTGCACAACAGCAGGTGCGGTCCCGGAAGGTATGAAAAGCGTCAGGCTCATGCGGATCCGTACGCTTGTCCGAACTCGCCAAACCAGGCGGTGCCGGCGTCTGATGTGGTCAAAGTATATTTATCCACCGCATCGTTAGTCACTGTCTGTGTGGGGCTGGACCCACCTGCCCATGAAACAGAGGCAGGCCATGTGACTGTATAAGCACCACCTGCACCGCCCTGCTGAATACGAACTATAATCTGGCACAGGGAATTTGTCGGTGATGGATTTGACAGTGTGAATGTGGTGTTTTCTGTAAGCAGATGATAGAACGAATTACCAGTGGAGCAATCTGCAGTAATCGCATTCAATGTCGAGGTGATGGCATTGTGAGTGATGCTGAAGTCCTGTATCTCAGGACGCTGAATAATATTATCTGCCATTAACAAACTTGCACTGAAAGTCCAGTTTGCACTGATTGTCTCGGTGGTGGCGTTTCTTGGAAAGTTCGCGCCGATGTCTGCAAGTACAGTCTCGACCTCTGTGCCGGCGTAATATCCACCTGCATCGACTACCAAAATATCAGATGATGTTAATGGAGTGCCGTAGGGATCGGTATCATCCAGAACTGCACCTGCAGATGCCTCGGTGATAATGGACCGGTAGGTTATGGCTGGATCCAGATAGATAGGTGCGAACTGACCCGCAGCATCTGCAACTACCGGATTTGCGTGTGGGGTTGTTCGGGCACTATCGGTGTAGCTATTTGTTCTCGTCGTAGTGCCAGTCAGGTAGAAATTAGCCTCTGCCAACGCATAAGGAGTGCCCGTGCTGTTTACACGGACAGCCTGTGGTAGGTGAAATAATTGACTCATTGGTTGTCCTCATCGAATAGCGCCACTATACCAGCAGCACGAATGCGAGCTTGTTGTGGAATTGGTTGCGTCTTAATCCAGTCTGCCCACGACTTGGAATCAACTAAAATTTTGTTGGCCGCCTCGACCTTGCCAGCAGCGTACTCAATTATTGCTCGACGCAAGGCAGGATCCGATAACAAGTTTGCACCAGCAGTCAATCGTGCCGTTGCCTGTGCTTGCTTCTGATCTTTGGTCCTGCGGAACATTGTCGATACCCATTCACCCATGACCGGAACCCGACCAGTGGTCTTGTCAATTGCTCCACCAAATATCTTATCCAGGAACCCTGGGTCTTCAAGTTTCCTGATGATGTACTGAGTGACAGCAGTACCAGACGGGTTCGATAACGACCGATCCATCATGCGATAGAATCCTGATGCTGCCTCACCAATATTCATGAACGTCTTTCTTGACTCCGGTGGAAGTTCTTTGAATAGTCTGTCACGCAATTTCGGATCACGCTTGATCTTCAGGAAGTTATCAAGGAACGACTCAGACAACCTTGTACCCTTTCCTGCAGTGAATAAAACAGTTGTGAGTGCCTGTGCTGCTGCTGCACTGCGCTGGTCTACAGGTAGGTCATCGAACAGTTGGTCCCACTTCTTAACGTCACCATCCATCAAAGACCGTGTTGCTGTTTTCAGTCTGGTCACAACGGACTGATTCAACCTAGCACCGCCGACACGCTTCATTGATTCCTCAAGTGCTTTTCGGCCTATAGTCAGATTGTTCGTAGACCTCCAAAGTTCGCCGTAATTGTTGCCTATTGCTACCCTTCCCTGCGCCTCTGCCATCTGTCTATAAAGAAAGTCCAACTCCCCGGCATCAGCACCACGGAAATCGTCCATACCATCCATGCCACGACCGAGTTTTCTACGGAAAGCATCTATAGCCGCGTACTTGGGTTCAGTGTATTGCCACTCGTAAGTGACATCAGTAATCTCTTTGCCTTCGTGCATGCGTTTAGTTTCTACCGGCACTCGTTCGTGAGTCATACGAAACAACTCACGGTCGTGCTTCGATACACTCAACAAACCATCCTCAATATTTCCGCGCCGGCCTGCATCAGTTACACGTTCGTACACCCCCCTGGCAGCATCCTCAAGGTCCATTGGTGAACCGCGGGGAATCTTCTCTCGAAGCTCATCCCATCCAGCCTTTTCACGCCTAACGTAGCCAGCATGAATATCATCGTATGCAGTCTCGATATTATCTGCCATCGTTGCAGGACTATTGGGATCACCACCAGAATCCTTGACTAATTTCTCTGCTCTTGCTGTGAGTTCACCCTGAACACCCTTGTGTAGTGTTGGAATATTACTGTCGGCAACTGAACCCAATGCGGCCTCGGTCTGTCGAATTGGCATCGACTCAGAAACCATACCGGGTGTGAACTCAATATTGAGGTGCTCGAACGCAGCAACAATGGCAGGATTAGCATTAACCAACTCCATTATTTTCTGCTTGTCGTTCTTCTTTATTGCTGCCCTTAACTGATTGAGAATCGTTCCTTCAGGTGCGCCTGGTGGTGCGCCCCTTCTTGGGGCCGGTATGTCCGGGGATCCAACACCACCAAACCCAGGTTCTGGCATGTCTGGTGCGATGCTTTTTCTTGGAGTACGAACCGGACCCTTCTTCACCGGGAATCCAGCAGCAGCAAGTTCTGGCAACATTTGAACTATAGTTGCAACCCACGGATTTCCAGTTACCTGGAATGCCCCCTCACCCAGTGCGTTTGGTTGGTCCATGTAATCCTGCATTGACAGTGATGCCTCTTCAGGACTTGCACCAGCAACTCGAGCACCAGCATAGGCAGCAGGGGATCCAGTCTTCTTGACTTCTTCAACAACATTTTCCATGCCGGCACCGACACCCTTCACGCCCCACTGACCACCGAGCGTTCTCGGTTCATAAGTAAAGTCAGGAACAGCCTCAAGCCACTTGTTACCAACAGCATTTGGAGTTTCGTTGTCATCTTCGGCAAGACCAACACCCTCGAATGCACCCTCGATAAGTCCAGCACCAGTACCAGCAATTCCAGCAACGCCACGGGCCGCTTCATTTGCAAGACCACTACCAACGGCAAGCATTGCCTCTCCAGCACCAACCGGGTCCACACCCAGGAACCTCAAGTCTTTGGCGGCATTTTCGGATTTGGATGTGTTGTCATCACCACCCCAATCCTCATCCCAAGGTTCTGACCCACCTTCGGCCTTAGTTTCACCTTCCCAGTCTTCTTCCCAAGGTTCTGCCATGATCTATTCCCAACTACTGCGTTCTTTCGGGTTTCCACCAAGATACGTTCTGCCTTTGTACACATCACCAACAGACAATGGTGTCTGGTCATCCAGAACATCATAGAAGTCTGAATAACTATAATTCACCTTGGACTCAAACCCTTTCAGGGTTCCATGTTGCTCGTAATGTTTGGCGGCAGCAACCTTGGCATTTGCTGCCTCCCTGATTGATTTAACAAGTCGATTGATTCGGATTGCGTTGTACTTCTCTTCCATCCAAGGGTTGTACGCTCGAGCAATTAATCGAACACCTTCCTTCTCGGTGAACTGAGCACCGAGAATCAATCTCAGGTTTCTCTGTACGACCTCCTCAACTTGCTCCCTGGCTTGCAGTGCTTCCGGGTTGGTCACTGACAACAAAATATCTGGTTGACTGGCAACCGCCCATCCTGAAAGGTCTGCGTTTGGATCGTTAAGTTCTATTTGCACTGCACCCAATTGCTCAATGCCCTTTATTGCATCCTGATACCCACCCTGCGTAAATGCGATGTATTCAGGTGCATAAGCAGCGTCAATCTTCTCTTGTGCAGTTGTTGGTTGACCGGCCCTTGAACCTTGCTCTTTGGCTTGTGCTTCTCTCTGGGTAAAATCAAGTTCTGCCGGTTGTGTTGATAATGGAGTTGAACTTCCACCAGTACCATATTGACTTGGTACGCCAGCAATGGATCCATATTTTGGAGTTACCACCATCGCAGCATATTGTCGGTACTCGTCAGAATCTACACCGAACTCATTACCAATTTCCTGTAATTTAGCCCAGTCCTGCATGTTTGAATTTGGGCCGCGCTCACGAAATCCGACTACATTAACCTCGCCGTCTAGACCGCGCTGTGCGTGTGGCGTATCTTCTGCAGAAAGGTCTTGCATCTGTGGTACAAGCGAGGCAATAACGTCATCTGCAGATCGACCCAGATTCTCAAATCCTTCCATGAACTCTCTTGGGTCACTACCCGCTTCTGGGATTCTGCTGACATCCATACCTCTTTGCATGAACCAGTCTGCAAGGTCATTACGGAATGAATCAACAGGTACACCCCGATTCATCATCTCTATTCCGCGCCCTGCCATGACCTTCATCTCACGCGCAACCTTCAACCTTTCAGTATCATCCATCTCGGTTTTCAGACCCTGATTTTTCATACGCTGGGCATCGTTAATCAGTGCGTTATTGGTCTGCATCTGGTTAGCGTTAACATCACGATTAGCCACATCCATCGGGCGGGCTATAGGTCTTGCTCCTGGAAATTGAATAGGCATCTAGCCGCTCCACTTAAAACCATTGAGGCTGTTTGGGTCTTCTATTTCATCTATTGATTTATTTCTGCCAGCATAGCCCTTAATACCACCTATCAGTGAACCCCATGCATCTGCCATGTGAGAGGCTTGCTGGTTGGCACCGTAAAGACCAATCGACGCTTGATTCACACCAGACCTCCAGATGGAGTTTGTATTCTGGTTAGCGGCATTCATTCCTGCTTGAGTGGTATAAGCGGTTCCCTGTGTGCCAAGTCCTGCCCTGCCCAACTGTCGGTCATACCAGTTGCCGTAATCGTTGGAGGCGTAGTTCTGTGAGTAGTCAACCAGTGCTCGCATGGCATTCCCACCACCACCTTTGACAGAGAATGCGTTCTCAGTGTTGCGAGTGCCTTCATCAAGCCTGAACTGGTATCCGGGAGACTTTTGAAAGTTAGCCTCCGGGTCATCCAGTTGAGCTAGTGCATTGGTTCCTGCATCACGCCACGGTGCCCAGTCATCTCTGGTCTGCTCGTATTGCCGGGTCTGTTCAGCAAGGGCTTTCTCTTCAGCATTCAGGATTCTAGTAGTAGCCGCCTGGCCTGCCTTTTCTGCCTGATTAGCCATTACCGCAGAACCTGCCGTAGCAACCACTGCCGCTGTTATCATTGCTGTCATTTGTTTCCCTCCAAGCCAATCATACCACCGTCAATAATACGCTGCGCCTCTTCGGGGTTGTTGGTCACTATCTCATCCATTATCTCATCAACATCTGTAAGTTCTGTCGGGTGTACAGTAATCCACCTGACATCCTCCAAAGCAAAACCAACCCGCTTGATCCCAGGTTTGGCTGTTTCAACTATCGGCGCCACTATCTCAACACTGCCACCATTGGCATCAGGAATCAGCATGCGCCCCTCCAGGAATATAGAAATGTGCTCGGTCTTATGAATAGCCCCGGTACACATTACCCCCGCTGGTACACGCATTTCCCGCGTGTACAGCCCCGGCGTGAATCTGTGAATATATTCTATCTCGACCTGCGGTAAGGTCTTGAGATGGTCCTCAAGTTTGAATATCGCATCTCGCATCTGCCGACTGTCGGCTTTCTTTACAAGTTTCATGGCGACATACGTCCCGCTATCATAAACTCATCAGTGTCAATCTGAATCAATGTCACGGACCCGTATTGCTCATTGATGACTAATGTTGACGGTGTACGGATAGTGGCCCCACTCGCCACAACCGTTACTGTACCTGCACCGTACTGCAGAATAACGACCTGTCCATTTTCCCCGTTCAACCAACCACCCTCCACGGTAAAGTTAGTCGCGCTGGCGCTAATCGAGCGTAATATCTTGCCATCGTCGGCATCGCGTAACGTGTAATTGCCGTCAAAGTCTTCGACAATCCATCGTTGTTCAGTCGTGGTTGATGTTGATGTTGATGTGGATGTTGTGGATGCGCTCTCAATAGCAGAGTCAAGTGAGCTTGAATTAACCAAATCCTGGTCACGCATCCACTTTGACCACTCAACCAGGTTCGTTGGAATGTGTCGAAATGGCTTCAATCCATTCATAATCGACCTCCCCTGCCCTCAAGCAAGGTGTCAATCACGGTAATGGACACAGGATCCGACACAGACGCTCTGTATGATCGCTGGGTGGACGAACCCAGATTAGTCCATACAACACGGGTCACACGCTTGCCCAGTGCGCCTAAGGGCTTGTCAGGCAGTGATGTCCACGTATCACCACCATCATCGGAGTACTGCAGCATAATCTTCGGGTCAACACCCTGACCTGTCGTAGTTCCGATACCAGTTTCAAGGATAATCTCAAGCCTGTCGTGGAATGCTCTGCGACCTTCTGCGTATATCGGCATGTAAGTCCATTCCATGCGTTGAGTCAATCCCCAGTCTTTATATGCTCCAACTTCAATTGCTGACCCTGTACCGGACCCTGCTCCAGTCGCTATAAAGATTACTCCAACTGTACTAGACGCTGCGCCAATTGATACGAAATTTGTAGACCCAACAACACTGATTTGATAAGAACCACCAACAACAAACGAACCCGCACTGATAGTGGATTTATCGCTATCAAAACTTAAATATCCAATCTTGTTCGACTCGAAATCACCGACCAGTTCCTTATTGGCGAATTTGGCGTGATAACGGGCATTCCAGTTTGGCTTCAGGTGCGTTTTGCGTTCGTGCCATGTAAATGTGGTGATATCCAATACCCACGTACCCTCATTCGCTGTCAGGACATAGAAGAAATGCCCACCCTGGTCGTATGTGAATGCCTCAAGTGTCGATACAGTTGATGCAGCAAGGGCTGTCTCAATGGCATGAGTGCTCACTCGAACGGGCGTTATGCCCTCAAGGCGACGTACTGTGAAGTCATTTGATACCCAGTAGACACTATTGTCCTCAATGGCTACTGTAGCAGCGTTAAGGCATCCTTCCTCGAATGTGCCATTTATGATCCTCTCAAACGGTACACCAGCTATGCCTGTGTTCTGCCAAATCTCACCTGACTTTGAACCGAACACAATCAGCAATCTCTGTATTGCAATCATACCGACGATCGGATCAGGATTTGTATCAGCATTGGCAAACTGCAACGCATCAAAAGATGATGCCGAACCAATATCTGCCAGGAAGAAGAACCCGGAATCAGGTGCCCTAAACAACAGAAAGTCATCAATGAACTCAACGTCGCCGGCCCCACCATTTGCAACAAAGTCAGCGTCGGTTATTTCATCAAAGGTGTCGATGGTATAAGCATCGGATACATCCCAGTCATTGTCCGTGCCACCAACCAATGCTTCTACCGTGATGCTGAGTTTGTCATTAGCGGTTATCACGCCACTGGATCCATCCGTGGTATTGGATATAGTCTCACCGATTAACTCACCCAAATCAGTTTGCTTGCTGACCGGGAAATCTGCTGTGGAGTCAATCATTACCGTGGCATTATTGGCAAGTCCTGTATGAGTTCCGGTCAGTTTGCCGCGCCAGTGATAACCCCTCGGCTCATTCACCACCACAACATGGGTGGTATTGGATGCCATATCGATCCTGGCCGGGTAGCCAACATTGCCGATTAAGGTTGCTGTACCTGCAGAATTGACCCAATAAAGCTCAGATCCTGATACAACGTACAGGTTCTCAGCCTGACCCGTCGTTAGCTCAATAGGAGCGGCGTACATGCCGCGTATGGGGCCGCTACCGACCGTTGTCCATGCTTTGATACCAGGCGCACGGGTAATCGCTACGGGGTTTCTAGCGTCAGGTGGGAGTTGCTCGGCAAAACAGTTCACCAGGCGAGATGAACTCGCTGGGCTTGAGCGTAGTTCGTAGGAGTGAATTGGGAGCGAAATCTTCATCAGTATTATGCTAAAATTCCTGTATGAGTGCGTTGAACGCAGGGAGTACGTTGTGGCACGATGGGTAAAAACCTACTACGAGCAAGCCAGTATGATGAAACCTCCTGCTGGTTCTGTATCTGCACGGGCTATGTCTCCTCAACCAAAGAGTTCTGGTTCTGGGAAGAAAGTAAAGCCAAAAGGACAGCCGGCAAGCCAGCCTTTCCGTACTTCCTGACATAGTCCCGAAGTGCCGGGATACCTCCATCAGCGAGTATCCCGCGAAGTTTAACAAGGTCTTCACGTTGCGCCTTGCCTGATGCTTTTGCCACTGCTGCATCAATCTCGTTCATTGCCTTTGCTTTAGCAGAAACCGCATCAGCAGTTCTGCCGGCAATATTCGGCACAGTCTGCTCTGCCTGATCTGCTGCATCAAGTAAAGCATTCGTTGCTTCGTGTTGGTCAGGCTTGAATGCGTTGGTCCTCGGATGACCCCTGCCCAGTCCGGTGGGTTGGTAGCCACTGTCTAGCGTTCCTGGTGCTGCCTTCCAATCAGTGCCGGCGGCAGCAACCGCTACCTTTATCTGCTTAGTCGTTCCTGGTATGGGTCCAGCATCACCGAACCTGACAAACATCGTCACATCACCGTAATTGACAATTTGAGCATCGGCCTTTTCAGCAATGTCCTGCAATTGCTTGAACGTCTTCTCAGTCATCGGACCATGCTCGACCATAACTGCGTTCATATCGCCGACCTTCTGCTTACCCATACCTTGCGGAAAGAACTTCGACCATGCCCCTGCTTCCTGCCCGGTAAGGGTTGCATCAACCTGCGTCACGTAATCAAGAAAGGCACGGTCAGCATCTCGCACCTTTGGTGTTCCCTTAACATCTGAACTGACCAGAATCGGATGAGCATAGCCTGGGTTTAGTTCGACTTCGCCGGCAGAATTGGTGTAATAACCTGACGTTTCGACAGCATCGGCAGAGTACAATTTAAGGTCATCTGCCATTGATTGCCTTTTCATAGCCTGGTCACGCACCAGATCCGTGTACGAGGCAATCAAATCAGTTTCACTATCGTCCATCTTCAAATGATTGACAGACTCACCAGTCCTTGCCTCACTCGTCTGATACGCACTATGCCTAGCAGCAGCATCGTCAATTCCAAACCTTGCATACGCCTCCGCTCGAGCGTCCAGGTCAGCAACGTATTCCGCGTCTTTAGTATCAACAATCTTTGCATCCTGCCTGGTCTGCCATTTGGCAATAGCCTCTTCAGTCTTGTAAGACTTCGGTGGTTTTGCAGACCTTAATTCTTTGTTCTTCTTCTCGACCTTTGCCAATTCTTTGTCGATGAATTTCTCTTTGCGCTTCGCACCCCAGGTTGCTGCTTGTCCTGCCCTGGGTGACCATTGAGTTGATCTTGTAGTGCCACTTGCTGCGTCCCGCGCCTCTGCCCTCTGGGCGAGAAGAATATTCTCACCCGTCAGGTAGTTGTGTTCGGTTGCCGTAAAGCCTCGGTCAAAATCTTCCCCATAACCCATCACTCGACCATGCCAAATATCGTTTGCTGTCTTGTACAGGTCTGCTTCAGGGATGACTGGGTTCTTCGCATCACCGTAAGGTCCGGTCTTCGGCCCCAATTTGATTGACTCAGGATTAACCTCGTCGGGTGCATTTCTATAAGCACGGTCAACATTTCTTGACTGCGCCCCAGTTCTGGGTTGTACGGTTTCACCGGTTAGCATTCTTGTGTTGTGTTGTGTCAAAAACGCAAGCAGTTCGTTACCAGGATCAGCTTGTGGGCTATATGCTGCTGCGCCCCTGGCAAATAACTCCTGCATAGCCGGGTCGTTTGGATAAAACCGTACAGCAGTCTTCCTTGCCCTTTCGTACCAATCCATATTAAACGAACCTTCATCGACCAACTTATCTATCTTCTTTCGCAATGCACCAAGTTCTTGCGGACTAGTTACATCAGGACTACCAGTGTACTTTCCTGTCTTATCACGCCGAAGATGTTTACCCCTCTCTGCCATCTTTTGTGCGGTATTGTAATCGTATATTTCATCAAACAACGTACCGAGTGCTGGTTGACGTTTCTTCTTGGTTTTTTTCTTTGTTGTCGTTGCTGCTGACCGTGTAGCAGTAGTCTCCAGAGCATTCAGCCCCTTCGTATCATCGTCCGTTACTTTTATGGATCCGCGTTCCTTATCACCGGGTGACTTGAGTGCGTTGGATGATGGCTTTTGAGTTATTTGTTCTGGATAAAATGCAATAATCTCATCCATTGAGTCATCAATGACACCATCGTATCCTCGCCTGATTAACTCTTCACGCATCTCATCACCGCGCAAACCATACCCAATCTCATCAAGCACTTCTCTGCCGGCTGGGTTCTTCAAGTCTATTTCAGACTGAATGACTCTGCCTTGTTTTGCGGTTGGGCTTGTAAGTCCTGCCCACTTTTCTGCAGACTTTTCTGTTTTTGTAAAATAAGCACCTTGAACTCTCTGATTAGCATTGCCTTGAGTTTCAAATTTATCGAATGGCTCTGCCCTCGTTCCGTGATATGCAGTCACCTTACCCGCTAGTGCGTTATCCGCTACATCTGTCTTGAACTCGGGGAGTCCTTCAGGTGCTGGAAGTCGTGGTACGTCTGCTGCTTGTACATCAGGTTTTGGCGTAGACTTGACGTTATCAAAGATCGGACCCAGTGCATCAATATCAATACCAGTGTCTTTCGCCATCCTGGCCTTGAACACCTGTGCTTCCTTGGCAAACCGAACCAGTGCGCCCTTGGGTACGAATTTGCTCGGGCTTATTGTTTCTGCACCTACAATACCCAGAGTCCAAATCGCAGCAGCAACCTCCATCGGTATGCCCATCTCTGCTGCCTTGCGTTCGTATGCCTCACGGTATGGCAATAACTTCTCAGCAAGCCTCTCCATAGCAGTGCCAGCAGTAGCAAGGTTATTCATCTGCTTGTCGTACAGAGGGTCATCTTCGTTCGGCATGAACGCCATCTTCTCGCCACCCGCCTCAATAGACTGGGCAACGTGGTCAAGCCCACGACCAGTACCCTCGATATAAGCACCGGATGAATCTCTCTGTGGTGCTGACATGGTAGCGAGTCCCATTAGGGCACCACCCGTCTGACCAACAAGTGCTGTGCCCATCGTCATGGCATTTCCAGCCAATGCACCGTAATCACCAACCTTGTCCTGGATGAATGCGTTGGTTACAGTGCTGACACCTTTGACCATGTCCATGAACGAAGCATCGTCCGCATCGAAAAGGTTCTTCTGCTTGCGCTTTAAGCCCTTAGCCTTTGTTGTGTTATTCAGGTCCAACGTTCCAAGATGTGCTGAAATTTGTTCGCTCAAAGCATCAAGTTGACCGTGTTGTCCTGCCGGCGCAGTCGGAAAGACCACACCATTTGCCATCTGCTGTTGAGCACGACTCCATGCCTCATCATCTGAAACCTGTCTACCATCGTATATCGTCGGCACCAAGTACTCGTACTGACCATCACTGAACGTCCTTGACGATATGCTGGATGTCTGACCATTCAAGCGTCTCAGTGTATTACCAGACCGCACATTAGCCTTGCTGTGGTTCAGCAGTGATTCAACACCGGGTATGGCAAGAAAATCTTGTTGTGCTTGAGCCATTAGTTATCAGTCGTGATGTCGTACCGTGTGCCAAAATGGCCCTGACCAATCGGCAGATGTGACATATCGGTGTTGTCTAGTTTCTCGTACAGCGACTTTCTCAACAGCGCCGTATAACTCCTGTCAATAACCGCAACCAGTTCCTGGGATAATGTCGCACCGTACTTGGGCGCAATAACAACCGACAGTGATGAAATAACGGCAAGTTCAGCATAATCAGGGATTGGACAGGTGTCTGTAGTCACAGACTGGGGGAAAAAACCAATAGAAATGCCATCTTCACGCCACATTTCCATCATCTGGTTGAGTTTTGTCAGTACGTATTTTCCCTGTTCGGATGATGCCGTTGCAACCTCGGATATGACATTGAGGCTTTTTAACGCATCATCGATGACCTCTACATTTGTGATTGACATCTAGTATGTGCAGACTTCACAGGCAGGATAAGCCTGCCGGCTTAACATCTGCTCCCTCCTTCGTCGCCAGTTGGGCGAATTATATACCTCTAAAAGAGTCTGCCTGGTGATATCTCCCAATGGGAACTGCCCCTCACCATCCATACAGCACAACGACACTACACCAGAGGACATCACCGATAATTCAAACCACCTATCGCACGGCGTCACCGGCACAGTATCGACCTGGGAGTTAGTGTACCCCAACCACTCAGACTTTTGTATTGCAACCGAGGTAAATTCAGGCCAGCGGTCAAAGCAGTAATTCCTGAAGACCTCATTGGGAAAGCCGACAGTACTTAACACCACCTCGTGTGGAAAGCCCTGCCCGTGCAGGTTATCAAGCCTTTTTACTGTCTTCTCGAACGGTAAACCCATAACCCGCTCATACTCAGCAGGGTCCGTATAGTTCAACGATATCCACAGGTGCTGTAATCGGCCCAAAGACCCAATCCAGTCAATATGACGCTGCGTTAAGGCTGCCCCATTGGTGAATATCCGTATGCCGGCTATTGTTTCGGCATCAACACGCCTGCAAATACTCTCAAGCCTTGTGTCGAGTAAAGGTTCGTTTACCTTGAATGGCGAGAAGTAGAACGGCACCTGGAACCCGGACATCTCACCAATAACCCGGTCAATCAACTCATCAGGCATTCTATCGCCCTTGCGCTCCAGCACCGGATAAGGGCAAAAAGTACACGCTGCGTTGCAGTACGAGAACGTTTCCAGACTTATCTCGTTGGGCTGGTCCATGTAGTTGGTACGCATTTCATCGAAATAATCCGTCGATGTCTTCTCCAACTCATCGAAAAAGTCGGTCACTTCACTGCTTGCAACACAAACCCAAACGTTTCCTCTGATTCCTCTTTGCCAACCAGGTCAAAGTCACCCTCCCAGTAAGCACGATAATCTGTCATCGCATTCTTGCCCACCTGGGCGACGTATTCTTTCTGCGACAGGAACACCAGAGAACCTGAACTGATAATCCTTGTGTGACCCGGATCCCCCCAGGCCCACATCGAATCCCACATCGGACATGTACCAATCAAATAACCTCCGGGCTTTAATATGCGCCAGAACTCATAGAACTGGTTGAAGAAGAACTTCCAGTCACCCTGTGCGCCGGTATGCTCCAAAACCTCGTAGGCGTGTATTTCATCAAACATATCATCATCGAACGGTAGCGGCAGGTCAGTTAAGTCATGACAACAGGTTGGCTTGCATGCCTCATCGATATCCAGTGTCACAAGTTCAGTCCACTGCTTTGGTATATCAGGGATAGTGACCTGCTTCTTGCGTTGGTTTCCGCAACCAATCAATAATTCCATTACGCCACTCCCCTGCGCTTTTGACCTAGCTTCGGCTCAATGTTCTCACGGTTCCACTTGAATTTCTCAACCTCACGACGTAGCCACTTGGCGTAATTACACGGTAACTTGCCATGCTCAAAGTCAAAGTCAGTCCACACGCTTATCTTCTTCTTGTAGCGGTTTACGTAGTCTGTACACCATGCAAAGTCCTCACCAACAAAACGTCCCTCATCATCGATGTAGGTATAGAACAATCGCGGAATAGGTGCCTGGTTCTGCACGATTATCTTGTCGGCATCTGCTGCCATTTCCTCAAGAATCTCACGCCGTATGCACAAGAATCCTGTTGCCACCCTGTCGGCCTGTAACCAGTCATCATCATCAAGCCATAAAGTGTCCTCACCGTTCTCACCCTTCATATCAGGATGTGGCGCCCACACAATCGGATAGTCCTCAACGTCTGCATTCCTGCGCCGGTATGCACCAGCAACAACGGGACGTTCCGGGGTGCAGTTTCGTACCAGTTCAGGTAGTGCCCGTGTTTCAAACTTCAGGTCACTGTCAACAAAGAACAGGTGCGTACAGTCTTTGTGTTCCTCAAGAAATATCCTCACGAACATGTTGCGCGCCAGGTCAATAAAGCAACTATTGCCCATCGTTGCTGCAGTCATTCTCACACCAAGTACAGCACAACCAAACGCAGCATTAGCCAGCGATGAGGCAAAATCACAATCGACCTTGCCATCATATGCCGGTGTAGCTACGTAAACGTGGGAGATTTCTTTCTTCTCGTTCTTCTTCATACCGCATTCCAAAAGGATGGCCCCCGAAGGGGCCACCAGAATCAACCTCAGAGTAGGTCGAGTTCATACATGTGTCGATTGGCAAGTTCCGGGTACAAACCCGCAAATCCCCACAACACATCAATACGACACGGGACAGAATCGTCCGCAATCGTGTACTGCCTTGCAACACGCATGCTGATGCCGTCTTTCTGGGCGCGAGCACCCCAGGCACCATAACGTGATACATCCTCAAGATCAGCCGTCGCAAATACGAAGGCATCCTTATGGAATTGCAAGTCCTGACCGAAGCCACTGGACACCGCACCAATCAGGGTACAGGTCAGTCCATCCGTATCAGAAACACCACTCAGGGCACAGTTCTGGTAAGCGTTTCCGGATCCATAAATGAATCCAGGCTTGACCGTTACTGTGTATGCCGTTGCAGCAGTCGTAAGTGTGACCGCAGTCTGAACAACAAACGACTTGAGTTTGCCACGGGATGTCTTGGTTTCGGGATGGACATCGTAAACGCCGGACATCGTTATAATGTCCCCGGCAGTCAGATTTGTGGTCGATGTAGCACCATCAATTGACAAGTCGGTCTGGGATACCCAGGTGTTTGCAGTAGTCGTAGCCGTTCCCAATGCTGTGCCGTTGGTAACGGCAGAACCAGCAAATGAACCCGTGGTGTGACTTGGAACAAGTGTATTTTCATACACATCGAAACCACCCGTGCGACCCATCATACCTTCACGGTATTGCTTGCGAATGTTCTCCTGGGATTGAAAAAGACCCTTGACGGCATCATTAAATTCAACCTGTGAGTCAGGAGACAGACAAGCACAACGCTGTGACAGCGGCGCCAGTTGGTTGGTGATGTTAGCACCACCCTGCTGGAATGCCTTGTAAGTCATCAACGCATCTGTGGTGGCATTGGTGTAATTGTTCACGAGCTTGTAGGCGACAGCAAATGCATCACCTTCAATCTTCGCGGCCAACTGTGCCATTGCCGGGTCAATCACACGATCAGAAAAGTCATCCAGGTCCATCGTCAGTTCAACCGTAGTAAACGAAACGTCTACGTGGTACTGGCTGCTGACCGTCAACGGGGTTGACCTTTCAGTGTGGTCTTGGTGCGAAATGCTGGCACCGGTCTTAACTACATACTTCGGAGGCATGCGGATATTAAGACTGGTTCCGATCTTCGCGCCTGTCTCAGCAAACCGATCATCGTACTGGCGATTGACGTTACCAACAAAATTCAACTTCTGGTGCAGAACGTCCAACGCTTTTCGCGTGATCATGGTTGGCGTGAGAATTGTAGTACTAGCCATGTGGCTAACCTCTCAGTTTTGCTAACCTTTTGTCTTCCGCTGCGAACCACTCCGCATCCGACATCTTGTCCGAACGCGGGTCGGTAGTCGCCGTCTTTATTCCGGGTTCCCTTCCCTGAATCTTTGCCGGCGGCGGCGGCGCATCACTGACCTTCTTGCTTGCCTTTGCCATCTCCGAACGCATAGTTGTCTCAAGCAACTGCATTTCCCGTACAGCTTCACGGTCTGACAGTTTGGATATACGACTTGCCTCGTCCGGGTTGTTAGCCAGGTGATAAGCCATTTGTGGGCCTATATCAAGGTTACGTATTTCCTCTGCCATCTGGTCGCTGATTTTAAGACTCTTGTCTCGTGTTACCTCAAGATAGTCATCAACAGTTTTGGCAAAATCATTCTCTCTTTGTGCAAACTTCTCTGTGACCTCATCAACCCAGCTTGCCGTTTGCTGTTCCTGTAGCACTCGCTTTGTTGTTTTCTCAGCAATTGAGCGAGCCTCATCAAACACATATGCCCTGTAGTTGTCTTCATTGAAGTCAAAGTCTGCAAGGGTTTTGGTTTGTTCCTGCGGCTCGGCCTGCTGCTCCAGTTCAGCTATTCGCTTATCCTTCGCTAAACCTGCCTGCCGTAGAGCATCACCCTCTCTCTCAGATTCCCTGAAACTTCCAGTCAGTTTGTCTATACGCTTTTGAAACGTATCACTTTTTTCCTCGACGTTTTGCTCGTCGGGTGATGGTGAGTCACCTTCGCTTTCCGGTTCCGGTTCTGCCTCTGCTGCTTCGGCATCCACCTCTACAGGTTCTTCAGCCGTTTCCGAACTCGCGTCTGCACCAAAATTAGGATCCGTTGCTACAAACCCTTCATCTACTTCTGCCATCTGGATACACCCTCAAGTGTTGCGCCTCCCGGCGAATTTTAACCTCCGATCATTCCTCGGAGTCAGGAACTATCCTTAAATCACCTTGTTCTCTGACAGCACTGATACTCTTCGTGGTGCCATCATCAAGTTGTATATCTGCGGTGAGTCTACCACCATCCCTGTGGACTGCGCCACCAATCACCTTGCGATTGATCTTCATGTTAGCCTCTGCCTGCTGCTGCCGCATCGCACCAATAGCCTGGTCTGCCTGCACCATGAATTGGGAAAGTATCTCGTCAACCTTGCCAGCTAGTTCCGTAGCACCAGCATCACGTTGCTGTAAGTCAATGCCGGCAGCCACTGCAGACTCCTTCACCTCGGCACCCTTGATGACAAGATTAGCCTCTTTCTGCGTCAGGTTGGCGCCCTCTTTCACCAGTTTCGACATTTCCTGCGCAATACGAGCATTGAATTCAGCCTCTGCCTGCTTGAGTTGTGCTAGCTCTGTACGAATCTCAGCCTTCTTCTGCTCACTGACAGACTTCTCTTCTTCAAGTTCTTGAGCCGCTGCCTGCACCAACTGACCGTATTCCTGGACCTGTTGCATGGCTTGTTGGGCCTGACCCATCATCTGCTGCACCTCTGGCGGGATGTCCTTGTCCTTATCAATCATCTGCTGTATCTGCGGTGGCAGCAGTGTCTTCAACCTGTCAGAAATATCTTCAGCATATGGCAGGTCCATCGACTTCATAATCAAATCACCAGCCACACCCATCAGTTCGGGCATGCCTTGTGTGAGTGACATGTAAGTCTCTGCAGCTTCCTGCCGTAATGTGCTGAAACTCGGACCTGAGGTAATCACATAATCATACTTGCCCTGTGCCAAATCGTTCACACGTACTGATCGATTCGACTTAGGGTCGAACACCACCTTGTTGACCTCAACATAACTCTCAGAACCATCGGATCCGAGTACACGAAGTTCTCGCTCTGTGTCATAAACCTCAGGAATCAGGTCAATAATGATTTCATATGTCCTGCCAATACCCTTAGCCTGGTTATCAGGAAAGTTGAACGTTGCTATCTGTCCCTGCTGCTGTCGTGCATATATAGCCCGTCCTGACTTTTCATCACCACTACGACCCATTGAAGCGTCGGGTAATCCAATAACCTCTTTTAAGTCTTCAGAGTCAATCGCTGCCTGCTGCATAAGGGCCATCGGGATATCAGCACCACCCATTCGCTGTGGTGGTCCGGGCGACTTCGGGTCAGGATTGTAGAGCATGTACGGCAGGTTCTTCTTGTGTGCCGTTGCCCACTGGTCAGTCAACCCCTTAGCCTGGTCTGGTGTTGCCCAATATACCGACTTGGGTGCTTGGGCGATCAATTCCTCAATAGCTGTGCGGCTGATGTTGTATGAGCGCTGTGCGTCTTTTGCAAATCGAGGCAAGCCCCACCAATACGGTCTGCCATCAATAACAACGTAATCACCGAACACCACCACGAACGGGAAGTATCTGCCAGCCCACTCAGACGGCCCCTCAAGAATGGCGCTACCAGAGACAACGCACCACATGATCTTGTTGGTCATTACCTCACGACGTTCAATAATTGCCTTCTTTGGAATACCACGAGCTTCATCCGACTCGGAATCAACCACCAGTACATCATCATCAATCTGTACTTTCCAAATTTCCTTTTTGTGAGGTTGCTTGTACCAATATTCTGCCACACGCACCGTGTCATCGTCTTGCCAGTCCTCGTCATCATCGAACTCTAATGCATCTTCAAAGTTGTTCTTCTCTGCCTTTGCGCCGTACTTGGCTTCAAATGCACGGTGTGAAACCTTCTCAGTCAGGATCCAGTCTTCAGCATCACGCTTTAATGAATCCTTTGCCGATGGATCCCAATACAAGCAAAACGGGTTCTCAATCGACTTGATGCAGATGTCCTGCTCGAACATACTATCATCAGCGTATTCAGTATCAACACGCCATGCACCAAACCCTGCGTTGACTTGATACTCAGCCTGGTAGTCAATTACAGTATCTCCATCAGAAACATTCCAGATATTTCTGACAAGACCCTCGTTGATTTCTGCGATTTGGACATCGCCGCCTTCGACTGCACGAACCTTGCCCTGCGGTCTGTTGGCGCGCATCTCATTTATAATTCTCTTGCCGTACGGCCTTAGCTTATTGAACTCGTAACAGGGACGCAGACCGCGCTCCTGCTTCATGTTGTCTTCCCATTGCCAGCCAGGAATCAGTGCAAATTTCAGATCCTGCATGCCCTGCAAGCGGTTCTCATGGTCTGCATCGAACATGATGGTATACCTGCCACGTATCTTGACCAGCAAGTCCTTGTTTGCCTTCCTTCTCATGTCAACCATTATGCTGCGTATCCACTTTCAAACCCCTTGTATGGGTTGTCAATAATCGCATTATCATTCACCAGACTGTCTGCAACAACAGCAGTATAACAATATGCCTCACTACCATGAGAGAACTCATCCTTCATCGGCGCACCAGGATGGTCTGTGGTTGCCGGTATCTGTCTCTTCCATCGTCGCAGGCAGTGTATCAGCCCCCTGCAGTCATCACCGTCTGATATGTACAGGTTCTGGAACATATCCCGGCCCAGTGAGATGTAATTCTCAACCCCAATCTGAGGTATCTGCTCAGTATTCCACCCCAACTCTTCCATCACATCAAAGTGACTCTTACCGTACTTCGGGTCTTTGTGGCTGGCATCGTGCGGCATGAACATCTTACCCCATCGATACGGCAATGCCTCAAGCTCACGGGTCATCTGCTCATAGGTAGTGTGTGTGTACTCGTAATAGCCAATAATCTGCACAGTCGAGGCAAACCGCTGCACCAGTATCAGTGACATCACACCCCAACCTAAATCCATCACACCGTAGACCAATCCACTGCTGTCATAGTCGAGCGGGCGTACCCTGCTGTTCTCGAACAGTTGAGCCACCTCATTTGCGAATATTGCCCCAGCCACTGCCGGCAAACACCGGCCCTCCCATGTATGAAGATATATGGCCTTGCTATGTGATTTGTCAGTGTCCTGCAGGTATTTACGCTCTTGTTCGAGTATCTCAGGAAAAAACGGGTTATCCGTGTGATTAATCTTGGTGACGTAACTGTCTGGTGGTGGGTTCTCGACCAGGCGTATGTAGGTTGGGTCAGTATCTAGTTCTGGATTAAAAGTAGCCCATATCTCGGATGCTCCAAACTTCGGATGCTCTGCCCGGATTGTTGGTATTAATACACTCCAGCTTTTATCACTGACAACCTGAGCCTCTTCGACCCATGCAATATGCACCCCATGAAGTGATTTCAACTTGGCAACGTCCATTGACCGTATACCAGAGAATATAAACTCGGAACCGTTCAACCCAACAATGGAATCATTCTTGATGATGAAGAAGTCTTCTAACTTGAGGCGGGCTATCTCATCACACAGAACCTGGTGGACTGATTCACGGATTGTCTTCTGGATTTCCCTTGTACACAGGATGCGCAGTTTGAATGCGTAGGCAAGCAAGAGCAGTATCTGGGCCACTGTTACGGTCTTACCGGATCCTCGACCACCATATGCCACTTTGTATCTGTGACGCTCGGTAAAGAATGGCACTAATTTAAGCGGTATCTTCTGGATCAGGTCCATCATCACCTACATAGCCAATCACACCAACGTTCTCAGGGAATAAGTGCTTTAGTTCTCCGGTATGTTCTGTGACCTTCAGGTCAGGCAACGTCTTCCTCAATAGCATATCAGCAGCCTTTATTCGGGTTACACTCAATTCAGTATCCCTAAGTGCATGTTCTTGCACCAGTTTTATAAGCTGAATGGTCTGGATATGGTCCCTGCTTTGACCTGCTGTGCGTTTATTGAGTCTTGCCGCCATCAGGTGCCTATTCCGTAATGGTTTACCACTTGCCAAACGACTTGACCGATGGCTTGTGTGCTTAAACCGTTATCAGCTTTCACCAGTAGTTGCTTTCGTTCTACCCGGTTTGAGTGTCCTTGTATGGAGTTGTGGGTTGAGTTAAGAGCAATGCTGACACTTGCTGCTGCTGAGACTGATGTCCAGTCTGTTATCTTTGTGCTGCCCGTCAGGTCATCGACACGGTAATGCACTGTTGTTGGTGTTGATGCTGCCAGCGTTGCCCTGTCTCTGAACTTTACCAGTGCAGTGAAGTTAGTGCCCTCAGAGAATCGGGTCTTCGGTAGTTGTATTTCTACCTGGTCAGCCATTAGATTTGCCTCTGTAGGTCAGGATAATGCTGTTCGTAGAATGTCATATTAGCACCAGACAGCCATAATTTCAGTGCTACTGTTCGTGCTGTTGGTTCATTTGTTTTATCTGGTCCCCTACCAATATTGGCCGGCAGGTCTTCACATCGCCATAGTTTATGGTTTGGATGCCCAGTAATGAACGCCATCATGCTGTCCATGCACTGCAGCATATCGTCGGCGCCCTTATGTTCTTCAGTGGGATATCGGGCATCCCAGGATCGTGCTATGTCTACAGGATTTCGTATCGGTATGTCGGCATGACCTGTGAATGCGTTTATGTCTGTGTCGTTTAGTCCCCAGTGCCAATAACTATCTGCCCCCAGGTGCTCCCTGAGTGAACGAGTGCCCGAATGTGGGACCGATATAATCACTGTAGTAGTGCCACTGCCAACAACAGGAATTCTTCATCTTCCCGTACCTGCTCCATCTCACGCTCAAATGCCTCAACGGCAGAGAAGTTTGCCTGTACTGCGGCCCGGACATAAGCCTTTGCTACGTTGTCACTGTATTCAGCCGCCTTTTCAACCTGCTTTCTGGTATAGCTCGATTGAACCATAGCCTCAAGTTCGGCTAATTCTACCTCCCTGGCAGCAACTTCTATCTGTTTGTGCAGTAGTTGGGCTATTTCAGAATCTGTCTCATCGATGATTTCCTCAATTTCCTCAAGAATTTCATCGCGCCTTTTTTCCCTCCTGCGCTTTTTCTGCCTATAACCGTCATACCAGTTAAGCGCTGCCCATCCACCACCCGTAACCTCCGGCACTGCTTCAGCAGCATTCGTGATGGTGATTGTAGGCGCGCCAATGATAGGGCTGGCACCCGCTATTGCCTCAGCCGGGATCGTCCAGGTCAGGGTTTCATCAGCGGTTATCGAGTAAGCAAGGGCCGGGAGCGTTAGGGTGGCTACTGTGTCTGAAGTCCGTGTAATGTCAGTTACGGCAATACTTGATCTGACAGCGTTCCAGCCTGCCGCCTCACCCTGTGCGCTCACAATGCCGTCTATAAGGGCTTGAGTGTTAGCTTCTGTCCCTATTGGGCCTGTACCCGCAGCCAGATACGTGTCAGCGGGTAATTCAGCCGTAAAGGTCTGTCCACCTGCAACTGCTTGTGCTTCTGTTATACCGCCTGTGATTGCCGCTGATGCGGTTGCCGCAAAGCCTGCATATTGCCTTGCGGGGCTACCTTCCAGCCCCATCCTTGACACAGCATCTAGATACGCCATGTCAGACTATCTTGAATGTGTCCGTTGCTACCGGCGCTGTTGCCACCGCTGTTACGGTCAGCGTTCCGGTTGCACCCGTATAATCAGTAATATCTGTTCTTTGGTCTAGTCCGTTGCCTGATGTGATGATAAGCACAGCACCGTTGTAATGGTTATCTGTTGCTTCGGCTAGATTGGTCTGCATCACAGTGGTGGTGGGTGTTCCCTCAAATGCACCCGTCACAAGCCCTGCAACCATTGTGTCAACATTAGCATCAACAACAGCTAACGCCGCATCGAGCGTTGTCCCGGTATCAACCTCAATCGCATCAATGCTAGCCTGCGTAGCATTCAGCAGATTAACACCCGTTGCCCCGGTAATAACATCAAGGTCTGCCTGCGCTGTTGCAATCAACCCCGGTACATTGTCAGTCTGAAGTTCGTTGGTATCGGCAACAATTAACGCAGTTTCAGCCTTGACTGCAACAACATCAATCGCCACATTATCACCAGTAGCATCAGTGGCGACCGCCTGATAAATTGTCGTTGCGTCTGCGGCAGGATCACCGATTGCCTGCCCAAAGGTTCCTTGAGTCTGGTGCCCCGTTGCGTCTTCATCCCACACCGCATCAGAAATCTCTGTTACGTTGGCCGCGTCTGTGCCTATGAGAACGCCTGCTGTTCCTGTGATGGTGTCCAGGTCGAGCTGGGCTGTGTCAACCTTGCCATCTATGGTTGCTATCTCGGATGCAATAATACCCATACTAGCCGGTACAACGTGAGCTGATTGCAGCGCATCCCATATCTCTGTTTCGATCTCTGCTGCGGTTGGTGCTACTCCTGCGGCATCTGGTACTACCGTATTCCAGTCGTTACCGCTTGCGCCAAGATTAGTTAGTCCTGCACCAGCGGTTCCTATCTCAGCGGTATCCAAGAGTATGGCATTAATATCAGCACCGTTATCGTTTGCCGTTTGATCTGTGGCCTTGATTGAATCTACATTAGCAAATGCGGAATTAGCGAATATCTCAACACTATCGGCAACAGCCATTGTATAACCGGTGGCTAACGGCGCATCACGCAATGTTACTGTCCGTGTCGCTCCTGTGTAATCACTAATATATCCAACCGCTTTCTGTATTCTTGTGGTTTGATCCGTAACGATTATCGTGCAGTTATTATATGCATCGTTTTGCGCTGATGCGGTTCCGGTATCCAGTGTGAATGAAGTCTGGGATGCAAGGGTGGTGATCGCACTGCGACACATCTCACCGGCTTGCCTGCGGTTGGCAATACTGAAAGTGCCTATAACCGCATTAATCCCACCAGTTGCACCATCGACAGTAGCGCCAACGGCCACAACAGAATAATCGTGCCCAGCCTCATAAAAGTCGGGAACAGTGTTATCTGCTGTATCTATGGTCAGTTTGTGTACACCGGCAAACGTATCAACATCGATGTCAATCGTCATGCCGGCAGTGTTCGCCCTCTGCGTCAGGCTATCGTCCCGGTAAATAACCGTATCTGTATCAGTTAAGTCAGTGACCGTAACGGATGCAGACGGATCGTTGGAGTCGAAAGTATTAAACCATATAAATACGGTTTGTCCGACAGCAAAATCACCAACATAATTCATGTTTTCATCCTATTGGTCCTGCAAGTACACCATGTAATGGTACACCAGATAGAGGCCCTTTTGGGTTACCCGCAGCACCGAATCCTGGGATTCTCACACCAATGTGCCCACCACCATAAATAGGATCAGTGCAGGTCCAAGACATAACGCCACCATCAGCGCCGTCCTGAGTCGATACGCCCATTCTCAGAAATGTGACAGAATCCACCTCGACTCTGTTGGTTTGATCGGCACCCTCAGTCATTGTGAACTGTTGACTAATAGCAAATACATCAACGAGTAAATCAGTAGCGACAGCATTGGGCACCGTTGACGATACGGATGTGCCATTGGTTGTAAAGTTATCTGTGGCAACGTCGGTGCCAACTATATCATCTGCATCAGTGGCAAACACGGCAAACACAGCGCCATCGACGGTTGTACCAGAAAGAGAGGCAGTTACCACTGAATTGACGGCTGTGGGATTATCCAGGTACTCCATCTCGACTTCGATGTAAGTGCCCGAAGAAATCGCAGCAAACTGTCCCGTCATGGCATCATTCGCCGTAGCTACGTCCCACGCAAATGTTGCAGTAATGTCCGATGAATCTGTTTCGGCAAACCCGCACACAAGCGCAAGGTTGGCGCCGGTGACGTTTAAGTTGCCGGTGTCTATGGACGATGGACCACCAGCGGCAGCAGCAGATGCTATGTTTCCGTAAGTAGCCATTAGTCTATAAAGTCCACATGCAACAAGCAGTCAAAATCTATTATTGCATCAACCTCAACAGCCATGGTGCTTGCGTCTACGGGCAAATGCACTATAAGCACTGACCACAGCATTCGTGTTCCCAATCTTAAACTGCTAACATCCGTATCAATTCGGCCACCGATGAACGTTGCGCCACCGCAATAATGACTGTTTGGGGGTCCGGGAGCGCGGGAAGAAATACTTACCTTGAAGACATTTTCAGTTAATACGGTTATATCCTCAAACCCAGTGCGATCAATAACGACCTGCACTCTCCTGTGACCGGCAGGAACGGGAACTGTAACAGTGTCCCTACCTCGCGGCAGTCTGCGGTTGAAAACACGCTCTACACGGTGAGACATTGAATTTTTGCCTCATTGCGTAGTTGTATTTTATGTGCTTTGCCATTTGTGGTTGTCAGTGCGTGTCTTGGCAAGTCAACGTGATCCAGAAACTTACCCGAAAATGCTGCTGGCAATGTAGTGGCCACCCCCTGCGTTAATAACGATTCGTAACTAAACGAATAATCTGCAGCTTGACGCATTTCCTCATCCCATTCCTTGCGCTTTTTCGCCAGCGCAATGACCTCACTTTCGGGAAGGTCAACCACTCCATCAGGAAACATATAGTGCATCATCATCATCGACCTGGCCCCCGCACAAGCGTTCTCGCGATACATATGCACTATCGGACTTGTCATCCACGGTTTGACGTAGTTTGAGAGGATTTGCGGGTGCTCTAAAAACTCGGACTCACTGCCATTGAACTCATGCACAACATCATCAATATCAGGATGTGATTTCAGTGCATTGCACAGCATGTGGGTGCCCGTTCGTGGTAGAGCTAGAATGACAAAAGGTTTCATTTACTTCACGATATTCAATGCGCTCAATACAAGCATCTGCATTGCGCAGACGATAGATTTCACCACAAACATATCGAAAGCGTGGGTAACTTGGATTGATTCTGACATGCTTTGTGGTTGTATAAGTTAATGTCTTTTGTCTCAAAATTAAATTCTGCTGCCCCCGTACAGCCTAAGAATAGCACAAAAACCGCTTAATCTAACTCACCACGCGCTTTCATCTGCCTGACCTCAGCCATAGTCCGCAGGCAACCCTCGCTGTGCGCGAGCCGCAGCGCGAGGCGGTCGTGCTCCGATTGAACCCTGCCGTCCACTAAATCGTGACAAGCACTACAAGACCACGCACCCATAGCAAAATTGTCAGGCTTCATACCCATACCCGTATAGCCTGAAAGTCTGTAATGGGCGAGGACAGTTGTCTCAGGATT
>Ga0255048_10000658_pt1 | contig 25850 bp, 28 predicted proteins | sample JV7_2_2_MG_FD_183619 | JGI IMG/M metagenome (GOLD analysis project Ga0255048, IMG submission 183619) | Seawater microbial communities from Jervis Inlet, British Columbia, Canada - JV7_2_2 | ecosystem: Environmental > Aquatic > Marine > Inlet | place: Canada: British Columbia | collected 2016-10-06
CATCAGTCAGTATGTGGGGCATCCCGAAGGCTGGGCTAGCTTCTGCCCATTCTGCGGGATCAAGGCCCCGAGGCCAGGCCAACATTTAACCCAGTGCCCGGTGGAGAACCCATGACCCGACCAGCCGAAGCCGATCAACGAACTGGGGCCGAGAGCCCGGAAGGAGAGCTGAGTGCAGAATGTCATCGAGGTGGCCAGCCCGATCGAGGCCCGCACTTCCGGGTGGTGTTCCGCCAGCACAGCGTCGAGATGAATGAGCGCGTCACCGTGCTGGCCACGACCCAGCGGGGGAGAGAGATCATGGACCGGCTGCGTCGTGCGCTGGTCGCCAACCTGAACCACATCACGGAGGGAAAGTAGATGCAGAACCACGAGCAACTCTCGGACTACCGAGGCATCATCATCCGGCCCACCTACGTCAGCAAGCACGGTACGGGCCGCGTCTGCTCAACCGTTCAGGGTTACCTGTTCGGCGACGTTTGGAACCCCTCGATCAAACAGGCCAGGGCTGCGATCGACCGTATGGTTTCGCGGTACGACGAACTCAGCGACCACGGGCGCAGGCAACTGGCCGGGCTGCGTCTGACCCAGCTGGTCAACCAGAACCCGGGGTTCCCGGTGCCAGAGGAGCAGGTCTGCGGCTGGTGTGGGCACGTCGTCGAGGAAGGCGAGGAGCTGGCCGACGATCCGCGCCCTGTCGTCGGAGGGGGCAAGAAGGTGTGCCACCTGTGCGCTGCCAGCTGGGAGATGATGTAGGAGTACCGCAAGCGGGGGAGCGCCCGGAGGGAACCGAGGCGCTCTCCCCGCCTGGAGGTAATAGCGCCCCGAGCCTACGGCCCGGGGCTACGGCCTGTCAAGGAAAGAAGGCAGCCAGTTGACAGGTCGACTGGCACCTGATAGGCTGCGCGGCAGTCTAGTTCACTTATCTGGAGGTAATAGCATGACCAGCATGACCAGTACCACCCAGCTGTCCCTTCCCGGCGTCTGCGCCCCCCGTCTCTCCTTCATGAACTCCGAGAAGAGCTTCTCTGTCTCCAATTCGGAGATCCGCGACCCGGAGATGCCATTCAATCGGGCAAAGCCGATGGGGAGCCGGCACTGCCCGGTCTCCTTCTGCGACTTGCTGAAGATTCGAGATCGAGCGGCAAAAGACGCGGGCTTCCAGGTAGAGGACATGAAGCACGTCCTCACCCACGATGGCAAGCGGCTGTTCAGCATTTTCAACTTGGGGATGAGCTTCGACATCGGCCAGTCGGCCCAGATGGTCGGAGTTCTCCGGGGGTCGGTCGACCAGGCCTTCCGCGACGGGATGATCTTCGGCTCGAATGTGACGTGCTGCACCAACCTGGAGCTGTGGTCCGGCGACCATATGGCCGGGCACAAGAACACCAAGAACGCGCCAGTCACCCTCTACGAGAGGATGCTGGGCGCGTTCGGCAGAGTCGAGGAGCAGCACACCCGGGGCGAGAAGCGGATAGAGCTGATGCAGGCCTTCCGTCTCAAGGATGAGTCGGTACGGAACGACATCCTCGTCCGAGCCTGCCAGGTGGGCGCGATCTCCGCCTGGTCGACGATCCCGAAGGTGATCCACGAGTACCAGACATCTCGGCATCCCGAGTTCCAGGACCGCAACCTGTGGAGCCTCTTCAACGCCTACACCGAGGTCTCGAAGAAGGGCTTCGGTCGAGAGCCCTTCAATCAGTCCGAGAGGACCGGCCACATGCAGGAGCTGGTAGACGAGGTCATCAACCTCGAAGAGGAACTCCGCAAGGCCGCAATCCGCAACTAAAACATCACAAACCAGGGGGCCCGAGGGCCCCCGCATCTGGAGGTAATAGCAATGATGAAGGACATGACACGGGCGGAAGTGGTAGCGGCATTGCGGGCGGTTTTGGAAGCGGCAAACCTGGCCGACGCCGACGGGCGCAACGACTTGCCAGCGCACGCCGCGCTTGAGCATAGCGGTGGACTTTACGGCCACATCAAGGCCGCGCTCAGTTCCATTGGTGAAGGCGAAGCCCAAGCGCATTGGGCCGAGTGTGGCGAGTGGCCCCCGATTGCCCCCTTGAGCATGACTTGGCCGCAAGCGAACGACATCGACGCCGGGGTACACGAAAGGAGCGGCGACCACTGGCCCGAGATAGGCGACGAGGACGAGGTCTTGCTAGACCTGGACCACCTCACTGTTCAGCTCCAACTGGACAGTGGGCCAGTCGATCTGAATGCCTGCGGTGCGCCGTGCGAGGACCTGACAGACCTGATCGAGCTGATCGACCAGCTACATGATACGGGGGCGATCACGGCGACTGTGCGCGAGAAGCTCCTGGGCGATGTAGCTGGCGCGCAGGAGAACTAGGGTGCTGCGCTTCGCTGAGCCTGGGTGGACACTCCATCCGCCCAGGCGCTGGCAGCCCGAGGCAATGACCGCAGTCGAAGATCACTTCGCGCTCCCTGATCCGGAGCCCGCAGTGATCTCGGCGGTCATGGGTGCCGGCAAGAGTCTCCTCCTGTCCGAGCTGCTTGCGACGGTGCAGCTGGGGGATCACGAGCATGTGGTGGTCTCCACATCGACCCAGGACCTGGTCGCCTCGCTAGCCGAGACGATCAGGGGCCGGGTGCGCGGCATGCGCTCGGTCGGCGAGTGGTACACCAGGCGCAAGCACATCGGGCAAATTACCGTTGCCTGCGTGCCCAGCCTATACACCCTGGCCCAGGAGCTGAGGGAGCGGGGGGCCAGCACGGCCCTCTGGGTGGCCGACGAGTGCCACCGATCGGAGTGCGGCTCGGTGCTCGAAGCTGAGCCGATCCTGGACCCGATGCACTCGCTCGGGCTGACCGCGACACCGTTCCGCTCGGACCACATGGAATCCGTGTCGCTTTTCAAGGAGGTGATCTACCGATATGGCGTGGCCGATGCGCTGAAGGATCGGGTCGTCGTGCCCTGGCGGATCAAGCACTGGGGCGGGACGGTCTCGGATCTCGATGCGGTCTGCCTTGAAATGATCCGAGAGCAGGACGGGCCAGGCCTGGTCAATGCGTGCGACATCGAGGACGCGGAGGCCTTCGCCCAGTACCTGACCGAGAACGGTGTGCCAGCTGAAGCGATCCACTCGACTATGCCAGTCGAGCTGCGAGCCGCTAGGCTGCTGGCGCTGGAGAAGGAGGACATCCGCTGCGTCGTCCACGTCAACATGCTGAGTGAGGGGGCGAACTTCCCCTTTCTCCGCTGGATGTGCCTGCGCCGGGAGGTCGGGGCCCGGGTCCGGTTCATCCAGGAGATCGGGAGGCTGCTCCGGTCACACCCGGGAAAGGACGAGGCGGTGTACCTGGATCCCCACGATCTCTTCGGGACCTTCAAGCTCTCCTACAAGGAGGCGCTGGGGGAGCCGCCGCCCAGGCCAGAGAGCAGGATGGTCATGCGAGACCCTGACGGGGCCGCCAGGGGAATATCTGACCCCGACCCGGCCCTCAGCCTGGCCTGGATCGAAAGTACCGTCAGGGCCCTCACGGTGGTTTGTGACGCGATGGGCATGATGGGTCGCTACAGGAGGATCATCCCGAAGGAGGACCGCGTCAGGCCGAGCACGCGCATGCAGTGGATCGCTCTCGACGCAGCGTGCCGGGCCGTGGAAAGGCTGGCACCTGAGGGGTGGAAGCGCTGCCTCCGAGCGATCCGCCGGAAGCCAGAGGGGATCAGATTCGGCTTCGCTGCCGACCTCCTCTCGGCGCTGAACGGCATCCGGCGGGTGTATTCCTGGCCTGACATTGACGACCGGGGAGAAATACGCGAGACTGGCCCCGATGATCATACAGCTGCACCCTGAGGGAGTGACTTGTACCTGCGGTCACCATTTCTCAGCTCATGCAGATGATGGCTGTTGGGAAGACGGGTGTGAGTGCCGTGAGCTGACATGCAGCGACTGCAAGGCCAGCTCACCGCACCGCCCCTGCTGGTGCAGCCAGATGTGCTAGAATTATTGCATGAGAAGAAAGCAAGCGCTGCCCCTGAACTTGGAAGCGATCACCGAGTCTTTCCGACGGAGGCGTCGAGCGAGGCGCACCCCAGCTGGCACCGAGGCGATCGTGCTTCCGACCACCGACGGGGCCGCAGAGGCCAGGAAGGCCAGGGCCGCCGAGAGTATCAGCCAGATGGTGGATGAAGCCCGCAGCCGGCCAGAGGTAGATCTGAGCCAGCCCGGGGCCCCCGTCAGGAAGCGGAAGAAGCGCTAGTCATCCCTGCAATAATGGGCGCACTCCCCACAGTACCTAACAACGACTGGCGGGAGGGCATCCCTCCCACCAGTCCAGAGGAAAGTCTTCAGGGGGAGGCCTGACCGATGGCACCGATCGCACCTCGCTTCACTGCTCAATACTGCCTCACTGTATGTCCGCACCAGCGGCAGGACTGACCGATCCGGGTGATCCTCTCCTCCCCCTTGAATGGCGAATAGACAGTCAGATAGCGCACCGCCCACTGCCCACAGCTGTGGCACTGGTCTGGTCCCTGGACCCCGACCCACTCTCGCAGAGTACGACGATCAGGTGGAATGTCGTACTCTGCCTCGACATCCCTGTCAGCCCGGTCCTTGTCAGCCTTGACCATCTGGACAAACCTGGGCTCCCTCTCCGGGGCCACATAGAGGGGGTGTGATTTGTGCCCCGGGGGCACCATCTTTCCGTCCTTGTTTTTCTTCCACCCAGCACCCGGCATCAGCTAGTCTCCGACAGATATTTCCCAAGGACCCGAAGGGCCTCCAGCACATCCGTGCCCACATCAATACGCACGGCCTCGTCGAGCAAGATGGTGAGTGCGGCTTGCGCCTCTCTCACAGAGACGGCACCCGACATGTCCCCCTGGGAATTGGCGGCCCTCACCTCGTCGTCCATGTCTGACATCTACCTACCTCCAGTTGCAGCCTTTTTCATCGCGGACTCAAGCAAGGACCGCCCCTGCTCGGCCAGCGCATCCTCAGTCTTCCTTCTGCGCTCCAGCTTGGCCAGGACTACCTCGATGCCCACGGCATAAATCTCCATCGCCTGGAGCGTCGACCTGATCCGCTCGTATGTTTGCCGGTATATCCCCCTGAGCTTGGCGTCCTCGCCCAGCGCCACATCAATCTTGCTTACGTCTCCAGCTGCCTCAATAAGGCTCGCTCGAAGCCGTTTCTGCAGTCCCCTGTCGTTGGCTGCCGAGAGGTCCCGGAGGTAGGCTTCCCCCACAATACGTTGAGACGCTCGGTAGCGAGCGAAGTCTCGACGCACGACTGGGTCAACCCCGCTACACCCGACCAGCAAACACAGCAGCACCAGCACCCACAAGATCCGCATTCCATCACTCTCCTCTCAGGGCAAATTCCATCCCGCCATAGCGAGATATCCTCGCCATGAAATCACCGCAATTCTTCATCCCATCGGACTTCTTCAGGCCAAGGAGGCCATGGCGCTCGACGAGCCGCCCGATCCTGGTCTTCACCATCCGCACGGTACACCCCTCCCTCTCCCTGATCCGGTCCTCTACGATCGACCTGGACTTCCAGTAGCTGTCCAGATACGTCAGGAAGGTCGCGTCATCCAGCTCTGGCAGATCAGCGGGGGGCACGCGCCTCGGGTCTCTCCCCAGCAGCTGGGACGGGTCCCCGTCAGCGACATAGTCCCAATGAGGCCACCCCCAGGCCACCACAGCGGGATCTGGTGGAGCCCAGCTCCGACAGGCCGCCTCCGCTACATACCAGCCATCGGTCTCATGCTGACGGAGGACCATGTGGGTATCGACAGCCCTAGCCTGAGCGCTAGCCCCAGACCCCACATCAACAATTGACTTGTTCGCCTGAGACCCCTTTGTCGAGTGGTGGACAACCGCGAGAGCTGCCCCCGTGTTTTGGGCCAGACGGTCCAGCTCGTTATACATCTGGATGACAGAAGCGTTGTCGTTTTCCGACGTGCCGGGCCTGAGAAAGCGATAGAATGCATCCAGGATTATAAGGCTCGGGCGATTCAACCGGCATTGTGCGTCCACTAGCTGGTGCAGATCCTCCAGATATACTTGTCGTCCACGGATTGGCAGCACCTCCAAGTTGGCCATCGCAGCCCCGACACCCTTCTCCCTCGACAGGGTCATCAGCCGGTTGGACAGTGTGCTTCGGTGCAGCTCGTTGTCGATGAGGAAGACAGACCCCGGAGAACACTCCCACTGCGGGAGGATGAAGCTCGTCCCGGCTAGCACGGCAAGGGCTAGATGGTACGCCATCCAGCTCTTGCCGACCTTGGGCGGGGCCACGATGTTCATGACCTCACCCCGACGCACCAGCCCACGGACGACGGGGGCCTCCAGCCTGCCCTGGTACTGGTCAGCCAAATCAACAAAGTTGACCCAGCCGGTCGACTGGGCCTTCTCCAGCTGGGCTTGCCCGGCCAGGGCGTCAATGTTACGGGCCAGAGCATCAGGGTCTGCCGCCGCAACGTCATTGACATCGACCTTCACCCGACCATACCCTTCAGCACGACACCCGGGGCCATCAAGGTGGCCACCTCTCGCTTGGCCTCGATGGGAGTCGGGGGGAAGCACATTACGCAGGACCAATCCCGCCGGCTGGTCAGACGCCAGAAGCGATTGCATCCGCACTTCTCGCATGTCCTGCGTGGCGACTCCATGCGAGAGTACTCCCCGCCCTCTTGGGGCTCGGGTGCGATCTCGTCTCGGGGAAAGGGTGAGGCCAGGCTCGCCTTGAGCTGGCCGCAGTGGAAGCTTGCAACGCTCAGCCCGCTAGCCTCCATTTGCCGGGTCATGATGTCGCGCCACTTGATTCCCGCCGCGTCATTGTCGTAGACCACAAACACCTGCCCCGGGAAGACATTGACAATCCGCTCCAGCATCCGGGGCGGCATGCCCGATCCAGACTCCCCGGTCGTCGGGCTGGTGGCCGCGAAACCGGCGCTGATCAGGGCGAGCGCCTTCAGCTCACCGCCACAGAGGAAAAGCCTGTCGGGCTGATACCATCTCTCTGGCGCTGGCCACAGCGTGCGGATCCCGTGGACCGGCTTGCTGGTGGGGTGCGTCCCGAATGGTGCCCACATGCACTTCGGCTGGTTATCCCAGTGCCTCTTCTCGCAGTGGATCTTGACACCGAGCAGCCTACCGTTAGCTGCCGTGATAGGGAGGATCCATCCCGTCGCCGGCCAGGACTTCCCGGTGGCGAGATTCTTGAACATCCCCCCCTCGACGTATCCCAGCCGATATCGCTGGACCTCCTCCATGTTGGTGATGCCTCGCTTCCCAGACATCACCTCCTCCTGTATCCTCCAGCTGCTGAGCAAGTGTTTTTGAGCAACCTCGATCAGGTGGTTTGCCCGGTCCATGTCAAGGGAGGGCTCGACCACAGCCTGGTCCCTGAAAATCTTGACCCCCAAGTTGCGCTCGATGTACTTGAGTGCCTCCTTGGGTGTCGGGATGCTCTGCTTCAGCATGACCGCATCGATCACCGACCCGCCGACTCCGCAGGAGTGGCACCTGAACTTCCACTCCCGCTTGGCGTCCTGATAAATGCTGAAGCTCTTATTCCGCTCATCATGAAACGGGCAGAGATGAACCCCGCCATCAGGCAGGCCGAGCACCTCAAGGAGCATCTGCTTGTCCATCCGCAACTCACTCAGTTCCATCGCTATTACCTCCAGGGTATGGGGCGGAATCCTTGCAGCACCCGCAGTACCCGCAGACTGCCCCGGCCTCCCACTGCTCGGGTGTAATCGGGGGGGTCAGGGTCTGAGAGAGGTGGACGACAGCCTCCCGCATCAGATGCCGGATCTGGTTTGTCAACTGTCCCGGCCTATCCTTGAGCACGTTCCAGTGTTCGATGTCCATTCCGAAGCAGGTCATGAAATGGAAGTACGCCATGAGTTGGTCGTTGGCGTAGTCGACGTGACACTCGGGTAGCGCATTCCCACGCGCCCACGGTTCACGGTCGCCCTCTGCCTTCACTACCTCTCGGAACAGACCGATCGCTTCGCTTGGCTTATCACTCAGTTCCATCGCTATTACCTCCAGGGTATGGGTAGGACACCCACGAATCTTTTTGGTCACTCCACCAATAGAGGCCCCGCCCCACGTTGGCGTGGAGGACCCCCTGGTGGACGAAGAAGCTCCCCCCCTCCAGGGCCTCGACCCGGAAGAGAAGGTTGTCCACCGCTGCGTTCAAGTCCACCAGCTCTCCCCCCAGCTCCTGCGTGTTCATCTCTGATCCTCCGAATTGAGCGTACATCAGTTCATCCCAGGGTCTTCTGGGCGGGGGACCAGCCCCGTCGTTTCCAGGGTCGCCCGGAACAGGAGAGCCATGCGGGTGACGAAGTCGTCCCGCTCTCGCCCCGGGGGGAAGCTCGACCGAACCTGGAGGCATGCGTGAGCAATCAGGGCCCCGACCCAGGCCTCGATCGACACCTCGCCCGCATCCAACATGTCATGCAGGCAGAGATTGATGCTCTCCAGGATCTCAGTCTCGGCCATCGCATACTCATCCCTCGTCATCGATCGTCCTCCTTCTTCCTGGCTTCGCAAGAGACATGCACGATCACCGCTGCGTCCCATGCCTCCTTTGCCCGGAGATATTCAGAGACCCTCCTGGAGGCCCTGTTGAGAGCGGCTGTGCCCGGCCCAAGAAGCTCCAGGCTCATCTCCCTCCTCACGAGGCACTCCTCCAGCTGCTGCTCCTCCCTCTCGTTCAGCAACCCCCTATCCCGGAGGGCCTCGACCTCGCTGATCAGCTCTCGGCTACGCTTCCGCATCGCTATTACGCTCCTCGATAGAAATGACCACCCGGTACTTCTTCGATCGCTCCTGGGAGTAGCTCCAGGTCACCATCTCCTCATCGCCGTCGTCACACCCCAAGGCATCGGCCACGCCATCGCGCACATGCTTTGCTGAGATCGCAAGATTGTCACTGTCGAGCTTGCGGGGACCATGCCTCGTGATGTGGACGCGGACGGGGAGCTGCACCGGGTGATGGTGCAGCTCGTGAGCAGCGAAGACCAGTGCCTTGGCTCGCTGCTCCTTAGCCCGCCGGCTCGACTTCCGCCAGCCCTCCCGCTGATTGGCAAGCGAGACCAGGTGCATGTCGAAAGACACCACGGTAGTTGTCACCTGGCCCCCCGCCGAATCTCCTCCTCGATCTCCTCCGCCAGGGCCTCCACATCCCACTCCCTGACACGGGGCAGGCACAGGCTGGCCACCACGACCACGGCGGCCACAACAACCATGGCACCCACTGCGACAACGGCGGCCACTAGAAAGGCACCTCGTCATCGACCAAAATCCTGGCCCAGTCGCGATCGATCTCGTCCAGCTCAGACTGGGTGGTGCTCGGCACGGCACCCCCGAGTCGATTGATGAATTTGACCCGGCGCTCGTTGCTCTCGTCCAGTTCAAGGACGAACTGGTACTCTATCCCAGATGTGTCGATGTCCATGATCGCAGAAGGGGCCCCGTCCCAGCCCAGCAGCTTTCGCAGCTGAGCGACACGGCCCGACACCGCTCCGTCCTTCCGGGTAAAGTCCCAGTAGACCATGTACGGGGTGGGTGGGCCGCCCTGGTTGCTCGTGCTAACCATGCACCGGGCTACCCACTGGATGTTCCCGTATTTCTTGCTCCGAACCACAGCGTGCTCTTCGATCGTCCCCAGACACTTGATATCGTCACTCACTGCTATACCTCCTCAGCTGTAGGTTACCTGGCACCCGGTCTATCAGACCGGACAATGCGTCCTTCACTTCCTTGGATCCGCCCAGGAGCTTCTCTATCTGAGCGGGAGATCTCAGGCCAGCAGCCTCGAACAGGCTGTCCGTGGCCACATCCGACATGTACTCGCTCGCGACCTCCATCAGATTCTCTAGCGCCACCCCGCCTGACCAGGACCGCTTAGCCCGACCCGCCACCAGCTCATAGCCAGGGACCTCGCCGCCGGCAGCGGCAATCGCTAGTCCCCTCCGCTGGATCCCCCCAGCGAGCCGCTTCAGCGACTCAGCCAAGGGGAGTAGCTGGGCCACATCTTGCGGAGACAGGGCCTGCGGGTCGAGATCATCCCCGTGCAGCTTCGCCCCCTGCCTCAGCAGCTCAGGGCAGAGACCCTGCTCCGCTGCCCGACAGTAGCGGCAGGCTTTCTTGCTGGGGCGCAGCGGAGCAAGAGGCCAGCTGGAGTGATCCACGATCTCGTGGATCCTCTGTCGAGCCTCCTCGATGGCGTCACTGCCGTAGAGCCACCGGCTGACCCGACGCTCCCTGGCCATGACTATCACAGCATGCACCTCCTCCAGCTGGTATCTGTCGGAGAGCGCCACCGCGTAACAGGCCAGCTGGAGATTGCTGCGAGCCGGGTCGGGGCGCACCCGGCCAAACTTCCAGTCGACGATCATCCCGCAGCCGAACGGCTCAAACAGGGCCACGTCAGGAGTCCCATAGTCGATCAGCGGGTGGATCGACTTGCAGTCGATCTCCACCTCGACCTCCATGGACCAGTTGGGGCTAGCCAGCCCCGCCAGCGTCTCCGCGCAGAACGCAGCCAGATCCATCTCGTCTAGGCTGAGGTCATCTCGGACCATGACCCCCTGTATCTCCTCCGCCACGATCTGGTGGAGGCGAGACCCCTCGCTAGCCCACTCCCCCTCCGACTCCGCCACTCCATCCTCTTGGATCCCAGACCCAGGGCACAGCATGCGGCGGTTCAGCGAGCTGGGGCCCCAGGTGCTATGGGACACGGGTCAGGGCCTCCGTGATCTTGGGCGGCATGCCGCCGTTCGCCGGGTACTTCCCCGCGATGTCCCTGACCAGCTCCCCCCATCGATCCTGCTCCAGATCCTTCAGCCGGGCGACCCCGAACTTCCCGAGGAAAGTTGGGATGACCTCCTTGATATCGATCACCGAGAAGTGCTGCATCCACTCACTCAGGCAGCCTCCAACCGTGGAGTAGTCCAGCTGATGAGAGGCAGCCGGGGGCCGGCTGGTCGAGTGGGGCATGACGCTGGCCCCAGAGTCCCACTCCCGAGAGCTTTCACCGTCGTCATCGTCGCCAGGATAGATCCCGGTCAGGGCCTGGAGCCCGTTGCGGCGGAGGTACGTCGTGGCCTTCACAAGCTCTTGCGGCTTTCCCCGGGGAATCGCGCAGCTGACACCTCCGCCGAGGAACTCTCCGCTAGCGTGGCCGAGGATCGAGATCAGATGCAGCTCATCCACCCCCATCGTCGGTATCTGCACTACGGAGAGACCGTTGCCGGTCAGGCACTCGCGACAGGCCTCCCAGCTGGTACGCAGCGTGGCGTAGCGGTAGTCAAAGTGCTTGTTCTCTCGGTCAGTCTTGGCCCCCTGCATCTCGGCCTGGGCCTTGCTCAGGGCAGCGAACAGCTTCCCCAGGGTCGCGCTTGCGACGAATCCCGCTGGATTGCTCTCACAGACTACCCCTACATGATCATGGTCCATGCTATTGCCTCCTAGATTCGGAACCTGAGCGCGGCCAGACCTTCTTCGACTAGCTGCCGGACCCGCTCTCTGGATAGACCCTCCTGCTCACCGAGAGCAGCCAGGGTTTTGGGCTCTCCGTCGAGCCCGAACCTCCCCCGCACAAGTCGAGCTGTGCGGGGCTCAAGATTGCCAACCATCTGCCGGCAGCGGGCCACCCACTCCTCCCTGATGAGAATCTCGATAGGTGAGTCCTCTGGCTTGCCCTCGCAGCGTGAGTCCGGCTTGCTAGCCCCAGACCGGAGGGCCTGGAGAGCCTTGGCTACATTGGCGAAGCTGCCCCTCCGTGGCATCTCTGACCAGACCTCCATCTCAGATGGCTGCCGCTCCAGCTCCCCGTACAGCCGCGACCGGGTCTCCTCCCAGTGGGAGATCGAATCGACCAGGTACTCCGGGAGTCGCACGGTGTTGATGTGGTGCTTGAGGAATCGCCGGATCTGCTGCCGGATCCACCATACAGCGCATGTGGAAAACCGCCCTCGGTCTGGGTCAAATACCTCGATCGCCTTGATCAGTCCGAGGACCCCCACCTGGAACAGGTCATCCTGGCAGCGCACGCCATATTGCTTCGCAACGGAAAACACCAGTCGCAGATTGCACAGGACCATTGTGTCCCGTGCCGCTCGGTCACCGCCCCTGGCCAGCGATGCGAACTGGCCCTCCTGCTTGGCGCTGAGCAAGGGGTGTGGTCCGACTTGGATGTTCATCGTCGCGATCACGGCTAGCCCCAAGCGGGGACCATCCCGGCTGCCTCCGACATCTCGTCCAGAGACACATCAAGCAGGAGGGCCAGCTCTATCGCCTGCAAAAACCGGGGGTCACGAACCCCCCTCTCGTACTCGCTGATGGTCCTCTGCGGGATTCCGGCCTGGATAGCCAGAGCCCGCTGGCTGTACCCCTGACCCTTGCGCTTTTCCCGGAGGAAACGTCCCAACTTTTCAGTCGTTGTCATGACGCAATACTACCACGCCGAGCTGAGCGGTCAAGCGCTCACCGCAAGTCCCTGGCCTACTTGACCATGCGGGCCTTCATCCGCTCGACTTTGCCTCGCCGACGCTTGCGACCGCGATACCAATTTTTTGCCGTGGTCAGCTTCGGCTTGGTGTTGATCCGAGACTCGATCTCATCCTCAGAGAGGCCCATGCGCCGGAGGTTCTCTGCGGCTCTCCTCGTCTTCCTCTGGTGCTCGTTTGCCCGGGTGCGGAAGTCCTTGTCCCTCTCCCCGGGCTTCCGCTTCAGGTCCGTGGTCAGCTCATCGATCCTGGTCTTTATGAGGGCCTCCCTGGCCCGGCCCTTCGCCTGGGACTGGCTGTCTTCTGTCCTCAGCCTGAGAAAGCTGTCTGCCACGCGCCTCATATCGTTTTGCAGCTGACCGATCTTCTTCATCGAGGGACGCTTCTTTCCGTACTCCAGCCTGATGTCAGTGTAGAGTCGCTCGACTTCCTCCATCTGCTCCTGAGCGTCACCGAGCTTGAGCATTCTGTTTTCCATCTCGGTCAGGGCTTCCGGATCCGCGTGGGGGTCCTTCGACAGGTTGTCGACCGCCTTTTGCAGCGCCTTGAATTCGGCCCCCATCTCCAGCAGCTTGAGCGTCCTCTTGCTCCTCCGCCCGACCGGATCCTTCGCGACGAACCGGCGGATGATCGGCACATCCCGGAGAACCCGGAATGTGCCCCTCCTGATCTTGTCCTCCATGACGATAGTGTCATCCAGCAAGCTGGTGAAGATCGACCGGACAGCGTACTTCACCTTGAGCGGAGACGTTTTGCCTGCGCGGTATAGGCCGATCGCATCCTTCTTGGTCTTGGCCACCAGGGGGATCGCCGGGAAATCGATATTGCCCAGCAGCTTATAGGCCTCGGGGGTTCCCGGGTAATACTGCAGCTCCGGGTTGGCCGGGAAGTTCGTCGCAAGGAACGTCGGGACGAGATCCTCCTGGTAGAAGAACGAGTAGCCCTTCTCGAAGAGGGTGGTCTCGATCCAGATCTTCAGGTGCGGGCTGATCGCGTCAGTCGGGCCCGGGAATTGTGTGATCCGGCGAAGGATCTCTCGGGCAGTGTCGTCCCCATTGAACCCCTCCTTCAGGATTGCCCCCTCGGATGTGTTCCACCCCATAGACATGGCCGCCCCCAGGAAGCCGAAGTCGAACGGGGCCGCGACCGAGCCGCCGATCCACATGAAGGATAGGCGGTCCTCATCCGTACGGTCCCTCATCCTGGAGCGGATTTCATCATCGTCATCGATAGCGCTGATCATCAGCATGTTCACGGCACTCGCCGCAGCTCCGTACATGAAGAGCATCGGGAGCCTCATCCAGGCCTGAACCAGCCGCTCTTTCGGGTCTGGCTCGACGAACATCTTCTGCGTCTGCCCCCAGAGAATCTGGAGCGCCGGATTCATGAACCCTGCAGCACGGATCCATGCTGCTAAATTTGGGTTGCTGGCACGCTGGCCGAAGTTGCCCGTGAGTTCCTGGTAATCCCGGTTTCCCCTCTCGTCGGAAAACCCACGCCTGTGGGCGGAGACAAACGCGCCCTCTCGGGCCAGCTGCTCACCCTGGTTCGAGAGGAACCGACCGAAGGTCACGTAATTCACCAGGTCGCCTCCCTTGAGCAGGGCGCTCATGGCCTGGCCCGGCATCTCCGCTATCCGATCAGCCCACCCCATCTCACCCCACCCGTCGACGACCAGACCCTCCATGAAGACATCCCGGAAGCTACTGACGAACCCCCTATGCTCGTCTGTCGATAGAATATCGTAAGTTTTACTGTGCAGCTCCGCTGCCCTCCTTGCATTCGGGACCTCCCCCGTGATGCGGTTAGCCAAGCCGAGGAACGAGAAGTAGAAGGGTATCTTTTGCAGGATGTTCTCGCGGGTGAAGCCCTTCCTCTCGCGGCCCATGAAGAACGCGGTGCTCGGGTCCCTGAAGATCGCATTCGCCACGGCGAAGCCGGGCGACTGAGTGATCACCCTCTTCCACGGGGCCTGCACTCCAGAGAGAACCTTCGTGAGGAAGGCTGTTGTCTTGGTCGGGGCCCCGCTCAGGCGGAACATGTCGAGCAGCATCGGGTCGCGCACCAGGTAGTACTCGCGCTTGCCGTCCACCCACGGCGCGATGATGTTCACCCCCTCGGGCCCCTTGAGGCGGAAAAACTTCTCGCCTGGGAACCTGATCGAGATTTGTCCGGGCTTGACCTCCTCTCCGTCCTCAAGCTTGCGGCCCAGCTCATGTGCCTTGAGCCTGTTGAGGTGCTCGGCGAACTCCCTTTTCTGTTCCTCTGGAGTCCGCTGGCCCACGACCTTGACATCCTCCGGTAGCCTGATCATGGCCCTCGCGGCCTTGAACCTGACACCCATCAGATCATGCAGCTTTGTCAGCTGGTTCCTCTCCTCCAGCGTCTTGAAAACACGCGGGTCAAGCTGGTCCCGCTGCATCTCCTTCACGTCCTTATCGGAGAGAGACGAGATCGCGTTGAAATAGCGGAGGTAGGTCATCATCAGCCTGTTGCCGTAGTAGCTCTCGGCAGACAGGCGGAGCCTCGTTTGGATGGCTTCATCTAGCGATTTGAATGCGGCCAATGACCCGTGGGCATAGCGAATTCCAGACCCGGGCATCTGGCCCTGCTGCATCCAGTGCCCCTGCCCGCTGTCGCTCTCGATAGAGATCTGCCTGGGCAGCGGGAGGTATGTCGAGTTCTCCGCTCTGATGTGGGCTGCCTCCTGCGCGGTGAACTCGCCAGTCATCACGGCGACCAGCATTGTCCCATCCATCAGCTCTTGAAGCCTGGAGAACTCCTTGTCCCAGTCAGGGTTCTTCCTCCGGACTTCCTCGACAAACTTGGTCACTTCGGCAGGGGAGGTCCCCTTATCATAGAACCCCGGGAAAAGGTGGGGCACCATCTTTGAGGCCTCCTTCAGCCTCCCCTCGTCAATCAGGGACTGCCTCTTCCCCTCATCTCTCTGATAGCGGAAGATCGCGGTCTTGTACTGGGCCCATACCATGAACTGCTGCCACTTCCTCTCGGCCTCCCTGCGGGTCATCGAGCCCTTGACGACGGACTTCTTCACATCCCCAAATGAGAACTCCGTGACCCGGATGTCCTGGCCATGCTTCGTCTCGACATCCAGCCTCTTCGGGAGCAACCCTGAATCCCTGAGCAGCTGCCGATCTTCGGGGCTCAAATTGAAGACCCCTCTCCCGGTCCCGAATATCTTCAGCCCCCCACCCCGCATCGCATCCATCACTGTCAGGTGGATCTGCTGCATCCCAGATGCTGCATCCAGAGCGTCCTTCTCGGTCGACTCGATCTTTTCGTGGAAGGCCCGAGCGATGGCCATGTTCCCCTTGACAACGTCGCTGATCATCTCCCGGGCGAAGCCCATCACCCCGAAAGGGTCGAACCTACTCGTGTCCTGGGCCAGCCCCTTCCACATGAGCCTCCGCAAGAGCGCGTGCCCGACACCATTTCCGATGATCTTCGTCCTGAAGAAGTCCGAGAACCACCCCTCCACGGCCTCTTCATCGGTCAGCATGATGTCATTGCTGATCGATGCCTTCTGGATATCCTCGGGCCTGGCCCGGTGTGCGACGAATGCGCGGTGTGCATCCTGCAGAACAGACAGCACGTCCGGAGAGATGTCAGACATCATCTCCTCGAACTCCCTCAGCAGTGGGGAGAAGTTGTTCTCCAGCCTGGCGTAGTCTGTCACGTATAGTCGGATCAGCTCGGCGAACCCTTCCCCCACCGTATGGTTTGACGACATCGCCCCATTCCGGTGGGTCAGCGCGATCAGCCCCGGATCCATCGGCGCGTTCCAGCTTGGGTCTCTGTCGGAGAGGTAGTTGTAGAGCGCATGCCCTCCCTCGTGAAGCTGTATCTCCCCCGCCCCGTGCTCGGAGGCGACCATGTGGAACGCGGGAAAGAAGGCCCCCGCGTGTTTGGCCAGGAGCTTCTTGGCGTCCTTGCCAAAGAGCAGCTTCGCCCCGATCTTATCGTTGATGAACTCCGCGATAGAACGCAGGCCATGCCGACCCTTCTTGTCCTTCCTTATGCTCTCTACCAGGGCCCTGCCAGACTCTGTCTCGGCCTCGGTCTGGGAGAACCCAGCCTCCCCCTTGTAATACCCAGACTGGACCGTGGGCCGGGCCAACTCTGCAGTATGGAGAGAGAACACATTATGCCCCCGAACCGACCCCCCGACGCCCTCCGACTCCCTCAGCTCGGCTAGCTTCCCGAAGATTGGCCCTCCGTTATCTGCCGGGCCCTTGATGAAGTAGGTGTTCATCCATGTGGTCAGAGACCCCAGGGCCGGATCGAAAAGAAAGGCATTATGCCCGGCCTCAATCATCACCGAGCTGAGCAGGGAGTTGACAATGTCCTCGTGGACCTCCCCTGGCTGGAGCTTCGACGGCCTGACGAAGTTCCTGATGTTGCCCCTGAGAGCCTCCTGCCTCTCCTCGGGCAGGCGGGAAATCTCCAGCCTGACCTCCGTCATCCTGGTCCGCAGGGTCTTCAGCCCCGTAGACTGCTCCTCGATCCTGAGCCCCAGGTCTTCCCGGCCCTGGATCATCCTGTCGAGCTGTTTCTTCTTGGCCTTGATCTCGGCGGCGAGGATGGCCTTCTTCTCCTCATCCTTCTCAGCCCTGGCCACCTTGGCTAGATCATTCAGCTCCTGCTCAAGCCTCGGCTGCATATGGTCTATCGCCTTCAGCTGGAGCTTGAGTTTCCTGACCCCCTCCTGTATCTCCTTCTTAGCCGCCAGCTCAAGCTCCAGCGCCGTCTTCTCCCTCCGCTCCTCCGGAGTCAGCGGGGCTTCTTGGGGTGGCGGGGCGTCAAGCTCGATATCCTCGCCGGGGGCCGCCTTCTCCTTGACCTGCCCGGCGGCCTTGACTCGGTTGACCACGGCCCGCCTGTGAAAATCGAAGTCCTCCTTGGATGCGATCGCCAGGTCGATGTTAGCAACATGGTTCGCATCGCGGACTACTGACGACGGCTCCCTGGCCTTCTCCACCTGCTTCATCCGAACCTTGCTCGGAGTCAGGTTGAAGACGCCAGACCGCTGAGCCGCAGCCGCCCTGTCAATGAATGCCTCAGCCCTGAGCTTCCACCACTGACCATTTGCGTCCTGCAAGTAGACCCACCGCTTCCGCTCCAGCGGCTCATTGGAATACTGGCGCAGAGCCGCCTCCCGGGCCTCGCTCTCTGTTTCGTACAGGCCGCCAACCTGGTCCTTTACCGACTGGGAAACCGGGCTGAGCTGGATGTCCAGGTCGAACTCCCCCTCGGCTTCTCGGACCATCTCTGGCGTCAGCTGGACAGACTTCCCCCCACCGGCATCGATCTTCAGTTCCAGCAATCGCCTCATCCGGGAGAAGGTCCACTTCTCCTTGTTGGAGACTAGCTCGTTCTCCATGTGCTGATGCACCAGGGGGGCCAGCGCCGGGGGGAGCAAGATGTTTAGCAGCTCCTCCCTCGCCAACTCCTCGTCCTTCTGTTGCTTCAGCTGCTGGCGCTTTTCAAGGAATTCCTTCTCCCTCTTGAGCCTCCTCTTCTCTGCATCCGCATGCTTGGCCGCCGCCTCGGCCATCTCGGCCTCGATCTGGCCCTGGGTCTTCTCTATTGGTGGCTTCTTGGCGGGCTTGGGCTGCTTGGCCTCCGGTGCCGGAGGCTTGGCGAGCCTGTCCTCCGGTGCCGGAGGCTTGGACTCCTCAATAATCCCCGCGATCCGCTCCTGGACGTGAGCCCAATCACTAAGGTGGTAGGTATCCTCGCCGACCCCCTCCGTGTAGAACTCTGGAGTCTGATCCTTCGCATACTTCGTGATCTTTACTATCTTGACCCCGCCGCGAGACCCGACCGCGACAAGGAAGCCCCTGGCCCGGGTTCTGGCTCGGCGAGGCCCCACGAAGACCACCCGGCTCGCCCTGTCCAGCGCGCTCTTTCTCGCCTTCGAGATCTTGACATTCTTTGCCTCTATCTCACCCAGCCACTTGTCAGCCTCGGCCTTCCTCTCCGGTGCTGGGGGCTTGAGCTGCTTGGGCTTCTTCTCGGTCGGGGTTACGTCGGTCGGCGGTCTGTCGCTGACCACTGGGGGCTCCTGAGCAGACACCTCATCAATGTAGTCCCTGACATCCTGGATTCCGGAGAAAAGCGCGGTCCCTACCGACTGGCCGCTGGTGTCGAGAATCTCGACCACGTATCCCTCCCCCCCCTTCCCCCTAGAGGTGATCGCGACCATCCCGTTTTCCAGGTCAAGGGAGACACCTTTCTTCCCGGCTTTCTTGACCTGGGTCGATACCAGCGAGACCCCCTTCTTCTCTGGCTTTTTCTCCAGCTTCTTCTCCGGCTTCTTCTCCGGCTTCTTCTCCGGCTTCTCCGTGCGGGGGAGCGGCTCTCGCTCCTCGAAAACCTTCGACCCCACATCCAGCGAGACCTCCCCCGCGTCCTTGGTCTTGACCTTGATCAGCCCACCCGACTCGGGCGATACGACCTCGACCTCCCCGAAGCCTTCGACCTTGAACTTGTCACCGGGCTGCGGCTTGTCTCGCATCCCCGCCGGCCCCTGCTCCGCACGCTCCTCCGAGAACTCGGACAGACCCTCCCGCGTCAGCTGGCCCTTCTTCTGCTCGGCGAACTGGAGGAAGATCTCCTGCTCCGCCTCATCTCGCCCCTCGATAAACTCCATCAGGTCTGGGTCCGTGCGGCCCTCCACCCGACTCATACGCTTAGCGATCGTCTCCTTGGTCGGCGGGGCCGCCCCCTCCTGGGGCTTGACCAGGACCGTCTCGGCCTGCTCGTCAGGCTTCCCCGGCCTCTCTTGTGCCGCAGGAGCCGCCTGGGGCTCAGGCGCGGCCTCTGGCGGCTTTTCTGTGGGCTCAGCGACCTCCGCCACCTCGGTGGCTTCGGTGGCTTCAGGGGCCGTTTCTGTCGATGCTGGGGCCTCCGCCCCGGAGACCTCCTTCAGCCTGCTGAGGAAGGCCTCCCTCATGTATCGGTGACTGAGGCGCACCCCAGTGACCGCCTCCACAATCCGGCCCACATCTCTTATTGGTTTGCCGATCTCCAGAATCTGCTCCGCCTCGTCAGGGAACCTCTGGATGAAATCCCTGACGGATCTCGGCCCCACCAGATCCTCGACCTCTGGAGGCATGCTCCGGGTGGAGCCAGTCTCCGGATCGATCCCCGTCGCAGCGTCCTCCCCCATCACTACGTCGGTGATATCCCCGTCAGCCTGCTGCTTGGCCCGGAAGGACTCCCTCAAGACTGCGGCACCCTGGCGGGTGGCCCCCATCCCCCGCAGGAAGGGCATGGACAGGGCGGCCTGGGCCACCCCCTCGACGGAATCCCGGAGCATGTTCCACTTGTCCTCGTCGGTCAGCTCTACCCCACGGGAGCCCTGGAGGGTTTGGACCGTGAGGAACTTGATGATCTCCTGCACCCCCTCCTCGCCGGTCTCCTTCAAAACATCCTTGCCAAAATCCCCCATTATCCGCTGGGCGGCCAGGACCCCGGCCCGCCTCATCCCCTGCTGGGCCGACTCGGCTGCAAATTGCTCCGCCGCAGTCTTTACCGCGCCGGATTTTGCCGAACGGAGGATGCCGTTTATCTGGGCGTACTCGACAGCCGCATAGGGGACAGCCACCAACGCGGCCCACATCTCAGCCTCGTCATCAGTGACGCCCCCGTCACGCAGAGCCTCGCTCAGCTCCCCCTGGGAGAGAAGATAGAAAAAGGCCATGCTCCCGATCTTGCTTGCCTGCCCGATCCCCCCTCCGCCGAGCAGCATCGGAGCCATCTTCACGGCCCCGCTCAGCCCCATGTCTGCCAGGTCCGTCAGCGCGTCGGCGGCACCAAGCGCTCCTCCATCCCGATAGGCCTTGCCGAAGACCTTGCCGAAGCCGAGCACCCCGGCCCGCTCTGCCTCAGAGGGCATGCCGATGGGGTCGACAGAATCCAGCACCTGGAGGGCCTTGCGGTAGTCATCCCTCAATCGTTGGTCGGGGATCTGGCCCTCGCTCAACAGGCCAGACGCCTTGCCCAGGGTGTTCCTCAGCTGGTCATACAGCTTCGCAGCGGAGTCCACATACTGTGAGGCCTTCTTCTGGACATTGCCGAAGAAGTCATCCGGGAGGTTCTTCCGCTGCCCGACCTCGGCACCCAGAGTGGCGACCATCTCACGGAACCGAGACTGCCGGCTGCGGGGGACCTGGGCTAGCTCAGATTCGGCGAAGCTCGCGCCCTGACGAACAAACTTCCGGGCCATGCGCCAGAGGCGCATCTCATCGAGAAACTCCATGCGCTCCCTGGTCCCGAACTCACTGCCGACCACCTTCTGGTACTTCCCTGCCTCCGCCTCCTGCCAATCCTCCCACAGATCAGACTTGTCCATATCGGCAAGCGCTGCCCTCTTGGCCTGATCCCCGATGATGAACTTCCGTCGCGTCTCCTCGAACTCCCCAGCCTCACGCATCCCGCGCTGGAACAGGTCCTCCTCCAGCTGGGCCAGCCTCGACCTTGCTGCCTCCTCATCCATACCATCGATAAGAGCCAGGCCCCGGCCCAGCAAAGCATCCCCCGGCATCTGCTTAGCGCCAGACACTTACTTCACCCCCCGCTTCACCTGATCGGCGAAAAACTCGCGCGTCTCCTTGATCTGCTTCTCTAGATCCTCCTGCTCCTTCTTGAGCCGGGCGATCCTCGCCTCCGAAGTCCGGATCCAGCCCTCACGCCTCTGCCTGATCTCCCGGAGATCCCCCTCCATGCCTCCGGTAATCTCCTCGACACGCTTGTCAAGCTGCTCTCCGGACAGGTGGGCCTCGGGCCGACGAAGCTCCAGCGATGTCATCCGGTTCCGAGGCGACGAGCGCCCTCGCCGAGCTACGCGAACATTTCTTCGAGGCGGACGGCGTGGCCCACCTGGCCTGCCTACTTCTGCTGCGTCGTCAGTCAGCGCTGCCTTCGGTTCTGCCTTCGGCGATTTGCCCCCGAAGTACTTCTTACTGATGTCTGCGAGCATGAGCCCCGCCCTGAGGAACTGCTTCTCCTGAGCCGGGGTCATATTTTTGACTGATTTCAAACTCTCCCGCGTCCTTGTCGCGTTTCCCCAATCCTCCTTGACCCTCTGCGCCAGTTCCAGGGAGTGCTTCCGGTCTAGCTCATTCTTGACGCCATAGTCATACACAGCGGACCATCGGCCCAGCCCCTCGCGGATCTTCGAGACCCTCTCCCCCTCAGCCCGAGACGCAGCCTCCCGCTCCCTTGCCTTCTCCTCGGGCTCAAGAACCCCGCCCTCAGCGAAGTCCGGCTCTGCGCCCTCCTCCGCCCGCTCACCCCGCAGGGCGCGCAACTGCTCCCTCCGCTGCTCGATGCTCCGGTTTGTGCGGTCCAGGCCGGGAAGCTCCGGGCTCACTACCCCCATGGCCTCCTCACCAAACTCCGGGACACCCTGCTCAATGATGTTCCTCCGGAGCCTCTCCTTGTCCTGCAGGTCCTTCTCCAGCCTCTGCTCCTCAAGCTCCCTGAGGGCCGCATCCCTTTCAGCCTGGGCGATGTCCATAACCAGGCGCGCCTCCTCATCCTCGTCTGCGGTCTGGGCCTGAAGAACCGACTTGCCCGCCTCACGGATCTTCCCCGACCAGTAGTCGACTCTGGAGGATGGGTCCTCCGGGGGCGCGTCTTCCAGAGTCTGCTGGGCCCGCTTGTCAGCCTCCTCATCCATCCTCTCGTCTTCCGCCACCTCGCGAGCCCGCTTCTGAAGCTCGCCCTTCGCCGAATCTGAAAGCATCACTTTCCTGGCGTCCCAGAGCATCTCCATGTGCTTCTTCAGCGCATTCCTCCCTGTTTTCGACGTTGGGTCAAACTTGAACCCACCCTCCTCGCCAGCGGTCGCCCTGGCGAGATTGGTCAGATCCCGCATCGCATCGGACATCAGCTTCCCCGCCTCCGCCTGAGTCGGGATGGGGTAGCCGGTCTCCGGGTCCACGAACTCACCCTGGGGTCCCGCAAACCTGTCCCGCCTTCTCTGTCGAGAGGCCTGCCGTCGGTCCTCCGGGGTCGCCGGGCCCTGGTAGTCGCTCTTCTTCCCGATTATCCGAGGCATCCCGTTGTTGTCCCTGGTCAAGATCGCGTCTGGGAGCCTGGGGTCCTCGAAGAGCTGGTCCTGCGGGGCCTCCACTTTCGTGCGCCGGACCATAGACGACAGCTGCCCATCGATCCTCGCCGCAGCCTGCCTCTTGAAGGAGCTGCTCAAGCTCGGGTTCGAGAGCATTTCCTCCCTCGCCTGCTCCAGCCTCTCCCGCTGGGCCCGCTGGCGCTGGTTGAATTGAAACTCTGTCCTCTGGTTGGCCAGGTCGCTCTGCAGCCCGGCAAACTCCTTCTTCCGCTCGAACTCCAGATCTGAAGCTTGCTGCTTGGCGAAAGCCTGCCTGGCCGCCATCTTCTTGAGAGCCCCCTTGGACGGGCTGCTCCTCCCGCCGCCCCCGCCGCCCCCGCCGGCAGAAGCCCGAGCACTGGCCTCTGCCTGGCCAATAGCAAATGCGACCTCGCCCAAGAGGTCAAACGGGGGGTCGTGCCTGATGACAATTCCCATAGCCTACACCCCTATGCGAAAGAGAACCCCAGAGGCCTGAACGCGCCCGAAGTGATCCCCCCAGTGAAGTCGTGCTTGATACGGCCACTAAATGCGCCAACATTCTGGCCCAGCCTCTGCACCAGCCTTCGGCGCTGCCCCTGGATTATCCCGCCACCCCCACTAGCCCGGCCCAGGCCTCCAGCCAGGGACAATAGCTGGCTGGGATCAGGCCCGATCTCCTGCTTTCGCTCCTGGAAGCCCAGGGTGTCTCCAGCGAGACCAGTCAGGGTGCCGATTCGCTCCCTGCGTATCTGTTCTTCGAGAGCCTCCTGAGCGTCAGACTCATCACGGGTCGCTGCGATATCGAGCTGGGGCAACATCGAGCTGGCGGCGAACCCTCGCCCCTTACCCTGGAGCTGGATCTGCCCCCTGGTTTTCGCGAACCTCTTGGCGATCCTCTTCTGGCCCGCCTTGAACCCCTTGTCCAGCTCCCCCCGCGCAAAGGTCTCCCGGCCTCGGTACCCACTCTCAGAGATAGCCCCCTGCGCCGGGCCCAGGATCCTCTGAAAACGAGATTCATTCGCCTGGTTGGCCTGTAGCTGCTTGGCGCGGAACTCGCTCAGCAGCCTCTGCAATAGGTCTGGATTCATCTCTACATCCCCCCAAATTTTTGAGCAATCCAATCAGCCGCAGACCAGGCCCTTGACCCAGCCTTATGCCGGAGTGACAAAGCATTGCTCGCGCCTGGCGACTGGCGGGCAACCGCTCCTGCGCGGGCTCCGGCACCACCCTGCCCCTGTAGCTGCAGGATCAACTGAGAGAGTGCTTCAATCGGCACGCCCCCCTGCTGGCTGAACCCGCCAGACACCCCGGGGACCCCAGATTCCTCCAGTCCGCCAGCGACCCCAAACGGCTGCAAGCCAGGGCTTAGCGGCTGACCAGCCAGCTGGGCACGCAAGGCTGCAGCGCTAAGCGCCAGGCGGCTCTTCGCCTGACGGCTTTTCCCCTGCTCGAACTGACTTGGGATCCCGAAGCTCGTAGCCTGGAGCAGCCCGGCTGGCTGGAACCGGGTCGCCTCCCGACGCCTGGACTCCATGATCCGGCCAATCCTCTCCCTCAGCCGCGAGTTCCTTATCCTGCCCTGGGCCCGAGCACGAGCAGCCCGCTTTTCCGCAACTATCCTGGCTGACTTAGCTCGCCTAGCGGCACGCCGAGCCAAGTACCTGGCCCTTGCTTTTGGATCTGCCACAGATCTCTCCTTTCAAGTCAAACTGTCGGACCCCGGTCGATCACCAGACCTCGCCAAATGTCTCGGCCCCGTGATCATCGGGATCATGTCGCCTCAGTCCAGTCGATGTCGGGGGAGCCGTCGGGGTTCTCGACCCACACTTGGCGGGCCCATAGCGTGCCGTTGTCCTCGGCATACTGGGTATATCCCCAGCCCCGCCCACCCGGCGAGTCGTAAACGTCGATGCGGGTCGACACGGTGCTCGTGGCTTGCCGGGTCACGCCCCAGTCATCGCAGCTCGTCGGGCGGTCGCTGGGCTTGACGCTCGAATCAACCGCTAGCGCGGTTTGGTCAGCGGGCGTCCCGTCCATCCCAGTCGGCACCTGGAGATATTCGCCCTCGGCTGCGAGCACTGAGGGCTGCGCGATGTTGAGCTGCGCGTCTAGCGCATCCCGGTCGCTATCGCCCCTCGTCGAGATCCAGCTTGGTACCGGCATTACAGGAACCTCGAATAAGAAAGCCCGGCACCGCCATTCCAGAGGGCGTCCCGATCTTCGGTCGAGGGCGAGTGACCCTTCCAGAATCCTACCTCATCGACTCTGCCTTCCAGTCGGGCGTCGGGAGCGAACGCACCGCCCCCTTCCGCTCCGATGGCGAAGGGCGCAACATCTGGATTCAGGCCGCCGGGGTTCACGGCGACGGGAGCCGAGATCGGCCCATTATTAACCTGCACGTCGATGGTATTCCCTGCCGATCCTGAGTAGTGGCCGATCACGTGGTGCCAGGTATTCAGAGCGAGGCCCGCAGTCCCCACCACCGTCCAGGTAACGCCGACAGCAGTGCGTACGCCGAACCACAGCGCGCTAGTGGGATTGCGCCAGATTAAAGCCCATGACAGATTTGTGGGACCGCTGCCCCACTTGCCGCAAATGATCTGGGAATTGTCTGCGGTGGCCAAGGTCGTGATGTAGACCCATGCCGACGCGAAAAACCGGCTCCCGCCAACCGACAGCAGAGGGTTGCTCGCGTGCGTGAGATACTCCAGGTTCGCTTCGATGAACGCTGCGGAACTAAGCAGCTTGCCTGCTGCACTGCCAACGGTATTGTGGTCTGTCAGATCCAGCCCATTAGCGGTGGAGTCAAACCGTGTCGCGCTGCTTTCGTTCAGATCCCAGTAGCCTATGAGATCCGTTAGCAGAGTGTTGGGGACCCCCCCGGGACTGTATGTCGCCAGCGGGACAACCTCCCCCAATGCGGGCCGCTCTGGCACGCCACCACCGCGTATTGTGGTTCCCATCAATCAGCCTTCGCAATCCCGCGTGAGTGCGAGTAACCGGCGCTAGCGAGCGCAGCGGAGATCAGGCCCAGCCCGCGCATGATCTGCCCGCCGTCTGCGAACGCGCCAGAGGCGACCGCGAAGCCCACAAGAGAGGCTGCGACCGCCATCCAGAATTCCGTCGTCTTGTATCCCGGTTTCATATTTATAGCCTCCCGCCAGTCGTAAACCTGACCCCAGACACGGCCAGGGTCCATATTGTCAGGTCTTGCGCTGGC
>Ga0255048_10000660_pt1 | contig 25814 bp, 34 predicted proteins | sample JV7_2_2_MG_FD_183619 | JGI IMG/M metagenome (GOLD analysis project Ga0255048, IMG submission 183619) | Seawater microbial communities from Jervis Inlet, British Columbia, Canada - JV7_2_2 | ecosystem: Environmental > Aquatic > Marine > Inlet | place: Canada: British Columbia | collected 2016-10-06
CAAGGCTCGAATCGAGACGACGATATGCGATCACGACGCCGACGGGCGACTTACGCTCAAAGGGCTCGGGATCCCAAATAAGCCGGCCCTCAAGGATGTCTTGGGGGGAATCGACAAGGTTAACGACCGGTTTGCAATCTCGCCGGTCGACGGTAAGGCTCGGCTCTATATCCTCAAGGATTCACTCGTCGAGGTCGATCGCTCGCTCGAGATCGCTCGCAAGCCTTACACGGTCGAGGGTGAACTCCCATTTTATGTATGGGCCAATACTCAAGCCGAGGCGCCGGTCAAGCGAGACGATGACGGCTCGGATATGCTGAGGTATATGGTTATGTATCTCGACGGCAAGCCCAAAAAACAGAAGGCTTTTAGGGTAGCAATATGACAAACAACGGAACCGACAAAACCCAGCAAGGCGACGACTTAGCGCTCGTGGTCGCCAATCAATTTAAGGCGCTCAACGCTCGAATCTCTCGCTTAAGAGAGGCGTCGGCCATCGCGCCTCAAATGTACGAGACCGACCGCGATCTTTACGAGAGCCTTGGTTATCCCGTTCGCCTCTCATTTTCTCATTTTGAGTCGCTGTACAAACGAGAGCGCTTGGCCAAGCGACTTGTAAAACTCCCGGCCTCGGAGTCTTGGCGCCGGCCGCCGATCGTGAGCGATGGCCTGGCCAAGAGCTCGTATACTCAAGACGAGCGAGAGCGGCTCGGCGGCGACCTGGCGTCGTCGCCCTTTATTGAGGCGCTCAATGAAGTGCTTAAGAGTCGGGCCGCTTGGTCTTATTTGTACCGGCTCGACAAGCTCTCGGGTATCGGCCGGTACGGAATTATGTTAATCGGCTCGCGAGGGCCGGCTCTTGCTCTTGGTCAAACTAATCTCGCGATACCAATAGCGCCGGCCTCACTCTCTTCGCCGAGCGATATATTATATCTCAAGGTCTTAACTGAGGGCGCCGCCGATATTAATGAGCTCGACGAATCGACCTCGAGCTCGCGGTTTGGCCGACCGCTCAACTACACGGCCGACCTTGGCCTCGGCCGCTCGCAACAGATTCACTATTCGCGAGTCTTACACGTGGCCGAAGATCTCGGCTCAAACGACGTATACGGCGAGCCTCGGCTTGAGGACGCTTACAACTTACTACTTGGTTTGATTATGGTCGCCGGTGGCTCAAGTGAGGCAGTATGGCGGGTCGGCTTTAGTAAAATGCATTTTGCTATTGATCCCGAGGCCGATCTCATTGAGACGGGCGGTACTGACCCGCTCACGGCTATCAATGAGCAAATTGACGAGCTTGTTAATAACTTGAGATCTTACGTCGTCACTCAAGGCGGGTCGGTCAATCCTCTAACCGGCGAGATCGCCGACGTCTCGAGTATATTCGATATGCTTATTAATCTCGTGAGCGGCGATATACCTCAACATATTTTGTTAGGATCCCAACAAGGCAAGCTCGCCTCGAGCGAGCAAGACGCTCGCAATTGGGCCGGTTTTATTAAATATCGTCAGACCTCACACGTCGAGCCCATGATCGTTCGCCCGTTTATTAACTGGCTCATATGGGCGGGCTCGATACCCGAGCCCGAGGCCGGCGAGTACCTTGTCGAGTGGCCGAGCTTGTTCGAGCCGAGCGACCAACAAATGGCCGAGACCCGAAAGGGAAATGCCGAGGCTCAAGCGATCGAATGGCAAGCGAGCGAGACGCCAATCAAGACTCGATGGCGAGAGCGGTACGGCGAGGATTCTCTTGACGATCTCGACGAGGACTTTGATGAGAGCCTTAAGTATCTTGAGGGGGTGAGCGATGGCGACCAATTTGAGATCTAATCAAGACGAGCCGGTCGTCGTGCTTGAGGGTGACCGGCTTGACGACTGGCTCGGCGAGTACAACGAGGCTGAGATCGCCGAGCTTCGCGAGACCTGGCAAAAGTACGCGAGCCCGAGATATAAAAATTTACTCGAGGCTGAGGTCGTGATAAATGGCGAGTCCTAGTTACACTTACGAGCCGCGAGCTCGCAAGGCGACCGGCGCTTATCGGGATAAAAAAACGGGTCAATTTATATCAGACAAGATAGTTATTTCTCAACTCGACCGAGTCGGAAAAGGGCTCGAGAATGAGCTCGGCGATCTCGCCGAGCAATTGCAAGCCGGCGAGATCTCGACTCAAGAGTGGTATGATATGACCCGAGGCCGGCTCAAGATTTTACATGGTACGGCGGCGGCGGCGAGTCGCGGCGGCTTTGAACGTATGACACCCAGCGATTGGGACAGAGTCGGCGGCTTGTCTAAATTTCAGTACGATCACCTCAACCAGTTCGTAAGAGATATAGAGGCTGGCAAGCCTAATTTATACACGACCGACGACGAGACCGGCGAGGCCAAGCTCAACGGATTTTTTCTCAACCGGGCCAAGATGTACGGCCGGGCCGGTCGCTCGACTTATTGGCGCCAAGAGACCGACACGGCTCAAAAAAACGGCAAGCGATTCGCCAAGCGACGGCTCGGTCGGGCCGAGCATTGTCATACTTCCAAGAGCCGGCCTGGTTGTGTTGAGCTCGCCGGCCATTGGGTACCGATCGCCGAGCTTGTACCGATTGGCTCGGCGACTTGCTTGAGCTCTTGTAAATGTGGCGTCGATTACGCCGCGACTATTCCGACTGTAAATATAAGGCGAGGTCGGTTCGGGCGAACGCTCGAGGTTGTTCTCGAGAGGCTTATTAGTAATGTCACTGACTTATAAAATGACTGATGCTGCGCGGATAGCGATAAAGAAAGACACGTTTGCCTTGAAATATGTCGTTGAATTTTATCTAAACAATAAGCTTATTCATATTGAGGATTTTATTTTATTCCGAGGGAGCACTCTAATAGTCACAAACCCTGAGATTATTGACAAAGATACCGGGATTCCTCTTGGTCAGATTGAGACGACCGACGTCGGGATCTTACCGTTTGTAAAATTACAAATAGTCAGATTCATCGAGGATCACAAGGGGGATCTACTCTTGGGAGTGTTGACCTCACGAACAGACAATCAACATATTTTAGATCGAAAGTCTCATGAGTGGTTGAGTGATTTAAGCGGTGAAATAGAAAAAGTGAATCCAGCATGACGACCATTGATGTAGATGTTACGGCTAATGCCGACGACGGGTCGGCTTATCAAACCGGCTCGGCTTTTTCAGCGACCGAGACAAACGAATGGTTTGGTTTTGCAAGTGGTAACGTCGAGGCATTTTTTGTGTATTCTGGCATTTCCGGGTTAAGTGGATCGACTATTGATGTATCATATATAAGCATCTACACGGTCAATATAACAAGTTCCGGCGCTGATATGCTAGTGCAAGCCGAGGACGTCGAGACGGCGACGGCACCAACGGATTTAACTGAGTTTAACGCCAAGACCTTGACCTCGGCCTCAGTTGCCTGGGATGATATACCAGACGCCGACGCCTTTACGGATTCGCCGAGTATAAATTCAGTAATTCAGGAACTGGCGAATAGTTATGATCCTGATGTTATCGGGATCTATCTTAAAAGCTCTGGCGCCGGCGATAGAACAAGCATGTCGTTTCATGATCACCCAGCGAGTCGAGACCCAAAACTACACATAGAATATACGGCTGGCGGGGGTGGTATTGTACCTCAATATATTCATCATGCTAAACAGTTAGGATTCGGGTGAGATTATGACAAGCTTACTTAAGCAGTCGACGGCCGCGACGGTCAAGGTCGGGCCATTCGTTGATTCGACCGACGGCGACACGGCTGAGACCGGCTTGACCATTACTCAAGCCGAGGTTCGCCTCGCCAAGAACGGCGGCAACATTGCCCAAAAAAACGAGGCGACGTCGCTTACTCACGACGAGGCCGGCTTGTACGATTGCCCACTTGACGCGACCGATACTAACACGCTCGGGCTCTTAACGCTCTTTATTCACGAGAGCGGCGCCTTATACGTTCGACACGATTTTATGATACTCCCGGCCAATGTTTACGATTCGTGGTTCTCGACCGACAAGCTCGATGTCTCTCTCGTTGAATGGCTCGGTGTGGCACCGCTCGCCTTGGCCTCTCAACGACCTCAAGTCGAGGTCGATGCTTACGATAGCTCGCTCGATTTTAACGCCACTCAAAAAGCCTCGGTCAATACTGAGGCTGACACGGCCGCGACTGATTTCGGGGCGCTCAAGCCAACGACGGCTGGTCGTACTCTTGACGTTAGTGCGACCGGCGAGGCCGGGCTTGACCTGGCTAACGTAAATGGGGCGCTCGCGAATACGGCCGTTGGCTGGATTGATGCGAATGACCGGGTCGCCGGTGTACAAGGCACAATCAACACGCTCGACGGACTCGATACGGCTCAAGACACTCAGCATACAACCACGCAAGGTCGACTCCCGGCGGCCCTCGTCGCCGGCAAAATGGACTCGGACGCGACCGCGATCTCAGGCGATGCCACTGCGGCTGATAACCTCGAGGCGACTTTTGACGGTACCGGGTACAGCGACGCCGATGGCCCGGCGACCCAAGCCCAAGCCGATCGCAATGCTGACCTTACGGAGTCTCAATTTGGCGCTCATATTTGGCAAGGCAATTATTATTATGTTGATCCGGTCAATGGTGATACTCACGCGAGCGGTAATCGCGGCGGTCGCGGCGATCCATACTCGTTGGTACAAGATTGTCACGACAACGCCGTAACCGATTCAAATCACGACATAATCTTTCTTGTGGCAGGCGGCGCCGGGCTAACCACATTGACCGAGGACGTCACACTCAGTAAGCGTTACTTATTCATAAGAGGGCCTGGCCTAGATTTCCTATGGACTCGCTCGGGCAATGGAAACACAATCACAATTACGGCCGATGGTATCGAGCTCTCGGGCTTCCAACTCGAGACGGCCGGTACCGGCTCTGGCAATGGAATCGACGTAACCGACGCCGACTTTTTAAGAGCTCATAACCTTTGGATCAATGCCACTCGAGGCGACGGGATTCACCTACTGAGGGCTGACAATTGTCAGATACATGACAACGTTTTCACCGATACCGGTCAAGCCGGCTCGGGCGAGGGTATTCACATTGTTGGGACGGCCGGCAACTCAAACTATAATATTATTCACAATAACTCGTTTAGAGATTGCGCCGGCGACGCGATCTTAGTCGAGGATGGCACCACGCTTAATACTCATATTTATGACAACCATATCGAGGGTTCGACCGGGTACGGAATCAATATTGGGGCAAGCTCAACCGACGCTCTATTGCTTGGAAATTTATTTGGCAATAACTCGTCAGGCACAATTCTCGACGGCGGTACGACGACGGTCTCGGTCAATAATGAGCAATGGGCCAAGCACAGTATCGCGACTGAGGTCAGACTCGCCGAGCTCGACGCGGCGAATATTCCGGCCGATATTGACGCTCTCGCGGTAACGCTCGCGGCCTTGAACGACTTGAGCTCGGCTCAAGTCAATACCGAGATGGTTGACGTTCTCGCGGTCGATACTTTTACCGAGCCGGGCTCGGTACCGGCCGCGACGGCGAGTATTGAAGCGAAAATTTCTTGGCTCTTTACGCTCGCCCGGAACAAGATCACTCAAACAGCGACGACTCAAACTTTACGAGACGATGCCGATGGCGCCGATATTGCGACGGCCTCGGTAAGCGATAATGGTACGACCGCGACTCGGGGCGAGTTCTCGTAATGGCCGTCGATACCCGAGACAAGCGCTCGAGCATGATCGGCCTGGCGTCGCCGGTACCTCGACTTTTACCGGATCCCGACGGCTCTTTTGTGGCCGCCGACCGGGCCATGTTGCTTTTCCTATACTCAGGTATCGAGCCGCTCTCGGCGATTGGCCTCGTGGGGGTTGACCTTACGCCGGGCTCGCCGAGCGGTACGATTACGAGCGGCTCGCCGAGCGGTACGATCTCAAGCGGGCGGGTGACCGGCTCGATCACAAGTGAGAGGTGAGACTATGACAGTACAATTGACGACCAGGGCCATTGACCAGTCGACCTACTTGGTTACGGCTGTTTTTACCGACGAGAGCGCCGTCGCGGTCACTCCCGACACGTTGACATGGACTCTGACCGACGTCGCCGGGGCCGTTATCAACGCTCGCGAGGACGTGGCCGCGACGCCGGCCGCAACAAATAATATCTTATTACAAGGTGACGACCTCAAACTCTCTGAGGGCAAAACCCGCATCTTATTTTTCGAGGGCACCTACACAAGCTCGCTCGGCGCCGGCTTGCCATTGGTTGAGTCGGCGACGTTTGCTCTCGAGCTTACGCCGTACACGTATGATCTCGATACGACGATCGGCAAGGTAAGATCTAAAATTGGCGATACCAATTTTGCGACCGATTCAGGAGTCAGACCCGATGGGACAAACTTTACTGATGACGAGATAACGGTCGAACTCAACGCCAATAATGGTGAGGTGGCGAGGTCGGCCGCGAGCCTATGCGATACGCTCGCGATTCAATGGGCCGGCGCCGGCGAGACGGTCAACCTCGGCGGCTATCAAATCTCGACGATTGCAAAAAGTCTAAACTATCAAAAAATGGCCTCACGGCTTCGAGGTCTCAAGGTAACATTTAGGGCTTACTAATGACCGAGAAAAAGTCACTCGACCGAATCGACCGAGCGCTCTTGATGGTGCTCAAAGCCGGTCGCAAGCCTCGACCTCAGCAAGAGCGAGCCTTGAGAGTGGCTCGGGGTATGATCGTCTCGAGCCGGCCAACTAAAAAAAAGCATTGACATAATTTTATAAATTTTGTATAATAGATTCAGTTCGCCGGGCCGCGAGGCCGCTCGGCGACAATTTTGACTTTCGACCGCGAGGCCGTCGATCCTAATCGGCGGCTTTTTTTTATGCTCGTAATTGTCAACCTCGACCAAACGGCGACGATCGAACACAAGGTAATCGACGGTATTGATTATCTTATAGCGCCGGTCGTCATGGCGACTGAGGGCGTTATGAATGGCGTCTTGTATCCCGGCGAGGTACTCTCTCGTAATCTCGAGACCTGGCAAGGCGTACCGGTACCGCTCGGCGCTCACCCGATGGCCGGCGAGGTTTATATCTCAGCCAAAGAGCCGACGATTGTCGCCGGTAACCCGGCGATACTTTGGAATCCTTACTATAGCAATAACTCGCTTAAGGCTGAGGTTTGGATTGATACCCAGCGAGCGAACGCCCTCGGCGGCGGCCCGGCTGAGGCCGTCAAGCGGCTCGAGGCCGGCCAAGTGATCGAGGTCTCGACGGGTCTCTTTAGCGAGACCAGAGCCGAGCTTGGCTCATTCGAGGGTGAGTATTATTCCGAGGTCGCTGAGACCGTCTCGGGCGATCACCTCGCCATTTTACTCGGCGAGCCCGGCGCTTGTTCTGTCAATGATGGGTGTGGTATACCTCGCACGAATCGAAAAGAGGATCTTATGAAAGTTAACATCGAGCTCGCTCTTACTGACCAAGACATGCTTGTGTGGGAATCGTGGAATAAACAAAAAGGCTTTGACGAGGGCTCATTACGTGACATATTCGCCGACCGGGTGATCGTCAAAAACGACGGCTTACTTTTTCAATTTGGCTATTCAATCAACGACGAGGGCGTAGTCACTTTTGACGACGAACCAGTTCAAGTCGATTATCAAATTATTAGCAATAAATGGCTCGCCTCACTCAAAGGCGAGCTTATTAATTTGTTCAAGGGGGTTAATGTGAACAAACTAGATCTATTGAAAAGTTTAGCCGGCTCAACCGGCCTGGCGACCGAGAGCCTCGACAAGCTCGAATTAGACGAGCTCGAGATCTTGGCCGCGAATCAGACTCAAGAGCCCGACGCCTCGACGGCACCGACTTGGGCGACCGAGCTTGTTGGTAAGTTTTCGGCGCTCGAGAATGTTGTGACCGGCCTTGAGTCCAGCCTCAAGGTCTCGGGCGACAAAGAGCGAGCGGTCTTAACGGCTCAAGTCGCGGCTCATACCGGCCTCGCCGAGACCGAGCTCTCGACGCTCTCGCTTGAGGCGCTAAAAAAGCTCATACCGGCTGATTATACCGGCCTTGGCGCCGGCTTGGCCGAGCCGAGTGACGAGTGGGTCGCTTATGAGTCTGTCAATGGAAAGGAGTCTAAATAATGGCAACCACAACAGCTAAAACTATTTTACTCGAGGTTAACGTTCTCGGCGGCGATCGGCCGGTTCACGAATATACGGCCGATGAGGCGATTACGCCGGGCGAGCTTGTACGGTTTGACGCCGACGACGAGCTCGAGCCTCACGGTACCGCGAACGGAGTCGCGGCGCCGATATTTGTCGTTGAGAATCCGTATGCGGATCCCGGCGCAAGCGCCGCGATTGACACCGATTACGCTCTCGGCGCCTCGGCCCGGGTTGTATTCGCTGGGACGGGCGACGTTGTCAACGCTTTTGGTAAGGCGAGCGTAACGTTCGCCAAGGGCGACGCGGTCACGAGCGACGGGGCCGGCGCTGTACAAAAGCCGACCGTCGATGCTTCCTTGTTGGCCGGTTCAATTGTAGGGTACGCCGACGAGGACAAAGTTGTTGGCGGTACTCGCGAGCGCTTACAAGTGAGGATCGCATAATGGAAAATTTAGCAGATATTCAGATGTTTGAAAAGGCCGACGATCTAATCTCGATGGGTTCGCGGCCGGTAAGAGTGAACAAGATGACCGGGCAAGTCCAAATAACGACTCGTGGCGGCCTCTTGGTCAACTCACTACTAACAAAAGACGAGTGGGAATCAATGGAGCGAGCCGTTTTTGAAGCGGCAAGCCTGCGCACTCGCTTGCAACAGACCCTAAGAGCTCGCGGCCTTGTGTTCCAAGATGACCTCGGCACTATCGTCTCTCAGTACAATAAGGCGAGCGAGATGACCTCGGCTAACCAGTCGATAACCGGAATCAGTACCGGCGACCGTGACCGGGTCGAGTTTGAGCTTGTCGGCGTGACCGTACCGATTATATTCAAAGAGTTTACGATTGCCGAGCGCCAACTGAGGGCGGCCCGAAAGATGGGTACGCCACTCGATACGACTCACGTGACCCAAGCGAGTAAGGTCGTCGCTGAGACGATCGAGTCTCATATCATTGACGGCTCGGCTCTGACTCTATCCTCGACGACCGTCTTGCAAGGTTTGACCAATGCGACGAATCGTAAGACCGACACGGTCGGCAATTACGGCGGCGGCGATTGGGGTACGATTACGAATATCGCGGCCACTATAACCGGTATGATCGGGGCGCTCTCAACCTCGACTAACCGTTATCACGGCCCGTATATTTTAGAAGTGGCGCCGACTCAGTACAACCAAGCCTCGACGACCTTTTACTCGGACGGCTCGGGCCAAACCGCTCTCGCTCGGGTGCTCTCAATGGTACAAATTGAGGAGTTCAATCCGAACGATACGCTCGCCGACGGCGAGGTCGTCTTGTTCCAACCGACTCCCGACGTAATTGACTACGTTGAGGAAATGGCTCTCGGCGTCGTTGAGTGGCTCTCGCCCGATGGCATGGGTAATCACTTTAAGGTTATGTACGCCGGGGCGCCGAGGGTAAAAGACGATTACGACAATCGCTCGGGAATCTGTCACGCGACTGGCGCTTAAGCTATGAAAAAGTATGTCGTCAAGCCCGGCTTTACTTTTGGGGCTCAAGACCAGTTTAAGCCGGGCGACATAGTTGAGCTTTACGAGCCCGAGGCGGTCGGCTTTTTAGACAAGCTCGAGCTTTACGTCGAGCCCAAAAAAAAGCCGGCTCGCAAACCGGCGGCCAAAAAGCCGGCCGCGAAAGGTAGCAAAAAATGACTTTAATCTCAGTCGAGCGAGCCCAACAAATTGACCCGTTCGATTTTATAAAAGCGTTCGCGAGGCTCGGCCTATTCCGGTCGGTTACGTTTGCGAGTGCGACCGTAACCCTCGGTACAGTACCGGCGAACTCGCTCATAACTCGAGTATACGTCGGTCGCACAACTAAATGGGACGCGGTTACCACTTTTCAAATCGGCAAGTCGGGCGATACCGACTGGCTCGCGACAACGGTCGACTCGAACGTGACCGGTGCCATTCAGTCGGGCGAGGCCGGCGCCGTCGAGGCGATAGAAGTCAATAAGATCGTCTCGGCCAATACCGACGTTATCTTGACCTTGAATCAAGGAGCGGCGGCCGCCGGCGTGGGCTTTGTCTCAGTAGAATTTCAGGAGCTTGACCGATGAAATTAACTAAACTTTTTTTAACTTGGTTACTGGGTGCCTTGCTTGTACTCGGCTTGCTCGTACCGCTCGCCCTTGAGGCGAACGCCGAGCCGCTCGATCAACGAACGACCGCTCGCGTCGTGGTTAATTATGGGCCTGAATCGATTGTTGTCTCGGGTACTCAGACTTTAACGCCAACCCGCTCGCTCATGGTACTTAATAACCCGACCACGCTTACGGCGACACTCGCCGTCGGCGGCGCCATCGAGGGCGACCAATTGATCGTTATCTCTGAGGTTGTCACGGCGACTTTGATACTGGCGACAAATACAAGCCTGGCTGCGACGTTGACACTTACACAAAACGACTCTACTCACTTTGTGCTCGCAAATTCTCAATGGGTACAAATAAGCGTTAAAGATAACGCGGCCGACTAAGGGGATTCTAATATGGCTTATGGGGATGCAACCGAGCTTGTCGAGGACACGGGCCTCGAGACCGTCGATAATGACGGGATCGACTTTACCGCCAAAAAGATCGCGGCGCCCGATACCGAGCTCACGGTACAAGTAACAAACGGCGATATTATGATGTATGTTGAATCGACCGGAACACTGGCTACGATCACGGTTAAGGCGCCGGTCGCGACGGTTGGGAGATTCACGAAGGGCGACGTACTCGTCGAGACGCTTGACGCGACCGACGAGCATGTATTCAAACTTTCGGCCGCCGACGAGTACCAAGACGGCAATGCCTACATTGTATTGTCGGTCACAACCGGAATCAATGTACTTGCGACAAAGTTCGGCTAATGATCGGCTCGCTGAGGGTAGCATATAATCGAGGTTTCGATTCATTATGGCGCCGGCTTGGCCGGCCCTCGATCTTTACTTTCCCTTGGCAAACGCCGACCGGCTCAACCTATAGTGACGACCTCGACGTGTGGTTAAGCGATACGACCGGACTCGTCGTCACTCAGACAAACAGCGAGCTCACCTCGACCGAGATCCCTGCCCTCTTTGGCGACGAGGCCGACGAGTTTATACTCGCGATGGGCGGCGTCGTGACCGAGGGCCAACTTAACGCGATCGTTAAAGTCGCGGCGGCGAGTAACATTGAGCCTCGACCATTTATGGTCGTGACCGGCTCACTGGCAAGCGGCGAACGGTACAAGGTAACCAAGGTTACTGAGGTGCCTCGCGGCGGCGCTACACGGTTTTATGTTTTGTCTCTCACGAGATACGAGGCTTAAAGAATCAAGGGCCGGCTCGACGGCCGGCCCTTGGTTTTCTGAGGCTCTAAAATGGCCCAACTAAAAACAAATATTCAACGAGTTAAGCGGTCGGTACTCGACACTCAAGGGCGTTATAAAATCCGAACTCGAGCCATTGCTCGAGCTTTTGGTCGCGACGCTCGCGATAACGTGCGAGCAAATGTCGCGGCAAGATCCTCGGGCGGCTTGTTTCCCGGCTATGCAATGACCGGCCTCTTGCGTAAACGGGTTGTCACGACCGAGCCCAAAAAAGTCGGGCGAGGCTGGACGGTTAGAGTCTGGGTTAGACTAATTGGTCGCGTGGCCTTATACGCGAGGATACACGAGACGGGTGGTGTAATCCGGGCCAAGAACGGCCCGTATTTACATTTCAATGTACAAGGGCGCTGGGTAAGAGTACCAAGCGTGACGATCACTCGCAAGCAATATTTTGCAAAGGGAATCAAAAAAACGAGGCAAACATTCACGCTCAATAAGTTCAAGCGAGATATAGGCCGGGTATAATGGCGACTCTTGTTCAAATTATAAATGAGCTCGACGATTTTATCGAGAGCGCCGAGGGTCTCGCTCTCGCTTGTATTAAGGGCTTTCCAGACTTTAAGAATCCCAACCTTTCGATCCCGGTCTCAGCCATTTATTACACGGGTTCAAGTGAGGCCGGCGAGTCGCCTCGACGAGTCGGCGACTCGCGAAAGTTCATTGTTATTAACCTGGCTGTTTACGCCGCGAACGAGGTCGATCTTATCGGTCACGCTCAAAATTTACAAGCCTTGAGACGCTCTCGAGTTGAGCTCGCGACCGGCGACGGTACCGAGCTAAAAGTTATTTTCGGCGAGGACGAACGGCTCGAGCCGGCCGCCGACGATCCAAAAGAATTACGGCACGTAATCGAGTGTCAATTAGTTATTAGTTATTAGGGGGTTATTATGGCAAGACCAGCGATACCAACGGCATTTGATGTTAGTCCACAATATTTCTATTTATTGACCTTGGCCGACGATACGGTGCTCGGTCAAATTAGGTCAGTACAACCGTCAAGCTCAATCGAAAACACGCGAGTCAGTCGGGTTGGCTCAAGTACCAAGACGACTCTCAGAAAAACAAAGGAATCGACCTTGGCCCTCTCGGTGTGGCCCGACAACGATCTCGACGAGGTTGCTCGGCTTTTGGGTGCGACCGCGACGCCGACAACCGGTACTGAGGTCAAACTCGCCGCCGACGCGACGGCCCAAAATTTGCAATTGAAAAAGTACGACGCCGAGGCTTTGAGCGCGACCGAGCTCGAGGTACACTTGCTGAGTAATTTTTTAGCGCTCGAGCTCTCTTTACCTGTGGACGCCGAGGGCGAGCCGGTACTCGCCATGAGTGGCAATATAGACGATTGGGTTATCACCAAGTCATAAAATGGACTACTTGAGCGAGTTTATTGTTACGGCCGGTAAGGTCTCATTTGAGACGAGCGACGGGCGAGCCTGGCTTATGCGGCAACCGACTCCCGACGAGGACGCGAACGGCAAGAGCGCCTTTCGCCTCGCTTATGACGCTATAATGGCCGACGAGCGGCTCGGCGACTTGGCCAAGGATCAAAAAGCGCTCGAACGCGAGGCCGCGATCCGGGCCAATAGTGCTGAGGTGCTTTATATGATCCCGGTCTTACTTGAGACCGGCGAGGGCCGACCGGCTTTTGATATATTCGATTCGAGCTCGCTGGCTGAGTTCGAGATACTTGAGTCAAGCTCGATAATGATTATGGTCGATATTTTTCTCGGGCCGGTACAAGAGGCCATTCGCGAGGCAAAAAAAAAGTTACTCTTGGATTTATCCGACAAGTCCAAATTGGCCAAGTCGCCGGCCAATGGCCGTATAAAAACGGAATCGAGTCCATAACTCAAGCCCAACTATTACATTATGACGAGGCGCTCGACCGGCTCGCGAGCTTAACCAAGAGCTCGCCGGCCTCGAGTGGGGGGTCAACTATGAAACGATTGAGCCCGGCCAAGTACAAAAAATTTAAGGAAATTATAAGCGAGCGATCTCAAAAAAAATGAGTCGCTCTTTTTATTGTAAACAATGGCGATCAATGACTTAATCTCAAAAATTATCCTTGAGGATGATTTTACAAATACGTTTAATAAATACGACAAAAAGCTCAACGAATCGGGTAAGCGATCCGAGACGTTTAACCGCTCTTTGGCCAAGGTCGGGGCCGGCTTCACCGTCGCGGCGACCGGCGCCATTGCGGCCATCGCGGCCATCGAGCGCTTGACCTCGGTCGCGGTAGACAATCAACAAGCAATGTTTAATGTCGCGGCCTCGGCCCAAGCGGCAAATCGCGAGTTTGGCGACAACGTCGGTACGATCGAGTCGTGGTCGAGCTTTGTCACTGAGGCGAGCGATACCTTGCGAGTCTTTGGCGACCGCGACGTCGCGAACGCGACAAGCCGGCTTATTGATATGAGCAAGCGGCTCGGACTCTCTGAGGATCAAATGAAAACGCTCTTGACGAGGACGGGCGACCTCTCGGCCGGCAAAACCGAGCTAACCGACGGGATCGAACGGGTTACGGCGGCTATGCGAGGCGAGGCCGAGGCGTCGGAATTTTTGGGACTCTCGCTCAATGAGACCGTTGTCCGTAATTACGCCGAGAGTCTCGGTCTCGTGTTTAAGAATCTAACCGACAATGAAAAGGCACAATTAAGGTATCAATTATTTCTTGACCAGTCGAACACCTTGCAAGGCCGGGCGGCGGCCTCGGCCGAGACCTTGGCCGGCCAAGAGGCCGAGCTCGCCCGTTTACGCGAGCGACAATTGACCGACATCGGTCAAAATTTAATCCCCTTACGCGAGGCCGAGCTTGCGATTCTTGAGAAATTGGCTGGTGCCAATACCTCACTAGGCGGTATTATCCTACAAATTCAAGCCTCGATACAAGCGGCCCTCGTGGTCACGGCCGCCGGCTATATAGCGCTAAGGCGAACGGTCGAGGGCTTCGTCGAGGTCGCCGGCAAAGGATTCGAGGCTTTGCAATCGGGTGACTTTGCCATATTTGAAAACGCCATTCGCGATAACCAAGCTGACCTCGAGCTTTGGGCCGACTTCGTTGATAATCTCGGCTCAACGTATGACGACGCTTTTACTCAGATTATTGACCATTATGAGAGTACAAAACAAGCTCAAGTCGATCTCAATCAAGAGCTTGAGGCCGGTCAAGATGACGCCGCCGAGTTTGGCTCAATCGGTGTCGAGGCCGCCGAGAAAATAGCCAAGGCTTTTGAGGGATTACAAGACAACCTCGAGCGAACTAATGCCAGCTTTAATAACCGGGTCGCGAGTGCAAATTTTACCCATGCTCAACGGTTGGCCCGACTTAATGAGAGCTTGGCTCTGACAACGACCGAGGCCGCCGAGCAAGCGGTCGAGGCGAGAATCGCGGCGAGCGAGCGCCTCGCCCAGCGAGTCGGCGATATCGAGCGCAACCTTGGCCGCGATCGCGAGAACGCCGAGCGAGATTTTCACGATAGCTTAAGAGGGCTTGGCCAAGAGCGCGAGGACATCGAGCGAGACCTTGGCCGGCGCCTGGCCGCCGTCGTCAAGACCGAGGCCGACGAGCGCTTGCGAATCAATGACCAGTTTGGTCGGGATATTATCTCGCTCGAGCGTTCGATTCAACGCGAGCGAGATCGGGTCAATTCTCAATTCGAGAGCGAGTTCGCCGAGGCTGACCCGTTTTTGCGAAAACAACTCGAGCGCAACCGGGCCGATACACTGGCCACACTCGACAAACAAGAGCAAGACGAGCGAGCCGCGCTCGACACTCAAAAAAACAACGCTCTCAACTCGCTAAGATCCCGAGTCGCTGAGGAGCGCCGAATCCTCAACGACGAGGCCGAGCTCAAGCGAGAGCGGCTCGAGCAAGAACGGGCCGAACTAAGAGACCACTTTGAGCGAGAGCAAGCCGACCGCGACGCCTCGGCGAGCCTGGCGATCGAACGGCTCAACGAACGCCACGCGACCGAGCTCGAGCGGATCAATGAGCAAGAAATTAACAAGGTCGAGCGAGCTCAAGCGGCCATCGAGAACGAGAACAAAAACCATGCCGACCGGCTGACCGCGATGCAATTCGCTTTTAATCAAGAGCTTGTCGCTCTCAGCGAGCAACTAAGCAAGGCCGAGCGCTTGCGACGCGATTCGTATGGCAAACAATTAGCCGACGCTCAATCATTCGCGAGCGCCCTAAGCTCGATTACCTCTCAAGGTATAATCGGAACGACACTTGGCGACACGCTCAACCTAGGCTCGGGCGGCGGTGATAGCACAACCGTTTTCGCCAATATTACGGTATCGGCGGCGGCCGGCGGCTTTCCACAAGGCCAAACGATAGCGAACTCATTAGCCGATACACTCGCGAGGCGATAATGATAATCAAAAAATTTGGCGAGTATACCTTTCCCAGCGAGCAATTAGGACTCAATGAGACCGGCGGCTTCTCCCGGCGAACGGCTCTCGAGGCGCTCGGCGGCCTCGGCGGCTCAATTGACCATTTTGGAGTCGGGCCGAATCCACTTGAGGCTGACCGAATCACCAAGTCAATTATTATCCAAGCGGCGACGTCGCCGGCGCTCGAGCTTGAGTTCGAGCTCTTTGTGGCTCACCTCAGCCAATCACAAAACGACTGGCGCCAAGGCTCAAGACTGTTGATCGCCGAGCTTGAGAGCGGCCAACAACGAGCGACGTTCGCCAAGTGTATCGAGGCTCGATGGGCGCTCGAGCCGTTCATGTTCGACAACGCCTGGATTGGGCCGGTCAATGTTACGTTCGAGAGAGCTTGGCCGATATGGTTTAGTTACGAGGACATGTTATATTTTGGCGATCATATCACATTTAATGAGGCCGAGGCCGACGGTTTAACTTTTGGTCAGTCGGTACTTACTGAGGCGATTACAACCACGACTCACACGTTTACGATTTACAACCGAGGCCGGGCGAGGGTCACGACCGGCCTGATTGAGCTAAAAGACATAATCACGAATCCGACGATCAAAAACACGGCCAACGATCACCAATTTACGTGGACGGGTGAGCTCTTAAGCGGCGACCGATTCACGGCTTTGCTCGATGGCGTTCGCTCGGCGGTCAAGAAAAACGGCGCTCTTGGCGAGTATGCTAACATAACGACCGGTACGGCTCAAGGTCAACTCGGTTTGATGATTCTTGAGCCTGGCGCCAATCCGATCGAGATCACCTCGACGACGCCGGCCGCGACTCTTAATTGGTACTTCTCGAGGGCCTGGGTATGAGTTCATTTAGAATTGATCTTATTGATCCAACGACCTCGCTTATCGTCGGCGACTTTCCGATCACAACCACGACCAAGGTCAACCGGCGCCAAAAGCTCGACGCGGCCGGCTTGTGGTCGTTTGACGTCTCGGTCGCCGACGTAGCCCTCGCCGACGTCGAGGGCAAACATTTTGACATATACTGGTATCATGACGGCTCGACATATTATCTCGGTCGCTGTATTTATCTTGACCATGTCATCAGTGGTCAGCGTAAGGCCGAGATTAAGGCCGTCGGCTTGCTCGACGACCTCGGCCGCCAAACCGTATTACAGCGAGATTTCGACGGGGCGACTGATGACGTTAACGACGTCTTGGCCGAGCTTGTACCGTTGCGCTCGGGCTGGACTCTGGGTTCAGTCGATACGATTACGACGGCGGCGCCGCTCTCGTACTGGTTTGAGAACGTGCTCGACTCCGTCGCTCTCCTGGCTGAGACTTTTGATAAACATTTTCGCGAGGGTACGACCGTAAAAACGATTGACTTTGGCGCCTTTGGAATCTCGAGCGGTGTGCTCGCCCTTGGTGGCGACAACCAAGAGCCCGGCGCCGGTTTGGCCAATGAGAATCAATGTTTTATCAACGATCTCACGGTAAGTTACAAACGATCCGAGGTGGTCAATCAATTGATCCCGTTTGGCGGAGCTATCGGAGTCGCGACGATTGATCTCAGCGAGGTCACGGTCGAGACGGTCGGTTATGAGGTACAATCTGCGGCATTGCCCGGTACCGGCTCATATTATTACATTAAAGACCAAGACTCTATTGACGCGAACGGCTTAACCGAGCGGCGCTTCTTGCGTAAGGACTTGAGGCCGATCTTGAACTCGCAAGCGGCCCGGGAGTTTAGCGCTAACATTTTATACGAGGCCGCTCTCGCGAGCTTGCTCAACCTCAAGGATCGTCAAATTGTGTATACGCTCTCGACGACGCTTTGGATCCCGGGCCAAGTAAAAGTCGGCGATAAAATCAACGTCCGTTATCACGGCTTTGTCGAGACGAGCGCCGGCGCTCTCGACTGGCTCGAGATCGACGACGACGCGAATCCCGGCCAAGGCAAAGCCTTTTATGTCCTTGAGCTCGCTGAGGTTTTTGGCGATTCGATCTCGGCCTCGCTAACTATTAACGAGAACGCCGTCGCTGAGGAGTCCGATACCGATCGCCTGGCCTCGACGATTCGCTCGTTCGAGCAAAGCTCGATTGTGGTACAACCGACCATATCGGTCTATACGGTCGGGCCGTACGTCAAGCGGGTCGATACCTCAACCGACGCCGTGTACTCGTTTAGGTTGGGCAACGAGACGCTTGACTTGGTTTACGCCAAGCTCAAGCTTGTCGGCGAGCCGCTTAAGAGCTCGGTCACGGCGGCGGCGACCGATGGCCACACCCACGACTTACCCGATCACGCTCATAAAATTACGGTGTTTGATGCGGCGGCCGGCAATGGCCTCACGGCCTCGACGACCGGAACCGGCGACTCTTTCCGACACGATAACGGCGGCGCCGGCGACGTCGACATTCTCACTCAGACCGGACTCGGCTCGCCAACAACGGTTCCGAACGACGACCACACCCATACAATGACCTATGGGATATTCGAGGACGCGGTAAGACCCGATACCCTACTCATTAAAGTAAATGGCTCAACCGTCGCCAGTGGTATAAGTCTAACCGGCCCCGATTACGATTACGAGCTCGATATTACAAGCGATATACTCGCGGCGGTGACCTTGCAAGCCGACCATGTAATACTGGTTGAGTGTGGCTCCAACCGCGGCGATCTTGTTTTTCAATTGCAAATCTTAAGTGTGATTCAACCGATAGCGGTTACATAATTATGGGTACAAATTATACTGACATAGCAACCGTCGAGCCTTTGGTCTCGGCCATAATTAACGACCGGCTCGACGAGCTCGACGCGAACGCAAACCCGAGCGCTGCGACTCTTGATATACCAATCGTCGCCGGCGAGGCTTTGGCTATTCGCGAGGCCGTTTATATCTCAACCGGCGCCGGCGGTAAGACCGCCGGCCGAGCCTACCGAACCGACGCCGACGACGCCAACCAGTCGAGTACCTCATTCGCGAGAGGATTCGCGACCTCGGCCATCGCGAGCGGCTCAACCGGCGCCGCTCGGATCTTGGGAGTCTTGAGTGGCTTTACGGGTCTCACGGCCGGGGCACCTCAATTCGCCTCGGCGACGGCAGGCGCTCTTACCGAGAGCGAGCCGGGTAACAGTCTACTCATGGGCCTGGCGATCTCGACGACCGAGATAATGGTCAACTCTCGAGGCGATCAGGGCGCCGTATATGCGACCGGCGACTTACCGTCGGAGTTTGGCTATATCCTCGGCGGCAATACGGGCGGCGGCTCGTTCGCCGTTGTTACCGCCGACCGGATCACGTTCTCGACGACGGTTACGGCCGCGAATACCGATAGCGACTTGAGCGAGGCCAAACTCGGCGCTCGAGGCGTCTCGGATCTTACGACCTATGGCTATGTCGCCGGCGGCCAAGATACTGGCCTTAACTTTACCGTTACCGCCGACCGGATCACATTCTCAACCGGCGTCACGGCCGCGAATACCGATAGCGATCTCGCGACCTCGATTAAGGCTTATCTAGGCTCGTTGAGCGACGGCTCAACCTATGGCTATTTCGCCGGCGGCTCGACGAGCCTTTTTGTGTTGACCGATACCGCCGATCGGATCACGTTCTCGACGGGCGTCACGGCCGCGAATACCGATAGCGACCTCGTCACGGCCAAGAGTCAGCTTTTTAGTGTTTCCGACGGCTCGACTTATGGTTACTTCGCCGGCGGCGATACAAACTCGGCCAACTATGAGGCGCTCGCCGACCGGATCACATTCTCAACCGGCGTCACGGCCGCGAATACCGATAGCGCCTTGAGCGTCGCTCGAGGCTGGGGCGGCGAGCTCTCAGATAGCTCGACTTATGGTTATTTCTTGGGCGGCCTCACGGACTCTAGTACCGAGGTCGTTACCGCCGATCGGATCACATTCTCAACCGGCGTCACGGCCGCGAATACCGATAGCGACTTGAGCGTCGCGGCGGCTTCACAAGCCTCACTGTCGAGCGGCGCTTTTTACGGGTATATTTTAGGCGGCTCAACCGGTGCGGCGGTATTGATAGCGGACGCCTATCAACTGTCATTTTCAACCGGCGTTACGGCCGCGAATACCGATAGCGACTTGAGTATTGCTCGATATGGGCCGGCGAGCTTGGCCGAGGGGAGCGTATAAAATGGGCACTAACTTTACTGACTTAGTAAATACCGACGTTATCACGGCCGCGAATATTAACAGTCGGCTCGAGGAGCTTGGAGTCGCGATCGACGCCGGGCTCTCTCTTGTGGCTATCGACTTGCCAATTACGGCCGGCGAGACCTTGGCTATTCGCGATGCTGTTTATATCGCGAGCGGGGTCGGCGGCGATACGGCCGGCCGAGCTTACAAGGCCGACGCGAGTAATACTTATCAATCAAGTCAAGGATTCGTAATTGGATTCGCGACCTCGGCCATCGCGAGCGGCTCAACCGGCGAGGCTCGAGCGGTCGGGATTACGCCCGGCTTTACGGGCCTCACGGCCGGGGCTCCACAATTCGTGAGCGAGACGGCTGGCGAGGTGGTTGAGGTCGAGCCGGCTAACTCCTGGCTCATGGGGATCGCGATCTCGACGACTGAGATAATGGTCAACTCTCGAGGCGATCAAGGCACCGTCGCGACCTCTTAGTCTCACGACTGGACAACGAGAGGAAGTCGCCAAGGCTCGAGCCGCCGAGCGTGGTAAGATTGGGTAGGCTTGGGATATAAAGCGCTCTATGGGCCAAAACAATAATTTTAATTCGTATAATATATCTTATGCGAAAACAAAAAAGAGAGGGGGTTTACAATGGACACTCGAGAGATTGAGCAAGCGATCGACCAATTAAAAAACGACTTTAAGGCGATTCACATGGCGAGGCCGCCGTTTGTGCTTGAGAAATTTGTCGTCGGCGTTCACGCGAACGACTCGCCGGCTCAAGGTTGGGCTCATTGCGTACTCGAGCTCAAGCTCAAGTACAACGCCTTACGCCGGGCGACGCTTGGCCAAGAGAAAATTAAGCTCGAGATCGAACGGCTTGAGGCGACGGGCGACGAGCTCGACGCGATCACGGCCCAAGAGCAACGGCTCGACCTTGAGGATCAAGCGAGCGCCATGCTCGGCGCCGCTCGAGAGTTTGAGGCGCTCTATAAAATATACCAAGGATTCGGGCGGCGCTACACTCGGGCCGAGCTCGACGAGGCTCAAGCCGGCTATTGGCAAGCTCGCCTTGAACGCCAAGCCCGAGCCGACGTTCTGGCGACTGGTGCGGTCTCTCAATCTAATCAAGAGGCGCTCGGTCAAATTGGGGCCGGTCTCGAGACGATCAACGATCGAATCGCCAGAACACAAGCGGCTTATTTGGCTGAGGGTAATCGACGACTCTTAATTGTCGTACCGACCGAGGCCAAGGCAAGCGAGGGCTTGCCCGTTGTCGAGGGTCTCGAGATCCCGAGCGGCGTCGAGTGCCGAATCCATAATATTTATGGGATGGCGGTCGACGCCGCTTATAATGAGGCGGTCATGCTCGGCTTGCAAGACAAGGCCGATTATTTACTTACAGTCGAGGATGATACTTACCCGCCGGCCTCGGGCCTGGCTCAATTACTCGAGCATAACCTCGACGTCGTTGGTGGTTGGTACCCTAAACGAAACGAGCTCGCCGAGGGGGTGCCAATTGAGATCGCAAACGGTCGCCGGCGAGCGATGGCCTCGAGCCCGGCCAATTGTCGAGAGGTGTATACAATACCGAACGGCTTTACATTATTCAAGCTCGCAATTTTTAGAGTGATTCCTTATCCTTGGTTCGTGACAACGCCTCAACTCTCTCAGGATTCTTACTTCTCTCAGCAAGCTCGCGAGGCCGGGTATGCGCTCTTTGTCGATTCTTCAATTCGTTGTCGCCATATCGACCGCGAGACCGGCGTCGAGTACGCTTAAAGATTGAGCGCTCGCTTCGAGCCCAAGCTCGAGCCGAGCGTTTACATTGTCGCGCTCGACCTCTCTCGACCCGGCGCCCTTGTGGCAGGGGCGCCGGGTCACTCGTTCTATAGCCGGCTATATAGCCGGCTATTTTTATTAAAAAAAATAAAAAAAGTAAATAAAAAAGTTAACTCAAGTTTTGCACTGGTTAACTTTCTATGGTACAATATAAGTCCAGTGGGGGCGCTCGCCCTCACGATAGCGAAAGGACAAAGGACAAATGAGAACGATACGCGATATTATTCGCAATAGCGAACGGCTCGATTCTCGCGATCGCGAGATCGGCTATCGAGGCGTTATAAGTAGCAATAGTGAGAGCTTTTTCGCGAGAATCTTTAACACACGCGACTCGAAAAAGTTCGGGCCGGGTTATAGTGAAAAAGTTTTCACAACGTTTGACGCAGCCATAGATTACATAACCAAGACGATCGACGCTCGCTTGGCCAAGCTCGATAAAGAGCGAGGTATAAAATGAGCGACTATGGCACTATGTCCTTACAGTACGGTTATACTTTTCACTGGACGACAAGAGCTCGCCAATGTTTACGCCGGCTCGTTGGAATTTATGGAACACAAAGAGAGAGGACGTAAAGATGGGTATTCAAAAAGGGGTTATTTGAGTTGATACTTTTTAAGGTTAGCGTAGGGTAGGGCTATTGACTTTCTATATAGAAATGTGGTATACTTTATATATAGAAAGTCAATAGTATTCTTACTTAAAAGGAGTTTAAAAATGAGTGGTCAGTTTAGTCAGGAACAAGAAAATATTATGGAAGCGCTTGATTGTGAATGGGATGATGTTGTTTTACAGTTCGGTGGTCAAATGTTTGGTGAAATTAAGACAGAGCTTGATAAAATGTTTTGGTATGATGTTGATGCAAATGCAAACCTCGCGCAAGAAATTTTTGATGAATTAGAATATCAACAGGTTGATTTGTAGTGTCCAAAAAAATAAGGCCGTATAAGGGCGGAAGGGTTGTAAAAAAGTCGACGGATGTTACGCTAGAGATAAGTGTGATGTTGGGTTATTTACGGAAATATTATGGGATTAGTTTGGGTGATTTAGTAGAAGAAGCTGTTCGTCAAAAGTTTTCTGATTTAGCTGTTACGGATGAGTTTTTAGCAAAATTGGAAAAGGATTATTCGGGTATTATTTGTGACGAGGCCATCGAAAGGCGAGAGACCGAGCCCGAGATCGTTCACCTCGACGCGACGATCGCAAATTTACAAGACTTCATTACTCGTAACGCCTGGCGCATGTCGGTCACTGAGGTCGGTCGCTTGTACAAAAAGCTCGACCGTCAAACCTCGCGGCGCTTATGGCTGACCGATAAAGTCGCGTATAAAGAGTACATCGCCGAGCGAGTGGCCTCAATAAAATCAGATTATCAAATTTAATCAGCAAGACCCGAGAGAGCCTCGGGTCTTAAGCTCGATGGCCGAGCGGCCTCGGCCATCGAGCTTAAGATAAAATAGATTGAAAGGGGGTATAAAATGGCTAAGGTACTAATCGCGGTAAAGGTCGAACCGATTCTCAAAGCCGAGCTCGAAAAGAGCGCCGCGGCTCGAGCCGTAAGTTTGGCCGAGCTTTTACGCCGGATTCTCAGTGACCATATCGTCGCCGAGGCTCGGGCCAAACTTGACATAGCGCCTATATAAACAAAAGAACGCCGACTCTTGGCGGGCCGGCGCTCAATTGAAAAACAAGGAAGGACATACGACAATGGATAGTATACAAAAAAGTAGAAGCAATAACGAATCTCAACCTGTACCATTTAAGCAAGCCCTCGAGGCTGAGATCGCCGAGGCCGGTCGCATTGACTGGTACGCCGACCAAATCACTGAGGCCGAGCGACTTTTCAACCTCTCTCGCTCAACCAGAGTCGAGGCCGAGGCTCAAGCCTGGCTCGAGGCTGTTTTTGGGGTTTCTCTCGCTGGATTCGCTCTCGAGGCGTGGGTTATAGGGGCTCTTATCTCGCAAGAAAAGCGAGAGCCTTGGATTATGAGAGCCAACCGACCGCTCGACAAGGGCGAGACAAAAGTCGGCGAGATTTTTGAAATTAGGCTCATAAGCCTCGCCGACAAAGATCAGCGAGGCGGTAGTGTCACGCTCGAGGACTGTCAATTTATCTTATTCGATAACGACCTCACGGTCGAGGTTAGGCCAAACGAGTACCTCAAAAGCGAAAACGAAAACTTTTTTAAGTCGATTTACTATAGTTCATATATTAAAACTGACTCGCTCGTGAGGGCGCTCGCTTATATGATATATGGCACCTTAAGCGACGAGGCCATAAGTAAGCGGCTCGCCGACGACGAGCTCGAGCCGGTTATTGTCCCCTCTTGAGGGCATGACGACAAGGGGGTCGGGGGTATATCCTCTCAATTGACAGTCAGGCCCTCTTATGCCCTTTTTGCGAGAGCGTTGAGGCCGAGACCGAGCAAGCCGATTATGATAACTTATTGAGTGCGTATGAGCGCTCACATGAAAGGACATAAGACAATGGACACGCAAGTACAAAACGGAGTCGAGGCCATCGGCCCGGCTGAGTACGCCATAATAATAAACGGTCAACGAGTCGACGTCGCTTACGGCGACCGGCTTGAGGCCGGCGAGACTTATCGAGAGTGGCTCGAGGCCATCGAGGCCGGCTCGGTTACGCTCGAGAGCCTCGAGATCCCGCTTGTTGACTTACCCGACGACTATTTTAAGAATGGTCACCTCGAACGCCTCGAGATCCCGTTCAAGGGCGAGCCGGTTACAATCGACGAGGCGGCCAACTATCCCGAGAGCCTCGGGCTCTCGAAAGGAATTGACTACTAATATGAATCACAAATCAGAACAAGTCAACGAGATCGCGGCCGCACTCGCGGCCGCTCAAGGGGCAATGACGTCGGCCGGGCTCGACTCGACTAATCCCCACTTAAAGAAAAAGTACGCTTCGCTCGCGGCGATATGGGCCGCTTGTCGTGGCCCTCTTAGTAAAAACGCTCTCGCTCTCTCTCAGATTATCACAACCAGCGAGGCCGGCTCAATCGTGCTGAGATCCGAGCTCATTCACTCGTCGGGCCAATGGCTCGCCAGCGAGATTCCGATCGGTGATCCTCAGCCAAAAAGCAAAGCGGTCTCGCATGTCCAAGCCTACGGCTCTCAACTCACTTATCTTAAGCGCTATTCGCTCGCGGCCCTTGTAGGTGTAGTGGTGAGTGACGACGAGACCGACGACGACGGAGTCGCCGGGCCGAGCTCGCCGACCGCGAGTGAGGTTAAGCCCAAGCCCAAGCACGAACTCGACAAGGCGAGACCTTACTCACCTCTTGAGACGAGGCGTAAAATAAAAACCTTTGTCAATAATTGTATTGACAAAGGTTTTTATGTCGATAGTGAGACCGGCGAGCTCTTACCAATAGAAATGCACCCCCTCGGTGCCAAGACGACCGGCGTAATCGCGAGCACTCTCGAGGTTGTACTCGCCAATATTCCCGGCGTCAATAAGACCGAGGCTCGCAAGGTCGTGCTCGAGTATCTGTTCTTAGTAGAAAGTACCAAGGCGCTCAAAGCGGCTGAGGCTGCCGCGATCTTGCGACTGTTATTTAATGGCTCAAGCGACGCCGCGTGGTTTAATAAGCCGCCACTAGGGGTCGCCAAGAGCGAGATCATAGCGATCTATCATCAAGAGGTCAATAAGAGCGACGAGGCTCAAGCCGAGCTTGTACGTCTTGAGCACGAACTCGGGTCTGAGACGACCAAGGCCGACGGCCTACCGTTCTAATAATCCAGCAACCGAGAGGCCGGTCGGGCCTGCGACCGGCCTCTCTTAGTCTAAAACAAGGAGTCAATAATGAGCGATCTAAAAGAGACCGGATTGAGCGCCGAGTTATCGAGGCCCGTCGT
>Ga0255048_10000661_pt1 | contig 25787 bp, 30 predicted proteins | sample JV7_2_2_MG_FD_183619 | JGI IMG/M metagenome (GOLD analysis project Ga0255048, IMG submission 183619) | Seawater microbial communities from Jervis Inlet, British Columbia, Canada - JV7_2_2 | ecosystem: Environmental > Aquatic > Marine > Inlet | place: Canada: British Columbia | collected 2016-10-06
CGTTTCTAATTTTTAGTTATTTGTATATTTATATCAATTCTAAATAAGAACGCAAAGGGGAGACGTGTGGTAACACATAATATATTCCAGTTTTGCGAAAAGCAAAACCGATAACATATTACCACCGGTTACACATTTTTGCACCCCCAAATCCCGACCACTATTTCAAGGCAAGGATAAAGGAGAGAAGTAATAATAAAACCTATTTCCGAATAGCTATTAACATACCCGAAACATTGGTACCTGAACTTTTGAATGTACCCTGATCTAAATCGTATAAATCAGCGCAAACATCATTCTCTAACCAGTGTTTAAATTCAACTTGTTTCTTTTGGCTACCTTGAAACCAGCTTTTAGAGCTAATTGTAACCAATTGCCCTGTATCATTCAATAAAGAATACATCTTTTTAATATGGTCAATGTCTTGATTTTTACTGAATGGTGGGTTTGCAATAATTAAATCATATTTCTTACTAAATTCGATTTTTAAAAAATCCCCTTTAGTAATCATAACCTGAGTGCCTAAATGGCTGTACTTATCACGTAGTACTGCCTCGTTTAATTCTGATAGCTCTATAACATCAAAGTTTTTAGTTATCTGATTACGATTTAATAACGCATCAATCAAAACACCATGACCGCCTGAAGGCTCCAAACAATCAAGAACAGCTTTTTCAAAATAAAATTGATCAACCATATTTTCGGCTAATTGCGGAGGAGTGGTAAAGAATTGGAATTCTTTTTTAAAATCAATAGTAACTCCAGACACCAGCTTATTAATTATGACTTTAGCGGGATAGAGGAATTCAAACGTATTCCTTTTATATTTCCCACATGCTTTAATTAAAGTCTTTCTAAGTTCCGGGTAATTGTTTAGCCGTGCAGTTGGTAGTTTTGCTGTATTCCCGATGCAAACCATACTTTGTAAATCTTGCTTTAAAGTTTCTTTCATTGTTTTATATTTAAGTGGTTACACCACCAAAGGCCCGCATTTATTTCAGAGCGGACCGTTAGAGAAAGTTATTAGTTTAACTTAATACTTGCCTAGTGGCATGAATGCCGTTAACAGTTAATTGACGTTGCCATGCTGTAAACCTGGGAGACCATCTAAAACCTCGTTGTTTTAACTTTGTAATCATCTCCGGGTCTGGTTTGCCATCAAATAGTATTTGTATCCGGTTTGCCTCTACATTTTCAACTACATTAATATCATTTATTTTGTACTCTTTATTGCCTGTAGGATACCGGGCAGCCCTGTTCTGTTCTCCAATAATATCCTGCTTTAAATTTCTTATTTTTGCATTGTTATTGGTTAATGAAAAAGTTGCATAACCAAACCGGGTACAGTGCGAAGGGTTAAGTAGTTCTTTCGCTGTCTTTTCAGTAATAGCAAAGTTATTTGTTATCTGGCTTATCTTTTCAATGTCAGATAACTTTTTATCTCTGACTATTTTATTAACTCCCTTCATAGTATTTTGTAATGCTTCAAGTTCCAAAAGCTTTGCTTTCATTTTATCAATGGCACCGTTAGAACCTTTTACAATGTCGGTACTTTCTCCCCTGGTAACAGCATTTAAAACCTTTTTGCGCCACGTTCTAAATTTATCATAGTGGTTGCGCTCTGAATTATTTATTTTCTCCATCCTACGAACAGGAAAATTGGCCGGTCCTGTGATCATTGTAGACATACAACGACCTTGAGCACCTAACCAGGCAGAAAGTAGTGAAATATACTTTGTTTGGTACCTGTCCACATCTCCACCGTGTTTATTTATTGTTTCCGTGTCAATCGTTAACTCTTCGCTGTAATCGCTTAAAATCGCTTTACCTCGCTTTTCAGGGTCAAAGCTTATGCCACCATAGGCCCGCATGGCCTGAGTTCTTAAAGTTTCAATTTTTGGATGTATCATTTTATTTGTTTTAAAGGGTTAAATTATGATATTAATAATGTTGTTTCTGTTTCTACTGTTTGAGCTCCCCAAAGGTCCCGGATACCAGACATTGAAAACTGCTTTTTACTTCGTTTCCTGTAATTGGTAGAATGCCAGTACCAAGCCGTTTTATTATTACTAAATTTAAAGCCTGCCTCTTTAATTTCGGCCTTTTTTGGGTATGTGTTACCTGAAATCCATATCCAACCACCAATTACTTCAATGGTTAACTCTGTGAAATGAATAATTTCATTTATTTTACTCATTAACTCTTCAGATACTTCTGTTTCATAAACTTTGCGAGAAGTTGAAAATTCAGTGTTTCCGTTTATAATATTCCTTGAAGCTGTTTCGTATTGGTTGTTAATTGCTTTCATTGTTTCCTCATTGCCTCCCTTATCGGGATGGTTTATTAATGCAAGTTTATAGTATAACTTTCTTAAACTTGTAATGTCTTTTACATTTGTGAAATACTTCATTTGTCTATGTTTTAAAGGGTTTAATACTTGTAACCGGTACAGGGTCCCCGCATCCGGTTACTTGATAATAGTCTTTTAAATAAAGGGGATGACCTGAGTCAAGCGCTTTGATGGTCTCAACTTCTGACAGTATGCCGTAGCTTAAATCTATTTGTACTTTGTCACCTACTTTCATTTTATTTAATTTTGCGGGTTTTATTAGCATCTTTTAGGATGTTGTCCAAATTTGAGTTAAAAACGTTTGTAGCGACATCAATGACACCTTGCAGAGTATTTTTAAAATGCTTCTGAATTTCCTCTTTTGATATGTTTTTGATATTACATTCAACTTCGAGTAAAAATATATCAAAGGTTTTGTTTTCGATTAAATTCTGATCCCGTTCAAATTGGGAGTTTAAGCTAATGTTTTTCCAGTCCATTGTATTGTGTTTTAAGGGGTTATAAGCTATTTAAAATATTTTGTACTTCGCTAGTTTCAAGAATACAATTACCATCGTTAGAAACATTTTGATACCTTGTATAATTGTCTGTAAGAATTAGTTGAGTATATGAACCAACGTTAAAAACGTGTAAAATTAGTACTGTATACTCTTTTAAACTGTTGAGGAGTCTTTTTTTATCTTTTTGGTCTAATTGGTTAACGACCTCTTTTAAATTGTCTCGTGTGATCATATTACTGTTATTTAAGGGGTTAGAAATAAATACTTTGCAATACTACTACATTTTTTACACAATGTCAAGTAAAAAGTTGCTTATTTTACTATCCGATATCGGATAGCGCTCTGGAATGTATGGTATCAGTACAAAGTAGCATAAAATTATTTTTAAAGTTTTTTTACTTTGTCTCATTGTCTCACGGGGTGAAGACAAACATTTATTAAAATATGATCTATCTACTTTCATAAAGTCTCAAAATCGCCTGAAAGTCGCTAAAATGGTTAAATAATGCGCTATCAGGGCAACACAGAGGCATGATCTACGTCATGTTTTTACATGATCTACGTTTTTGGACCTATAACCAAATCCCTGATCACATCAATTGAATTATGTTGCACCTGGAAGAGCTAACCAGGTGACAGGATGACAGAATAAATGCATGCCTTTTACCACTCAATACCTAAGTAGTTGAGTATCAGTGTCTATATTTTCTGATAATAACTATTATGTTAAATAGAACCTGTTTGTGCGGACCTGTTCCTTCTGACTGGCTGGAAGGTAGGACCGGACAAATATCAACCATAATCGACCCCCCGGTACCCTGTCTTTTTCGATTTCCCCATTGCCGAGCCCCCCCCCTGCTTTATACATTAAATGCACTCTCACAGTATAGACCCCCCCGTCTTATATATAAAGTACCTCCTGTGAGAATCAGAATGATAGGTGTGACTGAACACTTTAATTTTGACTTTATCGCTTATAATCCCCTATATTAACAAATTATCGGTACATTTGCAAGCTAATGAATGTTAACGATTAGTATACACTCTTAAAATGGACTTTAGACGGAAATTAGCCGTAGCACGTAGGAAACAAAGGATTTCACAAGAAGCTGCTGGTGCGAGAATAGGCATCACCAGGAGTGCTGTTGCTAAGTTTGAAGGGTATTACGGAGGATTCAACTATATAACATTATTGAAATATATTGATGCAATTGGATATAAAATAATTTTAGTTAAAAAATCAGACCTTGAACGATCAGACGACGACCTTGACCCCCAATAAAGAATTAACTTTCATTCCCCCGGTTAATTGGGTAATAATTGAAATAGACTTATCCCAGAATGAGCGAATAACCTTCGACAGTGGGTTTTCATTAATACTTGACCCAGAGTGGCAACCACAGATGCATGCACCTCGTAGGGGAATTGCCAGGGGTGTACCTAGACGGCTACATTATGATCGGACAGATCCCCACAACTCTATGAAGTGGAAAACAGAAGTAGAGATTGAAGAAGGAGATGAAGTGTTTTTTGATTACCAGGCGAGTGTAGTAGCGTTGGGTCGGTTGGCTAATCCAGTACTACGGGAGGCAGAGGCAGAGATGAATGAGCGGCACTTTACAATTGGTAAGAGGCTATTTATAGGGCTTCAGTACTCTGATTTGTATGCAGCAAAGCGGGGAGATTCTATTATTCCTTTAAATGGGCATATTATGGTACAGCCTATTCCAGACATTCGGCCAAAGTCAAAGTTAATCTTACCAGCGTATGATACAGTGGCTAAAGCTCCACTCAGTTATAATACAGCAGAAGTACTGATGGTAGGTTCATGTAATGAAGAATATACTTCTCCGAAGTTTAATGATGCTATCGATGTAAAGCCCGGGGATATAGTTGTATTTTCTTTATTTGCTATGTTACAGTTAGAATTCGAATTACATGTAACACTATTCCCACCTGATTTTGATGTACATGTTATCCAGAGGAAGTATTTAATGGCGGTTGTAGAAAAAGATTAAAAAAAGCTAAATCGTTGTATCAAGCTCGTCTATTTTATGTAATTTTGTAGACTTAATTTATTTTAGCAATATTTAAAGTCACAGAATATGGAGCAATATATTGGATATTACGACAAACAAACCAAAGAATTTCATTTCTCGAAAGAAGCTAAGGCGTTATCTGACCTTACGGAGATCAATAAAGATTTGATTAAAGCAGCGATAGATACCCCTATTGATACACCGAGGTATTTAATTGGGCCTGCTACCTTTGTAAAGAGTGCGAGGGGAGGGAAGAAATGAATGTCCTAAGCTTATTTGATGGTATGAGTTGTGGGCAGATAGCTTTAAAGGAATTGGGCATAAAAGTAGATAATTATTATGCCAGTGAGATTGATAAATTTGCAATCCAGCAGACCCAACATAACTTTCCTGATACTATACAGTTGGGTGATGTTACTGATATAAAGGCTAATGATTTACCAAAGATTGATTTATTAATAGGTGGTAGCCCTTGTCAGGGGTTTAGTTTTGCTGGTAAACAATTAAACTTTGATGATCCAAGGAGTGCATTATTTTTTGAGTTTGTAAGGCTGAAGAATGAATTGAAACCTAAACACTTCTTATTAGAGAATGTGAACATGAAACGCCAGTATTTGCGGGTAATAAGTGAGTACCTTGGTTTATTTCCTGTAAATATAAATAGTTCTTTAGTAAGTGCTCAGAACCGTAATAGGTGGTATTGGACAAATATACAGACTAAAGATGTTGGTTTGTTTAGTGAGTTGTGGACTGATATACCACAGCCGAAAGATAGGGGGATATTTCTTAAAGATATTTTGCAGGATGAAAGTACGGTTGATAGTAAGTATTATCTTAGCATTAAAGCAATAAAAAGTATTGTTTTAAATCCTGATAATTTACAAAAGTCAAATGTTAATCCTGACAAATCCAATCCCCTGCTACATCCTGGTCATTCTGGTGGTATTTATAAAGGAATGACTTGCGTAGCTATGCGAGGTCGCAATCCAGACAACCCAAGTGATCGCACAACAGGCAGTCCAACAGAACAGCGTTTAGAGGCTAAAACAGATGGTAAGACAAATTGTCTTACCAGTGTAGCAAAGGATAACTTAGTATTTTATGCAGGTATAGAAAATGGGGAGATAAAAGAAGGACTTTCGAGAGAATTTTCACAAGGCGCAAGAATATACAAGCCAGAGGGGAAGGGGGTTTGTTTGTCTGGTGAGGGGGGTGGATTAGGAGGTAAGACTGGATTGTATTTAATTCAAAAGTCACATGGCTTTAACAAAGGAGGGAATTTCGAAGACAAATCCCCAACAGTATTGAGTAATTCATGGGAGCACAATAATCACATAACAGATGGTTATAGGCTTCGTAGGTTAACCCCCCTAGAATGTGCAAGACTTCAAACTATTCCTGAATGGTATAAATGGATAGTAAGCGATAGTCAAGCATATAAGGTGTTGGGTAATGGATGGACAGTAGATATAATTAAACACATATTTAATTACGGACTAAAAACGAGATAATCATGACACACTTAATTCCAACAGACAAGAATCAAATCACCAGCAGGGAGATAGCAAAGGTAACTGGTAAGCAGCATGCACATTTAATGCGAGACATCCGGGCAATGGAGGCAGCATGGGAGAAGGTTAACCAATCCAGATTTGGACTGGTTGATTATATTGATGCAAAAGGGGAAAAGCGACCAATGTTCAGCTTAACTAAGACCGAGTGTTTATATATTGCTACCAAGTTCAATGATGAGGCACGGGCGAAGTTAATACTACGTTGGGAGGAGTTGGAGAAAGTACCAGCATTAACCAATAATGAGATTCTTTTACAGGTATTGCAGGGGAATATTGCTGCAGAGAAGAAGCAGGTTGAGTTGGAGGGTCGTATAGAGGCGATAGAGAGTTTACCAAAGATAAATGGTACTATACAGCAGTTTGCTATTATTGGACATTGTTCTAATCTCAGGAAGCATATTACATTGGTTCAGGCAGCAACGTATGGCCGGGCATGTTCGAAACTTTGTAGAGAGCTTGGTTTTGTAATGGGTAGTATACCTGATCCCCGGTTTGGTAGAGTAAAGACTTATCCATTGGAAGTATTGGAGCAGGTAATTGGTAAGGAGTAGTTTAATCATTTAAAACATAAGTTATGGAAAAAGGTTATTATGTACCGAAAGTAGAAGAATTAAAAATAGGATTATCTATTGAAATATTTCAAGGCACTGCTGAGGGTAAGGAAGTATGGTCTATAGGTGAAATAGATAAAGAGCTTTTTGATATGGTTCTTTTTTCTGGGTTAATTAAGTCAAAAGAACTTCGGGTTAAATTTCTGGATAAAGCAGGTATTGAAAGTTTGGGCTTTAAGCATAGACCATCTAGGGATTGGTATCATGACTATGAATTAAAGACAGGCAGTACAGTTGTTACCTTAGCACTGTTTGATACTAAAGAGATGTCTATATTTGTAAGAAAAGAAGGGATGTTGGATAAGTCTGCAGAAGGAATCTTGATTAAAAACATCTCAGAGTTAAAAGTATTAATGAATCAACTTAATATAAAGAAAGATGGATAATTCTAAAATATTTGTAGAAGCTGTAAAAAGATTATATGATGCAACTATGGATAAAAGACGATTCTTTTACCATTACGGATATTATGAAGGATCAAATCATATTCCTATCAATTGGGTAACGACAAACAAGTTGATTGAAGTGACAAGAGATTATTACTTTAATACTTTACTACCATTGGAAGATAAGATAGGGAAGGAAGTTAACATGCCTTGGCATAGGCCCTGTGCTTATGGCGGGGGTTTTGAAAAGTTAGAAATAATTCAATCACTTTAACCCATGCTTGAGTTATTTCTATTGGTTTGGTTAGTTGTATTGGGGGTAATATATTTGATGAAAAGATTTGGTAAAAAATAAGTGCCTTGACCGGCTTAGTAAAAGTCATAAAAGTTATGAAAACAATTTGTATTTATCATTCGAGGGACCTTGATGGTTGGATGAGTGCTGCTATAGTAATGCGGTGGTTTATGGAGCAACATGAAGAATTTGTTGTACGTAATTCAAAAGATATAGTTAATAGTAATACTTTCGGGAATGATCCAGCACCGGAGTTATTTATGTTAGGTTGGGATTACGGTGATGAGATTCCTAAGTTATCCGATTATGACAAAGTAATTATGTGTGATATTTCCTTTCCTACCTTTGAAGACTTTGTTGGAGGGTTTGAATTGATTTGGATTGATCATCATAAATCAGCTATTGAGAAAGTTGAACAGGGGATATTGGAGAACAGTGCTCATATAGAAGGATTGAGAGATGTTAAATTTGCAGCATGTGAATTAACATGGGTATATTTCTTTCCTGCAGAACCAATGCCGGAGATTGTACGGCTACTTGGCCGGTATGATTGTTTTGGTCATAAAGGGACAGGCGAAGAACAAAAAGTATTAGAATTTCAATACGGTGCTCGGGCAGTAATGAGTAATTATAAAGAGTGTTACATCCATCTTAATAAATCTATCAAAGATAGTGAGCTGTACGAAAATGAAGATTTAACAGTGGAAGGAGATATATTAAGTGATGGTGGAGCTATTTATAATTATCTCAAAGCTGAGGCAAAGCAGATTTATTCGAAAGCTTTTGAAGTATGGTTCGATGATGGAGTACAAACAAGTGCTGGAAACTCATATAAATTTCTATGTGTAAACCAAGACCGTTTTAATCCTATTAATTTTGGTATAGATTATCATAAAGAGAATTATGATGGATTTGCTTGTTTCTGGTATAAAGGAGGGAAGTGGAACTTCAGTCTATATAATGATAATGGAGCAGTTGATTGTTCTGTAATTGCTAAACAATTTGGAGGTGGTGGCCATGCCGGAGCTTCTGGGTTCTTGGTAGATGATATACATGCTATCATTGGATAAACCATCCACATACGACTTCTTAAATATCCAACCAGACTTTTGCCGGTCAGTATTACCGGCAAGAGAACTGGATTGGGAATACTTTGGTCGAAGGTATAATGCAGCTAGGATAGAATTTATTCTGAAGATGTTATATTACGACCCTGCTCCAATTTACAAAAACATTCACACTTCTCTAAATCCATACTCTCGGCACAATACATTTAAAACCATTGATGCATTTCCGAATAAAGAGGATAAATCATGTGCTTGTGGTTGTGGGAAAGCTATACCAAGTAGGAGTAGTCGTTATCATCATCCTTCACATAGAGAGATAATTTCGGGAGTATTTTTAATTATTTCTGGTAACGTACAATCGATTAGTGCATATATGGAGATTTATTATAATCGCTGTTGTGCATCTTGTGGTAAAACTTTTGGCTGGGATTTAGCGTGTGAGATAGATCATATTATAGGAGTGAAGCATGGAGGAGGAGGTTCTTGGCTTTCGAATTATCAACCAATGTGTAAGAAATGTCATAGGGAAAAAACGAATGCAGATTTTGGATTTAAGCAAGAAGTTGAAAAAATAATTACAGAAAATGATGATATTCAAATGAAATTGTTTTAAATTTATGCCCAACTTTAATTTTTTTATTCATATTTTAATTTATATATCATGACGAATATTATCGCTTACGATTCAACACGGCTACAAAGCGTGTTGGCAGCCCTGGCCCAATGGGAGAAACATCCCACAGCCAGATTAAAAGACACAGCAGGATTAAGTGAAGGTGATCTCACTACCTGGATTGCAACCTTGGATACCAATACAGCATTGGCGACCTATCAGGAACGTATTTTTGTAGATGTAGGCATACTGTATGCTGATGGTACCGGTTCTACCGATGACATTGTTTTTGCAACCAATCCTACTACTGGTGAATACTTCCATGTTTATTACGGATTAGATCGGATTACTGCATTTGAAGTTGGGGCAACTCAAACGATAGCTGCTGTAGCTGATGGTCTTGAAGCCGGTGATATTGGATTCTTGAATTTCACTGTTGTTTCTAACAATGTAGATACTATTACTATTACTGCTGATCCCGCTTTAGGAGATTCAGTTGATGGTAAATTACTTTGGGTTGATACTGATTCAGCGACTACAACTGTTACTCCTAATCCTGGTGTATTGGCTGGTGGTGTTGATCCTGTTGGCGTAGTTGGCGATTTTACAGCTACCCATAAAACTGCTTTAGATGCACTATTGGCAACTAATCCTGTTGGTTATACAGGTGATACTACTGCTACTCAAATTATTGCAACTGCTACAAAGGAAATGGCATTGGTTTCATGGGAAGACCTTTGGACTAATCCTGATCCCAAAATTGTACATTTCTTAGGTGGTTATCAAATTGCTCCTGAGACCCGTGCTTCAATGACACTTACTATTACTGCTGTAGGTGGAGCGAATACCAAGGCAATTGATGTTACTGGTGGTACAAGCCCAACACTTTGTTCATTTGCTGGTGCTGGTACTGAAACACCTGCTGAATTGGCCCTATTAGCTCAACAAGATATCATTGATACTGTTGGTGGTATTGGTTGGATAGTAGAACGTGATGGTGCTGTATTAACAGTCTATCCTCCCATTGGTCAAGATGTTGCTTATACTGATGGTGCTTATACCCTTGGAGTGACAAACTTTACTGCTACTGAAGATGGTGATCCATTTACCGGTGGAGTAGTTAATGCTAATGTTGCAAAGCTTACCAATTATGCAACAACTTATATGAATGATTTGACTGATGCCGTGATGTTGATTTGGAAGAGGTTGACAAATCATTCAGACAACTTGAGTATACTTCCTTCTACTTATCCTCCTATACAGGATGAGCCAACTTTCTTGAATGCTGTTGAAGAAGGTGGAATTATTCAAGATTATCTCGACCTTTAAGTAGGTATTCTTCATAACTCTTGTTTTGGCGGGATGGCGAAAGTTGTCCCGCTTTTTTTATATCTTTGTGTTAAATTATGAACAAAGAATTGCTTGACGTATATATCAGCAAGAAGAGAATGTGGAAACACCTATACTTTAAATATGGGGTCAATTATAATCTAGTTGATGATATGTATTCTGAATTATTCATTAAATTGAATACTTACTCGAAAAGTTACGTCCCAGGCAGCAACACCAGTGCTTATATTCACACTATTGTAAAAAACCATGCGATTGATTATTCAAAAGAGGTTAAACGATCACACAGGGTATCGGAAAGTTCGCATGGTAGAATACATTCCAATCACTTAGGTTTATTAACAAATATTAGCATAATCAGAGAACTTGATTATGGTGAGTATAATGTATATAACACAATCCCTGCTGATTCTTTGGACAAGCATGGGCTAGATGATGTTGAATTAGAAATAATTACTTTAATAAAAAACAAGCTTAGTAAAAAAGAGATGGAGATACTTCGGTGTAGGTATTATGATGATATGAAATATGATGAAATAGCAGAAGATAAAAATATTCCACTTGGAACTGTTAAAGCTGTTATTTTCAGGGGTCGTAAAAAAGTAGAAGAAATAACAGCTAGTTTCAGACAGTAACCTTATCCCTTTCTTTTTGTATCTTTGTATCAAATTACATTTATGGAGTTTAATGGACAGGATTTTAAAGAATTATTGTTTCCGTGTTTTGACTTAAAGGATGGGATGGATTTATTTGAGTTATTCCCAGTGTTAAAGATTTACCCAGAATTTAAACTAGAAATAGCTTTATTATCCAGAGTAAAAGTATTCAAGTATATTAATTTCCTCTATGATAAAAAGTCTCCCCTTCGTTCTATAGATGATTTTACCAAGCGAAGTATAGAAGCTTCACAATTGGCGAAATTCCCCATTGATGATGAAACCAACAAGTATACTGAGCCTTATATGGAAGTTCTTAGGGATGAAAATAATGCCATTTTAAAGATGTCATTACGCTTTTGTAGGATACAAGGGAGTATGGCATTCAGCCAGCTAGTAATAATGGAGGAGATTTATTATAAAGAGCTTGAGCAGTTGAAAAGCATGACTGATTCTAAAGCAAGAAAAGAATCGATTGTAAATATTTCTACACTCCGTAGAGAGATTGAAGACCTTAAACGATCATTGTTAGCTGATAGTAATTCAAAAGCATTAGAACTATTGCTGTTTAAAGAAATAGAAGGAGAGTCTTTAGGTATTTCTCCTGAAGAGATTGCTAATCTTTATTATAAGGGGAAAAACATTTCAGACTATTCTAAATATGCCCAGAAAGATCCCATACAAGTATAAAAAGCCAGAGAAGTTTCTTGTTTTCCACGAAGATGATCCAGACCTTCCAACAATAAGAATCATCCTTCCTGACCCACCACCAATTGAAGAAATTCCCGGTAATGGTTATTCTCCCAAAGGTCAGTACTTCACCAGAGAAGTTATGCCAGAGCGATTAAAGTTCTTGGAAAGGAAGTTCAAGGACCTGGAAGCAATATATGCTGAGTTAACTGAAAATAGAGATAAGTACCAGGAAGAGCTTGCCTGGATAAAGCTGCAATGGTATTATCGATTACATGGTAAATGGGTATTGATAAATGGAGTACCTACTTATCTTGATGGTTGGCATTGGTTTTATTTGAATTATTGGCATTTAGATGTAGGGTTACCGAGATATACTTATAGAGATTATTTATTCTTCCACTTTGCCCGGTATGCATATACTGATACTTTGACATTTAAGAAGCTTGATGTAAATGGAGTAGCGATTCAAAATTCCCTGGGTTATTATGACTTTATTGATATTGTTAATAGAATTTGTTTTGGTTTTATTTATGCTAAGTACAGGCGAGAAGGAGCTACTTATAAAGCAGGGTGTATTAATTATGAAATAATATCTCGGACAGTTGAGGCAAATGGAGGAATTCAATCTCGGGATGATAAAGATGCGAAAAAAGTATTCATGGATAAAGTTGTTAAGCCATGGAAAAAACTTCCTTTCTTCTTTAAACCGTACTATGATAATCCATCTTCTCCGAAGTCTTCATTGAACTTTGATAAAATTGGAAGCACAAAAGGTGGTGGTGCTTTTGTTGATACTGGTTTGTTATCCAGATTAGATTATGAAGTGGGTTCAGAGGGAGCTTATGACTCACAGAAGCTACACGTTCATCATGACGATGAGACCGGTAAAAACAAGCTGAATGATGTTTGGAAGAGGCATTTAATTACAAAAGAGTGCTTGAGTCAAAAGGGAGGTCGGTTAATTCATGGATTTTCAATAAAGACTTCTACTGTTGGAGAAATGACTAAAGGTGGTGGTCGCATGTTTAAGTTTATGTGTAAAATGTCTGATTGGAGGCATAGGAATAAAAATGGGCAAACAGTTTCCGGTTTATACATTTGTTTTATACCTACATATATAGGTATGGAGAATGATAAATTTGGTAATCCATTAATTGAAAAATCCCGAGAGTGGATATTAAATGAACGTCAGGGTTATTTGGATAAAGGTGATATTGCTGGTTGGTCTGAAAAGGTTCGTCAGTTCCCAATTATCTTTAGAGAGTGTTTTACTTCCCAAGCAACAGCAACCGGGTTTAATGTTTATATACTTGAAAAGCGAGTAGGAGAATTAAATTTCAAAGAAAGTGAAACCAAGTCTGTTAATTTCGAATGGTCCAATGGCCATGGTAGTGATGTAATTATGAAAGAGACCAAGGGTGGCCGGTGGCAAGTATCAGCTGAATTGGATCCCCGCTTTACCAATAAGAAAGTTAAAGACTCAGGTATTATTAATGGGAAGTGGGAAGAGTTTTGGAGACCATTCGATCCATATAAGTTTACTGCTAGTGCTGATGCTTTTAAATTTAACACTGTTGAAGGTGTTAGGTTCTCATATGGAGCAGGGGCAGTATTGCTGAATTTGAATCAGGATATTGACCCGGCAGATAAACCGAGTGATCAATGGGAAACATTTAAATTTGTCTGTACCTATAAGAATAGGCCCCCAACCTCAGATGAATTCTCAGAAGACATGTTGCTACAATCTATTTATTATGGTGCTCCATGTTATCCTGAGAGAGATGTACCATATGTTGAGAACTATTTCATCAAGCATGGATACTATGGTTATTTAATCTTTGCCCGAGATATGCTTACAGGTCACTTTAGGGCTACTCCTGGATTTAATAGTCGTTCTCAAAGCAAGCAAGAACTATTTAATGCTACTCGAAATTATATTGAATTAAGAGGACTTCAGGAAAAACATTTAGACCTGCTTAATGAGTGGAAAGATATCCCAGGTATAGAGTATATGACTGAGTATGATTTAATGACTGCTGCTGGTGGAGCATTAATGGGAATGATATTCAACACCCCTTCTTACAACCTAAAATCTTCTGGAAATACAAGGAGCGCAAAAGTATTTCAGAAAAAAAATATTAGGAAACGTAAATAATTTTTCTATATTTGTACGGATTAATTCTAAAAATTATGGCAAAAGTAACGATTCGCCCACCCCACGATATTAACCCAGAAAGCAAAGGTGCTGAGTGGCATCGTGATTTTGCTGAGTTCATACACAGTGCTTCTAGGGAGGAAGTAGCTGCCCAGGTAAGAAACGCACTATATCTTCGGAGTTATGCAGAAGGTAGGCAAAGTAATTCTATCTATAAACAGATCCTTGGCTATGGTGACGATACTGATGCACCGAAAATACCAATTACTCATAGTAGTAATGGTGGACCTCGGGCACCAGAAGTAACTAATTCATCTGGTGATAAATTTATGGATGTTAATGATGAAGAGATTTTTTCCCCGGCTCCTAAATTCTTAATGGTGTTGTCTGGTATAATGGAAGGACAGGAACATAGTGTTGTTGTAAAAGCCATTAATGAATTTGCTTTGAATGAACGGGACCAGAAGAAATTCCAAATGTGGTATGAGATGAAGTTTGGAAAATGGGAAAAGGATTTGTTACAGCAAGCAGGATTGGAGACACCAGAGGCCGAAGGGTTTATTCCTAGTGATATTCATGAATTAAAAATGATTGAAGATTCTGGCCATCTAAAGCTTCCTTATGAAATTGCCCTGGAAAAAGGTATTCAGGATTATAAAGAGATTTCTGAGTCAGAAGAACAATATCGTGCATTCATGCGTGACCTATTTACTTTGAATGATGGAGCGATACATGATTACTATGATGATGATATTGGTAAATGTCGGTTTAAGCGTATTGATACTGCAGAGCTCTATATGGAGCAAACAGCGAAAGATGATTATTCGAAATCAAGTTATGCTGGTTATCCGAGTTTTGTCACAGTAGTTGATATTCGAAATGCTACAGGTTGGTCAGAAGAAAAGATTCATTCTATTGCTACAGAATTTATTGGTAAGCATTCAAATCATAATAATGTACTTGATACCGTTGAAGCATATGTTGAAACTGGATCAAGCAACTATAATGACTTTTTAATCCCGGTTTATAATTGTTTCTTTAAAACTACTGATTCTCGTTTCTACCAGCAAAGAAAAATTTCTGGAACTGAATTCTCAAAAGAATATGAAGAACCTTGGAGAAGTAAAACCCGTCAACCCAAAGAGAAAAAGGGCAGGCCAATGTTCCGGGAAGACCTACGTTCAATTCATGAAGTGAAGTGGATTGTAGGGACTGAAGAGATTTATGATTGGGGTACTATGGATAACTTGCCGTTTGATTATGGTGAAAGAGATGTACCACTCCCTATATTTAGGGTAAAGATACCTGGTAAGTCTATTGTTGAAAGTATGATACCAATGCTTGATCAATTAATGCTTTCTTTTCTGAAATGGCAAAACAATTTAGCCAAAGCTGCTCCCCCGGGAATAGCCATTGAATTGGAAAGTCTTATGAATATGTCCTTCGATAATAAAGAATGGGAGGTAATGGATATTCTAAAGCTTCGGCTACAAACTGGAACATTGATTTATCAAATGAGGGCTAACGCTGTAGGTCAAACAGGTGGTTCAGCAGCTTTACCTTATGCTGAATTAAAAGGAGGTGTAGAGCTCGCTACCCAAGAATTTGCCCTATCAGCAGAAGTCATTTATGGTCAATTAGCAGAAGTAACCGGTATTGATCGATTCACCTCTGCAAGTAAAGCCCCTGAGCCCAGACAAGCAGTAGGTATTGGTCTTATGGTCCAGGCTGCTACAATTAATACGTTAAAGCCTTATTATGCTAAGTGGATAACTATTCAAAGAGATGTTTACAAAAGTGCTGGAAATAGGATTCAGCATTTAGTAGCTTTGAATGATGGTAAATGGGATTTTGGTTATTTACCAGTATTGGGGAATAATTATTATCAGATCCTAAAAGATGCCAGTACTAAAAATCCCGTAGTAATGGGTATATCTATTCGGCCAGCACCTACACAGGAAATTAAAGCTGCTATTTTGGAAGCTGCTGGTGCTGCATTGGGTAATAGTGGAGATGGCATACCAACAATTACTTATTCAGAATATCTTTTCATTACCAAAGAATTGATTTTTAATGCATCTTTTAATACAATCATAGCTATTATTAGGAACCGTGAGAAAATAGCAGAGGAGAGGCGTAGGGAGATGCAGGAGCGTTTACCAGTAATACAGGCAGAAGAGACTCGGAAGAGCGATCAGTTGAAAGCGCAGGCTAAATTGGAGGAGAAAAAAGCTGATGAATCTCTATTGCGTGTAAAAGGAGAAGAAGAGCGCAAAACAGTGGTATTAACCCATCAATTAAAAATAGTTGAAATAGAAAAAGAAAATAGTTTACAAATTATAAATACTCAAAACAATGAAAACAGCAACAGCCGTAGCCAAAATAACGCTTCGCAACAATAAGAAAGAAATATTTGATGCTTATATTGAACTTCGGGATTTAACCGGAAATAATGATTTAGCAATAGTTGCTAAGTTATTGGATAAATATAAGCCATCTGCAGGTACTAGGAGTCATTCTATATACCTGAATTTAAAGAATCTGCATAAGGCAATGGTGAGAAATTCATAAAAACACTTGACATTCTTCTTTTTATTATTATCTTTGTCGCACTAAGGGTTTAGTAAATTTTTTTCATGTGAGTTCACCAGGATACTCCGAAAGGTGTCCTGGTTGTTTTAAAGTTCTTTGTCATTTTTGCCCAAATGAGTATTTTCGACTAGCGAGATGGGAGGATGTTTTCCTCCCTCTACTTAATTTGGGATTAAATATATAAACATTTTTTATGGTGGCTATCAAATGTTAATGATCTTCTTGGTAACAAGAAACTAAGGCATTAACTAAGATGGGGCCACCACCATGAGTTAATGCTTTTTTTATGATTTTTTTGTTCAACATTGATCTTCTCCCGATTCACCGTGAAACTTTACGGTGGTCGGGTTTTTTTATTTTAAGCAGCATTTTATTATCCATAGCAAATATCATATCGATTGTTATGGATTTTTTTATTATAAGGAGTTCATATGTCCAATACTCCTGGAAATTGATTATATCGAATTTCAAACAAAATTGGTTGGTAGTAAGTCGAAAGACCCTATCTATGTTACAGCAACAAAATAATGTCCAGAAAACTAGAGACCGCTCTGCTTCACCGGCAACTTTCGACCTAAAGAGGACATTTTTTGGATTTGTAAAACTATGTTTCCTTAACCGGGACATATACCTAGGAATTAGGTAGGGATGCAGGTCTTGTAATGTAACTATTGCTGCACTTGTAGCAGTAACAATATCTCAGTTAAACAATCATTTGGTTAACTTTAGGGATATAAGGCTTGGGAAACGCCTAAACCTTACTAAATTTGCAAAAAATTCAACAATGGTAAAAGGGCAAATGGCTATTTATACGGATGGTGCATGTGAGCCAAATCCGGGACCAGGAGGATGGGGATTAGTTGTATTTATGGATGGGGATATCAAAAACATTGATTATGCTCAATATGGCTATTCCGATAACACAACTAATAATATCATGGAGTTAACAGCTATCCTTATGGCTTTTGATGTTATTCCAGATACAGAGCTTGCTGCAACTATATTTTCAGATAGCAGGTATTGTGTTGATGGTATAAATAGCTGGATGCACAAGTGGCAAAAAAAAGGATGGAAGAAAAAAGGTGGAGCTATCAAGAATTTAGATTTATGGAAGGAAATTTTTGATAAAGTAAAGGAATTTCCAAGGGTTAAACTTGAGTGGGTTCGGGGTCATAATGGAGATATGGGTAATGAACTGGCAGATGAATTCGCTGAATTAGGTTTATCTTCACAAAAAGACATGAAAATTAATTATTAAACATATACTATGAATAAAATCAAACCATTAGCAGACAGGGTACTAATAGAGCCCTCCCAGACAAAAGGAAAAACTTCAGGTGGATTAATTATACCAGAGGGAAGCAAGAAAAAGACTAAAGAAGGAGTTGTTCTTGCAGTAGGTCCAGGAACATTAACTCAGAAACCAGTCTTGAAAGTTGGGGATAAAGTTCTTTTTGGAAAAGCTGGTACAGCAATCGAACTTGATGATCGTCTATATCTGCTCATGAAGGAGTCAGATGTTTATGCAATTATTTAAATATCTTAAAACTTACAAAAAAATAGTATCTTTGTATAAAATTTCATACTTATGAGTGAAGATGTTCTTGATAAAGCTTTTGGGATTAAACGAGATGCCGACGGTAACGTTCTGGTAGAAAATAAAGAGGGCGACCTCAAGCCAGGCGACGAAGGATATGTAGAACCAAAACCGGACCCTCCGGGTGATAAAGACCCTCCAGGAGACTCAGATGAGCCAATTACGATTGACTTTAAAGATTTTGCTGAAGGTAGGTTCACATCCCTTGATGAAATTACCCAAGCTATTAGTAGTCATGATGAGTTGACTGAAAAATTCACTAACTCTGAGAAGAGTAAGGGTGAATTAGAAGAAAACCTTATGACAATAAAAGCACGTCTTGAAGAAGTTCAAAACAACAATCCCCTAGCTAAGTTTCCATTATTCTACAAACTTGCCAAATATACAGAAGCGAATCCTGATAATGGTAAGTTCTTGCAGCAATTAGCTTTAGGTACACCCGATTCATTAACTGTTCTAAAGACAGACTTCATGCTTGAGCATCCTGAATTTAAGGATAAGCCCGAAGATGTTGATTTTCTTATTAAAAATAAGTACAAAGATTATCTTGGAAAAGAAGCAGACAGTGAATCAGATGAGTACCGTAGTGCTAAAATTTCTTTGGATGCTGATGCTAGTAGTGCTAAATCAAGATTACTGAAGAACTTAGATAGTATTGAAATTCCCAAACTTCCGACAGAAGAAGAAGTCAAAGCCAACAGAGAGACTTATATTAAGTCATGGGCACCTTCGTTCAAAGAGATTGTTTCTGAGATTGATTCAATTGTGGTAACGTTGCCTGATTCTGAGGATAAGACTAAAACCGTTGAACTAGCCAATATCAAACTTTCAAACGAAGCAAAAAGCAAGTATGTGAATTATGCTGCTTCTTTGATTGGCGGAGGTAATTATGAGCCGAATGAAGCTTCTGCTAAAATGATTAAAGCAGAAGTCAGAAAACAGTATATTGCAGACAACCTTGATGCGATTGTTGAGAATGTCTATAATAACGCTCATTTAGAAGGAAAACAAGGTCACCGTATAAGAGTAACAAATACTACTCAGCTTAAAAAAGGTTATAAAAAGCCTGTAGAGAAAGATGGTGTTGATTTGGGAAAAAAGTTAGTTGAGGACTCCAGGAAGGGCAATTTTTAATTAAATTGTTTAACTTAATATAGGAGATAAAATATCATGGCCGAACAGACAGATGCCAACACATATCCAACAGCCGGAGTTTTAACCGGTAGTATGATGAGCCTTTACGACAGCGTAAAGCCACAATACATTCCTGAACTTTTTAAAAGATTTGGTGCTCAATTTTTGCCATTCTTTGAGTTTATTCGTGCAATGGGCCGGGAAGCACCCGTAATGGATTCTACCCTAAATGCATACGAAGAAAACCGTTATGTTGATTCAATCAAAGTAGCTGCTAACGTAGGTGATGCAGGAGCAGGTAACGACCTTACCTTCCAGCTTCATGCCGATAAGGTTGACACCAACGGCAATTACTTTGTTCGTACCGGACAGACAGTTATCATGAATAACGAGGCCATGGGTCACGTTTGGACAATTGATGATACCGTAAGTCCCCCAAATATTACCTTAAAGCCGGTAAGTTCTACATCTACCCTTGGAGCAGTAACAGCGAGTCAGGAACTTGCTATTATCTCTAATGCGAAATCAGATGGTAGCTCACAGCCACAAGGAACTGTAGTAGGTACCAGCTTGCGTACCTTTAAAGCCCAGATTATTTCTGAAACTGTTGAGATTAATGGTCGCCAGCTTGTAAAAGAGCTTTGGTACAAAGTTAGGAACGATGGAACCGGAATTGATGGCTGGTATACACCTGGAACACTACGTATGGACTATATGATGGCACTTGCCTCAGATGGTGCATTTCTCTTTGGAGAAGAGCGTACAAACACCACCCTGAAAACCAAAACAGGTGAAGAGGGTGCTGGTGAATTCATTGAATACACTGAGGGATTATTCCCAAAGATGAGAACACATGGTCATACCATTTCTTATACTGCAGGTGCATTTGATGCTTTGGATTTTGACCAGATCGGATTATACATGAAGCAACAAGGAGTAACATCCGGTTTTGTTGTTGGTATGATGGGATCAGAAGCTTATATTGATGTCCGTGAAGCTTTGAAAGACTATATGGACGGAAATGGAACTGACTACACCAATACAGTGAAAGCTTTATTTGGTGGAGATGCAGACCTTGCAGCAGCAGTAAACTTCCAATCAGTAAAACTTGGAAATGTTACTTATGTTCTGAGAGAACTTGATCACTTTAATAACCCAAAAACCTTTGCTATTTCAGGTTACGATATGCCCAAGCAAGGATTCTTCTTCCCACTATCTACTACTATGGCCCAGGTCAATGGTAAAAAAGTGAAGATGGATAATATTGCAACCAGGTATTTATCGAAAGATGGATATAGCCGTAGGTTTGAAACATGGGCTACTAAAGGTGCCGGTGGTGGAACTTATGTTCATGATGTTGATAAGGCTAGTTTCTATGCCCGTGCTGACATTATGCTACAGGCTTTAGGTATGAACCAGACTGTTGTAATGGACCCAGCGTAAAATTAACCAGACTATTCCCTTTGCTCTGCGAGGGGAATAGTTTTTTAAAATAAAAAATATGTTAGCGTTTAATGGTAATGTTATTGACTTCACAGGGAATTCACAGATTGCGAAGCATTTTAAAGCTGCAATTGCTAAAATTGAGAGCAGTAAACTTCGATTCCCTATTATTATTGAATTCACCCCCGATCATGTGATTGAGAATAAAGAGAATCCTGGGCAAAGAGAATTATCTGCTGGTCATTCATGCAGATTTGAACAAGTTTATCGTAGTAAGGATTTTGATGGTACTGTTGTTTATTACAACGCTACAACCCCAGACAGGAGAAATCCTGGCCACTTCCAGTATAAGCCACGTTGGTGTACATTTACTGGCACAGAAGTTATTGAAGAGAAAGATAGGGATTATTTAATATTTATGTTATTTGTTAATCCTCATATTGTGCTTATTCCTGAATTAAAGGAATATCAGAACGAACACCGGAGAAGGTCACACTATGCTCTTGAGAATAAAATGAGAGAAGCTGAATCAGTAGCTAGGATTCGTGGTCTTATTGCCAAGGTTGATATTATGCTTGGTGGTGGAGAAGTGGGTATTGAACCGAACAAGTTGAGGCAAATTGCCCTTGGGTACAATATTTCCATGGCTCAGGATGAGAAGTTTTCAATCTTTGAAATAGGTAATCAATTGCGTGACCAGGTTATTACTAAAACCAATAACCGTTACAACCTCAAGAAAATTGAGCAGTTCCTTGATGATGTTAACTTTGGTGATCGTATCCAAATGCGGATAATGATTCAAAAAGCCATGGATCAAAACCTAATATCTTATACCAAAGAACCTCAAAAGCAAGGCTTCTGGCATTTGATTGAAGTAGTTGAGGCAGATGGTCAGAAATTACATAAATCAGGAGAGACCATTACAATTGTACCTGCAAATAGGAGTTCTGCCCAACAAGCTTTCAATTATCTTTTGAATTATTATTTAAGTAATGAAAAACCCTACGAAGCTTTGGTAGATTTGATTGAGTAACACATTTAGTTGTTTTTTCATAGTAAATAAGTTGAGCTCCTTTGAAAATAATTTCGAAGGAGTTTCTTTTTTATTAAAATTATATTATATTTGTCTCGTTAGTTTCTCAATTTATTGCACAAAACAAATGTCATGGCTACACCAACAGTAATAAATGCAAACGTTAATTTCGAAATTCGCTGGTACCTCACAAATTCTCCAAAAGATATTACCTGGAAAGACCTTTCTGACTATACAGCCCTTGGATTTCTTGTTGCAAATTCTCAAATAATATTAAAAATAACCGGTCCTCTTGGGGTAATGTATCAAAACGCAGGTTGGTTAACCGATAGCTTTGCTGCTCCTGATATCACAAGGGCTGCTACAGCAGAGAAAACAGGTATTCCGATTTCGTTAGATGCTAATTTAGCGATACCATTAGGAGAATATGTATTTGAATGCAAAGTGAAGGATACTGTCAGTTCCACTATTTTTTATGGAACAAAAACATACGATTATCAATATGTCTCCCCGACTCCGGTAATCGATTTAACAGTATTTCTCAGAACCTCACAGTTACAATCTGTAGATGCTTCTGATTATCTTGTCACTGATGATGATATTGCTGCTTATTCAACTACCAGGGCTCATACAATCACTAAGCCAGCAGCAGCCACAGGCTGTAACTTACCGGCTACCGCTACCACCACTGATGTTACTCGGTTAATTGGGGCCGGTGCTACAGAAGATTTATGGATATGGACAGGAGATTGGGCAGCTTCATTAGTAGTTGACTTAGTTTATAAATTGGAGGATTGGAATAGTGTTGCCTGGCAATATGTTTATGATCAGGTAACTGGAAGTGATTCAATATCGGTTTCACAAAATACCTGTTTCCTTCAATACTATGAAACGTTCAAAGAATTAATTGCCAGATATGCTTCGGCACTTGGCCGGGGTAATTCGAGTGAACTAAATGATGTTAACTTTGTCTTAGAGCAAGCTAATTACTATTGGATGCAGCATGAGTTAGCTGATAGGAATGGAGATGAAACCGAAAAAGAATACTGGTGTACTCAGTTAACTGAATTAGTTACCAAGTCAGGATATGTTGTAGTATCTGCTTCTGATAATTCTGAGCCAGTAGTTCCCTGGGGAAGTGATACAATTGTTTCAGTAGGAACAACTTTTGCTTTTACCAATGGCGTAGCAGACCCCACAGGAGGAAATGCAGGAGATTATTATTTCAAGATTGATGCAGGAGTTCCACCAACAACATGTGTTTTATGGTTTAATAATGCAGGAACCTGGACAGCGTTAGTTGACCTTAAAGGTGCCACTGGTGCTGCTGGGGATAATACTGTAATATTATACAGTTCTATTGCATTGGCAGCAACAGGAGTTTCAACAGGAGTTGGAGTTGAAACATTATTGAACTATGCAATGCCCGGAGCTACATTATCAGATAATGGCTCAGGGGTAGAAATTGAAGCTTCAATTGCTTTGGCAAATAATGCTGTAGAAAAAACTGTTCAGCTAAGGTTTAGTGATGCTGCTCATCCAACTAATACGATAGTTGTTGAAATGGTAATAGCAGATGAAGTTACACCGGTTACAGATGTCATACTGATTAGTGCAAAAGTTTTCAAGAAAAGTGCTACAACTGTTATTGCTAAGGCAATTATGACACGTTCTGGATCCCCAAGTGATTCAAAGGTTGTTTATCTTGAAATCACAACCGCACCTGCTTCAATTAGCAATATTACCATAAGTGCTGATGCTGCAGCCGGTGATGTTACTTGTAATGAATTGACAGTTTCTAATATTCAAATTATACCATAATGAAAACAAAAATCTTAATTCTTCTATTTGCCATACTTACGTTTTCTGCATTTAGTCAGGAATCAGCTAAGGTAAAAACCTTAACTATAACTGCTGGGGCTCCGGCTGCTGGTTGGGGGAGTTTAAGTGTTGATTATAATATTAACACCTATTATGTAACATCTGCTGCTCCGGTGACACTATCAACCAATTGGACTATTAGTGCTCTTGGGTCAGTATATACCGGGTTAACGTATAATTTCTTTTATGATGCTGATGTAACATTAAGTGGAAACACTATATCGTTTTTTGGAGAATCGTTAACAATTCTACAATCTGATAAAAAATTAATAGTAACGGCAATATATTTAGCTTCAGCATGGAAGGTTTCTATTGTTCCAGATTTATCAAGTGGCAATGGGCTAGTTGTTGAAGGTAATCAGTTAAACATACCTCTATATGTTGATAATTCAATGGTAGATGCTACTGCTGGGATTGTTTTCAGTAAGATGGCAGCAATTACCGCAAGTCGGGTACCTGTAATGGATGCTTCTGGGTTTATTGTCCCATCAAATGTAACAGCTACCGAATTTACATACATGGAGAATGTTTCTTCTGATATTCAAGCTCAAATTGATACAAAGCCCACTTCTGGCACAATTGATAATTCTGATATAACTGCTGCTGCTGCAATTGATTTTAGCAAGATGGCTGCACTTACCGCTTCCCGGGCTGCGGTCTTGGATGGTTCTGGTTTCTTTGTTGCTTCTGCTATTACTGCTACAGAGATTGGTTATTTAACAGGGTTATCAAGTAATTTACAGTCTCAATTAGATGTTAAGCCATCAAACTCACTTTCAGAAGGGTATATTTATACTGGTAATAGTAGCAATATAGCTCAATCGTATAATGCGAAAACAAACGCATATATGTTGTTGGGTAATGGGACTACTCTTTTAAGTGTGGCAATGTCAGGAGATGCAACAATTACCAATGCAGGAGTACTGACTGTTGGGGCAGCTAAAATATCTCCATCTAATTTAACCGCAGAAGGAGCGAAAGAGGTTATAACATTTAATTTAAGTGCAAGATATGGTATAGGGACGGGTATTGATATAAATATCCCTTATGCTTGTAATTTGGTAGGAATATATGCTACAGTAACAGATACCCCGGCAGCTGACGATTTGTTAATAAACTTCAATAATGCTGGTAATGCTGATATGGTTGGCTCTGGTTTATCTTCTGGTGATTTGGCTATTACATTTACCTCTGCTGTTGGAATATTATTTTCAACACCTGTTACTGGTAATAATGTATTTGCTGCTGGTGATAAATTATTGATTGATACTAAAAAATCAACACCTACTACCGGGGGAGTTTTAATAACACTTGAATTTCAAAGAATTGATTAATCATGAATTTAGGAATAGTCAGAAACGTTATTGCCTCATATTTTGAGGGTAAAGGTGTTCAGAGAAATGTTACACCTGAAGATATTACCAGGTGGATTAATGTTGCTCAATTGACTCATTTCAAAAGGCGAACAGGATTACCGGAAGAATATTCCCCTGGTGCTCCCATCCCATCCCAGGTTGTAGAATTAACAAAACGAATTTCAGCCGATTTAAGACCATTTTATGAGTATGTGGGGTATGACTTTAGCACACCGCTATATCTAACGAATGGTGTAGCCGATACCCCATCTGATATGTATTATCCACTCAGCATGATCTATCATTATTCTGAGACCGTAATGAGACCGATAGATATTGTTGGAGGTAAAAAGTTTCATGATAGGATTGGTGATGCAATTGAAAAGCCTACGTTGTGGGATCCGGTTTCTACATTTATTAAAGATAACATCCTGCTTGAGCCAAGAACAATCCGACAAATTGA